>Ga0181517_10000442_pt1 | contig 56591 bp, 38 predicted proteins | sample PEATcosm2014_Bin_31_FD_119748 | JGI IMG/M metagenome (GOLD analysis project Ga0181517, IMG submission 119748) | Peatland microbial communities from MTU Mesocosm Facility, Houghton, MI, USA - PEATcosm2014_Bin01_30_metaG | ecosystem: Environmental > Terrestrial > Soil > Wetlands > Peat | place... | reverse complement strand
CCGGTGACGGTCTTCAACGCCAAGAACAACCGCTATTACGTGGTCTACCAGCAGGGCGGAGACGTGTTCCAGAGCGCCTACGAACTGGACAAGAGCGGACGCAAGGTCTACACCTCCACGCACAAGATCGACTGGGTTTCGGGCGGCGAGCGCACCGGCTATTCCTATTTGTTTCATGTGGGCGACTGGATCTTCCAGGCCCCGCTTTCGTTCTATGCACCCTCGAAGACATGGGAGCTCTCGCCCGGCTATGTGGCGGACGATCCGGGCTTCACGCGGCTGATTACGACGGGGTGCCTGGTGTGCCACAACGGCCAGCCGGACCCGGTGTTCAACCGCCAGGGCCAGTATCACGACGGGATGTACAAGAATCCGCCGTTTCGCTTTGGCGAACTGGGCATCAGCTGCGAAGCCTGCCACGGGCCGGGCGCACTGCATGTGAAAGAGATGCAGACGAAAAAAGGACGCGTGCTGGGAGCGAACGAGGTGGATACGTCGATTGTGAATCCGGCCAAGCTGTCGCCGAAGCTGGAAGACGACATCTGCCGCAACTGCCACCAGGCCGGCGATGCGGTGGTGCTGTATCCGGGCAAGAACGATCTGGACTTCAGGCCGGGCACTGCGCTGAGCGAGACGCTGGCCATTGTGAAGCGGCCCATCAAGCCGGAACAGCGCGCCGAGGCCGACCGGCTGGAGACCAATCCGCCGATTCGCGGCTCTCTGGAACAGCCGCTGTGGTGGAAGAACTCGACGCTGGAACTGAGCAAGTGCTACACGGCGAGCCATGGACGCGTGACTTGCAGCACCTGCCACTCGACCCACCATACGCCACGGCCCGAAGACGAGAAGGCGGCTTATCGCGCGGCGTGCCTGACTTGCCATGAGAATACAGGCCACGAGGATGCGAACCACCAGGGGACCAACTGCACGCTTAAACCCGATGACCCCAAGCGGGTTGCGGTGGGCGATTACTGCATCGAGTGCCACATGGAGAAGCGGCCGGTAGCGGGCATTGCGCACTCCAACGACACCAAGCACCGGATTGTGCGCTATCCGGGCCAGCCGCTGCCCGAGATTGCCTTCGAGCAGCCCAAGCCCGATCTGCCCGGCCTGCTGTGGATGAACCGTCCGCCGCAAGCAGGTGCGCAAATGCCGGAACCCGCCATGCTGGGGGCTTATTGGACAGCGGCGCGCAAAGATCCGTCACTGTGGCCGCTGTGGTTCAAGGTTCTGAACGACCTGAGCCGCACCGCGCCCGACGATCCGCAGGTGCTGAATGCGCTGGGGGCGTTTGAACTGGCGGAGAAGAAGGACAACGCCAAGGCCGCTGGATACTTTTCGCGTTCGCTCGATCTGGGATCGGAGGATCAGAGCACCTTCCTCAACCTTGCGACCGCGCTGGAAAATCAGGGCAACACGCAGCAGGCCGAACAGGTGCTGGAGCGGGGAGTGGACACCTATCCGTACTCCGGCGCGCTGGTGGCGCGGCTGGCGCTGCGCTACACTGCAAACGGCAAGGCGTGGAGGGCAGAGAACGTGATCCGGCAGTATCGCAAGGTCTTTCCCGAGGATGCGTCGGTGCGCATGGCGGAACAGAAGATCGCGCAGAGCGGGATTCCCGGCAACGGGGCACACGCCGCCGTCGCTCCCGCGGCTGCCCAGGCTCCAGCGACTACGGGAGCACGGTGACCAGGACGGCAAGCGACCGGCCGATTCAGCTGGAGTGGATCGGGGATCTGCTGCGCGCCGAGAGCACGCTCTCGCTGGCGACAGTGGATGAAATGGGAATGCCGAACGTCGCGCCGCTGTTCTACATCGCCGACGCCGGCCTGAACCTTTATTGGCTCTCGTCGGCGAACAGCGGGCACAGCAGGAACCTGCGCAGGGAAGCGCAGGTTGCGGTGACGGTGTATCCGCAGACGAACGACTGGAAAGAGATACTCGGTGTGCAGATGCGCGGGGTGGCCGCGGCCGTGACCGACCGGTCGCTGCGCAAGACTCTGCTCGCGGAGTACTGCCAGCGCTTCGAGCTGGGCGGCGTTCTGCGGCTGGCGATTGCGCGCAGCACGCTTTACAGGTTCGCGCCGCGCTGGTTCCGGCTGGTGGATAACTCGAAAGGCTTTGGGTACCGGTTCGAGCTGACGCGAGAGCAGGAGTAGCGCCGCAACGGTGTGGATTGGCGCCTTCCCAGGTCCCAGAATCGGGACCTGGGGCACCCAAACTCCGAGCCGGATTACCAAAGAACAGATGGTCGCTGTGCGACCTGATCGCCTGGCGGCGAAATTTGAGCCTTCGAGCGGCTCGAACGTTGCCGCCGGGAGTTGTGCTACGATTCCGGGAAATGGCCCTCTTCGGCCAGTCAATTCCTCGCAAGACAGTCCCCGGCACGTTCATGGAGGTTTCAATGAGCAGATATTCACGGCGCGACTTTATCAAGACCGGCCTGGCCGCGGGAACGCTGGCCGGGGTTGGCAGCCTTCCGATGCACGCGGCGCGGCCCGCGGCAACCGACATGGTGACGCTGGGCAAAACAGGCATGCGGGTGACCCGGCTGGCCTTCGGCACGGGCAGCAATAACGGACACGTGCAGCACGACCTGGGCCAGGCGCAATTCACCCGGCTGATTCACTACGCCTACGAGCGCGGTATCCGCTTCTTCGAGACCGCTGAGGCATATGTGACTCCGGCGATGCTGGGCGTGGCTCTAAAGGGGCTTCCGCGCGAGAGCTACCAACTGATGACCAAGGTGACGACCGTCGAGGGCGTTGATCCGCAGCAGCGCTTCGACGAGATGCGCCGGATCTCGGACACCGAATACTTCGACATCATGCTGCTGCACTATCAGCACACCGACAGGTGGGTGTCAGAGACGCAGCGCTGGCAGGACGGGATTCTCGAAGCGCAGGCGAAGAAGACGATCCTGCGCCGCGGCGCATCGGTGCATGGATTGCCCGCGCTGCGGCAGATGCCGGGCAACAAGTGGCTGGAGATCGCCATGATCCGCATGAACCACAACGGCACGCGCATGGATGCGCTGAACTACGACGACAGCGGTCCGGGCAACCGGGATGAAGTTGTAGAGCACGTGAAGCAGGTGCGGATGGAAGGCATGGGCGTGATCAGCATGAAGCTGGTGGGCGATGGCACCTTCACGCGCCACGACGACCGCGCCGCAGCCATGAAATTCGCCTTCCGCAATGCCGGTGTGGATTGCGTGACGGTGGGCTTCAAGAATACGCAGGAGATCGACGAAGCCATCGACAATCTGAATGCGGCGCTGGCGTAGAGCGCAGGGCAGGACCCGCCAGCCGTTTGGTTATGAGCAAAAGAATCGCCTTGAGTGATCAAGGCGATTCTTTGCTTCTGGTTGCGGGTCAAGTGACTTATTGATTCGGCTGAAACTCATGGACGCCGAACTGCCAAAGCAAGAAGCTCCAACGGTCGGCCGTGGTTTGCTGCTGTTCATTTTCGCCGCTGCCTCCGCCATGGCCGCCGCCATAGTCGATGCGCAGCAGGATGGGCTTCCCGCTGGACGTAGCTGCTTGCAACCGCGCGGTCATCTTGCCTGGTTCCCACGGATCGACTCTGGGGTCGTTCATGCCGGTGGTGAGCAGAACCGCAGGGTAGGGAGTATGGTCTTTCACGTGGTGATAGGCGCTCATCGCGTAGAGGTTTTTGAATCCCTCTTCGGTTTTGACACTCCCCATCTCCGGTATATTCGTCTCACCGTTGGCAGTGATCTCAGAACGCAGCGCGTCCAGCAATCCGACGTCGATGATGGCTGCGCCAAACAGGTCGGGCCGCTCGGTAATGGCGCGGCCGATCAGGATCCCGCCGGCGCTTGCGCCCGTGCCCGCCAGCCGTGCCGGGGAGGTGTACTTCTTGTCCACCATGTATTGAGCGCAGGCGATGAAATCGAGCCAGGTGTTTGCCTTGGTTGCGCCCTTTCCGGCAAGGTGCCACTCTTCTCCATATTCGCCGCCCCCGCGCACGTGGCAGGTAGCGTTCACACCGCCCAGTTCATACCATGCGAGTTGGGTCGCGCTGAAATAAGGAGTGATCGAATAACCATAGCCACCATAGCCATCGAGAAGGGTGGGATTGGCGCCGTCCAGTTTCAATCCCTTCCGGTAAACAATGGAAAGCGGAACCAGCGTTCCGTCGTGGCTGGGCACCTTTACTTCCACCGATTCCAACGTGCCTGGATCGTCGAAGGGACCCAGCGGTTGGATACCGGTGTCTGTCACCTGCTTCGAGTGGGGATCGTAAGAGTAGATCTTGAAGGCGCTGACCCAGGTTGCCGTGTACAGCATAGCGCCCGGTACGCGGGCATCAGTGCGTATCCAGACGCTGCCGTCGAACGGGAGCGCCACACGTTCCGGCTTTGCCGCAAGGCTGTAGGGTAACCGCACCACGCGTCCAATTCCGCCGTCCAGGAGCCGAACATAAAGCGCATCCTCGGCGGAGCGCATTTCTTGAATCACCGCTTCTCCCTGTGGAAGCACAGTCGCGGCTGCGGCCAGATCCGGTTTGCGCGCATCCAGGTGGATAATCTTGGACCGCGGAGCGTCCTTATAGGTCAGAAGATAGAGATCGTCGCCGTGAACCCTGACGGCTGTCACCCCATCGGCAAAATCGGCTATCTTGCGCCAGGGAGTGTCGGGTTTGCCGATCGAGTCAACCGGGGCGATGTAATAGGCACTGTTGGGGGTGACACTGCCGTTCAACTCACCGACCGCGTAACGGGAGTTCAGCGGAATGTTGACCGACGCGATCAGGCTGGGATCCACGGCGATGGCTGGGATCACCCCGCTCCCGAAGATCGGCATGTCTTTTGCTTCGCCGGTACCCAGGATATGCAGATAGGAGCGGAAATTCTGTCTGACTTGCTCCGCCGGCGCACCGGCGGGGAGGTCCTGGAGCCGGCCATAGACAAACGACCGGCTATCGGGAAGCCAGGATACAAACAATCCCTCTGCGCAGGCGCCGTGTGTAATCACATCCCCGAGTTCGCGACCGGTCGCGATTTCCATCACATGCAACTCGTTATTGGTCTCGGAACCTCCGGGTGTGATCCCAACCACCATCAACTTGCCGTCGGGTGAGACAGCAATGTTGGCAATGGTATTTTTGCCCCTGGCCTGATCCTCCGCGGTGAGCTTGATTTTCTCAGGGTCTGCAAGCAGCCGGTCGGTTCCCTTCAGACCGTTGCGCAGATACAGTTTCATGACGTCTTCATTGGGAAGGCGCTTCCAGACGAGGTAGATATCGTCCGGCAACCGTGTTGCAAACACCTCTGGTATGGACTGGTCCAGTTCGCGGATTCGAGCCAGAAGCCGCGCGCGGCCTGGAATCGTGTCGAGCACCGTTCGCGTGTAGTTATTCTGAGCCTTGAACCAGGATTCCACTTGCGGATCCTTGAGATTCTCCATGTAACGATAAGGGTCCGCGACTTTGGTTCCGTAATAATCGTCTGTCGCGCCAGCAAGCGGGGCGACCGGTTGCGGGAGAGCTGAATTGGCTTTGGTTGGCTGGGTTTCGGCAATTGCGATGAGGGCGACCAGTAGGATCGACCCAACCGCGCATACACGTATCCTGCGTTTCGTTGGCATAGGAACCTCATTCAAGAGAGTGGGGACATTTCAGTAAGTGGTATTTTCGAAAGCGGAAAAATGTCAGGAGAAGGTCTGCAACCTGGAGTTGCAAACGCGTATCACCCTCTTGGGATCCGGTTGGCATCATTCTACTGCTACTCAGAAGCAATGCACGGTCAAGGCAGGATTTATTTGCAACGCTCCGGGGTGACGTTACTTGAAGTCCCTCGCAACGATTCCGGGACCGGTAACTGCAGAGCATGGCGGGCACTTATGACCTGTCTGCCAGGCGGGGAGAGAGCAAATCTTGCGGGTGGTTGAAAGGTGCGGAAACGAAACGAGGCGGAAAAGTCAAAGTGCGACTTTTCCGCCTCGTTTGGAAGATGCTTCGAGTTTGCGGCTTTCACGAAGTGGCCGCAGGTGTAGGTCAGAACGGGATGTCGTCGTCGGAGATTTCGGCGGACTGGGCGTAGTCGTTGGCGACGGGGGCGGGGCGCTGGTCGAAGCCTGCGGCGGAAGAGCTGGCGGGACGGCTGTAACCGCCGCTGGCGCCTTCTTCGCGGCCGGAGAGCAGCACGAGCTCGTTGACGATGATCTCGGTGCGGTACTTCTTCTGGCCCGACTCCTTGTCGTCCCAACTGCGGGTCTGGATTCTGCCCTCGATGTAGAGCTTGGAGCCCTTCTTTACATAGTCGCGGACGATCTCCGCGGTGCGGGTGAAGGCGACCAGGTTGTGCCATTCGGTGCGGTCCTGCCAATTGCCCTGGGCGTCTTTCTGACGGTCGCTGGTGGCCATGGTGAAATTCGCGACGATGGTGCCGCTGGGGGTGGAGCGGATCTCGGGGTCCTTGCCCACATTTCCTAAAAGAATGACTTTGTTTACGCTCTTTGCCATGGTTCTGCACTGTTGCCCGCTGCCAAAATAGCGTGTCCTTCGCTAAAACAGCGTGTCCTTCGCTAAAATAGCGTGTCCCTGGAACACTCTTAGTCAAGACTACAGCGGACTCCCTTCTTTTGAAGTTTCATACAATCTCACAGAGTATATCGGATTCAATCGCCTGAGAGCGCTCGTGAGCCCGAAGGGACGGGCGGGTTGCCAGCGTTTCGACTACACCTAGCCCACATTTTTCTACGAGAAATGATTTTGTTTCTTAGGGTTACGTGCGTAAATGTTGTGAGTGCGATGCGAACTCAATGCCCCATTTGGTCTGGTGGGACAGGATTCTACTGGCGGTTGAGGCGGGCGCGGCCTTCAGATGCGACCGCCTATTGCGGTTTTCTGCTCTTTGCCGATTTCCCAAGCTACACCCTCAAGGCTAACCGGATGTTCTGTACGCATTCATCTGGGGCGCGATAGACTTGTGGGCCGAGGAAGCGCAACACCTGCCAACCTTCAGATTGAAGTTGATTTGATTGACGCGTATCGTGGATTCGCTGCCGCAGTGCGGAGTGAAACTCCAGTCCATCAGCGTAGATCAAGACTCGCCTCGGTGTCAGGTAGGCGAAATCTGATCGGGTTATCAGGCGCCCACTGGAATTGTAGACTTAGTTTTGTTTTAGGGGTTCTGGCAGTCCCGCCTCTCGGATTGCCTGGAGAAGTCGCAATTCAAGCGGCGATTCACAGCCTTCCTTCCTTGCCTCGTCCCAGTCGGGTCCCTCCCCCTTTGTTGGCTGGCTCCCGGGGGCAAGGGGCTTCAACTCACTCGCGGCCGCCGCTTGGAGGTAGGGCATAGCGAGCCTCCAGTTGAGGACTCCGTCTACCCTCTGATTCCGATAATTGCGAAGACATCGGTAGCAGGACGCGGGGCAATCGTGCCCGTCCAGGTGCCGAACCGTGGCTCCTGCCACTTTCTGAAATCCGCGAAGTAACGCTTCGATGATTCCGGAACCGCCCAAAATCTTGTCTACCCAAAGAATTTCGAGCGCACGACTCTTCCCGTCGCCATCACGTGCGGTCTGGACGATCACGTCGAGATCGTCATCGTCCAACTCGAAGTACTTCCGCGCACCTTCCAGCAATGCCGATCCAATCGACCATGCCCAGGCAACTCCGTCCTCGCCCTGTTCCTCAAGGCCATCCAAAATGAGTCTTAGAGTGTCAGCTTTTGTTTGTTGACCGAGCGAGACTGCTCTTGGTTCGCCATTACACCGCTTGGCATGCGGGTCTATGTCTGCACGCGGGTCCCGAGTCGGCTTGCGGCCACGGCGCCGCAAGTCCGACGGAGTCGGCAGAACAACCTTCCGAACAATCTCGCCGCAGTTCTGGCACATCCGGAACCCCTCGGGACGAACAGCAGCTCCTTCGCCGTCTCCGTCTGATGGAAGACCCTGCGGTCCATGGTTGATCCACCATATATGTTCTTGACGACGCAGTCCTAATTTTCAATCGCCGATCTCCCAAGGGTATGAAGGTACGTCGCGTTGCGGATGTGGGCGCACGTCATAGCTTCCTTGCTGTCTCTCCTCTTCACTGTCAGGTTCCACCTCGTCCAGAGAAGCCTGAAATGCGGCAGCATCCCATGCTTCGAAATTCCCAGCCGAGAGTTCCGAGTTGCATCTTCTGCAGTTGTTGATTGAAGCCTGAGCCAAGCCGCAACTCGGGCATTCGGTGAATCCAAACTTTTCGGGTCCGCGGCCTGTTCCTAGAGTTCCAGGCCGATGAAGGGCAAGTCCATTGACAGACCAACGATGGCCGCGGGCGTATACAGTTTGACCTGGACAAAACTCCCGTTGTGCTTGGAGGCGCCCCGCAAATACGACATCTGGGTCAAGTCCGAGAGACAAGGAGCCCGGGTCGCCAGGGAAGGCATATCCAGGTAGCAATCCAGCCTCCGCTAGAACGCTCGGCAGGTATGCGTATTTGTGGTCGCTGCGCAGTTTCTGCGCCAGGCGCCGATAGGAGGACTCGGTGAACTCCTCTGCACGATTCAGGCCGACTCGTATTCCTGAATTGCTCATGCGGTTCACTGCATCGGAAATGAGAGCGCCCCTCAGAGTGATCGCCGTTTGAACACTTTCGAAGTTGCGAATCCGTGGCCTGTTGCCGAGTCGACATCTGCGCCATGCGCGCTTACACCCGGAATGTCGCCCACCTGGGCCAGCGTGTCGAGGTTAAACACGCCAATATGACCTGTGGAGCCCGAGCGCGCAACATAAAGGTTGCGACCGTCGGGGTCGGCAGTCACATCGTCGAATCCGCCATCGCCTCCCACGAGTTGAATCTTGAGCACATTGTATTGCCCGCTGTCCTGCGCGCCGGCGAGGTTGGCAAATGGAAGCAGAACGGCGAACGCTGCAAGGATAAGCAGTTTGCAAGACATGGTGAAACCTCCCGCGAAGGATTTCCCCGGCCAGTCAGCTGCCGAGACTGTTCAAATCGAGAATTGATCTCCGTCTCTTCGGCAAATTCAGCATACAAGCTTCAACGCAAAAATCCACTGAAAGAGAAGAATGGCGCGAGAACTAATTCGGAACAGTTCCGCTCCCGGTACCTGTGTCTCAAACTCAACCGCGTCCTCAGCAGCAAAGCAGAAGACAACTGCCAAGCCCCGGCGGATGTTCAAAACACTACGTTTTCAAATGATCTCTAACAGGCCGACGATCCAGGCAGAACAGGAATCCGCTACATCGTTTGGGCGACTTTTGCACAAGTGCTTTCTGGGTTGCTCGATCAACTTCGCCAACGGCATCCGGCCCGATGCCGAAACCCTGATAGACGTTGACAGTGTCCTTGTCCTGCTCACGGGCGATGGCGATGAAGGCGAAGTGAGGCGAAGATTTGTGTTTCGGCCAGACTTGCCTTTCCAGTTCAGGCATCTCGATTTAGCAGGGGCGAGCGGAAGTACCGGTCAGCATTCATCGGAATACCATCCGGAACGACACTCTGCCAGCAAGTGCTGTTCAATGTGAATCAAAGGGCCGGCCAGAGGTTCTCGGCCCGTCGATCTCTGTTTTGTGTTAGTGCGACCTCACTGTCAGGTTTCCGCCGGCGTAAACGACTTTGTAATTTGCCGCCGTCAGGGATTCAGTAGCGAAGGCGATCGGATATGTCCCCAGCGGCGAACTGGAGGTTGCAGTGGTTGATAGAGTTGCTGTTCCAGTTAGAACGGAACTGGTATCTCCGTTCTCGAAGCCAGTGACAGTGTAGGTCAGGGCAGGGATTGTCTCGCCCAACTTCATTCCGATGTTGTTGGCTCGCGCGGTCAACGTCGCCGGATTGATCGTCAACGTCGCGTCCGGCCCGGCAACAAGGGTATAGTTGGATGCCGTGATTCCAGTTAGGTTCACCGAGATGGGGTATGTACCCACTCCGGAGGGCGAAGTGGCCGTTGTAGTCACGGTAGGAGCCGCACTCAACACGCTGGCGGTTTGTCCGTATTTCAGCCCAGTCACTTGGTAGCCAAAGGCCGGCAAGGCATTCCCGTATTTCATCGAAGCGCCGTTGGGCTTGACCGTGAGCACGGATGGAACCACGGTGATGGTTCCACTTGCCGCAACGAAATAGTAGTTAGCAGCGGACAGATTTCCTATACCGATGAGGAGAGGATAAGTGCCCACGTTCGGATGAGTGCCCCAAACTGGAGTTACGGTTGGCGCACCGCTCACCACCGCACTGGTGTCGCCGTTCCAAAATCCGGTGATGGAATAAAGGTCCGATAGGTAGGGCGCATCGTCCCCATAGCCCACTGAGAACTGCGTCGTTCCCGGCAGAGGAGAGTGCGGCATGACCATCAACTCGGCCTTCGTCACGACCAGTTTGACGGTTGCCGTCGCAGGCGAGTAACCGGGATCAGTTGGGGTGAAGGTAACGGTGAGGGTTTGCGTCCCGGCGTTCAGCACTGTGCCGGCGGCAGGCGAATACACGAAGGCGCCGGCGATTTTGTCGGCGGCATTTAGTTGCGCCGCGCTCAGGGCGGTTCCATAGGTGATGCCGGGCGGGTTGGCCCATTTGATAGCGGGCGCAGGCTTGACAAAGCCGGTTCCGCTCAGCGCGATGCTCTGCGTGGCGTTGGTCTGGTTCAGATCGTTGTCCATCAGCACCACGCTGCCGCTATTCAAGCCTGCGCCGGTCGGCTCAAACTCCACGGAGATGTCGCATGCTGCGTTGGGGGCCAGCGGAGCGCCCGAAGAGCAGAGGTTACCGTCGCCGGTGTTCGCCCGGAAGTTAGCCGGATAACTCGGATTGCCGCCCGTCGAAGACGCGGTAAAGACCAACGGCTGGTTGCCGATGTTCATGACGTTGACCGTCATTGCCCCGTCTGCGGTGTCGATTGAACCAACCCATGTCGAGGTGGGGAAGCGCAGGCTTGGCGCGTCGGCGAAATCTTCCTTCACTACCCTGAAGTTGCCCGAATCGGCGATAAAGACGTTGCCGTATCCATCTACCGTGAGATAGGTGGGAGCGTATAGTCCGCTGGTTGGCACCGTAGACAACGTGTAATTGCCCGAAGACAGCGTATCCTTGAACACCGCGCTGGTATTGGAACTATCGCTATAGTAGACATTGCCGTTCCCATCTACCGCGACCGCAGTCGGAGTCGCCCCGCTACCGATCGGCAACGTGCTTTCCGTGTAGCTTCCCCCGGAAAGCGCCTCCTTCAACAGACGGCCGTTATAGGTGTCGGCAACGTAGACATTGCCACTCCCATCCACAGCGACTCCGCAGAGGACACTGGGGTAGGTCGGGTTGCTGACCGGCACAGTGCTCTCGGTGTACGTGCTGCCGGACGGCGTCTCCTTGTAGATTTGATAGCTGGCGGAATCGGCGACGTAGACATTGCCGCTACCGTCTACGGCGACTCCGCAAGGGTTTTGGAGGTTGCTGGATGTGATCGAGCTTTCGAGGTAGCCGCTTCCGGAGGGTGTTTCCTTCAAGATGCGGTTGTTGCCGAAATCGGCGATGTAGACGTTGCCGGCCCCATCCACCGCGACACCTTGAGGGGCACTCAGCGGGCTGGTGGAGATCGTCCCCTCTGTGTAACTGCCTGCCGAGAGCGAGTCTTTCAGCACAACGTAGTTACTTTCGTCGGCGACATAAATGTTGCCGGAACCGTCGACCGCGACTCCCGAGGGTTGGCCCAGCACGCTGGCATCGAGCAAGGTGGGCTGGGCCCCAGGCAGATAGTCGATCTGCGGCCCTGAAGCCGTGCCTTGCAGGTAGCCCGTAGCAAGGGTGTTGCCGGAGCCATCCTGGAGCACTACCGCACCGTAGCGGGTCCCTGGGACCGTGGGCGTGAAGGTCACATTCACGGTGCAGGTCTGGCCGGCTGTGTAGGCTGTATCGGTGGCGCACGCCCCGCCATTGGCCTCAGCAAAGTCCAGGTTCGGGGCTCCCTGCGTCAACACCTGGATCGTACTCAGCTCTCCTGCGGCCATAAAGGCCAGCGTGAGTGTTGCCGCAGAACTGGAGACGCCGACGCTCCCGCCTCCGACCGTCTGAGTGGCCCATGCTTGGGTCAGAGCCAGGCTAGGCGCGGTGAACGCCCGGTAGGTATAGGCACCCGGAGTCGTCAACTGCAATCCTGAGAGATTGAAGGTGGCAATCCCCCCCGAGGCCGTCGCCGCGAAGGTTTGCGAGAAGCTGCCAGGACCGGTGATGATCAGCCCGATGAGGTCTGCCGCGGAATAGTTCTGCACTCCCCCCGCAGTCTCTTCGACTACCGTGAAAGCACTGCCGGCATTCCAACCTGGCCACACATTCGCTGGGGGCGCGCTCCCGAAGCCCAGTTGTGTTACAGCACTCTGCTGAACACGGGAGCCGTTCAGCGACACAATCTGCGTTGTGCTCTCCGAACTATTGTCACTGAAAGTAAGCTGCCCGGTGTACGTACCAACCGGTGTGTCGCTCATGGCGATACTTACCTGGCAGCTTGCTCCGGCCGCAAGCGTGCTCCCGCAGTTGTTCCCACTGATGGAAAACGCACCGCTTCCCATCAAACTCACGTTTGAGATAGCCAGCGCGCCATTCCCAAGATTGGTTAGCGTCGCCGACTGCGCTGGAACTGGATAGCCCACAGGAATTGAGCCAAAGCTGACCGCGCTCGGGAAAAGCCCCGCAATGGGCCCGGAAGAGCCGATGAGGACTGCAGCAGTCCCGTCTACCTGATTGTTGGTCAGGTCGCCGTTGGTGGTGGAAATGGTGGTGTTGGTCAACACCAGTTCGGTTGTCGCAGTCTGGCTGGCGGAGACGTTTCCGCCGTTGTGCGAGAGGTTATAGACGAACGCGCCGCCATCGGCGTTGCCCCCGGAATCGACTGCCGTGTTGCCCCAATAAGGAACGTTGTCGAGCAACACGACGCCATTGAGGTTGAAGATCGCGCCACCGAAGCCGTGGGCCGTTCCATAGCCCCAGCCGCCAGCCGCGGAATTGGAAGCGAAGGTGCATTCAATGACGGAGACCAAACCTAGTTGATTGAAAATGGCGCCGCCAAATCCTGCTCCGCCGCCGCCGAGTGGCGGCCAATCGCCGAATACGGGAGAGGCTGGCGACGCTCCGAATCCACCGCTTGCCGCTGAAACATACGGATTCATGTTGAATCCACCACCCCCGCCAAAGCCGCCATTCACATAAATCTCAGAGTCTGATCCGCTACCGCCTCCGCCATAGCCGCCATTGCCGCCGCCGTCTTGCCCAGAGCCGCCACCGCCGCCCACTCCGCCACCGCCGCCAAACCCGGGTACATTTCCGGGGCACGCCCCATTGTCCCTTGCACCGCCGCCCCCAAATGCGCCGCCTCCGCCGCTACCGCAGGCGCTAACCCCGGCCCAGACGTAATTCGCCGGAAATCCTCCACCGCTGCCTGCCCCATAGGCGCCCGCTCCGCCAGTATTGACGGCGACCGCATTGCCGCCGACCTCATTGGGGAAATAACCGCCGCCGCCGCCGCCGCTCTCGAAGCCTGTGCCGCCGTCGCCTCCAACGGAGCTCGATCCGCCGTCGGTCGTGGACGGGCTGTAAGTGCCGCCGGGGTAAGGAGCGCCTCCTTCGCTGCCTTCAAATCCGCCGCCGCCTTCTCCGCCGTTGTACCGAAACCCCCCTCCTCCTCCTCCAAATCCCGCTCCATCTCCTCCCATTCCGCCGCCGCCGCCGCCGGCGACACTCGGACAAGCTGGGGAAGGTGGGTAATCATCACAGGAAACACCGGCGCTTCCGCCCTTGGACAGGTTCGAAGTGAATGTCACCCCGACCAACGAGAGTGAGCCCTGGTTGTAGATGGCTCCCCCCATTCCCGCGCCTCCACCGCCGGTGGCCCCACCGGAATTGCCGCCATTTCCGCCCTGCGCCAGACCGCCGGTCAGGGTAAGATCGGCCAGCGTCAGTCTGCCCGCCGGAAGCGTGCTGAATCCGCCGGAAACATAGAAAAAGCGGAACTTGGGTGAGCTCGAGGCGCGGCTGATGGTCGCCCCGTTGCCATTGATGGTGATGGCGCTGGCGATCGCCGGAAAGGCATTCGGCCCGTACCACCAGTCCGATGGCGCACTCACCGAATAGGCGCCGCCACTGGCCAAGTCTATCGTTCCGCCGCCATTGGCATTCAGCGTCTGGATTGAGGAGATCAGCCCGGCTACGTCCCCATTGGCCACATTGATGGTTTGCCCGGCTTGCGCGCGCGCCGGCCACGGCGATCCTGGGCCCAGCAGCAAGGCCAAGAGCATAACCAGGGATTGAAAACGGGGAGACCGACGAAGAGCCGGTTGGAACACGCACGCTATTGCTTCAGGGGAAGCGGCGACTCGTTTGTGCAACATAAGTTATTGACCTCTCCGGTAGTTCCTACGTCCCGCTGGACGGGGGATGCGCACTCGTTCATCTTCATCCGGAGGAGCAAGACTTGGGGAATCGCCCGCAACTCCGTCCGCAAAATTCTGCCTTACTGCACAAATAGGGACTGCTTGATAAGAGAATCCACGGTTGTCCCAGCCGCGTCCATTCGTTTGGTTCTGTCGTTTGCACCCCCGGCAGCGAGGCACCAGATCTACGGTCTGGACAATCAGGAAAGGAACACTTCATTTTCTCGGGGAAATCGGGCAACGATCATCCTTCGTAAGTTGTTGAATTTACCAGAGAAGAAAAATATGCTCCTTGGGAAAGAGAGTCGATCCGGCGAACGAAAGCGGGCAGCCGAGGACAACCCCGATTCCGGAAATTCGACCCGCCTTGGAACTCGATATAGTATGCAAACCGGGGAATAGGGACAGCATTGACCGTTTCATTTTCTTCCTCCTAAGCAATTGCCAGGAGCATCCTCGTCGGCGGCTACCTGGATCAGCAAGACAAGAATCCAAAGCCGCTCATCTGGACCGCCAAAGCCACCGACATATTGGGAAGAGTTTCCCGCGCTCAGGCCGCTATCCATTGACGCCAAACCCGCACTACCTTATTCATCGCCCACAAAATAAACCTATTAATAACATTCCCGCCTGGACGGGAAAACACAGTTATCTGTCACTAGAGATGGCAGATTCTAAGTGCTGACCCTGCCGCGTTTGGCAGTGTTTGTACCTCGAAAGGTCCTTGGCACGGTATTGCATAAGGGGATGATCCGGGCTGTTTGGGGTGCGCAATTGGAGTTGCCCATCAGTGTGCCAGCACAAGGGTCGAGCCGCTCAAGACGAACCTTCGGGGGCTTCGGTTTTCATACCCGCAATTGGTTGAGCGCAAGCCCCTTCCGGCTCGCGCTCAATCTCTTTGAAGATCGCTGGATACTGCGCTTCGAGATCCGTCCGCTGTCGAACTAGCTCGCGATGGCTTGCATTCAAAAACCCGACTGGATCGTCGCCACCGCCAATACCGGTTAGGTCGAACAGGCACTCTGCCGCCTCAAATTCATCTAGAGAAAAGGGTTCTCCATCCTGATTTCGCATCTTCGAAGACGCCAGACACATGCTCAACATCCCGCATTTGCAATTCGCCGATGCAGCGAGATTGATTTGAAACTAAATTCTTGTGGTTCCGCCGGTGTCAAATCCGGTAAGCGGGAATGATGGTTGCGCCGGGGAATATTACTCGTCACTTCGGTAGCATCCCCACAGTCCAAGCACAAAAAACTAGAATCCCCGTGGCCTACACGGAAAGCAATCCTTGCCATCTTTAAATTGAAGAATTGAAGGAAGCCGAGGTCCCTCCGGAAATTCACCTGAAATGCACAGGATCCGCGAGAGACCCTCAAATAACGCCAAAGCTCACCTTGACCACAGATAGGGAATGAAAAGTCGCCTTCCCGCAAGGTTTTCTTGGTCACGACGTCGATCCTGACGATTGACAGCAAATGGTCAGCGGAACTGGCAACGCCGTGGCTGACAAAGCGCAGGCAGGCGTACCGGCTTGGATTACCGGTTTGAGTTCATGACCGCTTCATCGATAACTTTGGCGGTAGCTGGCGTGAAGCGGTGTGGGTAGACCAAAACATACCACAATACTCTTCAATTCTCCCTCGGAGGCCAAGCCAACTCCCTGGCCTTCATCGCACTCTCAGGTGAAGGGCTCCAGGTTTAACTTGATTACGGGATCTTCACATTGGATGCGGAAGGGCTTCACTTGACCTTTACCCCGAAATGCAGATAGGTCCCCGGAAACGTCGGTTTTCGATCTCACGTTTTGCCAGAGTTGAAGCACCGCGATCGCGTTACGGAGCTCAAACGCAAAAACTCTCTCGAATACGTGTAAATCGGACAGGGAGTTAGCGCCTCGTGCAGGCGTAAGACTATGTAAATGAATGCCTTATGGCAATTGCGAAACGGGGTTTCGCGTGCACACGACAATTGGCAATTGCCTGTGAAATGGCAGGCAAAATGTCCCAAACTGATTAATAACCGGAATGGTTCGAGTGACACTGATTTGTGACAAAAAGTCGCCTTGTAAGTTATTGATTCTAAATAAAACGGAGGGGTAAGCTATTTTGGCAGCTGACAACACCTGCTGACCGCTGCTAAAACGAGGTGTCCCTCGAAAAAGCAGCGTGTCTCCGGAACACTTTTAGTTGAGACTTCAGCGGACTCCCTTCCTCCGAGCTTTCTTACAATCTCACAGAGTATATCGGATTCAATCGCCTGAGAGCGGTCGCGAGCCCGAAGGAACAGTCTGGTTGCCAGCGTTCATTCGTCAACTGTCCGATCTGTTTCTGGGGGGAATGTATTTAATTTCTGATAGTTGCATGCTCAGAAAATCGTGTACGCTACGCGATTCTCATGTCTTGTTTGGTCTGTGGGACTGAGATCTTCAGGCTGTTGAGGCAGGCGCGACCTTAAGATGCGTCCGCCTTTTGCGGTTTCTGCTCTCTGTCGGTTTCCCGAGCTACACGCTCAAAGCTCACCGGAGGTCCTCTACGCACACATCTGGGTCGCGATCGACTTGTGGGCCGAGGAAGCGCAACTCCTGCCAACCCTCAGTTTGAAGCTGATCCCACCAGCAGACGTTCTGTGATTGTGCTGGCTCAGATGGGGACGATGGCCTTGATGGCTCTTGGGAAGAATATGGATAGTTATTTGGTTGGCTACCGAACGCGAAGCGTTTTATCCCGCTTCAGCCGAACAGGCGACTTTCAGGCGCAACGTCAACCCACCACCTTTCAGGTGGTAGCCGTTGAACTCGACTTTTGTCGTCATCAAGTGCATTCGCTCTTATGACCTCGCGGAGTTTGCAGCGAGCAATCTCTTCAATTCACTTTCCAACGTGCTTGAGAGATCTCGGACTCCCCGGCGGATTTCCTTTGAATCGATTGCAGCAAATCCCAACTGTAATCCCTCGCGTCCTAGCGGCCGGTGGCAGTAGCGGCTCAAAGGAGTTACCTCGACACCGCGTTCAGCCGCCGCGGCCGCGACCGATTCTCCATTGAGCCCAGTGTGTAGCCAGGCCGCCGTCTGTAATCCGGCCTCCACGCCGGAAATCTCAAGCAACCCCGCCATTCGTTCCCGTGCACACTCGAGAAGCGTCGTGAGCCGCTCCGCGTACACCTCGCGCATGCGTCGTAAATGTCGTCCGAAATGTCCTTCGGTTATGAAATCGCAAAGCGCGGCTTGTTCAAGCAGCGGAGCATGCCGGCTTGTGACCGAGAGTATCGCGGAAACACGGTCCGCTAAATGCGGCGGGAGTACCAGGTATCCCAAGCGAAGAGACGGAAAGAGAACCTTGCTGAAGCTCCCCGTGTACATCACAAGCCCGTGACGATCGAGTCCTTGCAGCGACGGCACAGGACGACCTTGGTAGCGGTACTCGCCGTCGTAATCGTCTTCCAGAATCATTGCGCCAGACATGCGCGCCCATTCGAGCAATTGCAGGCGACGCGCAAGGCTCATCGTGACACCGAGCGGAAACTGGTGGCCGGGTGTGAGGTAAACCAACCTTGCCCCGCGCACGCTTGAGGGCGGCGTCAACATTCCCTCGTCATCCACACGAATAGCAGAAATCTTTGCGCCACGCGATTTCAACGCGATGATTGCCCCAGGATACCCCGGATTTTCGACGCACACACGATCGCCGGGATCGACAAACAATCGCGCGACCAGGTCGATTGCCTCCTGCACACCTGAAAGAATTGCCACCTGCTCCGGGACGCATTTCACACCACGCGATGCTGCCAGATAAGCAGCCACCGACTCGCGAAGGGGCGCATATCCCATGGAAGCGCAACCGAGAAGAAGATGGGTTGATGCGCGCCGCAGCCGCCGCGCTGTGACCTGCGCCCATAGCGTCGCCGGAAAAAGGTCCAGAGCCGGTAGATTGGGCCGGAACGCCCGGCTGGGACGGGCTTCGAGATTCGAGAACCGTTCCAAGTGCTTTGCATAATTGGAAACGCGTGGCGGTCTACCGGGCGCGGTTGATCCTTGACGATCCTCACTTGAAATCTGCAGAAGTTCGTCCGGCAGGATACTGTTTACATGCGTTCCCGAGCCCACGCTGCCCTCGAGGTATCCCTCGGACTTGAGCTGCTCGAACGTGTTGACGATGGTTCCGCGCGCAAGCCCATACTGCCGGGCAAGGTCGCGCGTCGCCGGCAGGCGCGCTCCGGGACGTAGCCCGCCCTCAAGGATCTTACGGCGCAAGGCCTCATAGAGCCAACGGCCGGCAGGCAACCCGGAATCCCGTTCCGGCAATACCAACTCGAACGATGCAGCGCGCTTCATAGCCAAAATGGTATAACACTTTTTGCGTAAATGGATCTTGTTACTGGTCCATAAAACATCTACTGTGAGTGCGTAGGAGGACCGCGATGAAAGCGTTGGACGTGTACGCGTATACCAATTGGATTCTCTTTGGGGCAATACTCGGAAGTGCGATCTTCCCGGTGCCAGTTGCCAGTAGTTCGCCCAAACAGCCTTTCAGCGAGCGAGTGCGCACCATTTTCACTCATGCCTTGCCTCCGCTCGATGGCAACCACTTGAAGGCTACGGTAATTCAGGTTCACTATGGTCCCGGAGAATCCTCGCCGCGGCACGGTCATCCTTGCCCCGTCATCGGTTATGTTGTGCAGGGAGCCTATCGCTCGCAAACCGAGGGCGAACCTGAACGGGTATACAAATCCGGCGATACTTTCTATGAAGCGCCAAACGTCCCTCACGTGCTTTCAGCCAATGCCAGCAAGACAGAACCTGCGACATTTCTCGCAGTCTTCGTTTGCGATCATGACAGTCCGTTGAGCAAAGACATCCCAGCAAACACCGATAGAACGGGGAATTCGCAATGAAGCCGCACACAAACCAAGGCTCAGTAGTGACGCCGGGAGGCATTCGTACCAGATTGCATGCTGTCCGCTGGGAGCGGGCGGGGGTCCTGTATGCACGACTAGCTTTGGGCTCCGCCTTTCTGTCGGCCGTTGCGTCTCGATTCGGCTTGTGGGACAAGACCGTCGATCTGGATCACTTCAAAGGATTCATTCATTACACCGCGGAAGTGAACGCATTCCTTCCCATGGCGCTGATTCCTGCGGTTGCATGGGCAGCCACGATTGCCGAGACAAGCTGTGGCTTCCTGCTGATCGCTGGTATGTGGCCGCGCTGGGTCTCGCTGGCAAGCGCGGTTCTGCTGGCGCTCTTTGGATTGGCGATGACGATTTCCTCTGGGGCCAAATCGCCAATGGACTACTCGGTCTTCTCCGCGTCGAGCGGTGCCACCCTGCTAGCGCTTTATGAGTGGCATCAGGACACAGAACAAACTTCAAAACACAAAATGAAAGGTACATCCGCATGAAAAATCGATGGAAGATCCTTCTTGTTGCCATAACCATTGGGGTCATGACGCTGGGGACAACCGGTTTGTGCGCCCAGCAGGTGAACGACGGCGAACTGCTTCAGGTTCGCGAGTCCGTCTGGCGTGCTTGGTTTGCCGGTGACATAGAATCTCTCAAAGCGTTGGTCCCGACCGAAACAATTGTCATGAGTAGTGGTGAGAAAGAGTGGAAGAATCAGGCAAACGTACTGCAATCCGCTGCAGAGTTTCACGCCCAGGGCGGCAAGCTTATTAGGCTGGAATTCCCGCGAACTGAGGTTCAGCACTTTGGTGACGTGGCAATCGTGTGGAGCGACTTTCTTTTGGAAACAGAAATGGGCGGCAAGAGATCAGTCTCCGCTGGCCGAGCAAGCGAAGTCTTTGTCCGCCGCAGCGGCCGCTGGCTCAATCCCGGCTGGCATACCGACTCCGCAAAATGACCCCGATGGGCAGCAGCGCCGGGTTCCGTGTTTCCTTGTCATAGATCATAAATCGCAACAATTGCGCTTGTAACAGAAAGGCGGAAACATGCAGAGATTCAACTTTCAACGCAACGGGCTGAATTTGTCTTATCTCGATTCCGGCGGCAATGGCCAAGCGCTCATTGCCCTGCACGCTCATTGGATGCAAGGCCAAACCCTTGCGCCGCTCGCGGAAGTGTTGGCACCGGAATGGCGCGTAATTGCTCTGGATCAACGCGGCCACGGCGACTCCGATCACGCGCTGACTTACTCTCGAAGCGACTATATCGATGACCTTCTGGGCCTCGTAGACCATCTCGGCCTAGAGAAGGCAGTGCTGTTAGGCAACTCTCTTGGCGGCGTCAATGCGTACCAATTCGCAGCCCGTTATCCCGACCGCGTTCGGGCTCTGATCATTGAAGACATTGGCGCCGTCATAGCCGATGACACAAGTTTTGCGTTCGCATGGTCCGGGATCTTTAAAACTCGCGGCGATCTGGAAGAACGCATCGGCCCGCGTTTCCTTCCTTATCTTCGCGACTCAATTCGTTCCGTTCCTGCCGGTTGGCATCTCGCTTTCGATCCCTGCGAATTGGCGGCATCGCAGGAATCGGTCAATGGCAATCATTGGCGGGACTGGCTCTCGACCGATTGCCCTGCGCTTCTGCTTCGCGGGCAGCAAAGCCGCGTCACCACGCAACAGCACATGGAAGAAATGGCAATCAGAAGACCTCATACACTGCTCAGGAATCTGGAAGGCGGCCATGTCCTTCACTTTGATAACCCCGCCGGATTCGCTGCAGCAGTGATGGAGTTTTTGGCGAGCCTACCGAGATAGAATCCGAACCACGCGGCGAATTAGCTCGGTGGGCGGGATGAGAGAGCAGCATCTTCAGACCGAGGCGCCGAAACCACTCAGACGGGCTCAACAGCTCATCAATCAGTGCTCAAAAGGCTTGCTCTTCAGCAATTTCCTGGGGTTTGGCCGGCACATTCTCACTGAGCGCGTCATCGGCGGGTCACTCGTCGACGTGCACCTGCCCCCAAAGGTGGTTCCATCAGCGCAATGGGCGTCAAGAGAGAACGGTAGCCGCTGTCGTTGGCGCCTCTGTTCATTCGCGGACACCTCGGAGTGAAGCCGAACACCCCATTTGGTTTCCAGTAACCGGCGATACCCCGCAAATGGCTATTGAATCATATGTTTACATTTTGGACATTTTGGCTCTAGAATTGCATATCTCCCAGTGGGGCCGCATCTTCACCCGGAGGCAACCATGACCATTCTGCTTCAGGACCTCAGATTCGCCTTACGCCAACTGCGCAAATCTCCCGGGTTCACCGTCACTGCCGTTTTGACACTGACGCTGGCCATCGGCGCCAACGCAGTGGTCTTCGGCGTATTGAACGCGCTCATTCTGCGTCCGCTGAATGTGCCTCAGGCAGAGAGCCTTTTCATCATCCAGCATGGGAGCGGCGTCGGGTCCCACTCCTATCCCGATTATCTCGATCTTCGCAAGCGTAATCGCAGCTTCGACGATGTGGCTGTTTTTGCGATCTCTCAGTCAGGACTGGATACGGGCAAAGATCCAACCAATGCCTGGGAATACGAAACCAGCGGAAACTACTTCGATGTATTGCGCATTCAACCGTACCTTGGCCGTTTCTTCCACGATTCCGATGAGCATGGCCCAAACAGCGCGCCCTATGTGGTGCTCTCTTACGCATATTGGCACAGCCATTTTCAGGACGATCCCGGCGTGGTGGGCCGTATTGTTCGGCTCAACAGGCATCCATTCACCATCCTTGGCGTGGCGCCTCCAGGGTTCCAGGGGACAGTTTTGTTTTTCGCTTCGGATATCTTTGTGCCGATGGTGAACCATGAGCAGTTATCCGGCGACAAGTTAATATTGAACGCGCGCCGGACCCGTTGGATTTTTGAGATGGTAGGACGTCTGAAGCCGGGAGTCACTCCGGCGCAAGCCACTGCCGATTTGAGCGCAACGGATTCGCATCTGAAAAAAACCTATCCTAACGATGAAAGCAATGATCCTTATACGCTGGCGCGGCCTGGTCTCCATGGCGACTATTTGAACGGGCCAACGCGGGCTTTTCTCACCGGGTTGATGCTGCTTTCGGGGTTGATACTGTTGGCGGCCTGTGCCAACCTAGGCAGCCTGTTTGCGGCGCGCGCCGCCGACCGATCTCGCGAAGTGGCCTTGCGCCTGGCTCTTGGTTCGAGCCGCAATCGTATTTTGCGCCAACTGTTCACCGAATCTGTGCTGCTCTCGTTCGCTGGAGGCGTAGCGGGACTTGCGGTGAGCATTCTGCTTTTGCACCGGTTGAGCGTGTGGCAGCCGTTTCCGCGATTTCCCCTCCATGTGCCGGTAAGTCCGGACGCGAACGTTTATCTGGTGGCTTTGGTCCTGGCGTTGGTCAGCGGAGTTCTATTCGGAATTGTTCCGGTGCGCCAGATCCTCCGAGCCAATCCGTATGAGATCGTCAAAGCGGGATCGACAGGCGCGTTCGGTCGCCGACTTACTGTGCGAGACATCTTGCTTGTCGTCCAAATTGCGATCTGCGCTGTGCTGGTCACTTCGTCCATGGTTGCTGTGCGTGGACTTATGCGCTCCATGCACAGCAACTTCGGTTTTGAGCCTCGGAACGCGACGTTGGTAGATACCGATCTGACGGCAGCAGGCTACAGCAGCGAAAGAGTGCCCGCAATGCAACGGCGCCTGATCGATACCCTACAAGCGATTCCTGGCGTAGATTCCGTTGGGGCGGTGAATTATCCGCCGTTAGAACCTCCAGGTAGTTGGCAAGGGACCGTCTATACCGACACAACCACGGATCTGAGCCCATCGAATGCCGCGGCCGACCCTTATTGGTACAACGTAACTCCAGACTACTTTCGCGCATCCGGGACATCTTTACTGGCGGGCAGAGCTTTCACCTGGCATGACGACACAAACGCCCCGCGCGTAGCAGTGGTGAACCGGGAGTTTGCAAGCAAGATACTGGGCTCTGTACCGGACGCTGTTGGCCGATATTTCAAGCTCCAAGATGGCACGCGCGTGCAAGTGGTGGGTCTGGTCGAAGACGGAAAATACGTGAATCTCGCCGAGGGCCAGCGGCCCGCGATGTTCTTCCCCCTCCTGCAGTCGCCGGCTAGTTGGACATGGATGGTTGTGCGCTCGAGCCGCGACCCGAAGGAACTTGCCGTGGCGATGAGGAGCGTGCTCCGGGATATCGATCCAGGGTTGGTTCTGGCGATTCGCCCGTGGAGCACAGAACTGGGCGGAGCTTTGTTCCCCTCGCGCATGGCGACAGTGTCGCTTGGCGTGCTGGGCCTGATGGGCGCAATGCTTTCGATCACCGGCATCTTCGGAATGGCTGCCTACTCGGTGAGCAAGAGGCTCAAGGAGTTGGGAATTCGCGTGGCTCTCGGCGCGCAACGCAAGGAAGTCTTGCAGGCCGCGCTGGGACGTGCGTTAAGACTATTGACGATTGGTTCTGGGGCTGGATTGGTTCTGGGTCTGCTTGCTACGAAGGTGCTGGCCTTCATTGTGTATCAGGCAACACCGCGCGATCCACTGGTATTGGCCGGTGTTGTTTTGGCGATGGCTTTGCTGGGCCTGGTGGCCACGTGGATCCCAGCGCAGCGCGCACTGGGGGTCAATCCCCTGATCCTGCTGCGCGAAGAGTGAACAGGGGATCGCTTCCAGGCTACCGTACAACGGGCTTCTTAGCCCATTGGCCATCCAATAATGGCCAGCAATCCACATTCCGGCTGCTTACCTGACGCCACCAATCGCAGGATATTGTGGTTGGTGGTTTTCGCAAACAGGTCCTGTTTGTCGGAGGTAGTGTGTGTATTACGCTGACTAGAAACGTTCTTCGGTTTGATGGGTATTTACTTGACTGCCGCTACCCCAACCTGAAAGCGCTCAGAAGTTCTGAAGCCACAAGATACTGGGGGGTTGAGTCAAGTAAATACCCATCTTTGCAGCAGTTCTAAATGGACCATCGAAACTCAAACGCTATATGCAGATACCTCCATTATCCAGAGCTACACCCGCGGTGAAGCCGAAGCCGTTGGCCAGCGTCGTTACGCAACTGGCCGATGCGCAGCCAACCGGCACTTCCTTCACCGCGTTGTTGCCGGTTTCGGCCACATAGACGCTGCCGCTGGAGTCTGCAGCCACACCGCTGGGAGAGCTGAAACCGCCACCCAGCGTCAGGATGGAGGGGCTGTAATGCACCGTTGGCGCCTGCGCGCCAGCGATCATGCCCAGGCTCAGCGCGAGCGGAGCGATGGCTCCCAGAACGACCGAACGCGTCAAAACCTGGATCGGGTGGGCGAAGCTCGAAGACCGTGACGACAGAGAACCAATGCAGTGTGCGAAGGAGAACATGGCAACGCACCTTAGTTGCTTCATTCGTGCGGCGCGCATGTCTATATGCAGTTGGCCAACAGAGACTTTCACCCGATAGAAACGGACCCAGGTAGGATTGACAACGCTCTCGTTTGGCTGTATTGGACCGGAAGCGAGGGCTTAACGACCGCAGCAAGGGAGCGGAAAAATTGAGGAAACCTTAATTGCTGCCCTTCGATTCCACAGTGATAGCGGTCACGACTTCGATTTTTGGTAACCCAAAGTCGAGGCTTTGTGAAAGGGCACGACTTCGGTCGTGCTGCAAAAGCCACAAAATGAACGGAGCTTCAGCCCCTGATGCGCTTCGCCCAAAAACTACGAGTCCCCAACCCAAGAGCATCAATGATTGAGCGAGAAGACTGCTGAAGGCAAACGGCAGAAACGTTTCACCGCTCGATAGAACCAGGTGATCCTCCCTCGAAAGATCTCTCGAAATGGTGACGTGCAATTTTGAGGAAGGACCTTATTGACAACCAAGCATTTCCCGCTTCGACTCGGTCCGGTCTTGCGACTTCAGTCCGGATGGCTGCCATCCGGACTGAGCACCGATGTCGCCCAAATAGGGCAAGCGCCCGCCATTGAACCGGGAGACGCATGAGTGGTCGCAGTTCAGGAGTTGCGCAATGTGAGTGAACAGAATGGCTCGGGAGATCGGAATCTCGCGATCTGTCAAAAGCGAACGATGTCGAGCAGCCATTACGAAGGGACGTGAAGTTCCTTTCACGAATCCAATTGCTTTGGCTTTAGGAATTGGCAGCAGTTGATGGCCAGCCGGGTCCAGTCACCCCGGCGCATCTGCTCGTCCTTTCTCGGGCATCTCTACTCGGTGGAGTATCGAATCTCCAGCTTGCGAATCCGATAGCACGAGTAAGTCAGAACAATCGCGATCAGCGCCAGCAACCCGGCGGCGGCTGCCCAGCCGGAAACAGGCTCGGTTTCAACTGTCAGCAGCGCAAAGATGCCGTCGGAACTCACCGACACCGGCATCAGGTGACGCAGATACGAAGCCACGCTGATCTTTTGCAGTAACGACGGGAGCACCGGGTTGATGGTCTCCCAACCCAGCGCCAGCATCGCGGCCGGCGTCGGGTTTCCGAACATCATGCTCAACAGCAGAAACACCGCGCCATATCCAAGACAGGCCAGCACAACGATCAGCAAGTACGCTTCCAACTGTCCCATGCCGGGCCCGTTGAAGATGTAATCGCGGCCGGCTGCGCCGAAGCCGGCATACATCAGCGCGAAATCGGCGACGATCGCGCTTGCGAACAGGGACACGGCGCTGATGGATCCAGCCGCGAACTTTGCCAGCAGAAGGACTTCGCGGCGCACCGGAGAAAGCAGATAGAAGTGCAGGCTGCGCTCGATCATCTCGCCGCGAATCAACCTCGAAAAAATACCCAGGCACCCGAAGAAAACTCCCAGCCGGATGTAATAGAGCTGGACGATTCCTGCCAATATGTTGGTGTCCTCGCTCATCGCGAAGGACGGATGCGTATCGACCACCAGGTGAATGAAGATGATGAGGGTGGGGATGAAAGCGAGACCGTAAATCCAGGCCGCCCTCCAGGAAAAAAGATTCCGCCTCAATTCAATGCGTGTCAGACGCTGGGCCTGCATCGACCACAGGCCCCACGGTTGTTGGACGAGGTTCTTCGCCCGATCGGCTAATTGTGTTCGCGTCATGATGGGCTCCCATCCGTGCCGATCAGATACTGATAGATTGCGTTGGCATCGTCGTCCGCCGGGGCCACTGCGTCAATCTTTACCAGCCCCTCCGCCGCGATTCTGTTGAGCATGGAATAGAACTGGTCGATATCGGCGGTGCGCAGGAAGACGCCCTTGCCATCCGCATGCAGCCTGGCTTCAACGCAATGATTGATCGCGAACATCCTGGATGCCAGCACCTCGGGGTGGTCGCAGCGAATGAGCACCTGCATTGGCTTTTCGTGAACTTCCTTGCGGACCTGGTGGATATTGCCTTCTGCGATCAAGTAGCCGCCGGTTATCAAGATCACCCGATCGGAGATCCGGTCGACCTCGTCAAGGATGTGGCTCGAGATGAGCACATGCATTCCCTGGCGGCCCAGTTCCTGGAAGAGAGAGATCGATTCGGCGCGCGCCATCGGGTCAAGTCCATTCAAAGGTTCGTCGAGCACCAGCACCCGCGGATGATGGGCAATCGCCTGGGCCAACCGGATCTTCTGCCGCATTCCCTTGCTGTAGCCGGCGATCTTGCGTCCGGCCGCATCGCCAAGCTGCACGCGGTCGATCGCCTGCGCGGCAAGATCTTCGGCCAGGTCCTTTTCCATGCCGTGCAGCATCAGGCTGTCCAAAATAAATTGCCATCCCGTTAGCCCGCGCGGAAAGAAATCGAACTGCGTGCAATACCCGAGGATGCTGAACAGCTCCAACTGATCGGCCGGCGAGAGCCCTAGAACCGAGATGTGCCCATTCGAAGGCTGAACCAATCCGGTCATGAGGTTCATGATGGTGGTCTTTCCCGCTCCGTTGGGCCCGACCAGCGTGGTAATTCCTGGCGGAATGGACAACGAGATCCGGTTCACCCCGAGAACCTCGCCGTAGAACTTCGATACGTCTTCGAAAATGATTCTGTCGCTCATCCGCGGACCACCTCACGCGCCCTGATCCGCTTGTTCAGCATTCCTACACAGACCAGGCAGGCCAGTAACAACATCACCACAATGGGCATCGTTGGCACGACAAGCCTCTCGTTGATGGGCGGGGCGCCCAGCAGTTGCTGCCACAGATTCGACATCATGACGGGAAAATTCAGGAGCAGTCCCCACCTGGTGCGCAGCACAGCGCTTACGATAGCTCCCACTCCCGCCGGCACAAAGACCGCTGCAAAGATGACGCCCGTGGCCACCACCCTCCACTTGACCCAGGAAGACAGCGCGAGACCAAGTATTGAGAGAAAGGAAATCCAGATTACTGACCCAGCTAGCAGGCCCATGGCAATCTGCAGATTGCTCATCGCCCACGGTTGAGGAGATGAGTAGCCCTGGTAGACAAAGAGCAGCAGACAGGGAAGCCATGTCATCAGCGAGAGCGATGTGAACAGCGCCATGAACTTGCCAAACACGTAACCGAAGCGCGAAATGGGATGGCTCAGCAGGATCGGCAGCGCATTGTCTGCCAGGTCGCCGGTGATGAGCCGGGGAGCGATCCACGAAGCCATTACCAGCGCGAGCCATGCTTGGCCTTGAAGGACTTTCAGGAAGAATTTCGCATCGATGGCAAGCATCTGCTGACCGCGGCCTCCGATGAGAGCCCTTGCGATTGGGTTATCGGCAAGGTAAATCACCACCAATGACACGATGCAGGGAAGCAGACAGAAGATGAAAAGTCCAACCGTGATCTTCGACGACCATGCTTCTTCAAAGGCATAGCGAGCCAGCACCAGGACGCGCGTCCAAACCGGCGTCACGGCGCCTGCATAGGCCGAGTAGTTGCGCTTATAGACGGCCATTTGCGGTCCTCTTTTCGTCGTTGTCCATCGCGCGCAGGAAGATGTCTTCCAGAGAGTCGCGCCGCTGGTTCATGCGCCGGATCTGCACGCCCTGTTCCGAGGCAATCACATAGAGATCGCGCACTTCAATATGGTCCGGGATTACCAGCTTGATCCGCCCGCCGGGGAAAGTTGCGCACTCGCAGCCCAGCCCGCGAATGCTCACGGAAAAGCGCTCGGTGGCGCCGACTGTTTCCAGTTCCATGAAGCTGCGGTTGGAGCGCCGTTCTTCTTCAATGTTGCATAGCGAGGCAATGCGCCCGTCCTTCAGGATCAGGACTTCATCGCAGGTCTCGTCGATATCTCGCAGCAAATGCGACGAGATCAGCAGCCGGATGCTGCCCTCTTTGCGAATGTCCTTGATGAGTTGAATCATGCGCTGGCGGGCGACGGGATCGAGTCCGTTGGTGGGCTCGTCCAGGATCAGCAGCTTGGGTCCGTGCGCTAGCGCCTGAGCCAGCTTTACTAACTGCTTCATGCCCAGCGAATAGGTGTTCACCTTGCGATAGCGCACCTCGCCGAGTCCCACATAGAACAGAGCCTCATGGGCTCGTTCCAGCGCGACACCCGAAGGCAGTCCGGCCAGCTCTGCCATGTAGCGGACAAAGCGGACGCCGCTCATGTTGCCGATGAACGAATCGTTCTCAGGCATGAAGCCGATGCCGCCTCGAATCTGCGCCCGGTCCTGGTGCGTGTCGAGGCCAAAGACGCGGGCCTTGCCTTTGGAAGGGAGATGAAACCCCAGCAGTGTATTGATCAGCGTGGACTTGCCCGCGCCATTGGGGCCGAGCAGGCCAATGGCCTGCCCGTGCAACTCTCCCGTGAGGTTGTCCAGCACCGTCCGGTTCGCGAGCCGGACCTCTACCCCAATTAGATCGATGACGCCCATGTCACTTCACTACGCTCGCGCTGGTGGGTTTGTTCCCGTGGTGAATCAATGTTCCGAGAGTCAGGAAATCGAAGCCAAAGAGGCGGCTGTCGCTGGCAGCTTCGATGCGGCTTTCTTCTCCGCGCACGCAGACGACCGTGGGTCTTGCATCCGCAGCCAATTCGCGGACGGCATCCGCCGTGTCTCCGCTGACTTGATTCAACAGCGGCGTCAACACCGGGGTCAAATTCTGGTAGGCGACCGCGGAGTAATTCTCATTGGCATCCTTGGGAAGCAATGCCTTGAAGGCCGCTGAATTGGCCAACGAGTTTCCAGATGAATAAGTCTGCATCGCCTGGATGATCAGGGCGCGGCTCGGCGCAACAATCATGTAACCGTCGGCGTAAGTGTATTGCGCCACGGTGTTGCCGGTTGCCGTGTCCTGAATCGAATAGTAACGCTGGCCATCGGCGTCGCTTGGTTCAATTGTGATGGAATGCGGCGCGTTGGCAGGAGCCAGTTGGCGGATCGCCGCGGTCATTCGCTCCAGGGCCTGTTCCAGGTTCTCGGAGTTGTTGACCTCGATCACGAGCTTCCACGAAGGCGTCGGCAGTACCGGCCCATCGAGAGACAGCAGGAAGTCTCCGCCCAGGTTGGCCGCAATGTCATCGCGGAAGTTGATCTGCAGTTTCTGCTCAGCCTCGGCAAGTCCATTTGTTTGCGAGCCGTTTGCAGCCGCCATGGCGATCAGATCGTCGACAATGGCCTTGGGGTCTTTTGAAAGTCCCGCAACGGCGATTGCCGCATTGGGAGTAACAAAGTTGAGCGACCCGATGGGCGCCGGTGCAGCCAGCCACGAGACAACTCCTTGCCGAACTCCGGTGAATTGCAGGTCAACGCGATTTTCCGGCTGCCCGTTTACCTCGCGATGTTCCGCGATCAGGTAGCTCACATTTTCGATTCCGCTCTTTGCCATCGCTTCTTTGGCGCGGTCCGAACCATGCATCTTCATGGCTTGATTGGCTTTCATCTGGTGCAGATCCGCCGCCAGAATGATTCCCGCGCCGCGCCCATAGGCTGCCGATATCTGCTGGCCAAAACCGCTAGCCGCAAATCCGCTGTTGCCGGTATTCAACTGCGCATTGATCAGCGCCAGGGTCGCGACGCTATTGGAGAAGATCGCCTCGTGGTCACGCACCACAGCGTAGACACTGTGGTTGTCCGCCGGCGATGCACTGGCTGCGCTCAGCGAATTCTGATCGAGCACGGTGATTCCCGGCTTCGAATCCGACGCGGGGAACTGCTGCTTCAACAGATCGTCAAGTCCGCCTTGTTTCACATCCGCAACGATCGCGAATCCCGACTCCTTCGCCTGCCTGGACCCCACGATGACGATCTCGTTGCCGAGATATGTGCTCACCTGGTGTATCTTCTGCACCATTGCGTCAAGGTCGGCCGTGTTGTTGGCATGGCTGCTGTTCCACCACTCCTGCAAGGCCGGACTCTTCTTCAACTGATCCTGGAATGTCTGGTTTGCCTGGCTCAGAAAATCGCCGAGATTTGGAACGCTGATATACAGCGTGGTGTTGGCGGGAACCCGATTTAGCAGATCGCTGCTATAGCGCGGCTGCGGAAAGGCAATCTGCTCAATCTGTTTCCGCAGGACTGCAAATTGAGAAAGGAGAACGAGATATTTATCGCGGTCGTGGCTCCAGGCAATCTGCTCCTGCACCGGCTCGGGGCTCAGATTGTCATTGGTGGTGTACTGGTTTCCTGCAGTCGTCAGTGTGTCCATGCCCGCATGCAACACATGCACTGCGCCCTCAAGCACCGCAACGCGCGACCCCTTCAAACCGGAGTTCACGGAGAATACGGTTCCCGTGACGGCGACGCGGCAATCGGGAGTCTTCACGTACAAATGGCCCGAGGTGCGCTTGGCGGCCTGCACAATCACCGCCCCATTTTCCAGCGCGACCGTCATGTTGTTTCCCCTCGCACCCACGGCGACCACACTCCGCTCATTCACCTCAACTGTTGATCCATCGGTGAGCCGCAGGACCGCATGTCCCCCTCCGCTGGTTCTCAGCGTGTCGCCTTCACCGAGCATCTCTCCAGGCAAGAGTTGGCGATCGCCCTTATCGGAAATTCGATAGGCTGTCCCGTCAATCGACTGCACTTCGGCGCGTACTCCGGGTGGCACCTGCCAATAGGCTTTATAGACAAAAAGACATGCGACCATGAGTGTGGCCGCCGAAGCCAGCGCCCATGCGGCTTTCTGTGGATGCCAGGCAACAGCGCGACGCGGCTTGGGCGCGGACCAATCCAGAACCTTGGCACTTGACCCGCCCTTGAACTGGTGCAGGCAGCCGCTGCAATCGCGCAGGTGGGCCTCGATCAGAAGCGAGCGCGCGGACGGCAGTGTGCCTGCCCGATAAGCTCCAAACAAATGCTGCACATCAGCACAGCTACCGATGGCGCCCACGGTTGGTTCGCTCAGGGTTTCGATCCCCAGCTTGTCCGCCACTCGGCGGGCAGATGCTGCCATTTGCTCAGCTTCCGGCTCATCGGCCTGAAGCGCCTGCACTGCAGTTTTAAGAAGCATCTCGTCTCTGTTCATCATTTTCCCCGATTAAATTCCGAAAGTCGTTTCTTCAAGCTCGACCGCGCGTTGAACAGCGTCACGGCCACAACTGCCTGCGAGGCGCCCGTCAACGCCGCGATCTCCCGATTTCCAAGCTCTTCCACGTAGCGCAGGACGAACATCTCGGCCGCCCGTTGTGGCAACTCGCCAATTGCACCCCGTAAGAGCGCGCCAAGCTCCCTGCTGGTTGCCTCTGCCTCCGGCGAGCTGCCCGAATCTGTCGCCGCGACAGAAGCGGCAAATTCCAGCGGCTCGGTCCGGGCGGCCTTGCGCTGCCGCAGCAAGTCGAGCGCTCCATTGATGGCCGCCCGATACAAGTAGCTGCCGGCATTCGTTACTGGACTTGTCAGGGGCCCATCCGCGCTTGCCAGGCGCAGAAACACGGCCTGCGCCACGTCTTCCGCATCGGCCATGCTGCCGGTAATGCGGTAGGCCGCGGTGAGCACGCGCCGGTGGTGCTCCGCGAATAACTGGGACAGATCGGCTAACGGCAATGTTGCGCTGCATGCGGCCACTGGAACACCTTTTGAACTGTTCATAGAGATGACGCTTCAACTGGGCAATTATTAATCCACATGGAGAGGTTTACGTGAAGAACCGTCCAGACGTTCCGTACCGGGGCACTTGTGATCCGATCACGCCGGTGCGCATGCCAGTCTCAATCAACACCGTTCCATCGACAATGACCCACCGCATAGGCGCGGGGTCTGGCGGGCATGTAAATTCCCGGGGGAATTCGGAGGGAACGCAGTGGAATGCGCCCGATACTCATGCCCAATCATTCCGTCCCGTGCAAATCCCATCCGGATGCAGAAATTTGCGGACGGGCGAGGGCGCGAGCCTTTCCTGGGAAGGGCGCTCTTCGATCATTCTCCCGAGCGGGCTGGGTTGGGAAGGACAGGCTTTGACGTATAAATGAGGGAAGGCTGTAACAGACCAAGCGGATGGGGGTTGGCGTGAGCGACTGGGATTCTCGATTTCTTGAATTGGCAAAGCTGGTTTCGACCTGGAGCAAGGATCCAAGCACCCAGGTGGGAGCGGTGATCACCAGGGATAAATTTGTGGTCTCGCTGGGCTTTAACGGGCATCCCAAGGGGGTTGCAGACACGCCGGAGCGGTTGGAAAACCGCGAGATCAAATACCGGACCATCATTCACGCCGAGATCAACGCGATTCTGACGGCGAAGCAGGGTCTGGACGGCTGCACCATCTATTTGTGGCCCTTTATGCCGTGCTCGCAATGCGGGTCGGCGATTGTGCAGGCGGGCATCAAGCGGGTGGTTGCGCCCAAGAGTGACAACGACCGCTGGATAGAGAGCTTTGCGTTTACCACGCAGATGTTTGCCGAGGCCGGCGTGGAACTGGTGATTCTGCCGTTCGATCCCCCGGAATGAAGGGTTGGCGGCTTGCTCCACTCGCCGACGGGCAACCAGCGGTCACCGGCCGTCCAATAGCTTCCACAACTCGCGGTGCTTCATCTCGTCGATCATGGCTTTCAGACGCCGGGCAAGAGTCGGAGATTGCAGTCCGATCCGGTGCAGCACCAAGCGCAGCTTTGCCTGATTGACCTCGGCAACTGCTTGGGCCAGATCCAGGCGGTCTTTTGCGGAGAGAGGATCGAGGTCGGCAGCCGCCAATTCGGCGTCGACGGCGGGCGGAGGAACGATCCCCGACCGCTCGGTGCGGATGAAGCATACGCCGAGTTGGGTTTCGAGCGCTGCTAAGAGCTCCTCCTCTTGTAAGGGCTTCTTCAGGAAGTCGTCGACGCCCGCAGCCAGGGCCTGCTGTTTCTGCTCGTCAAATGCATTCGCCGAAACAATGATGATTCTGGGAGGGGGCTCCAACTCAAGCGCGATAATCCTTCGCGCCGCTTCCAGGCCGCTCATCCGCTGCATGCGCCAGTCCATCAGGATCAGGTGGGGGCAAAACTCGATGCTCCGCTCCACAGCCCGGAACCCGTCTTCGGCAACCTGCACTTCGAATCCGAGCGGGGTGAGCACCTCGACGAGCAGATAGCGGGCGTCTTCGTTGTCGTCGACGACAAGGATGCGCCGGCCCCAGTCCTTGTCGGAGAGAGAAACGGTCTGCGCTCTGGTCGCCGCCCTGGTGATCTGATCCATTGCCACTGGCAAGACCAATGTGAATCCGAAGGTGGAGCCTTCGCCAAGAGTGGATTCAATGGTCAGCTCGCTGCCCATCATCTGCAGATACTGCCTGCTGATGCTGAGGCCGAGTCCTGTTCCAGAAGTGGAGGCATCGGTGACGATCTGCGCGAAAGGCTCGAAGATCCGCGCCTGGTCCTGGGGGGCAATACCGATGCCTGTGTCGCGCACATCTACACTCAGGCGGACAGTTGTCTCTGTGAGACGAATCGCCTTCATGCTCAAAGTGATGCCGCCCGCGGGTGTGAATTTGATGGCGTTTGCAATCAGGTTGACCAGCACCTGGCGCAGCTTTCCGGCATCGACATGAAGGGCTGCGGGCACGTTCTCGATCTCAACGGTGAATGTAAGCCCCTGCTGTTCTGCGCGCGTGCGCAGCAAGTCGGCGACTTCGCGGACAAGCGCGGGGATATCCGCCGTCGATTCCAGCATCTCTGCGTGCCCGGCTTCGATTTTGGACATTTCCAGGACGTTATTGATCAGCGATAACAGGTGATTGCCTGAGCGATTGATGATTTCCAGGTTGCGCCGTTCGTTTTCGTCCAGGTTGACCGACCTTGCCATCAGGTGCGAGAGGCCGATAACGGCGGTGAGCGGGGTGCGCAATTCATGACTCATGTTGGAGAGGAATGTGCTTTTGGCGCGATTGGCCGCCTCGGCCATTTGAAGGGCTCGGGCCATTGCCTGTTCCTTTTGACTCAATAGCTCGACGGCCGCATTCAGTCCCCGCTCTCGCTTCAGGAGATTCATGTAGAGCTTGATGCGCGCAAGCAGGAGGTTTTCGTCGAGCGGTTTGGTGAAATAGTCTACCGCTCCCAATTCGTAACCATGGCGGATGAACTCTTCGGTTTTGAAGACGGCGGTGAGAAAGACAATGGGAATTCTGCGCGTGCGTTCGGTGGACTTCAACAGGCGGGCGGTTTCGAAGCCATCCATACCGGGCATCTGCACGTCGAGCAGAATGAGGTCGATCTCCGACTCGACGGTACGCAACAGCGCTTCATCACCCGACGCAGCCTCGACGACCTCAATTTCTAGTACGCGCTCAAGAATGGTGCTGAGTGCGAAAAGATTGTGGGCGTTGTCGTCAACGATGAGTATGCGAAATTTATCGGCCATACGTTGCCTCTTCGGCCAGGCGATAGATATGTGATCCCGCAGCGATGGGCGCAAATCCATGGGTGCTTGCCATATGCGCCAGACCATCCTGTGGACCGAGCACCAGGAATCCTTCCCGGTGGAGCGAGCGGACAAAGCAATCGAGAATTCTGTGCTGCAGTTCGGCATTGAAGTAAATCATGACATTGCGGCAGACGATCAATTGAAACTCATTGAATACGGCGGAGGTGACCAGAGAGTGGCGATAGAAGACAAGGTTCTGGCGCAAGCGTTGGTGGATGGAGAGGAAGTGGCTGGTGTTCTCGACATTCGCATCGAATCTTGTGCTGCCGCCGCTCTTGAGATAGTTCTCGCGGCTGGTTTCCATACTCGGCAAAGGAAAGAGCCCGCCTTTGGCGAGTTCGAGGAGATAGAAGTTGGAGTCGGTGGCGAAGATCCGGCTGTGCTCCAACAGGCCCATCTCATCCAGCAGGATCGTCATGGAATAGGTTTCTTCTCCGGTGGAGCACCCGGCCGTCCAAACCTTGAGAATGGGGAAGCTGGCCAGATAGGGAAGTACCTCGTTACGCAACGCAAGGAACTGTTCGGGATGGCGAAAGAAGCTGGTGACTCCGACCGAGATTTCAGCCACCATGCGGTTGAACAATGCGGGATCGGAAAGAACGGCGAGTTGGAAATCGCAGAAGCCGGGCATTCCGAACTGCGACATGAGCACCTTGAGCCGGCGCTCCAGACTGGCGCGCTGATAGCCGCGAAAATCGTAGTTATAGTGCTCCCAGATGGTCTCAAGGAACATGTCGAGGAGTTCGCCGTTGGGCGCGGCATCTTCGCCGCGGGCGGCGGCGGCAGCGATGCTCGCGATGGCCGACTGACCGAGGATGAGGTTGCACCCGCCTGCCTGAATCGCCGCTTCAGGCATGGCTTTGGCGTCCGCGCAGGTCTTGGGGTCTGCGATCAGGACAACCCCGCCGGCAGCCTTCAGCGCCGCGCAACCGGACGCTCCGTCTCTTCCATAGCCGCAGAGGAGAATGCCCAAAACCCGCTCGCCAAACTCCTGCGCGAGCGATTCGAAGAGGATGTCGATGGAGGGGCGGGCAAACTGAACCTTGCGGTCCTGGGTTAGATAGACCAGGCCCTGCGCAATCTTCATGTGATGGCCGGGCGGCGCCACATAGATGGTGCCGGGTTCAACGGGCACCAGATGATGCGGCATGAGAACCCGGTAACCGGTTCGAACCTGGAGCAGCTTGTCGAGAAGATTGGGTTGATCTTCGGGAATGTGCTGCGCAATGAAGAGAGTGCAGTCGCTCAACGGCAAGTGCGCAATGATGCCAAGAATCACATGCAAGCTGTTTGCTGAGCCGCCGATTGCGATGGCTTTGCATCCGGCGAACGGCCTCTCGGCGCGTTTGGCTGCAACCTGGTGCACAAAGAAACCAAGGCGTATTAGCGAATGGCCAAGCAGGCTGCGGTAGGTAACAATCTTCAGCTGGACGTTCCGGTCGAGGCATTGCGCCAGCGCCGCTATCAGGCTTGGGGCGAGCCAGTCAGCGTCATAGAAATCCAATTCGAGAGTGTCGCCTTCGGTTGCAGACGCCAGTTCTGCCAACACTTCCGCTTGCTCCTCCGCACTCTCCAAGCGTCCGAGGATACCGATCTTGCACTGTCGCGGCTGGATGATCCGAACGGTGACGGACATGAACTTTCCTCATGCTCCCTTTGAGGACCACAATGCGGCGAGATTCACCAGCACGTTGTAATCTACCGGCTTGCTCAGAAAGTCGTTGCTGCCGGCCGCGAGGGCCTGTTCGCGATCCTGCGCCATGGCTTTGGCGGTGAGCGTAACAATGGGAAGTCCGCTGAGTCTTGAGCCGGCGCGTACGGCCTGAATCAATTGAAAGCCGTCCATGACCGGCATCATGATATCGGTAATCATCAGGTCGAATTCGTCGCGTGCCAGAAGCTCCAGAGCTTTCTTTCCATTCACCGCGTTGGTCACGTGCGCCCCGCTTTGTTCCAGGGCGGCGGTGATCACAAACAGATTGCGCGGATCGTCGTCGACAACCAGGATCCGCCTTCCTTCCAGCGGACGGCCGCTTTCTGCCTGGAGCGCAAATTTGTCGCGCGATTTGGATACTTCCGGCACTTTGCGCAGAAACCGCTCCATCTCAAGCATCAGGCGTTTCTCCGCCATGGGGGTCTTAATGATAATGCTGTCGCTGAAGCGTCGCAGGCGCGCCTCATCTTCCTCGCTGATTGCATGCAGCCCGAAAAACAGGAGCGCGGTCTGCGTCTGGCTGGCAACCTCCGCCATCTGAACCGCCTCGTCGATGGGGATGCCTGTGAGGTCGACAATGAGCAGGCGCCAAGGCTGTTCGGCGAGCACAGCGGGCAGTTCGGTCGCGGTCGCCTGCCTGACCGTTGCCGTGCGCGAGCGGGCGGAGAACATTGCGGTAACCGTATCGGCGTCGATGCCGCCGTTGGAAACGACCAGGACGTCTCCGGCCTCGGCCAATCCAGTCTCGCTCAGTCCGGCCCCCGCCAATTCCCGCACAGAAAGCAACAGGGCTTCGGCGCCAGCGATCTGTTCATCGTCGACCGGTTTTTGCAAATAGCCGACAATTTGCTGCCGGTCTTGTGCCGAATCGCGATCGCGCGCGGAGATCACGTAGACGGGGATCGATGCAAATTCGCTGCTGGATTTGATCTCGTGCAGCAATTCCATGCCGTCCATATCGGGCAGTCCGAGATCGAGAAGGATACCCGCGGGCCGGTAAGTGTGCAGCAGATTGAGCCCCTCGGCCGCGGTGGCGGCGAGCAGTGTTTTGTAGCCAAGCCGTTTGTTGATCTCCAGAACGATTGCGCCGAAGTCGGGATCGTCGTCGATCAGCAGAATCACCCGGTCATCCGCGCGCAGCAGCAGGCGGTCATCTTGAGTGGCTACGCCATCCGTTTTCCGAGGCCTGGCAACCTGGGCGGGCAGAGGCAATTGAGTCGGTGGCCGTGCAGGCTTCTGTTTCGGCTTCTCTCCCGTCTGGAGATCCGGCAGGCAAAGACAAAATTCGCTGCCCTCGCCGGGAACTGAATGAAGCTGGATGGTCCCGCCTAGCAGTTCGGCCAGGCGAAGGCTGATGGTGAGGCCCAGACCTGTGCCACCAAACTCGCGGGCGATCGAGCCATCTACCTGACGGAAGGCTTCGAAGATGAATTGCTGCCGGTCCGCCGCAATGCCGACTCCCGTATCCCGCACCAGGAAGCGGATCGGCACCTCATCGCCTGCACTACGTTCCATCGACAGACTCACTTGGCCCGCTTTGGTGAATTTAAAGGCGTTCGACAGCAGGTTGCGGAGTATCTGATAGAGCTTGTCGCGATCGCTCGCAAAATGGTCTTGCAGCCGATCGTCAACTGAGAATTCGAGGTTGCGTTCCCGCGCGGTGGAATCGAAGAGATCGCGGAAATCCTGGGCAACGCTGTCGCTGCCAATCTCCGACCTGTTCACATCCATGCGTCCGGCTTCGACTTTTGACAGATCCAGAACGTCGTTGATTAGCCGCAAGAGATCTTCGCCGGAGCGATGCACCACCTTAGCGCGCTTGATGTCTTCGGCGGTCAGACGCCCCTCGCGGTTTTCGGCCATCATTTTTGAAAGCAGGATGATCGCATTCAGAGGCGTCCGCAACTCGTGAGACATGTTGGCCAGAAACTCGGATTTGTAGTGATTCGAAACTTCCAGCTGCGCGGCCTTGGCGTTGACCTCTTCATGGGTATTGCGCAGGTCTTGGTTATTCTGTAGCAGCTGTTGGGCCTGTTCTTCCATCTGCGCATTGGTTTGTTGCAGTTCTTCGCTCTGCTGCTGCAGTTGCTGCTGCTGTTCCTCCATCTGCGAGTTGGTCTGCTGCAATTCCTCGCTCTGTTGCTGCAGTTGCTGCTGCTGCTCTTCCATCTGGGTGTTGATTATCTGCAGCCGCTCGCTCTGCATGCGGGCTTCGCGCTCGGCGGTTTCCGAGACGATGAGAAGTTTCTGGATGTTCTCCCGCTGCTCGGCGACAAAAAGGCTCGATGCGACGATGTTGGAGGCTGTCTCCAGAAACTCCAACTTTCGATCGGTGAAGCGCTCAAAGCTAGCTACTTCCAGGACACCCAGCAACTCATCTTCGCGAAGCAGCGGCCAGGTATAGGTGTAAAGCGGCATCGCGGAGGTGGTCCCGGTCTGGATGGGCGCCGCAACCGCGCTGGGCGAACTGAGGATGATCGGCTTGCGCTCGCGCGCCACCTGTCCGATTGCCCCTTCGCCTTCCTTGAATCGGCTGCCCGCGTGGTTGTCCTTGGTGTACATGTAACTACCCAGAAGATCGAGAGCCTGTTCCTCTGGCCGGTAGATATACAAGACTCCGCGTCCCGCAGACAGATAACGGCCCACTACGCTCACTGCGATCTCCGCGATTCGTTGCAGCGGATAATCCCCCATCATGGCGGCAGAAAGCGTTGCGCTGCCTTGCTGCAGCCAGTTATGCCTGTCGTCCTTCGCCTTGCTTTTGCGCAGCAGGCCGGTCATATTGTTGATGGCCTTGCCGAGACGGTCGTCCGGTGACAGCAACTCGACATTGTTGTCAAAATCTCCCGCTCCAATGGCATCGGCGCGTTCGGCAATGCGCAGCATGCTCTCGACAAGAGTATTCATGCTGGCCATCAGGCTGGTGGTGTCCCCGGAGTTCAGTCGAACCCTCACCCCCAGGTTGCCGAGGGCCAGGCTGCCAGCGATTTCCGCGGCCTGCGCGGGTTCGCCGCCCAGCTGGCGCAGAAGCGTTCGCGTGACAAAGAGGCCAATCAGACCCACCAAAAGCAGCGTGATAGCCGCAATGAGGAACGACAGCAGCATCGCTTGCTTTTTGGTCCTTTCCGCTGCGGCTGCGGCATCGTTCCCCAGTTGGACGTTATAGGCGATGTGCTCGTCGATCAGTTGCGAGATCTGGTCTGCCGTTGGGGCGGCGGCGGTGAGCGAAACATGAGCTTGCTGGACCAGGCCGGCATTCACTTCGGCGATCACCGTTGTGAATTGGCCGTCCAACTGGTCCCATTTCAGCCTCATCCGATCCAGGTAGTCTCTGTCCCTGTCGTCAGCGAAGCAGGAGATCCCCTGGCAGCCGTCCTTCTCGTAGTGATTGAATTCGGCCGTCAGGGCGGCTCGGGCGGTTTGATACTGCTTTGCCGCCTGGGGAAGGAGTTTCTTATCCTGCAGGGCGGCGCATTCAACCTGCTGTTCGACCTCGATGCGGGCAGTCCGGAAACTAGCTCCAATCCTGTGCAGAATTACGATACTTGGCTGCGTGTTGGCATTTGCGAAATTGGCTCCGGTGAAAACCCGGCTGATCAGCACAGCAGAGAGAGCCGTCATGAGACCGATACCGACCAGGGCGGTAACGATCAGCAGACCCGTTCTTTGAGCAACTGTGAGCCTCATGGTCCTCTTCAGCGGCGCCTTTCGAGCTCATCTGCAGGTGAAAACAGCCTAGCACCGCGCGCTTGGGATGCGCTTCGGAAGGAACAGAAGCTCTGTCGGATTGTGCGAAATCGGGAAAATGCCGGCGGGCAGGCTCGAGGCCACCATGCCCTTTCTCGACCCATGGAACTGGCCGAAGTGGATTCGCAGCCGGACTTGCGGGTTGCGGCCGACATGAATGGAGACGGACATCGCGATCTGGACTTTTGGTGGGCGATCAGGGACTCGAACCCCGGACATCCTGCTTGTAAGGCAGGCGCTCTAACCAACTGAGCTAATCGCCCACGCGGGGTGGGAAAGCCTTGAAGGGCTTTTGTTCATCATACCAGCCGGCACGCCCCCCGTGGTCTAGGCGCAGTTGATACACTCAGCCGGTGAGACGACTGATTGTGAATGCCGACGACTTCGGGCTGACGGGGGGCGTGAACCGCGCCATCGCGGAGCTGAACCGGGACGGAGTGCTAACCAACTGCACGCTGATGGCGCGGGCCGCTGCGACCGATGAGGCGATCGAGATTGCGCGCAAAACCCCTGGCTTGGGAGTGGGCTGCCACGTGGTACTGGCGGATGGGGAGCCGGTGCTGTCGCCGAGCCAGATTCCGTCGCTCGCCGATGCGCGGACCGGACGCCTAAAGAAGACGCTGGGCGCGTTCCTGATGGCGGTGGCGACGGGAACTATCGACGCTGCCGAGATCGAGGCCGAAGCCAGCGCGCAGATCGCACTGCTGCAATCCAAGGGCGTCGGGCTGACCCACATCGACACGCACAAGCACACACACATGTTTCCGGCGGTGCTGCGACCGGTGCTGCGGGCGGCGCGCAAGGCGGGAATCCAGGCGGTGCGCAATCCGTTTGAACCGGCTTGGAGCCTGGACGCGACGCCTGGGGCTCCGTGGGTGCGACGCACCGAGGTGCGGCTGCTTCGGCTACTGGAGCCGGCCTTCCGGCGCATTGCGGCCGAGGAGGGGTTCGAGACCACGGACGGCGCGATCGGCGTGCTGGCCACTGGCACGCTGGACCGGGAGACGGTCGCGTCGCTGCTGCGGAAGCTGCCGGAGGGAACCTGGGAGCTGGTGACCCATCCCGGCTACAACGACGCGGATCTGGCACAGGCACATACGCGCCTGCTGGCTTCGCGCGAGACCGAGAGGTATGCCTTGCAGGTTTTGAGGGAGTTCCCGCAGATTGAGCTGGTGCGGTTCGGGGCCGGTTTTAGGGGCTAAAGAGATCGAATCAGCCGCGGCGGCGCAGTTCCAGCTCGACGACGCGCTGCATTTCGGCTTCGGGAGCGGGCTTGCCGGTCCAGATTTCGAACTGGCGCGCGCCCTGCTGGACAAACATCTCCAGGCCACCGATGGTGGCGATTCCGCGCGACTGGGCGAGTTTGAGCAAGGGTGTTTCCATGGGGTTATAGACCATGTCGAAGACCAGGCCCGCGTTCAGTTCGTCTTCGGCGATGGGCAGCGGGATTTTGGCTCCGCGCATCCCGCAGGGTGTGGAGTTGATGAGCGCGTCGAAGCGTGCCCCTTTGAGCTGCTTCTGCGGGAGGGCGTGGGCTTTGGCTTCCTTTGCCAGAGCGACGGCCGTTTCGTGGGTACGGTTGACGATGAAGACTTCGGCACCCTGATCGACCAGGCCGAAGACCGCGGCTCGGGCCGCGCCGCCTGCGCCCAGCAATGCGATCTTCGCGCCCTTCAGGCGGAGGCGCTTCTCGAGCGGGCGGACGACCCCGGCGACGTCGGTATTGAATCCGTAGACCATGCCGTCGGCCCCCGTACGGAGGGTGTTGCATGCGCCGATGCGGTTGGTCAGGGGGTCCATGTTGGCCAAGTGGGGCAGCACTTCCTGCTTGAACGGCATCGTGACGGCAGCGCCGGCCAAAGGGAGTTCGCGGAGCAGAGTGAGCAGGTCCCCGACTGCGTGTACCTTGAGGGGCAAGAGCACCGAGTTGACGCCCTTGAGGCGAAAAGCGGTGTTCTGCATGAGCGGCGAGAGCGAATTGCCGATGGGGTTGCCAGCCACTCCGAAGATGCGGGTTGCCTGATCGAGCTGCTCGACGCGGTACAGGTCGCGCAGGGAGCGGGCGCTGATTTGGCCTGGAGCGGTCTCGACGCCGTTGCCGGAAGAGGCAAAAGTGAAAGCGGAACCGGCCCGCGGGCCAAGTACGCGGCTCACGATGCCCTCCTCACCCATTGCGATGCCGACGAAGCGCGAGGTGAGCGATCGCTCGTGAATCAGACGCAGCACGGCCAGATTGTCGGCAAGCGCGAGGGCTGTGGAAACCACCTTGACGAATTCCGGGCGGAAGGCCTCGATGCGGTTGGCGGCCTGGTCGAGATCGGGAGTGCCCGTGAAGTCGTGAAAGCTGATGAGCAGCGCCGTGCCTGCTTCGCGGAGGGAAGTGCGGAAGGCCTCCAGCTGGGCCGGGCTGGCCGCTTCGGCCGATTCCACTTCGAGGTCGACGATCTGGCAGCCAGCCTGGGCTGCCTTGCCGAGCAGTTCCAATTCGGAGGCCAGAGGACCTACGAAGCTGCCCCCGTTCGGCTTGCGTCGGCAGGTGGCGATCGCGATTACGTCGCGGTTGGCGGCCAGGAAGTCGCGAACGGCGCCCAGCGCTTCAGCCGGCTCCGGGAGAGTGTCGAGGCGGAATTCCAGGAAACTCGCATCCTGCAGAGCGGCTGCGGCACGCTCGATGAGCTCGGCTGCGGTGCTGGCCTGGATGGCGACACACATCTTGCCCACGCGCAGGCGGGGCGTGGGAGGTGCGGAGAGAGCAGAAGCGAGGGCGGTCCTGGAGTGTGTGCGTGTCATCGGTATCAACTGACGCATCTTAAAGGGCTTTGGTATCGGATGCAAGGGCGGATCGCGTTTTGGCAGGCGGGATTGCGCGGGTGCGTCATTCTCGAGGCGGGATCGAACGCAATCCAGCCGGGAAAGAAGGCAATTTGGAGAGTAGAAATCCGAAGCCGCAGTCGGTTGTGGCAATCTAAGACCTTAAAGGAGAATTCCGTCATGTCGATTGAGTCGTCCAGCGCAGTTGCCGTCCCCGAAGTTGTCCACGCATGGGAAGCCGGGGGGGCCGTTTCCCCGGAGGCGCTTGCCGCATGGGTAAGCGATCGGCTGGCGGCCCATCAGGCGGCGCTCGAAGGGCTGCTGGCGGTGCAGGAGCCGCGCACGCCACAGAACACCTTGAGGCTTTACGACAAGGCTGTTGAAGAGCTGAACCTGGCCGGGTCGCAGGCGGGGATACTGAACTCCGTGGCCAGCGAAAGCGCGGTGCGCGACCAGGCGCAGCAAGACGCGCAGCGGGTGGCCATGGCGGGCAGTGCGCTGAGCCTGAACAGAGCGGTTTATGAGGCGCTGTCGGCCATCGACCTGGCGGGCGCGAGCGAGGCCACCCGACACTATGTAGCCCGCACATTGCTGAGCTACCGGCTGGCGGGCGTCGACAAGGACCAGGCCACGCGAGACCGGCTGCAGCAGCTGCACGAGAAGGCCTCGCTGCTGGCGCTTGAGTTCAGCCGCAACATTCAGGAAGGCGCCAAGACCATTCAGGCGACAGCAGAGGAGTTGGATGGGCTCCCGGCCGATTACGTGGCATCGCACCCGGTGCAGAAGACGGGCGACGAAGCGGGCACAATCGCATTGACCACCGACCAGCCGGACATGCAGCCGGTGATGACCTTTGCCCGGAGCGGCGCGCTGCGGGAGCGGATGTTCAAGGCGTACAACACCCGGGCTTATCCGGTGAACCGGCAGATTCTGCTGGACCTGCTGGCTACCCGGCAGGAGATTGCCACGGTGCTGGACTTCCGCAGCTGGGCCGACCTGGCCACCGCCGACCAGATGATGGGCTCAGCGGCTAGCGTTCGCGAGTTCCTGGTCAAGCTGAATGAGGCGAGCAGGGAAGGCGCGGAGCGCGAGCACAACCTGATCCTGGAATTCGCGCGGCGTGAGATTCCGGCACTGAAGAGGATCGACATCACCAGCCGGGCGTACTGGTATGAGCAGTACCGGCGTTCGGCTTACGCGTTCGACTCGCAATCGGTACGTCCCTATTTTCCCTATGCCCAGGTGGAGGCGGGGGTGTTGGATACGGCGGCTCAGCTCTTCAAGCTGACCTTCCGGCGCTCGGCCGCGGCGGCGTGGCACGCCTCGGTTTCGGTGTATGACGTTTTCGACGGAGACCGGCAGGTGGGGCGTTTCTATCTGGATATGCATCCGCGCGAAGGCAAGGACAAGTGGTTTTCCGCCGCTCCGGTAGTGACTGGAATGCGCGGCGGGGCACTGCCGGAAGCGGCCCTGATTTGCAATTTCCCGGGCTCGGGCAACGACGATCCGGGGGCAGACCCGGGGCTGTTGCAATACAACGACGTGGTGACGTACTTCCACGAGTTCGGCCACCTGATGCACGCCATCGTCGGCGGACAGACCGAGTGGGCGGGCCTGAGCGGGTTTGCCACGGAGGGCGATTTCATCGAAGTGCCCTCGCAGATGCTGGAGGAGTTTTTCCGCGACGAGAAGCTGCTGCAGGCTTTCGCCAGGCACTACCAGACGGGCGATGTGCTGCCGGCGGAGGTTATCCGCAAGATGAAGTTGGCGGGGTCGTTTGGGCGGGCGGACTGGGTGCGTTCGCAACTGTATTACACGACCCTGTCGCTGGACCTTCACGACCAGGGGACAGATGCGCCGCCGCTGGACCTGGACGCGATGACCCGGAAGCTTTTCGAGAGCCTGCAGCCATGGACGTGGATGGATGGTAACCGCATGTATGCCAGCTTCGGGCATTTGGTGGGATACTCGTCGAATTACTACACCTACGCCTTCGACAAAGTGATCGCGCTGGACTTTTTTGCCCAGTTCGATCCCAACAACCTGCTGGGGTGCGATGCGGGAAAGCGCTACCGCGAGACGGTTTTGGAGCAGGGAGGGTCAAAGCCGGGGCGGCAGATGGTGCGCGACTTTCTGGGGCGCGATGCCGAGTTTGAGGCCTTCAGCCGCTGGCTGAACGAGGAGTTCCTTTAGACGCGATTCAAAAATCAGGAGGGCCCCTATGCCATTGATGACGTGGACAGACAGCATGAGCGTGGGCGTGAAGGTGCTGGACGACGACCACAAGAAACTTGTGGGCATGGTGAATGAACTGCATGACGGAATCCTGGAGGGACATCGTGCCGAGGCTCTGGGTCATGTTCTGGATCAACTCGTTTCGTACACCAGGATTCACTTCAGCCGGGAGGAAGCCTTTTTTGACCGTACAAAGTATGCCGGCGCTGTGGAGCACAAGAAGGAGCACGACGACCTGATCGCCAAAGCTCTGGAACTGCAGAAGCGGTACAAAGAGGGCGCCTCGTCGATGCTTTCACTGGAGACGATGAGCTTTTTGAAGTCCTGGCTGGCGCATCACATTCAGGGGTCGGACAAGAGCTATACGAAGCACCTGAACTCTAATGGAATTCACTGAGGCTGGGGATAGGGAATCGCAGAGTAGTCAAGCTTAAAGCCTGTGATGAACTCGCCCGCTCGCGCGAATGTTCATAACAGGTTCTTAACGGCGTTCGCCGGGTGTCGAAGCCGGGGGCAGGGATTCGGGAATCGAAGAGGCCGCAGACGCGCCAGTAATTGAGAAGGAGTTGAAAAAGCGGGCGATGTCCTGGTCGCGGCGCGCGCTGTCGGAAGGGAAGGTCGCGGTCAGCATATAGAGGCGTCTCCCAGCACAGATCAAGCGCGCGCTGATTCCGCCGCCGCCCGCGTTGCGGCCGACAAAATCGCGGCCGGGGTTGCCGCCGGGATTGGTTCGCGTCTCGGTGACCTGGGTGGTCTGAGTCCGAGCGAGCGCACCCTGTTTGGCAATTTCAAGGATGTGGTCGGCGGTGTGGTCGCTATTGCGTATTACCGGTGGGTCGTCGGCCCAGGAGACAGAGTAAGAGGAGTCCGCATCCGGGTTGGCGATGATCATGCTGATTTCTTCGGATCCACCTCTGTCGTTATAGGCCGGGACCTGGGTCTTTCTGACATCCGCGGGCATTTCGACCCGGAATCCCTCGCTGGCGCGGTTGACAGCCCGCCAGTTGAAGCTGCCGACGCGGAGCGCGGGAACAGCGGCGGGTTCCGTGGAGTCCGATCTCGGGGCGCTAGAGTCGGAAATGACTTCGGCGTGCGGCCGCACCAACCCGAGATCCTGGCGGTGGATGTACACGTAGTAGATAATGACCAGGCAGAGCACAACTGCCACGAAATAGCGCCAATGCTTCACGCTTAAAGGATGACCAATCTTATCAATCCGATGCAAGCAACTTGTGACCTTTCTGACGGCGGGGGATGCAGATCAGTAATCCCCCCCGGGGCCGCCTTGTGTCTGGAATTGAGACAAACAGGGCAACCAATTGCGTCTTTCCGCATCTATACAGGTAATCAGCAGAGGCTTCTCCGAATTACTCCCGCCTAGAAAGGTATCCACTCCTTTTGAAGGTCCTTGACGGACCTCACCTCACCCCCCCTCCTGGATCCCCCCCTCAAACGCCTCTCAAGGGCCTGCCGGAAGGCAGGCCTGCACTTGTATGGATGGAAAAGGAGCCGGGATCCCTTAAGATCAAGTAGACATGCCTTCCTCCTTCCCCGAAGCGGACGCCGCCGATTCCGAAATCAAGGCTCTGGATGAGCATCTTGCGCACGCGGGCCTGGTACCCGGTCTGGCCCGCAGCCAGCGCGGCAAGGCCGCGGGCGCATCCGTGCGGATGAGCCGGCAGAGAATGGAAAGCGCCGAACCGGAAGACTTGTGCAGAAAGGCCGGCGAGATCCGCGTGGCTCCGAATGGCGTTCAGTGGCTGCCGGCTGCCGGACTGGCGAAGACGGAGTGGCTGTGGCACGGATTCAGCACCCGCAAGGGAGGCGAGAGCCGCGTCTATTGCCCGGTGGACGCCGCCGGCGAGCTAAATCTTGGTTTCACGGAAGCGGACGACCGGGAGACGGTGCTGAAGAACCGCCGCCTGCTGGCCGAGGCGATTACCGGGGATGCTTCCACGCCGCTGATTACCGTGCGCCAGTTCCACTCCAACCTGGTTGCAACCATCCGAGAATCCGACGCCGCACGCTCGCAGCCGCGCAAGGCTGACGGGGTGATCACCGATCAACCCGGCGTGCTGCTGGGCATCCAGACGGCGGACTGCATTCCGGTGCTGGTGGCTGATCGCAAGCGAAGGGTGGTGGCGGCATTCCATGCCGGATGGCGCGGCACGGTGAAGCGCATTGTCGAGATAGGAATCGGGCGGATGCGGTTGGAGTACGGATGCCAGCCGGAGGACCTAAGCGCCGCGATCGGACCCGGCATTGGGGCCTGCTGCTACGCGGTCGGCGAAGAGGTTCTGACGGAGTTCGAATCGCAGTTTATTTACGCGCGCGAGCTTTTTCGGGAGGTGTTTGACTCAGACCCGGTCCGCGCTAAATACCCCATGCTCTTTCTGACCCAGCGGGCGCCGGGGCATTCTGCGATCGGCCCGAGCCTGCACCTGGATCTTGTGGAAGCCAACCGCCGGCAACTCCTGGACGCAGGCGTGAAGGCGAAGGCGATCGACTTGGTGGGGGGCTGCACGAATTGCCAAAGCGAACTGTTCTTCAGCCATCGTGCTTCGCGGGGGCACGCCGGGCGGCTGTTGAGCGTGATCGGGATCCGGCCGGGCGGGGACCGTTAATTACCTGGAGCGCCGCAGTCGCCGCGCCGTTGGTTTGCGGCGATCTTATCCGGGCAATCGATCTATGATTCTTTGGGTTTGCGAACGATAAGGTCGTTTTTCCAAAGAGCCATCACAACATCCATCTGGCTGGTGTGCGCCTTCTCAGAATCGTTGGTTACCGCGCGCCACAACGAACTTGTGGACCAGTGCTGAGTTCCTTCCACCAGCAAGGCCACCGCGCGGGTGGCATAGTCCTTGTTTTCTTTTGTGGCGGCGTAGTGCCCGGGAGGAATGCCTTTTACCAGACCTTCTTCACAGAGTCCGAGAAAAGCGCCGCGCGGGCTGCTTTTCCTTTGCGATGTGGGGCTGCTTGGATACAGCTTTTCAATCGCGCTTGCCCATCGATCTACGGGAGTGATGTTTGAGGAAGCCGCTTGTCGGGCTGCCATGAGTGCTGCTTCTCCGTATCTGTTCGCCATTGTGCCCCTTCGTATTGCGCGAACCTTGATTCTATCGGAAATGAGCATCCTGATTGGGCCGAAGCCTACCGCCCGCAGGGCAATCCTATTTGGATATGTTCGAAATAGAGCGCTCAAGTCACCGAAAACGCAGATTTCAACGCGCCTTGTATCAGGGCATGACTTTAGAGCTGTTCCACAATTCACGTGCCCTTTGTAGTCCTTCGAAAGGTGGCTTTTTCTTAAGAAAAAAGCCACTTGAGATCAGTGGTTCCTGGGTACAGCCATTGTGGAACCGCTGTAGTCGTGCAGATAGAAGCCATGAAAAGGCCCCGGCTTTAGCCGCTGCTAAGCTCAACTCATCGAAAACAGAGGTAGCAGGGGCTAAAGCCCGTAACGACGGTGCGACATTTGCGGCACGACTGAAGTCGTGCCCTGTTACAAAGCCCTCACTCGAAAGTCCTTCGGGGCCGACATCTCGCGCTCTGGGCTGCATTTCAAATGCGATTTCCCTACCATCGTCCGTCTCTGCGCCAATCTCAATCCACCTGAAACCACCGACGGTACGGCTGGACGATCCTCAGGCCGACAACACCAAATGCTGCCGTTGCCTCAAGAACGTGTGATTGCAGGGGACTCGATAGGTAACTCCGAGGGCTTTGCCAAGAGCGCAACCGTGAACGCGCCCAAAGTGAGGAACACGGCAACCGAGGATAGACCCGCAACATAATTGCTGGTGACCTTATGCAGCCATCCCATCACCGTGGGGCCGAAGAATCCGCCCAGGTTGCCAATCGAGTTGATGATGGCAATGTGCGCGGCGACCAACGGTCCCGCTAGTTTCATCGTAGACGTGCTCCAGAAGACCGGCATGGCGGAGAGGACGCCGATAGCGCCCAGTGCGAATCCGGCTATCGCTATGGCTGAAACAGGAGCAAAGGCGGCGACGAGGAAGCCTGCGGCTGCGGTCAGGTATGCGGCCGTCAGATGAAACCGGCGCTCTCTGCGGCGGTCTGAACTGCGGCTCCACAAGATCATTCCCACGATGGCCGCAAGGTAGGGTAGCGCAGTTGCCCAACCAAGACTCTCCGGACTCATGCCATGCGATTTCAAAACTGTTGGAATCCAAAAGCTGAGTCCATAGAGTCCCAGCATCAGGAAGAAATATGCCAGGCTCCAATATAAAACGGAGATCTGAGCACGCATCGCATTCAGCAACGAGGGATGAGATGCATGCTTTGCAGAAGCCTGCAGATCGTTCTGCAAAGTCTGCTTCTCTTCCGCAGATAGCCAATGGACGTCTTGCGGACGGTCGGGCAACAGAAAGAAGACAAGCGCGCCGAGGAGTATCGCGGGAGATCCTTCAAGGATGAAGAGCCATTGCCATCCGTGCAGGCCCGACGAGTGAACGTGCAGGAGAATCGCGTTGGAGACTGGGGCGCCAATCAAGCTTGAAAGCGGGATACCGGTGACAAACCAGGCCATGACACTGGAACGAACCGACGGCGGCAACCAAAAGGTCAGATACAGAATCACGCCAGGATAGAAGCCGGCCTCGGCCGATCCGAGCAAAAAACGAAGCACAAGGTAGGTTCGGGTGCCTGGGACAAATGCGGTGCACACAGAGACGATTCCCCAGATAATCATGAGAATCATGATCCATCGACGCGCGCCTACGCGCTGCAAGGCCAGATTGCTCGGCACTTCAAAGAGAAAATAACCGAGAAAGAAGATGCCCGCTGCCAACCCGAAGAGATCGTCGCCGATGTTCAAGTCGTGATTCATGGTGAGTTTTGCAAAGCTGATGTTGCTGCGATCCAGGAATGCGATGAGATAGAGCAGCATCAGAAAGGGAACAAGCCTGCGAGAAATCTTCTTGTAAAGCGGACTCATGGACTGGGGCATCTGCACATCTCCCTGAAAGAGATATTGTGGCTTGTGGCTCCGGCCGTGAATCAGGAACGGAGCTGGTGTTCTCATTCGGCGCAACAGCTTCGCTTGCCTGAAACGGGGCATACTCAAGCCGCTCGGCGACTCGCGAATCTGGCAAATTGCCAACATGAGTAAGCTGAGGTGGGAATGCCAACGCCAGCTCGCTCTTTGCATCACGCGGTTCCTATTTCGCTGCCTTTTTCTGTGCGGCCCACCGCTTCTTGACGGCTTCCGCGATGCGCAACCGTCCCTCGGGTGTGAGGTTTCTCTTCTTCTTCACAGCTTTCTTCGCCGCAGGCTTCACAGCGGCAACTGCCTTCTTTGGGCGGCCTGCGGCCTTCTTGGGGACCGCATCGACTAACAGCGCGCGTGCTGCGGTCAACCGCCCGATTTCGCGGTCCAGCTCTGCGAGGATTTGCTTGACACTCATGAATTCTCCTTCGATACCGCGATAGTGAATCTGTCTCGCACTACGATACCTACAGCATTTGATGAATGCAACCATCGAGTTGCGGCGGTCGCATAGAGAGGGCTCCCAGGGGGGATCACGATCACTTATTGGTTTGAAGATTTACGGCGGAATTCATTACTGCGTTTGCTCGCGAGCATTTTCGGAGGCAACCGCGATCATCTTTGCCTTGCGATAGACATTCGCAACAGCCAATGTCCAGAAGGGCACCAGGTCAACGCCGGGTACGAGCTTGCCAACGGCCGAGGGCAGGAATTCCCAGTGCCAGCCGAGCAGGCGAGTCAGCACGGCTGCAATGCCGAGATCGAGCAAGTCATCCGCAGGCGATGCAGCTCCCTCGACAAAAACTGGAAAGATAACGATCTGGACCGCATCGGCGATCATGGCCAGGATGATTGCAGCGCGAAAGCGCTTCCCGTGCGAGAGGATGAATGAGTTACCGGTCATGTCAACCTGCCGTCGATCCTGCATGTTCCCATTGTTAGCCCTATTCGCGCAGCGACGCAACTGGAACCAACCTTGAGAGGCACGCCTGCACTGATACCTTGAGCGCAAAAGACGAACAGGGTCCCCGCAGGGACCCCGTTCGCGACAAAGCGCATCACGCGCTCAGGTTAGAAGTTGACGTGCAACCCCATGGTAATCATGCGATTGCTTCCGATGGTGTTGTACACCGAGCCAAACGTCGATGCGTTGTTGGGGCAGCCGGCGGAAGCGGAAATCACGTTAGATCCTCCAATGATGCAGCTTCCGTTGCCGTTGAGGGGGATATTGAGCGGAACTGTCAGCCCCTTTCCCGAGCCTGTCGAGTAAGGCAGTTCGTCCAGATTGGCCAGTGCGGATTGCTGGTCGCCCGAGTTATTGGCGGTGGCGATCTGGCCGTAGTTGACGTAGTAATTTCCGGTTCCGCAGTTATCAAAGCCCTTGTCGGCGACGATCGCGGAGTTGGAGCAAGCAGAGTTTTGGCGGATCTGCGCCTGGTCCATCGGCACATCCAGACTGGCGGTGTTGGTCAGGTTGAAGATGTTGAACTGATACTCCAGGCTCAGCCTTTGGGATGGCTTGAAGCTCTTGCGGATGGAAAGGTCCAGTCGCTTCTGCGCGGCCTGGCGGAAGAGGTTGCGTTGTCCGGAGGGGGCGAAAGCGGTTTCGTAAATATCGGAGGGATCGCTTCCGGTGGAGGTGGGAATGCCGTCGGTTCCGGGGGCGAGATAGTTGATAGCGATCTGGGTGGGGTCGATGGTGGGGATGAAAGCGCCGCCTGCGCCGCGCATCTTTCCGGAGTTACCGGTGAGGGAATGCTTGGCGGCGCTTGGATCTTTGACGCCCAGCACGGGGTTCATCAGCGTCGGGTAGTCACCAAAGTTGATGCTGCCCACCGCGCCGTAGAACTCATAGAGTGAATAGGGCTCGCCGCTCTGCAGCACGCCGGTTCCGGTCAGATTCCAGTCGTTCACCAGATAGGAGGCCATTGAGTGTTCCCTGGCCGCATTGGGGACCTGGATCTCGAAGTTGCCGGTGAAGACATGGGTGCGGTCGAAGTCCGAAGAAGCCCAGGAACTGCGCAGGTTGTTGGGGTTGTTGCCGGTGAAGAACAGGCCGATGTCGCTCTGCTCGTCTAGAGTGTGGCTCCAGGTATAGCTGGCGCCGGCCTGGAAATGGTGGGAGAGCCGCTTTTCAACATGGGTCTGCAGTGCGTCGTACGCCGAGTTGCCCACGGTCTTGAAGAGCGCGGCGTTGGGGCTGAAGCCTATATAGGGAGTGCGGAAGTCGGTATTGCCTCCGTCTTCGGTGTTCCATGGCTCGCCGGCGATGGGGTCGTAGTCGTATCCGTCGCTCATCGAACTCGCGTTCAGCACCTCGAAGCCGTAGCTGGCGGTTTCACCCCAGATAGGGTTCGAAGGGGTGGCAATCACGGGTTCGTTGAAGGGGATGGGGATGACCGAATGGCGGCCGCGATTGCCGGTGTAGCCCACCAGGATGGACAAATCGGCTCTCGGCTGCCATTGCACGTTGAAGGTGAGGTTCATGGTGTAGGGCAGCACGTTGTTTTTGTCGTAAGCGCCGAAGTTCAACGCATCCGGGCAATCGGTGTATCCTTCCTGGTTGTCGACGCCGCCGCAATTCGGTCCATAGTATTTGCTCTTGCCGGTCATGCCGTTCAGCACGGTCTGCAACCCTGAAGTGATGGTTCCGGGGTCAGAGGTGGGCGGGGTATAGCTTGGGGTGCCCAGCGGATTCTCCAGTGTCTTGCCCAAGCCGACGACATAGGCGGCCAGCGGCGCAGATTCGGTGACGCCGAAGGGCCCGCCGTTGCCGCTGCCCGCCGGTTGCGAAAGATACTGGAAGAGCTCGCCGCGGTCGTAGTAAATGCCCGCGCCGCCACTGACGACGATCTTGCCGTTGTATGCCTTCGGAGACCACGCAAAGCCAAGGCGCGGCGAGATGCCCCACTGGCGGCCATCCAGCGTCGAGTCGCTCACCCCTGCGGTGGGGTTGTTCTTGTTGTTGCCCGCGATGACGAATCCGGCGTTGCTTACGGCGAAGCCCGTGGTGGTGGTTCCGGTGACACTGTAGCGGGTGGGATCGAAGTTGAACATGTTGCCGTATTTCTCTGTCATGCCGCCGTGCAGATCGTAACGCACGCCCAAGGTAATGCTCAGATTCGACCTTGCCTGCCACTTGTCCTGCGCATAACCGGCCAGTTCATTGGTCCGGTAATAGCGATCGGCGTTGTTATGCCCGTTGGCGATGGTGTCCAGCACGTTCGAGCTGCTCACCGCGCCGGTGAGAAACTTCTGGAAGGTCTTGCTCTGGATCTGGGCGATGCCATCGCGGTTGTTGGTGATGTTCAATTGCGTGTAGTTGTAGCCGCCGCCGAGCACAAGGGTGTGTTTTCCCGCTGCCCAGATGAGGTTGGTTTGTGGGTTGATACGGTTCTGATAGAAGCCGGTGTTGGCGAAGGAGCTGTAGGGACCAACCTTCAGGCCGGGAGAGTCGTTCTGGCTGCTGGCGAAGGACCTCAGCAGCAGTCCGGGCAGTCCGGGGTTAGGGGCCATCAAGCCGGTCGTGTCCGAACCGCCGACGCCGAAGTTGGCCGGCCCGTTGGCGTTGGTCAGCTTCTGCGTGTAATAACTGTATGATCCCTGTCGAGCAAAGCCCAGGCGTTGTTCCCAGTTCAGATGCGAACCAATGGCGATGGTATTGTCGATAGCCGCCACCTGCGATCCGTTGTTCTGCGTGGACGGAAAGCCGCCGGTTTGGGAAAAGTTATAAGGCAAGGTGACCGGATCGCTCTGATAGTAGTACTTTACCGACACGCGGTCCTTGCTGCTCGCATCGAAATCCACCGATGCCGTGCCCTGGTCGCCGGTCATCAGCGCGTTGCCGATCAGCGTCACGTTCGGCACGCCATACACATATCCGTTCGTATTCTGCGCCGAGGGGATCAGGTACTGTCCATTGGGCAGTTTGGCGTTCATCAGGGATGCCGCAACCGGGTCGATGGCGCTGGTGAACGCCTTTCCGGAGGTGTTCCAACTGGTGGCTGCCGCGTCCAGACCGGTCGTCGAACGATCGTCTGTCAGACCCGAGGGCACGGTCATCTGCGAAAGCCCGGTGGACTGGTCCGAGCTTTGCAGGCGCATATAGGACAGGAAAAAGAATACCTTGTTCTTGAGTATCGGCCCGCCGACCTCTGCGCCCGCGGTCCAGCGTTGCAGATAGGGATTGACCAGCGACTGGGGAAATGAGCCCACGCCGTCCTGTGCCGAGAGCTGGTATTGCTGGTTGAAGAAGAAGGGCGCGGCGTTCATCGAGTTATTGGCGAAGGTGCCCCAGGTTTGCCCGTGCCATTGGTTGGTTCCCGTCTTGGTGCTGACGTCGATCTGCGCGCCGCTGGTGGCGCCCTGCTGGGCGTCATACATGGAGGTGTTCACACGCACTTCCTGCAGCATCTCGGTGGGAGGCGAAGGCAGGCTGTTACCCGCCGATCCGTAGACCGAAGTTCCGGTTGGCGATGCGCCGCCGATGGCGGCCGCGCCGGCCGAGGAAGAACTGGAGGTGCTGCCGCCGCCAATGTTGAAGTTATAGCGCTGCGAAGTCATTCCGCTGGAGCTCTTGCCGTTGAACAGGTTGGTCACGTCCACGCCGTTCACCTGGAAGGTGTTGGAGGTGTCGCGCTGCCCGTTGGCCCAGATGGGCTGGTTGCCCAGACCGGCGTTGGAATTCAATCCGCTCAGCAACTCCGCGTTCACGCCCGGCGAAAGCACGGCCAGCTGTGTAAAACTGCCCGTGGCCAGCGGTGTGATCTCAATCTGCGCCGAATCCAGCGTATAGCCGTTGGTGGCGTCGGTGGCGTTGAGCATGGGATTCGCGGTCACCTCTACCGATTCGGAGATCTTTCCGACCGTCAAACTGACACCAACCGTTGTGGCGCGTGCTTCCTGCACCGTGATCCCGGAGACAAGCGCATTTTCGAAGCCCGCATGGCCGACTTTGACCGTGTAGATTCCGATGGGGAGATTGAAGATCTGATAGAACCCGTTCCCTTGCGTGGTTGTGGAACGGGTGACGTTGATGGCGGCGTCGGTCACGGTCACTGTGGCATCCGACACGGCCGCCCCGGTTGGATCGACCACGGTTCCGTTCAACGAGCCCAGCGTCTGCTGAGCGACTCCCGGCATTGCAAATAAAAGCCCGGCCAGCATAGACAGGCCAAGCCGCGCGACACTCCTCCAAAGGCTCCGGTTCATAAGCTCCTCACTCTTCTTGGGATGTTTTTCATGGCTGCCAATTCAATGTTTCGGGGAATGAATCCAGACAAATGGGTATTCGACTTTCAGCTTGAGCGCCTTCCATCTTGAGGGTATGAATACCATGTGACTCGCGTATAAATAAATCTTGTTTCCAAGTTTTTTTGCTCTGCCCATCGCCTGTTTCTTCAGTCACTTGCCCACAACCCCTGTGGAAAAACAGCACGCATTTGCTTCCTAACCAGGCAACCCCCGAGCTGCTGCTTCAGATGCGCAGCAAGCGCTGCGGGCATGGCTCGGAAATCCCTACGCTTCAGATGGCGGGCAGAGCCGGGAGTTTAACGCCCTGAATACAGGCCCCAAAAGGAGAGCCTTTCAATGGGAGAAGGCTTGACTGGCGAGCAAAACCGAAGTGCAGGAGAGTTCCCATGGCGGCTGGCTCCGGCTGGTGAGAGTACGTCTGCCTTTGCTTGGAGTTCGGCGTGACGAGGCAGACGATTTTCATCGGTTTGCCGACGGCATCGCCGTTAAGGGGTGCATGGAATCCGGGGCCGGATCGAGGGGGAGCGTGCGATTTTATCGCGGCAAATATTTGCACGAATAAGCACTCGCCCCAGAATTCTTCACTGGAAGGCGAGTCGCATTGATTAACGATTCCAAGAATGGTCGGGGAGAGAGGATTCGAACCTCCGACCCCCTGCTCCCGAAGCAGGTGCTCTACCAGGCTGAGCCACTCCCCGAACTAGGGTTGAGTAGCGTGTCATAGGGGGCGGCCTGGCGCATGGT
>Ga0181517_10000439_pt1 | contig 56675 bp, 52 predicted proteins | sample PEATcosm2014_Bin_31_FD_119748 | JGI IMG/M metagenome (GOLD analysis project Ga0181517, IMG submission 119748) | Peatland microbial communities from MTU Mesocosm Facility, Houghton, MI, USA - PEATcosm2014_Bin01_30_metaG | ecosystem: Environmental > Terrestrial > Soil > Wetlands > Peat | place... | reverse complement strand
CCCGCGGGCGTCTTTGAATTCCCGAAGTTTGCCGTGGGCACCAACGCCATCGCCAACGCGGTTGCCAACTCCGGCGCCATCAGCATCATCGGCGGTGGCGACTCGGTGAGCGCCATCAACCAGGCCGGCGTGGCCGACAAGATCACCCACATCAGCACCGGCGGCGGCGCCAGCCTCGAGTTCCTCGAAGGCAAAAAGCTCCCCGGCGTGGAAGCGCTGACGGAAAAGTAGGTATTGCATGAGTAATCCTTGAGTAGTGGCCAGTAAGGCCTGTGCTGCTGCTCAAGGATCACCTCCATTGTGCTCTATCCCGCTGTAGGAAAAACGCGTCGCATCTCGCCGATCCCGTGGCGTAACGAACCAATTAGATCTTCCGGCAAATCGGCATTTGGCCGAGTAAGAGCATAAAAAGCTTCAGATGCAACCGGAATGAGCGCCCGCCACTCTTCATCCGTTCGGCGGATGGTTTCCTTGTAGTTTTCCGTTTCATTTACGCTGGAAGAGTTCAGAGCTTCTATCCAGGTTTCGATATTGCGGCGGGGCACAAGTCGGGCGATTTTTTCGTCTTCGATGCGGATCGCGCGCACGCGCGGCTCTTCCGCTTCCGTCAATTTCCTATCCATCTCTCCTAGGCGCTGCGCAACGGTGCGGGTGTCCGCGTCTACGACAGCGATCAGGCAGGCACCCATCCTTGCCTTTGCCAGCCGATAGGCATCTATCTGACCGGGAAAACTGTTGATCACAAACGTGAATCCGCTTCCGCCCGGCGAAATCACTGGCCGAATGGCGCGATGATTGATTCCGCATCTCTTCAAGTAAAAGCGCATGAACGAGAAAGTCCGATTATCTTCACAAAGAACAATGACCGTTGTCGGCTTGCTCATTGCTCCCATCCGCGAGCGATGGTTTCGGCTGGATCAAGCCCTGTCTCCGCAATTTCCCGGTAGGCCTTGGTTCGAACGTGGCCATTTTCCTCACGGGAGAACAGAAGTCCATATTCCCGCGCCCAATAATTAAGGATCTCCGGGTGATGGGAAATAAGAATGAGTTGTCCTTTGCTGTTTTCGAGAGCATCTTCAGCAGCCAATAGCCACGGCTGAATTTCGCGCAAGGAGATGAAATTATCCGGTTCATCAAGAATCACAGTCTGCCCCTTTGCTATGACGAAATGAAGAACCATATAAAGGCCAAGCAGCATTCGCTGTCCATCGGAAAGTTCAGCGATAGAATAAATCGCCCCTTCTTTCTGCGGCGCATCAAAATGTGCCCGTAATCTTCTTACTCCGTCATCTACGGAGGAAAACCTTAGTGACTGGAAGCCACTCAATGTTTCTTTTAGCGCACTAAGAAAGCGGGCGTTGTTTTCCGGCTCCACCTGCAAGAGATGTCTATACCATGGTGCGAGGTTGGAAAGATCGTATTCGGGTAACTCATCCTCCCCATCCGCCGTCTCGGCCATTTCGTCCGGGTAAGGATCGATTTGGAAGCAGTGCAGTGTCTTAATCCATGCAACAAAACGGCCGACATGTAAGTTACTGAATTGTGCCAAGAGCAGCGCGGATTGTTTTGACTCCCACGGAAGTACAGTAGCCTGCGTACTTTCATTGGGGAAGAAGTGAATCTTCCCATTGACAAATTCAAAAACCGGCGAACCGGAGACCGTAAGCCTTTCCACGCTAATGGAAGGTAGTTGGGACTCAGGCGCATATCGGATTTCCAGTCGGTATGCAAATGTCTTTTCATCCAGCAAAGCTTCGAGCTCGAAGACTTGCTTCGCTTGCAGCGGGCGATCTTGCCAGCGAGTTCGCGTCGATTGAGTGAAACGGCTTTCGCCGCCCTCAATAAACCATTTCAGGAATAAAATCGCGTCCAGCAGCGACGACTTCCCGGTCCCGTTCGCTCCAAGCAGCAGTTGTTTCTGCTCTGGCTTGTACTCGAAGTTGACGAAACAGCGGAAGTTGTCGATATAGATACGTTTCAGCATGGCAGAATTATACGTCGATTGCCGGGGTTGTATTCGCTTCCTAGGCAAACAGAGCAACGAACAGCAAGACCGCAGACGCGAAGTCTGCGGTCTTGCTGTTCTTGCATCAGTCGAACTGTCTGACTAGTACTTGACGATGGCGGCAAAGGAGTCGGGCTTGAGGCTGGCTCCGCCGACGAGTGCGCCGTCGATCTCTTCCTGACCAATCAAAGCCGTCGCGTTGTCGGGCTTCACCGAACCGCCGTAGAGGATGCGGATGTTGGCGGCGACAGCAGCGCCCAGCAGGCTGGCCACTTCGGCGCGGATGATCTTGTGCGCGTCGACGGCCATCTCGGGGGTCGCCGTCTTGCCGGTTCCGATGGCCCAGACGGGCTCATAGGCAATCACGATGGGAGCGGCGATCTCGGCCGTGATGCCGGCCAGTGCGCCGGCGATCTGGGTCTTCAGCACGTCGGCGGTCTTTCCGCCTTCGCGCTCGGCCAGCACTTCTCCCACGCAAACCACGGGAACAACGCCGTGCTTCAGGGCGGTGTGCAGCTTCTTGTTGACGATCTCGTCGGTCTCGGCGAAGTACTGGCGGCGCTCGGAGTGGCCGATCAGGGTGTGCGTTCCGCCGATGGCCTTCAACTGGCCGATGGAGGTTTCGCCGGTGTAGGCGCCTTCCTCGGCAAAGTGGATATTCTGGCAGCCGACGGCGACGTTCGAGCCCTTGGCGGCTTCGATGACCGTGGGCAGCAGCACGGGCGAGGGAAACAGGGCGATCTCGTCGCGGTCGTGTCCGGCAACGAGCGGCAGGAAGGCGGCAACGAACGCCTTGGCTTCTTCGGGCGTCTTGAACATCTTCCAATTGGCGGCAATGAGTGCTTTACGGGCCATTTTTTCGAAACTCCTCGGCTTCGATTCTAGCCGACCGCGCGCAGAGTGGGGGGTGACGGGTGGCACAAGGATCAGGGATCAGGGAACAGAGAACAGGGAACAGGGATAAGGGAACAGGGATAAGGGAACAGGGAACAGGGATAAGGGAACAGGGATAAGGGAACAGGGAACAGGGACGAATCGTGCCGGGTGCCCCACCCTCGCCGCGCAGGTGTTTTTGCGGCTAGGGTGGGAAACCCCAAAACCATTGGAATCACGGACCGGATCGACAGGAATCGCTCTTATCCCAGAAACATCCCCGCGATGGAGGCACTGATGAGATTGGCCATGGTTCCAGCCAGCATGGCGCGAACCCCCAGCCGGGCCAGATCGTTGCGGCGCTCGGGAACCAGCGCGCCGATGCCGCCGATCTGCATCCCGATGGATCCCAGGTTGGCGAATCCGCACAACGCAAAGGTAGCGATGGTGAAGCTGCGCGGGGCCAGCATTGCCCTTTGCGCGCCCAGGCCGATATAGGCGATCACTTCGTTGAGCGCCATGCGGGTGCCCAACAAATTCCCGATGGCTCCGCAGTCGTGCCAGGGAACCCCGATCAGCCAGGCTACGGGTGCGAAAAAGAATCCCAGAATCTGGCCGAGCGAGCCGGGAACCCACGGAACCCCGCCGTGCACCCAGCTGAGCAGGCTGTCGAGCAGGGCCACCAGGGCCAGAAAGCTGATCAGCATGATGCCTACGTTCATGGCCAGCTTGCCGCCGTCGATGGTGCCGCGCGCGATAGACCCGATCAGGTTCTCTTCCTGGTGCAACTCGTCCTTGGGGATGACGACGCGGCCTTCGGTGGCCGGCACTTCGGTCTCCGGAACCAGCATCTTGGCCATCAGAATGGTTCCCGGCGAGGTCATGATGACGGCGCTGAGCAGGTGGCGCGCCTCCACGCCCTGCGAGATGTACATGGCCATGATGCCGCCCGAGACGTGGGCCATGCCGCTGGTCATGATGGTCATCAGTTCGGAGCGGGTCGCGCCCTTCAAAAAGGGCCGGATGGTCAGCGGGGCTTCGGTCTGGCCCATGAAGATGCTGGCCGCCACGTTCATGCTCTCGGCACCGCTGATGCGCATGGTTTTCAGCATGATCCAGGCCAGGGCGCGGATGATGATCTGCATCAGGCCGATGTGATAGAGCACGGCGAAAAAAGCGCTGATGAAGATGATGGTGGGCAGGACTTGAAACGCAAAGATAGACCCCAAAGAAGTATTGGGAGTGCCCAGCGCTCCGAACAGGACTTTGGTACCGGCGGCCGTGCAGCTGAGCATGGCGTTGACCACGCCGCCGGCCCAGGTCATGGCGCGTTGTCCGTAGTCGAAGCGGAGAACCAGGAAGGCAAAGGTGATTTGCAGTCCCAGCCCCCAGAAGACTGTGCGCCAGCGAATTTGCTTGCGATTCGTGGAACCCAGATACGCGGCCAGCAAAACAGCCAAAATGCCCAAAACGCCAATATAACGATCCAAGTGTTTTCGCTCCTCGAAAACAGGGGGCAGGGATCAGGGGGCAGGGACTTAGGGACCAGGGACTAAGGGATTGGGTCCCTATGGACCGGTCTATGGACGTTTGGCGCCGATTCCTGACAACTGAAAACTGCCGACTGAAGACTGTTTCTTATCCGATTACGTTACAACATCGCGCAGATGGGTTTCAGCATTTTCGCGCGTGAGGATGCGGCCGACCAGGGGCACCGCCGGCGGCGGGGCGGACGATAGCGTGACGGCGCGTCGATAAATCTCGATGGGCTCGGCCAAAAGGTCGGGGGTGGTGGCGTAGAAAGTGGCGATCGGCTGGCCTTTCTCAACCCGCGCGCCGCGGCGGGCGTGGAAGACGATTCCCGCATGAGGATCGACCGGCTCACCGGCCTTTTCGCGGCCCGCGCCGGTGCGCTGCACGGCCCAGCCAAGGGCGGTGGTGTCCATCGCGGAAATAAAACCGGAGTCCCAGGCTTCAACGACTTGGGTTGCGCCGGGCTGATGGAAGCCGGGGTTGTCGAAGATGGCCGGGTCGCCGCCGTGGGCGCGAATCATGGAAAGAAAGACGCCGAGGGCGGAGCCGTCCTCAAGTGCGGCTTTGGCGAGGGCATAGCCAGCCTCGGGCGTGGCCGCCTGGCCGCCCAGATGGATCATCCAGCCGGCCAGGATCAGCGACAGCTCGCGCAGGTCTTCGCTTCCTTCCGGCCGTTGACCGCGCAGCAGTTCCACGCTTTCAACCAGTTCGATATAGTTGCCGGCTGTCGATCCCAGCGGCTGGCCCATGTCTGTCAGCAAGGCGACGGCGCGGGTTCCGGCGGCTTCAGCCGTGGCCACCAGCAGGGCGGCCAGGTATTCGGATTCTTCCTGCTTCTGGAGGAATGCGCCGGAGCCGGTCTTCACGTCGAGAACCAGGGCGTCCAACCCGGCCGCCAGCTTCTTGCTCAATATGGACGCGCAGATCAGCCCCGGGCACTCCACCGTTCCGGTGTGGTCGCGCAGGGCATAGAGAACGCGGTCGGCGGGAACCAGGTTGGGAGTCTGGCCGACGATAGAGGCCCCGCAGCGGGTCAGGACGCTCTCGAATTCGGCAAGGGAAAGACTGGTCCGATAGCCGGGGATGGACTCCAGCTTATCGAGAGTTCCGCCGGTGTGGCCGAGCGCGCGGCCGCTGATCATGGGCACGGCGACACCGCAGGCGGCGGCGATGGGCGCGATCAGAAAACTGGTCTTGTCGCCGACGCCGCCGGTGGAGTGCTTGTCGACGGCAGTCTTGCCCAGACGTGCGGGAGAGAACTTTTCGCCCGAGTCGCGCATGGCCAGGGTCAGGGCGCGGGTCTCGCCGACGGAGAGGCCGCGGATCCAGGCGGCCATCAGGAAGGCGGCCAACTGGTCCGAAGGGATGGAGGCGTTTGCCGCGCCGTTCGCAAGGAAGGCGATTTCGCGCGCGTCGAGTTCGCCGCCGTCCCGCTTCTTGCGGATCAGGTCCGTTACATGGAGGCGCGTGTGTGTTGGATCGGAATGCGGCATCGGACAGTCTTTCTGGGGTCCAGGTCTCTGGTTGATCCGGCCCCGCCTTAGTGTCATGGGCCGCCCACCCTGGCCGCAAAAAACAAAAACGCGGCGAGGGTGGGGCGCCCGGTTAATCTTCCTTGAGCTTGAAGTCAAAGGCCAGGGGCAGCAGATCGGCAAAAGCCATCGTTCGGTGGCCGTTAGCGGTCGGGAAGAGCACGGGCGCGCCGGGCAGGGCGAATTCGGCCAGCACCTGGCGGCAGGCTCCGCAGGGAGGACTGGCCGCCTGGTTGAGATTTGCGACCGCGACGGCGGCGATGCGAATCCCTGGGCCGAGTTCACTGACGGCAGTGGCCAGGGCCGCGCGCTCGGCGCAGATGGTGAGACCGTAGCTCACGTTTTCCACATTGGTTCCGGTGAAAACCTGGCCGGAGGTGAGCAGCAGAGCCGCTCCCACCCGGAATCCGGAGTATGGGGAGTAGGAATTTCTGGCGGCATGGACCGCTCGCTGGAGCAGGCCATCCATATCGGGAGTCGGATTTACGCCTGGATCGGTCATGAAGCTTGAGGGTAAAACATTCACCGGCAGGGCCGCCAATCAACTTGGGCGGAAGGGCGGAAAAAGCTGATGGGGCGGGATTTCCGCTTCGCGCGGGGGTGGGCAGGCGGGGCGGGGGATGGCCAGAGGGCGAGGGCCAAGTTGCGCCGGATGAGTATTTTCCAATGACCGCATGGCGCGGCCTGTGGGGAATTGAAACTCTCTGCCTCAAGTTGGGACCCATCCTACCGATAAAGGAGGAGAGTGGTCGCCGGGCTGGTGGTACTGATTCTGGCCGGTGGAAGAGTGGACGAACATGGATGAATTGACGAGGGAATTCCTGATCGAGAGCCAGGAGGGGCTGGACCGCATGGAGCGGTGCCTGACCGACCTGGAGGTCCGGCCGCAAGACACGGCCTTGATAGCGGAGATCTTCCGTTCGGTTCACACGATCAAGGGGACCACGGGGTTTCTGGGCTTCAAGCGGCTGGAGAAGCTGGCTCATTCCGGCGAGAACCTGCTTGGCCTTTTGCGCGAAGAGAAGCTGGTAGCCGATGCGGAGACGATCACCGGCCTTCTGCAGCTTCTGGACGGTTTGCGCTCGATTCTGAAGACGATTGAAGCCGAGCAGAGCGAAGGCACAGGGGAAGACACCGAGCTGATCGAGCGCCTGGAAGAATTACAGGCCCCGGCCAAGCCCAAGCAGGTGGTTCACTCCCAGGCCGCGGCTCCGGTGGCATCCGCGCCTCCTCCTCCTCCTCCCGTTCCCGTGGCGCCCGCCCCGTTGCAGGCTCAGCCGGTTGAGGCCGCGCCCGTTGAAGCCGCTCCTGTGGAACTTGCGCCGGTGCAGGCATCGGCCGCAGCCCGGGCCGCAGCCGATGCGGAGTTCGATGGCGGCAAGCCGCGCGTGGCCATGACGGCCGCTGCCGAAAGCACTCTGCGCGTCGATGTCACGCTGCTGAACCGGATGATGAACCTGGTGGGCGAGCTGGTGCTGACCCGCAACCAGGTGCTGCAGGCCACCGCCGCAGACCCCAATCTGACCATGCTTTCGCGCCGTCTGGACATGGTGACGGCCGACCTGCGCGAGTCGGTGATGAAGGCCCGCATGCAGCCGGTGTCGAATATCTTCTCGAAGATTCCCCGCATCGTGCGCGATCTCTCCCAGTCCCTGGGACGCCGGGTCCGGCTGCAGGTAGAGGGTCAGGACACCGAACTCGACAAGAGCCTGCTCGAAGCCATCAAGGACCCGTTGACCCACGCGGTCCGCAACTCGCTGGATCACGGCATCGAAGCGCCGGATGTGCGTCTGGCCGCGGGCAAGGATCCCGAGGGAACCCTGAAGCTGCGCGCCTCGCAGGAAGGCAGCCACGTAGTCATCGAGATCTCCGATGACGGCGCCGGCATTTCGGTAGAGAAGGTGCGGGCCAAGGCGATCGAGCGCGGTCTGATTACCGCGGAACGCGCGGCCCATCTGGCCGAGCGCGAACTGCTGCAGTTGATCTTCCTGCCCGGCTTCTCGACGGCTGCTGCGGTAACCAATGTGAGCGGCCGCGGCGTGGGCATGGACGTGGTGCGCACCAACGTGGAAAAGATCGGCGGCAAGGTCGAAATCGACTCGCGGGCCGGCAAGGGCACCACGCTGCGGCTGCGGATTCCGCTGACCCTGGCGATCATTCCGGCGCTGATTGTCCGCAGTGTGGGGCAGAGCTTCGCGCTGCCGCAGGGCGCACTGTCGGAGCTGGTGCATGTTCCGCCCAGCCAGGCGGCCACGGTAATCGAATGGATCGAGGACGCGCCGCTTTACCGGCTGCGCGGCCAGTTGCTTCCCCTGGTCTTCCTGGACAAGCTGCTGGTGCCCGAAGGCGAGCACAAGCTGGCCACCGAGCGGGACAACTTCATCGCGGTTCTGGACGCCGACGGACGGCGCTTCGGGCTGGTGGTGGACGGACTGGCGGACCCCGAAGAAATCGTGGTGAAGCCGCTGAGCGCGGTGCTGAAGACGATCGGCCTGTATTCGGGCGCGACCGTGCTGGGCAACGCCGACCTGGCCCTGATTCTGGATCCGGGATCGATCGCCCAGAAGGCCGGAGTGAACATGAGCGCCGAGGTGGCGCGCGCCGGAGCCGAGCTGGAAGTGGAAGCGGCCAAGAGCCTGGAATACCTGCTGGTGGAAGCGGCCGGGCGTCAGGCGGCGGTGCCGCTGGGCGACGTGCTGCGCATCGAGCAGCTGAAGGTCTCGCGGATCGAGTACATCGGCTATCGTCCGGTACTCAATTTCGAGGGCCAGCTTCTGCCGGTAGAGGATTCGGGCGGCGTTCTGGCTTCGGTGCAGGACAATCCCGACGCGCAGATCATCGTGGTGGTATGCCGCGAAGGCAACCGGCACGTGGGCATCGCGGTCTCGCATGTACTGGATGTGGCGGCGGGCGGCGATCTCTTCGAAGCCGGCACCAGCCAGCGCACCGGCGGCGTGACCTTGTTGAAGAATCGGGTAACCGGGGTGGTGGATCTGAATGGCGTTCCGCCGCTGCCTCCCGAACTCGTCGCACAAAATAGCTGGAACCAGATTACGGAGACGGTGGCATGAGCACAGCAGGGAACGCATTGCATCGCAAGGAAAAAGTAGCGGCGGCACTGGTGGAAATGTGCTCCGTGCGTTTGGGAACGGCCCTGTTCGGCGTGCCCATCAGTCATATCCTGGAGATTGTCGGGGGGGCTCGTCCGCAGCCGGTGCCGCTGGCGCCCAAGTTCGTGGGCGGCCTGGTGCACTACCGCGGCGACGTTCTGACCACGGTCAGCCTGCGTCATCTGCTGGGAATGCCACCCAAGGACGGTCCGCAGGACATCCTGGTTCTGGAGAGCTCGGGCGGGTGTTTCGGTCTTCTGGTGGACTCGGTGGGCGAAGTGCTCACGGTTTCCTCGGCCGACCACGAGCCCAACCCCTCGATTCTGGACGAACGCCGTCGGGCGCTGTTTGCCGGCGCTTACAAGTTGAAGGACAGCCTGATGGTAATGCTCGATCCAGAGCGGCTTGATCCGATGCGGCTGGGTGCAGCCCAGGCAGCGTAAGTTGGGCGAGACCCTGAACCGTCTCACCGGAGGAAAAAACATGCGTGCACTGATTGTCGACGATTCCCGATTTGTGAGGGGCTACTTGCGCGGCCTTCTTGAAGAAAAAGGGATCGAGTGCGAAGAGGCGGCCGATGGCCAGGCTGGCATTGACCAACTGCACAACGACGCACCGTTCGATGTAGCGCTTGTGGACTGGAATATGCCGGTGATGAACGGACTGGATATGTTGAAGACGCTCCGTTCCGAGGGCTATCCCTTGAAGGTGATGATGGTGACCACCGAGGCGGAGAATGACTTCATTCTGCGCGCCCTGGATGCCGGAGCCGACGAATATCTGATGAAGCCGTTCGATGACGAGGCGCTGACCGAAAAGCTGGCCATGCTGGGTCTGGTGGAGGACTAAGCCATGGCGGCCGGTCGCCGGACCCGGATTTTGATAGTGGACGACTCGGCTGTAATGCGCAGCCTTGTGCGCAGCGTTGTGTGTTCTGACGCTGGATTGGAAGTTGTTGGAACGGCAGGGGATGGTGCGTCTGCGCTGAGTTCGATGCAGACCTTGCGGCCAGACCTGGTTTTGCTGGATGTGGAGATGCCGGTGATGGATGGGCTGGTTACACTGCGGATGATGAGAACGCGGGGCTTCAAGATGCCCGTGATCATGTGCAGCTCCCTCACCCAGAGGGGCGCCAAGGTCACCATCGAAGCGCTGGCCAGCGGAGCATCCGATTACGTCGCCAAGCCTTCAGGGCAGTCCAGCCGCGAGGCGGCGATTCAATCCCTTGCCCAGGATCTGATTCCAAAGATTCACGCTCTCACCAGCCAGCAACATGCGGTTGCAACTTCGGTTTTTTCTCCAGGGCCCGGGATCTTCGGCGGTCCGGCAACGCCACCACCCTTCAGCGCGCCTCCGCTCGCTGGGTCTGGTCGCATGCCGATGGCTGCGCCCATCGCTCCGCCGGCGGCGAGAGCGCAGGTGGTTACGGCAAATCCAACCGTGCTGGCCATAGGCGTTTCCACCGGCGGACCTGCTGCGCTGGACGTGATTCTGCCCCTGTTGCCAGCCAGTTTTCCTTTGCCGGTGTTGATTGTGCAGCACATGCCGGAGCTGTTTACGAAATTGTTCGCGGAACGCCTGAACGGACGCTGTCAGTTGGCGGTGCGCGAAGCCGCTGAAGGAGATGTGGTGCGTCCGGGAACCATCTATGTCGCCAAGGGAAACTGGCACATGGAGGTCGTGGGCGGAGCGCGTCCGGGTGCGCCGCATACGCTGCATCTGCAGCAGGGGCCGATGGAGAACCATTGCCGGCCCGCTGTGGACGTGCTGTTTCGCTCGGCAGCCTCGGTTTGGGGTTCCGGCGTGCTGGCGGCGGTGCTGACCGGAATGGGCTCGGACGGAATGCTGGGCAGCAAGGTCATCCGCGAGCATGGCGGCACGGTGCTGGCTCAGGATCAGCCGACGAGCGCGGTGTGGGGAATGCCCGGAGCTGTCACCAATGCTGGTTTGGCCCATCGGGTTTTGCCTCTGAATGCCATCATTCCCGAAATCCTCCGGATTGCTAGCCGGACGCACAACGAAGCCCGTGAGCTTCGGGAATCGGTGGTCTAGTCATGCAAATCACAACCCCCAGCGTCGACTACGGCTACCTGCGCACCATGGTCTTTGGCCTTTCCCAGAATGTGCTGGATCCCTCGCGCGACTATCTCTTTGAGACCCGCCTGACCAAGATCCTGCGCAACCAGGGCATGGCTAATCTGGAAGAGCTGGTCTCCCATTTGAAATTGAGGAAGAATCCGACGTTGGAACGTGCGATCGCCGAAGCGATGACCATCAACGAAACCAGCTTTTTCCGGGACGGCCGTCCTTTCGAGTTGCTGCGGACCGAGCTGCTGCCCAAGCTGATTGAGACGCGCCGCAACACCCGCAGCCTTCGCTTCTGGAGCGCGGCCTGCTCGACAGGACAGGAAGCCTACAGCCTGGGCATGATGATGGCGGAGCATTTCCCGCTGCTGGCCGGCTGGAACATGAAGATCGAGGGAACGGATATCTGCGCCGAGGTGGTGCAGCGCGCCAAAACCGGCACCTATCACCGCATCGAGATCAACCGCGGATTGCCGGCGCGCTTCGTTGTCCGCTATTTCGACCACGTGGGCGAGGATTGGACCATCAAGCCCGAGATCAAGAAGGTGTGCAACTTCAGGCAGGCGAATCTCTGCCAGGGTCCGCTGCCCTTCAGCCGCGCGGATGATCGCTTCGATGTGATCTTCCTGCGCAATGTGATGCTCTATTTCTCGATGGAGACCCGCAAGGTACTGTTGGCGAACATTCACAAGATCCTCGCGCCGGACGGAGTTCTGTTCCTGGGGTCGAGCGAACAGCCTGCCGATCCTTCCATCTGGACTCCCGTGTTGGCGGGAGGGACCTGTCATTTCAAGCCGAAGCAGCCGAGTTAAGAGGCGCTTTGGTTCCCGGCCGCGCGGTGAGCGCCGGCCCGGCAAAAAGTTCTGCGGCGGTCTGCCGATTTGCAGGGTTCACTGGTTTCATATCCTGCCAATCGTCAGACCGCATTTTTTTGTATTTTTTGGTTGCTTCTCAGGGCATCCTTCCTTCGCCGGTCAAAAGCGCGGCAACCGCCTCATGCAACCGCTCGGCGATGAAAGCCTCGGGGTCGGCCGCGGAAAAGCGCATCGGCTCTCCGATGTGGACTTCGATCTTTCCCGAGCGGAACCAGCCTTTGCCGCTCGCCTTCAACTCGCCCAGGCCGCGAATCGCAACCGGCAGAACCCGCGCACCGGTCTGGCGGACGAGCAAGCCGATTCCGGGTCGAAAACGCGCCAGTTCTCCGCCAGCCGAGCGCGTCCCTTCGGGAAAGACCAGCAGGTGGAAGCCGCGATCCATGGCCATCCCGGCGTGGGCGAAGCTGCGCTCGAAGCCGCGCCGCCGGGGCAGCGGGAAGACGTTGAAGAGCGCGGTCAGCAGCAGCCAGGTGAGCGGTCCGAAGAGCAAAAAGCGGCCCTTCGCGGCGGAATCCGGATTGCGGAAGTGGCGATAGTCTTCCAGCATTTCGCCGCTCATGGCGGCGGCGATGTTGCGGCGCAGATGGCCCGGCAGGGCGTACTCGACCAGCGGGCCATCGAATGCAGTCACGTGATTGCAGACGATGAGCAACGGTTCCGTGCCGGGCAATGGTGCAGGACCGGCAACGCGCGGATCGGCCAGGAGCCACACCAGCGGGCGGACAGCGGCTTCCAGAAACGCCGTGCGCAGCCAGCGAATCGGCGTCAGCCAGGGCCAGCGGGGGTAAATGCAGGTGGATTCAGCCTGGGCCTCGATTGGATCCGCGTACCGGTGCTCGTCGCGGCCGCTTTCTGGATTACTGGGCTCGACGGGAGCACCCGCCTCGCCGCCGGCCGGCCTCACCCGGTGATTTCCCTCCGCCGCGACGGCGTCGGAAGGACGGCCATTTGCGCCGGCAGACCGCTCAAGTGAATGCGCATCGGTCAAAAGGGAGCGCAGCTCCCCCAGGGTGCGGATGCGATCCAGAGCGCCGTCCGCGGCTTGAAAGCCCATGCGTTCTTCGAGCGCCGCGCCCAGTTGCACGCGTCCCAGGCTGTCGAGGTGCAGATCTTCGCTGAGCAGCAGTTCGTCGCCAAGGCCCGGCGGAGCCTCGCCGCTGATTTGATGGATGAGCGCCAGCAGCCAGTCGGATGCGGCGGTGAAGGCAGGCGAAGCCTGACCCGCATCTTCGCCTCGCCGGGCTTTCAGCCACTCTGCGACCGCTCGGCGGCGGACTTTGCCGGTAGAAGTGCGGGGCAAATCGGGATCGGGCCAGAGTACCCATTGGCGCAGGCGCTGGAACTCCGCCAGCTCCAGGTTGGCTTGCTCGACGGCCTGGGCGGCGTGTTCGCGCTCCGATTGGGCCTGGGCGCCGCGCAGGGCAAGCACGGCGCACGGCTCGGGACCGTTGGGAGTGTCAACCGCAACCACGGCGCTGGCAGTGACGCCGGGTTGGCGTTCGAGCACCGCCTCCAGATCTTCGGGATGCAGGTTGACGCCCGCGCTGGTGACAATCGTTTCGCTCTTGCGGCCCAGAAAGCGCAGGTCGCCCGTCTCCTGAGCTTCGGCCAGGTCGCCGGTGGCCAGCCACTCGTCCAATCTGGTCTGGATCGCGCCGCCGCTCCAGGTCTCGGTCGAGATCATCGGCCCGCGCACCAGCACCTCGCCATCGGCCCCCAGCTTGACCTCACGGCCCGGCAACGGCTTGCCGATGCTGCCGCGGGTCACGCGGAAGGGATGGTTGAGCGTGATGAGCGCGGTTGTTTCGGTCATTCCGTAGCCCTGAATGACGACGAAGGCGAGGCCGTTCCAGAACTCTTCCAAAGGTCCGGAAAGCGAACCACCACCGGAGATCAGTGCCCAGAACTTGAAGCCGAAGGCGGAGTGAATCCGCCGGAAGCGGATCCATTTCTTCCAGGCTCTCATGCCATGGGCGGCGGCAATTTCGCCGGCCAGGCCGGGATGCGCGGATTCCAGGTGAGTCTTGAGCAGGGCATGAACGCGGGGCACGGCGGCCAGCACCGAGATGCGCTCGCGCCGGATGGTTTCGATGAGCCGCGCCGCAACCAGACGGTCTTCGAAATGGACCTCGGCCGCGAAGATGGGTGGAACCCAAAGGCCCATGGTCTGGCCGAAGACGTGGCTCAGGGGCAGAGTGTGAAGAAAGCGCAGGGGATGAACGATCTTCTCGTAGCGCAGGTAAGGCTGCGCGCCGCGCTCGATGGGCTCAACGCTGGCTAGCACGTTTCCGTGGGTGAGAACGATCCCCTTGGGATCGCCGGTGGTGCCGGAGGTGAAGAGGATCTGCAACGGGGTGCTGTGCGAGAGCCCGTCGACCGGGCCGGCTTCGGCCACAGGCAGGGAATAGAGCCATGTCTCAAATGCGAAGCGGGGAAAATCAGGCTCGAATGCGGGCAGTTGCAGCAGCAGTCTTTCGTCGCCCACGGCCAGCTTCGGACGCACATCGGCAGCCACGCGGGCGGCAAAATCGGCGCTGCCATAGGCGTCCAGCGGGACCGCGAGAACGCCGCGCATCATGCAGCCATAAAAAGCGGCGATCCACTCGGCGCTGTTTTCGGCCCACAGCAGGACGCGGTCGCCGGGGCCGATCCGTTGCGCTTCGAGCAGGGAGGCAAATCGTCCCGCGAGGCTGGCTATTTGAGCGTAGGAAGCGGCGCGGCGGCGGCTGCCCTGGTGGCGCACCACGGCGATCTGCGAGCCGTGGCGGCGGAAGTCGTCGAGAAGCGTAGCGAGGTGGGTGCGCATGGCTGCTCCGGTCAGGAACATGGTACGACACGGCAGCGGAGGACCGGCGTGCAGCACCCAAGAGAAGAGGAATCACAGCCGCTTGAGAACATCCTCTTTTGAAACGCCCTTGTGCGCGGCCACTGCAGCGAGAATCGCGTTGAGCGTTCCAACCCTGAGTGGATTGTGCGCGGGGACGGCAATCCGATGCGGCACTGGATGCTGTGTCTGCAGGATGACGTGGCTGCCAACCTGATGCACCTGCCGGTATCCCCAATCTTTGCAGAGGTGCCCAATCAGCTCTTCTCCAGCAAGATCGCGGGGCAGCTTCATGCCACGGCCAGCACTTCGTCGCGCACCAGCCGCAGCCGGATCGTCGCCGGAGGTGTGGAGTCGAAATAGAACGCCCGCACCGCCTCAAGGACGTTGGCCCTGAGTTCGTCCCAGTTTTCGGCCTGGGTGAAGATGCTCTCGCCGATGGCTTCTGCCGTGAACCCGCCGTCCGCATCCTGCGCAATCTCGAAGACGATCTCTTTCATCCCGTTTGCTCCTCCGCATGGGGCAAGGAACCGGCAACGATCCTCACAAGAAAAATACCACTGTCCATGACTCGCCACATTTCCGCGAATCAATCCTGGCGCGGATGCCCCATGTCCCTCGCATTTGGAGACATGGGAAAGCACGAAACTCAACCAGCCCGCTTTTTCTACTCCCTACTCGCTATTCCCCACTCCCTACTCCCTACTCCCTAGTTCTTTCCCATCCCGAAGATCTTTTGCAGGATATTGCGATGTTCGGCGGGATGGTCGCAGGTTTCGATGGGCGCGGTTCCGGCCAGGAAGGCTTCAGGAAGCGCATCCGGGCAGGTGTCGTCGCTGATCAGGTTGCTGACCTTGTCGATATTGACGACTTCGACGCCGTCGGGCGGAGTGAAATCGCGGGTGTCGGAGTACTGAGGCAACTTGATGGCTCGCTTCATGAACTCGGCCCAGATGGGAGCCGCAGCCTCCGCGCCCTCGATCTTGATGTCGGTGTAATCGTCGTTGCCCACCCAGACGATGCAGAGCAGGTTGCTGGTATATCCAGCGAACCAGGCATCGTGATCGGTTCCCGTCTTGCCCGCCGCGGGAGCGGTGAAGCCCATGTTGCGCACACCTGCCGCGGTGCCCACGCCGCGCATCACGTTTTGCAGCATGGCGGTGGTCAGGTAGGCGACGCGCGGGTCGAGGATCTGCTTGGAGTTGGGCGAGTAGTCGGCAATCACGTCGCCGGTAGCTGTCCGCACGCTGGCCAGCATCCAGGGATCGATGTGCAGGCCCCCGTTGGCAAAGATGGTGTAGGCGCCCGCCATCTCCAGCGGCTCGGCATCGTAGGAGCCGATGGCCACCGAAGGCGTGCCGCGCGCGTTTTTCACTCCGGCGTCGCGGGCCAGCGCGGCCACGCGATCAAAGCCCACCAGCGAAGCCAGCCCGATGGTGGCGTTGTTGAGCGAGCGCTGCAAGGCAAAGCTGGCCGGAACCTGCTCGTGATAGTCGCCCCCGAAGTTCTTGGGGGTGTACTCCTGGCCGCCGACGTCGTAGGTGGTCTGCTCGTCGCTCAGCATCGTGAGCGGCGAAAAGACCTTGGTCTGGCCGGGCAGGATGGTCCCTTCTACCGCGGTCTGGAAGGCCGTGGCGTAGACGAAGGGCTTGAAGATGGATCCCGTGGGCCGCTTGGCCACCGCGTGATTCAACTGCGAAGTGCCGTAGCTGCGCCCGCCCACCATGGCCAGCACCTGGCCGGTATGCGGGTTAAGCGCCACCAGCGCCACTTGCGGATAGGTGATGGTCTCGCCCGGCTGGCGGTTCTTGTGTCGGCGGTCCACGCGGGCGTCGACGATGTGGATGGCGGTTTCGACCGCGGCGGTGGCCTCGCGTTGCAGATCGGGGTCGAGCGACGTGTAGATGTGCAGCCCTTCGCGATTGAAGTCGCGGTCGCCGAGCTTCTGCTGCAGCTGCTCGTGCACCAGATCCACAAAATAGGGCGCTTCGCTGGCGTCCACGCTGCCCGGCGTCAGATGCAGCGGCTCGGCCTTGGCGCGCTCCGCCTGCTCTTTGGTGATGGCCCCCGTCTCAACCATCGAATCGAGAACCAGGTTGCGCCGCTCGATGGTGCGCTCCGGATGGCGGAAAGGATTGAAATAGTTCGGCCGCTGGATGATGCCGGCCAGAAACGCGGACTCGGCCAGGTCGATCTGGTGAACGTCCTTGCCAAAGTAGGCCTGCGCAGCTTCGCCAAAGCCGTCAATCGAGAAGCTGCCGCGCTGCCCCAGGTTGATCTGGTTGGCATACATCTCGAAGATCTGGTTCTTGGTGAAACGATGCTCCAGCTGGAAGGTGATCAGCACCTGCGTCAGCTTGTAGCGGATGCTGCCGTTGTCGGAAAGAAACAGCAGCTTGGCCAACTGCATAGTGAGCGTGGAAGCTCCGCCGCGATGCTTGCGGTCGCCGATCAGATCGTGCCAGGCCCATCCGATCATACTCATGTAGTTGATGCCGCCGTGCTCGAAGAAGCGGCGATCTTCAATGGCCAGCACGGCCTGCACCACATTCGAAGGAATCTCGTCGTAGCTGAGCAGGCGGCGCTTGGTGCGGTTGGGGTCGTCGCTCAGCCCGGTGATGAGCAGCGGTTCCAGCTCATAGCTGGCCAGGCCCTGCCCCTTTTCGTCGGTAATGCTCTGGACCACCCCGCCGCCGACGTGAATGATGGCGCTGTCTTGCGAGTGAAACGACTGCGGGCCGGTGCGCACGGTGATGGACTGGTCGTCCTGTGAGAACGTACCCAGCTGCGAGGTCTGCGAAGATCCATCCGCGCTGTAGCCGGCGGCGCGCAACTCTTCGGCGATCAGGCCGATGGAGAGTTTCTGGCCGGGCCGCACCTCGCGCGGGGCGGCGTAAATCTTGGCGGTGCTGGCGAAGATGGGCGACTTCAGCCGTTCATCGACAATGTGCTGGTATTTGAAATAGATCCAGGTGGAAAAGCCGAGGAAGACGACCAACACGACCGCGAAGACAGCCAGCGAAGCGCGCAATAGCACCAATGCCCAGGGATGCTTCCCGTCCATTCCGGGGATTTTGATCTTCAATGCCATTGCCGCTCCTTTGAAATCAGCTTCTAGCTTCTGAAGGCAGCTTCTAGCTTCTAGCAGCCAGCTTCTAGCTCTTCCGTGCTGGAAAGTCTGTTGTTCAGGATCCTGAACAAGTTGATGTTTTGAAAGGGCCCGGCTTCAGCCGCGCATGAAATTGTAGCGCCGGCCTCCCGGCCGGCTGTGGCGTGGACCTCCCGGTCCACGCTTTTTACAAATCAGTCTGGCAAATCCCCGCCAAATCGAGTCACGAAAGGGCCCGGCTTCAGCCGTACCGCAAGGCCCCAGAATCAATTTCGGGCTTTAGCCCCCGAGGGATGGTTCTCTCCAAATCAACACTTGCTCAGAGTCCCCTTGAAAATGAAACATTCAATCGCTGCAAGAAAGCTAAAGGCCGGGTGCCCAAGGCGCCTCGCTATTGGGCGCCTGGGAAAGCGCAAATCTATCCGGGCACGCTGCTAGCTGCTAACAGCTGATCTTCCGCAATTCGTTCCTTCAGCAGGGCCAGCACGTCGTCGAGGTTCACATCCACACTTGTCGAGGTGGAGCGGGTCACCAATTCCACCTGTCCCGTCGCAATCTTCTTTCCCACATTGACTCGATAGGGAATGCCCACCAAATCGGCGTCCTTGAACTTGACGCCGGCCCGCTCGTCGCGGTCGTCCAGCAGAACGTCGAGGCCCGCTGCATCCAACTCGGCGGCCAGCTTTTCGCCGGCTTCGGCCAGCGCTGCATCGGCGATGTTGGTCACCGTGACCACCACCGTAAACGGCGCGATGGAGGCGGGCAGCCAGAAGCCGTTCTTGTCGTTGAACTGCTCGATGGCCGCGGTCAGGATGCGCTCAATGCCGATGCCGTAGCTGCCCATGATGGGCGTGACTTCCTTGCCGTTGGGATCGAGCACACGCGCGCCCATCGCCTCGCTGTACTTGTAGCCCAGCTTGAAGATGTGGCCGATCTCGACCGCCTTGCCCACCAGCAACTTGCCGCTGCAACCGGCTTTCGGGCAGTTCTCGCCAACATTTACGGAACGGATGTCGGCCAGGAGCGTCCAGTTGAAGTCGCGGCCCGGGGTCACGTTGCGCAGGTGGTAGTCCAGCTTGTTTGCGCCGCAAACCATGTTCTGGCGGCCCTGCAACGAAATATCGGTAACCACCGCGGTCTTCAGCCGCCGTCCAGTGGAGCCCTTGGGCTTCCAGAAGCCCTTGTTGTGGTGGAATCGGGAATTCTGGGGATCGTTGGACTTGGGAGCATTGCTGAAGGCATCGCCCACAATCGCGCTCTCGATGACATTCTCAAGCCCCACCGGTCCCAGGAAGCCAGCCGGTCCCTTGAAGACGTCTTCCAGTTCCTCGGCCACCATGGGACGCAGTTCCTGCGCCTTCAGCAGCGACAGCAGCTTGGTCTCGTTGATCTGATGGTCGCCGCGCAGGAAGGCCGCCACCGGCAGCAGGTGGCTGGAGCCGTCGCTGAACTGGTAGGTGGCCATGTAGGCGACGCACTTGATGTCGTTCGCGGGCTGCATCTTGAGGAAGGCTGCGATGTCCGCGATTGCGCCCATGCCGGGGGTATGAATCAGCTCCGGAGCGCCATCGCCAGTCGGTTCCAGCTCGCTGACCGGGGCCAGCTGCGAAGTAGCCTTCTCGGTGTTCGCGGCATAACCGCAGACCGGGCAGCTGGCGATGAGGTCCTCACCGGCATCGGTGTAGCACATGAACTCCTGCGACTGCGAGCCGCCCATGGAGCCGGAATCCGCCTCGACTGCCACGAATTTAAGTCCGCAGCGGGAGAAGATGCGGCGATAGACACTGTCGTGCAGCTCGAAGCTCTTGTCCAGGCCGGCCTTGTCAATATCGAAGGAATACGCATCCTTCATGGTGAACTGGCGCACGCGCAGCAAACCGGACTTGGGCCGCGGCTCGTCGCGGAACTTGGTCTGAATCTGGTACCAGATCTGCGGCAACTGCTTGTAGCTGCGCAGCTCGTTCGACGCGATCACGGTCATGATCTCTTCGTGGGTCATGCCCAGGCACAGGTCCGCGCCCTTACGGTCCTTGAGGCGGAACATGTTGTCGCCCATGCCGGTCCAGCGGCCGCTCTTGTCCCACGGCTCGCGGGGCAGCAAGGCAGGGAGGAAGAACTCCTGGCCGATCTGGTCCATCTCTTCGCGGACGATGGCGATGATCTTGTTGATCGCCCTTTGACCGAGGAAGAGGTAGTTGTAAAGCCCCGCGCCCAACTGGCGAATGTAACCGGACCGGATGAGGAAGCGGTGGCTGGCCACTTCGGCGTCTGCCGGGGCCTCGCGAAGAGTAGGAACGAAGAGTTTGGACCAGCGATGCATGGCGATTTCGGGCGTGCTTTCCCGCCGGCCAGGGCAGTCTTCGAGCGCGCTGGCTTTCGCCAAGCCTCCAAAGGCAGCATTTTCACGAAGAAAAGCCGCTTGCGGGGTCAGGACGACAGGTCGCAGCTCTCAAAAAACCGCTGGGCGCGGCGTAAGACGATATACGGCAATGCCTATTCTAAATGTTCCGGGGGTGGGAGGGATGTGACAGCGCTGTTTAAGAGCCGATTCCGCTGCCCCTGAGGAGGTTTCATTCGAAAGCTCACCAAGGCGGCAGGGCATGCAAAATCAACACGATGATGGCGATGCTATCAGCCACAGCCTGCGGATCGGGATGCTAAAGAGCTTCCTATTTCCTAAAGGTCTCGGGCCAGTTCTGCCTTCCGTGCAGAACTGCGGCAATCTCGACATGATCTCCCTGAACTCTGTAGGCGGCGATGTAAGAAGTTCCGGGGATGACCAGTTCGAGGGACCCTGGCACGCGGCCCGGTCTGCCGGAATGCGGAAATTTGGTGAGGCGAATTGTGGCCTCTTTGATTCTTGCCGCAACCCTTTGTGCCGCCGCAGGGCTGTCCTTTGCGATGTAATCGCGGATAGACTTCAGGTCGGAGATGGCCTTTCGAGACCAGCGGATCTTCATTCCGGAGCGGGCAACTCGCTGTCCGTGCCCCAGCTGTCCAGCCACTCCATGACGCGCTCATTTTCGATGCCCTGGCCTGCTTCCAACTCGGCCAGACCGGCGCGAATATGGCGATGCTCGCGGCTGTCCGGCGAAACGAGAGAAAGGCTGCCGTTTCCATTTGTTACCCACTCCACCGGCTCGCCGACAGGCAGGGAGGCCTGAAGGACAAGTTCCTCAGGGATTTCCACGGTCAGCGTGTTTCCGACGCGCACGATGCGGGTGGTCATGGGCAACTCCTGACTGGAATCATAGCGCGGATCGTGGTCGAAAGGGCTGGTTTGTTCTGGCGAGAAGCAGGGAATAGGGAGTAGGGAATAGGGAGTAGGGAATAGGGAGCAGGGAATAGGGAGTAGAAAGGCCCGCTGGTTGAGGCTGGTGGCTTCCCAGGCCCCAAAGCCGGGACCTGGAGCACCCGGCGTCGATCTTGATTCAGGATTCAGCCGAAGGGTAACGCGCTGAACTGCCGTATGCGCCTGCCGTGTGGCATACTGGCTGCCATGCACGCTTACACCGTTCCCTGGCACTTGATTTTTCTTGTGGCTTTCAAGCTTTTGAAGACCTTTGGCCTCATCCCAGGGGCAATCGGCGCTGTTTGGCTGCGCAAGCAGTTTCAAAAACGGCGTCAGCAGCGAGCCATGGAAGGATGGCCCTCCACGGAGGCATCCATTTTGTGGGGGAAGGTGCAACGTGAAGGGCCGCGCCAAATCTGGGCGGAAGTCACTTATAGCTATTTTGTGGGGGAGTATCGCACGGGAACCCACTTGCGTCATTTCCGCCGTGAGGAAGATGCAGATGAGTTTGTCAGGCAAATCAAGGACAAGCGGATCCAGATTCGTTACAAGGAGTCCGATCCGGAGACCTCGACGATTCTCGACCGCGATCTGGACATGATTGCGCCGATGGCTTTGCAGATTGGCTGAAGCTGCCGGGTGCCCCAGGTGCCGATTCTGGGACCTGGGAAAGCACGAACCTCAACGAGCCGGTTTTTCTACTCCCTACTCCCTACTCCCTATTCCCTATTCCCTACTCCCTATTCCCTGCCTTCAAATCAGCTCCACGCCCCACAGATCGTGCAGATGCAGCACGCCTTCCACCTTGCCTGCTGCGTCCACCACCACCAGCGAAGTGATCTTTCGTTCTTCGAGCACGGCTAAAGCCTTTGCCGCCAGTTCGCTCGATGCAATGGTGCGCGGATGGGCGTTCATGGCTTCGCCGGCGGTCTTGCAGAGCGCCGAGCCACCTTCGTGCTCCAATAGCCGGCGCAGATCGCCGTCGCTGATCACGCCGCGCAAAAGTCCGTCCTGCTGCACCGTGGTCATGCCCAGCTTCTTCGACGACATCTCGTAAATCACATCGGTCATGCGCGTGGTGGGGCTGACGGAGGGTACGGCGTCGCCTGCGTGCATCAGATCGCTGACCTTGGCGAGGCGCTTGCCCAGCTTGCCGCCTGGGTGCAGCTCCGCGAAATCCTCGGCGCGGAAGCCCTTGCGCAGGCTCACGGCAATGGCCAGGGCGTCGCCGAGGGCAAGCATGGCGGTCGTCGAGGCGGTGGGGGCCAGATTCATCCCGCAGGCCTCGCGCTCCACCGAGCAGTCGAGGGCCACGTCGCTGGCCTGCGCCAGCGTGGAGTCGGCGCGGCAGCACAGACTGATCAAAGCATCGCCCTTGCGCTTGAGCGTGGCCAGCAGGCGCAGGATCTCTTCCGTCTCGCCGCTGGCGGAAAGGGCAATCACCATGTCGCCGGGCATTAGCACTCCCAGATCGCCGTGGACAGCCTCGGCAGGGTGCAGAAATAGCGCCGGCGAGCCGGTGGAGCTGAGCGTGGCGGCGATCTTCTGGGCGATGATGCCGCTCTTGCCCATACCGGTGACGACCACGCGCCCGCTGCAGTTGGCGCAGCGCAAAATGAATTCGACTGCCCGGTTGAACGGTTCTGCCATGGCCCCGTCGAGGCGGTCGGCCAAGGCCAGCAGCGCCGCCGCTTCGGTGCGCACCAGGGCGGCGGGAGTGGGATCGGAAGGAGTGTTTGGCGGCGGGACTTCGGGTGACGTGCTCATCGGTTTCTGATCCTACCACCTGGGGCGAGTCGGCGGGGCAGCCGCGCGTTGAGGCCGCGGAGCCGCCCGCGTAGAGAAGAATGGGCTGGAAGCCTCGTACAATAGAGCGCAGAGGTCACTTCCCTTGAGACGCAACTCCATCGTCATCTCCGCTGTTCTGCTGATTCTGGCCGGGTTTGGCTGGGCCGGATGGGCCAACTTCGAATACCGGAAGCAGGCCGCCGAGCGGTTGCTGGCGCAGGCCGACAAGGCGGGCATGGTGATGGCGGCCGACGACCACCCCGAGTACGCCTCGCCGCTGACCGGCAAGCCCGCGCCTGCCTTTACGCTCGAAGACCTGAGCGGGAAGAAGGTTTCGCTCGCCAGCTTCAAGGGCAAGGCGGTGCTGATCAACTTTTGGGCCACCTGGTGCGGCCCGTGCAAGATCGAAATGCCTTGGCTGATCGAGTTGCGCAACCAGTACGCTGCGCAGGGATTCGAGATCCTGGGCGTCAGCGCCGACGATATCGACCGCGACGACCCGGCGCGGCTAGCCGAGGAGAAGAAGCAGATCGGGCGATCTGTGGAGCAGCTCAAGATCCCCTATCCGGTGCTGATCGACGGCGGCTCGTTGAGCAACCAGTACGGCGGCCTGGATTCGCTGCCTACTTCGTTCTTCGTGGACCGCAACGGGGTGGTGGTTTCGTCGCAGCTGGGACTGACATCGAAGGACGAGATCGAAGGAAAGATCAAAAAGGCGCTAAATGCAGGGACTAAGGGACTAAGGGACTAGGGAACAGGGAACAGGGACTAGGGACCAAGGGACCAAGGGATCAAGGGACTAAGGGACTAAGGGACTAAGGGACTAGGGCCGGAGGGAGCAGGAGCTTCCAGGCCCATGTACAAGTGCGGAGGGAACAGGGGCCTTCAGGCCCCTGAAAGCAGCGGCCCAATGTGGACGGCCTTTAGGCCCGGACCCTCTTCCTCCCAACTCCATTTGTTCAATCCAGGTTCTTGTTTCTTGTCTGGGAAAAGCGAGGGGATACGTGGGAAAAAGAATGTTTACGGCCTGGATTCTGGGGCTTGCGGCGGTGACCGCGCTGGGCCAATCGCCTCGCATTGAGGGCCTGGGACTGCCCGCCGCACAGGCCGATGGGCCGGTGAGAAACGTGGTCCAGTTTGTCTTCCCGGAACAGGTGACGGTGCCCGCGGGGAAATCGACCGTGGTGGCCCTGCACTTCCGGGTTGCGCCGGGGCTGCACATCAACTCCCATAACCCCAAGGACGAGTTCCTGGTTCCGACCACATTTTCGATTCCCGACGGGGCGGGGGTGAAGCTGGACGGCGCCGCCTACCCGGCCGGGGCGGAGATGACCCTGCCGCTGGACCCGCAGACCAAGCTGAGCGTTTATACCGGGGATTTCACCTTGCAGGCGCGCATCACTGCTGCGCCGGGCGATCACCTGGTGGAGGCGAAGCTGCGCTTCCAGGCCTGCGACAACCGCGCCTGCATGCCGCCCAAGACGATTCCGGTGGCGATTGATGTGCGAGGGAACAGGGAGTAGGGAGTAGGGAATAGGGAATAGGGAATAGGGAGTAGGGAATAGGTAACAGGGAAAAGGGGCAACCAGCGCGGTTAGTCTGAATCGCTTTCCGCGAAGCCGCTGCAGCTCTCTATTGCTTGATCGAGCCAGTTCTCTTCATCCTGACGATCGACCGGCCAGCGCCGCTTCAGTTCCCACAGCGCAGGCAGCAGCAGCGAGTCGCGGAGTTCCGCGGCAGCGTCGACGATCATGATGTCCACGTGTTCGGCGGCCAGTTCCCGCAGCAGCAGATCGCGGACCCGTTCATCCTTGCGGCGCGCCAGCCCGGTGAGCGCTTCGGCGCGCACGTCCTCAAAGGTGTCGGTCACCCGTGCCCACAGAGCCCCCCGGATCTCTTCCGTATCCGTATCGATGAGCGAACCCAGGCCAAAGGTTGCCCAGTCGCGTATCTCTTCGTCTTCGTCGCGGGAAAGCTCGATCAGTGTTTCAATCGCCAGCGGATGGTTGTGGCGGGCGATTCCGTGCACCACGCCCCAGCGCACCAGGTTGCAGGGGTGGTTCTTCATGGGGACGAGCAGGCCGATACAGCGCGGATCGTTCAGGTGTCCGAAAGCCATGCCGATGGCCTGCAGGGTGTCCGGGTCGGTCTCGGTTTCGAGCATCCGGGCCAGGGTCAAAAATGACTTGCCGGGAAAGGTGCGCTCCGGGATGCCGAGCTGGCCAAGAATGGTGACGCCCAGCTCCCGCTCCGTGGCCAGGGTGCTTTCGCACAGGCGCAGAGCGGCTTTGAGAACTTCGCCATCGCCGCGAAATTGCAGGGCGGTGACGTATTCCCACGCCATGTCCTCGTCGCGCTCGGTGAGGGCCAGCCGGACCAGTTCGTCGGTGGGACGAGGGTCGGCGCTTGGGTGCAGTGTTTTTTCGCGAGCGGGGTGCATTCCAGGTTCAGTATATCGTCTGGGTGGTTTCCGCCGATGACCCGAACGGTGGGCGATTGGGTGGGGTGCTCAAGGTCGCCAACCGATCAAGCGACCAGAGAGTGGTCTCAAGATGGAGAGCTAACCGCCCTTGGCGCAAGAATCGAGTACAATTCGGGTGCCGGTTAGCAAGGAACGGATGATGAAGCTGCCCAACGGCAAATCCGCAGTTGTGGATATCCGCAAGATTCGCAACTACTGTCTATCGGCCGAACATCCACGCGGGAGGCACAAGGCGCGTGTCTTCGAGCTAGTTTTGGGTGTAACCGCCGAAGATTCGGAAGCCCTTGCCGATGCGCTGAAGCAAATGGCGATGGATCGGGAAGCTGTTGCCGGGGTTTCCGATTTTTTCGGTGATCGGTACATAATAGATTTTGACTGGGAGCGTGGCGGCAGGTCGGCTGCGATCCGCAGTTGCTGGATCGTTCTGAAAGGCGAAATAGCGCCGCGATTCGTTACATGCTTTGTTCTTTAGCGAGGTGCATATGACGGAACTCGAATTACTTGCCGAAGTGGCTTTGCTGCGGGATCTACCTGAGCGTGGCCTGGTCCGGGGGCAGGTGGGAACTGTTGTCGAGATACTCTCTGCCGGAGTGGCGGAAGTCGAGTTTTCGGACGACGAGGGACGCACCTACGCCGCCGCCGCTCTTCCGGTTGAGGACCTTGTTCGCCTGCGCCATGAGCCGTTTGAACAGGTAGCCTGAGACGCAGATCACGGACGGACATCTGGTGTAGTTGACTTCGGCCAATAGCGCGGTGCTGGCGACGCTGGATGCAGGAATTCCTGGGGCGTTTCTGATCTCGTAAGAGAGTGTCGCAGGGATTGGTAGCCGATCGTGATTCGTGCTCTCCCACCCTTTCACGATAAGACAGTGAAAGGATGGGGCACCCGGCTCACATCTCTGTGTTGGAGGAACAATGGGCGTATATGCGGGCACGCATCCGCGACGAGATGCAGTCATCATGATTCTGATTCTCAGCGTTCTCCTTTGCCAGAATGTATTTCAGGCGCGCCCCGAACTCCTCTTCGGGCTAAAGGCTTGGATTCACGATCTCGTTGGGCTCTGGCATTGAGCGTTCTGCCGGGTGCCCCATCGTTCGCGTATTTTGCGAAGCGTCGGAGACCGACTTTTCAATCTTGATCTGTCTTAGCTTTCAGTTTCTCCCAGCATCGGAAGCAGGTCCCGGTTGCCGTGCACGACGCGCACAATACGGACTGCATTCTGGCGGATGCGGAAGAGAATCACATAGCTCCCCACAGTGGCCAGGCGCGCTTCAGCTCCAAGCTCGGGTCGCAGGCGGTAGATCTCCGGCTGTTTTGCGATTTCCTTCATCCGCGCGCAGCAGGCGCAGCATTTTCGCCGCATGACGGGGGCTGTCCTGGGCGATGAAATCGGCGATCTCTTCCAGGTCACCGGGGATGAATGGGGACAGGCGGTCGTACTTCGCTTCCAGCCGGTCGAAGACCGCATCCGCGTCGAGTCCCTCGGATTCGTCGGCGACCGCTTCATGCCACGCTTTACGCAAATTGGCCAGGCCCTGCTCCCGGAGTTTACGTTTGTGCGTCCAGTCGCGCAGGGCGTCGCGGATGACCTCGCTATTGGAGGCGTATTCGCCCCCTCCACTGCGCTGCGAACCAAAGCGGCCATTTCGGCCGGGAGGGCGATGCTCAGTTTTTCGATGGCTGGCATGGGGGTACTCCAGTAGGAACAAATGCTACCGCTTTTCCATAATGGGTGCCCTGAGTCCCAAGTGCGGAGCCCGGGAACGCACATTATTGACCCGGCCGCTTAAGGATAGAAAAGGCAAAAGATGGGGCGCCAGCGAACTCAGTAGCTCACGAGCCTCTGATAACTGGCGCGATGAATCTCGCTTACCTGAACTGTGATGCTGCATTTCTGTTCGGCAAGCGACTTTGGAAGCGCCTCGGCCAGAACTGCCAAGGCCATTTGCGCCAGTTCGCGCTTGGTCTCGTCGCTGCGGCCATCCAGGATTTGCAGATTGAGAGTGACGAAGGATTGATCCGGCTCGCCATTGCCGATCACAAAGTGCTCGTGTCTAAGAATTCGGCTTTTTATATCCGCGGCCACAAACAGGCCTGTCGCCAGGAGCTTTTCGTGAACCCCGCAGACGATTAGAGGCCAATCCGGATCGTCTGCGAGGTTGGCGGAATATTCAAGAATGCAATGAGGCATGTTCAATCCCTCGGAGGATTTGCCTGGGCTGCGCAGGTTTAAAACGGGAGTTCTACGCTCCTGTCTTCTTCTGCTCCTTTGCCCAGGAATCTTTCAGCGGCAGCGTCCGGTTGAAGACCTTTTTCTCGTTGGTTGAATCCGGATCGACGCAAAAATAGCCCACGCGCTCGAACTGGAAGCGGTCTCCGGCTACGGCTTCGGCCAGCGAAGGCTCGAGCTTGGCTTCGGTGACGATCTCCAGCGAATTGGGATTGAGATTGTCGAGCACGTCCTGGCCCTCTTCCAGATCGTAGGGATCGGCCTTGGCGAAGAGCTTGTCGTAGAGGCGGATTTCGGCGCCGATGGCGTGCGTGGCCGAAACCCAATGCATGGTGGCCTTCACCTTGCGGCCGTCGGGCGAATTGCCGCCCCGGCTGGCCGGATCGTAGGTGCAGCGGACTTCGGTGACGTTGCCATCCGCATCCTTGACCACCTCGTGCGCGGTGACGAAGTAGGCGTTGCGCAAGCGCACTTCCTTGCCCGGCGACAGGCGGTAGAACTTGGGTGGAGGAACTTCGCGGAAGTCGTCCTGCTCGATGTAAAGCTCGCGCGAGAAGGGAACCTGGCGGGTCCCAGCCGCGGGGTCCTCGGGGTTGTTGGCGACCTCGCAGAACTCCTGCTGGCCCTCGGGATAGTTGGTGATGACCAGCTTGAGCGGGCGCAGAACCGCCATGGCGCGGCGGGCGCGGCGGTTCAGGTCGTCGCGCTGAAAGTGCTCCAGCATCTCAATATCGGTGGTGCCATTCGTCCGCGAAACGCCGATCGAGCCGCAGAAGGCGCGAATAGCTTCCGGCGTGAAGCCGCGCCGGCGGATGCCGCTGAGGGTGGGCATGCGCGGATCGTCCCATCCGTTGACGCGCTTTTCCTGCACCAGTTGCAGCAGCTTGCGCTTGCTCAGCATGGTGTAGGTGATGTTGAGGCGGTCGAACTCAATCTGCTGAGAAGGAAAGATGCCCAGCTGCTCGATGTACCAGCGGTAAATCGGCTGGTGATCCGCAAACTCCAAAGTACACATGGAGTGGGTGACCTGCTCGATCGAGTCCGACTGGCCGTGCGCGTAGTCGTACATGGGATAGATGCACCACTCGTTGCCGGTGCGGTGATGCTCGGCATGAAGGATGCGGTACATGATGGGATCGCGCATGTTGAGGTTGGTCGACTGCATGTCGATCTTGGCCCTCAGCACCCGGCTGCCGTCGGGGAACTCGCCGGCCTTCATGCGCGCAAACAGGTCCAGATTCTCTTCGACGCTGCGATTGCGGTAGGGGCTGTCTTTGCCGGGTTCGTTGAAGTTGCCGCGGTACGCGCGGATCTCTTCGACGGAAAGATCGTCGACATAAGCCTTGCCGGCCTTGATCAGCACGACCGCCCAATCGTAAAGCTGATGGAAGTAGTCACTGGCGTAGCAGAGGCGATCCCATTCGAAGCCCAGCCAGCGCACGTCGGCCATGATGGAGTCGACGTACTCCTGCTCTTCCTTTTCAGGATTGGTGTCGTCGAAGCGCAGGTTGGTCCGTCCGCCCACCTCGTCGGCCAGTCCGAAATCGATGCAGATGGCCTTGGCGTGGCCCAGGTGCAGGTAGCCATTGGGCTCGGGAGGAAAGCGGGTCTGGACGATGGCGTCGCCGTATTTTTTGGTGCGAAGGTCCTCGGCGATCTGGTCGCGGAGGAAACTGGGAGATACGCTGGCGGCAGGGCTTTCCATGTTCGAGTCGGTCATGACAGCTTTTCCTTGTGAAATGCGACGTTCTGTGCTCAAACGAGCGATTTGATTCTTTCTTCGGCCTGTTTGATACGTTCCAGGCATGTCTCGCGGCCCAGCACGGCCATGGTCTCAAAAAGCGGCGGAGCGTTCTTGCGCCCGCAAACCGCTACGCGAATCGGCTGGAACATTGGCCCGGCCTTTAACCCTAAGTGAGCGGCAGCCGCGCGCAGCGCCTGGTCCAGCGAATCGTGGTCAAAAGTGATCGTGGCCAGCGCTTCCTGGGCGTACTGGAGCACGCGCAGGGCTGTGGCGGCATCGCCGCCCTTGGGCGGAATCAGCTCCGCCGGGTCATAGGGCGCCAGCTCGGAGACAAAGAAAAAGTCGGCGGCCTGCACCGCTTCGCCCAGCAACTGGATGCGTTCGCGGATCAGCGGGGTCACCGCCAGCAGTTTCTCCGGAGTCGCCGCCATCGCCGCCTTCTCGAAGAAGGGCTGCAACTGGACGCTGAGCTCCTCCACCGGCAAGGCGCGCAGGTGCTCGGCATTCAGCCACACCGACTTCGCGTCGAACGGGGTCTCGTCGCTGAAATTGATCACGGCGTTGGCGCGGTTCACGTTTTCCAGCGTGAAGATGCTCCGGATCTCCTCCACCGAGAGGAATTCGCGGTCGTCCTTGGGAGACCAGCCGAGCAGGCAAAGGAAGTTGATGAATGCCTGGGGCAGGAATCCCGCATCGCGATAGGTGGTGACGCTGACCACCGGGCCGTGCTTGCGCTTGGAGAGCTTTGCGCCGTCGGGGGCCACCAGCAGCGGCAGATGCGCGAAGCGGGGCGCTTCGACGCCGAGCCCCTCGAAGATCAGCAGGTGCTTGAAGGTGTTGGTCAGGTGATCCTGGCCGCGGATGATCTGCGTGATGCGCAGATCGGCATCGTCAAAGCACGAAGCCAGATGGTAGGTTGGCATCCCATCCGAGCGCAGCAGCGCAAAGTCCTCGACCTCATCGGCCTGCTTGGACTGCTCGCCGTAGACGCCGTCCACAAAGCGCAGTGTCCGGTCCAGCCCGCGCGGAACCCGATAGCGCAGGGCAAACGGTTCTCCTGCGGCGGCTCGGCGGTCGCTTTCTTCGCGGCTCATCTCGCGCATGCCGGGGTTGCAGAGCCACGCGCCCTGCGCGCCCGACTGGTTGTCGTCGCCCGCGTGGGCGGGCGTGAAGTCGCGATAGGCCAGGCCCCGGGCGAAGATCTCTTCGGCGGCCTTGCGGTGCAGATCGAGCCGCTCGGACTGCTTGTATTCCTCGTCCCAGCCGAGGCCTAGCCAGCGCAGGCCTTCAAAGATCGATTGCACGCTGGCGTCCGAGTTGCGCTCCACATCGGTGTCGTCGAGGCGCAGGACCATCACGCCGTTGTAACGGCGCGCATAGAGCCAGTTGAAGATGAAAGTGCGGGCGCTCCCGACGTGCAAATAACCGGTGGGGGAGGGCGCAAAACGGACGCGAGGAATCAGCGAAGAGGCAGTGGATTCAGACATCGTGGGCATTTCTTTCTACTCACGATGCTAGCATTCCTCCCCTTCGCGGGGTGCGGCGGCGTCTCAACTCTGGGACGGGGCTGGGGGCGTCGCCGGCGGCTGGGGCGGGAACGGCGCCGGCGGATACACCTGTGGCGGATAAGGCATATACGGCGGCCATGCTCCCTGCGGCGCCGGCACCACCTTCCAGTTGGCAAAGGCCAGGAAGTAGTAAAGAAAGAGGTTTCCGAAGGGAACAATGTTGAGCAGCGACAACCAGGGCGAAAAACCGGCCTTCTTGAGGATGAACCAGAAAGGCACGATCACGACGGCCAGAGAAATAACGATGAGGAGAAACACAAACGGGATCAGCGCCAGGACGAAATGCCGAATCTGCTCGGGGTCCGGCGGGGATTGCAACATCAAGGCAACAAAGTGCATTGGACACGCTCCGGGGCTGTATTTTCAGTCCGCAGAAACGTTACGGCAATCGCGCCAATTCCGCAACCTGCTTCCCGCAGGGGGGGCTGCTTCGCGTGGCCCGCGCTCGAAAGGCGCGCGGGATGGAGTGTGCGGGGCAAACTTGAGGTGGGCCGAACGGGGGGAGTGCTTCCCCAGCCTATTGATCCGGCAACAAAATACCATTTGGGTGCCCCATCCTTTCCCGCGTTTTTTGCGGGAAAGGGTGGGAAACGATGACACTCATTTCTTGCCGGATCTATAGCCGCGAAAACAACGGCGCGGCAAGGGTGAGACACCCGGTTGGTCGAATCTCTAAAAGCGGAAGCGGTAACGCAAGCCGGCAGAGATCGTGCGCGGGTCGTTCATGTGGAATCCTCCGATGGTGACCGAGTTGTCGAGCAGGACGCGGTGATTGGTCACGTTGATGGCGTTGACAGAGACCTTCCAGCGCTCGCCAAAAGCGTGGCCTGCAGATGCGTCGAAGGTGGCGTGGACCGGCAGATAGGGGCCGTTATACGGGCCTTGATTCGCGCCGGCCAGTCCGTTCGAGAAGCCCGAGCCGTAGTAGACATTGGTGGCCAACCAGGTTCGCCGGGGAAGCGCAGCCGTGAAGCCGGTGTTCAGGGTTTCGCGCTGGTCGTGATCGAGAGAAATGTAGCCAGGGCCCATGTCGCACGCGGGGTCGGCCGCGACGGTGCAGGTGAAGCCGCCCACGATGTTGCCGCGTTGCTGGGCGATTTGGTTGGAGTAAGTCAGGTGGAACTGGCCGAGCCGGGCAAGCGCGGGCGAGCGCAGCGTCATCTCCCAGGCCCGGACCAGCGCGCCATCGACGGCGATCGGGAAGTACATGTTGGACTCGCCGAGGTTGGAGTGGTCCAGGAAGTTGTTGGCGCGGTTCTTGACGTTGGCGACATCCAGGAGCCAGCCCCGGAACGGGATTTGCACGCCGAACTGGTGTTCTTCGTCTCTCTCGGAGGGAATCGGCGTAAAAGTGTTTTCGCCCGCGGGCAGGCTCGAAGCGTAATTGAGCACGGAGCTGGAAACAGTCTCAATCGGCGCGGGCTGAAAGAAGTGCCCGTAGAAGCCGCGCAGCACCCAGCGCAAGCGCGGGATCTGAATGGTTGCGCCGATGCGGGGATAGATGGCCGACTCATCGAGCTCGGCGCGATAGATGGAAGCGCGTTCTCCGCCCAGCAGGGTCAGGTACTTGCCCACGCGCAGGTGATCGCTCAGGTAGAACTCCACCAGGCCCGCGCGGGCGTTCGCCGACTGGTTGCACGGGTTATTGTTGGTGAGGCAGGCGCCGTCGGCCGAGACGCCGAAGAGATCCCGCTCTGCCTGATAGAAGCTGTAAAGCCCCGCGGAGAAGCTGTTGGAGCCCGCCTCGGCGCGCAAGTCGGCCTGTGCGCCTGTGTAGTTCGAAAGCTGATGCCAGGTGGTGGCTACCGGCTTGTCGGTCGAGGGCGAATCGTAATCGGCCTGGTTCAAGTGATAGAACGGCGCGGTGGAGAGAACTGCCTTCGGCGAAAGCGTGTGCACCCAGTTGGCGATCAGAAAGGCATCGCGTTCGGTCTGGCCGTCGCGCAAGCCAAAGGACTCGTAATGCTGGCTGGCCTGTTCCCAGTCGCTGGGGTTGGGATCGTAGGGAATCTGGAAGTAGTCTTCGCGATACTGGGCGTCGAGGCGAATCTGGTCTTTGGGAGTCTGGTTGCGGATGAGCGAGGCGAAGGCGCTTTGCGAGTTGGTAGCGTCGTGCAGCACCGTGGCGACCGGCGTGGCCAGCCCATAGCTCGAACGCGATCCGGTGAGGCTGGCGTACCAGGCTGTCTTTTCGGAGTGGTCTCCGAGGGAAAGCTGGGCCTCGCCGCTGTCGAAGTTGCCCGCGGACAGACTCAACTCTCCCTCGCGTTCGCGCTCGAAACCGTTGCGGGGCAGAACGTTGAAAACTCCATAGGTGCGGTCGCCCACCTCGGCGGCATAGCTGCCCCTCTGGGTTTCCAACGAGTCGATGTCCTTGGGGTCGATCTGCGGGCCTACGTTGGAAGCGATTTTGGTGTTGGGAATCGCCACGCCGTCGATCAGCCAGGTGGTCTGGTGTCCGCCTTGCATATGCAGCATGTCGTGGGCGATATAAGCGCCGGGCACGTAATCGGTAATCATCTCCATGCCGGTGGTGCGGCTGGCGCCGGGGGTCTGCTCGATCTGCGCCCGGGTGATCAGGGTGGTGGGTGTGACCGAGTCGGCGGACTCCTCGGCCGCGCCGGTCGCGGCGATGGTGATGCTTTCATGCGCGCCGGCCACCGCCAGGGGAAGATGCAGAAACGGGCTGGTCCCGGAGGCGACGGTGACGGTCTCGGAGGCAGGGGCAAAGCCCGGCGCTTTGACTGTCAGCCGGTAGACGCCGAGCGGGGCCTGCGGCAGTTCGAAAGCGCCCTCGGCGTCGGTCGCCGCATGAAGCACAAATCCGGAATCGACCGGCTGCAACGTGATCTTCGCATTGGCGATGGGACGATGCCGGGGGTCGTGCACCATGCCACGCACGGTACCGAAGACGGTCGCCAAAGCGGGCAGGGACAGGGTAAGAAGCAAAGCAGAGACGAGACGAAGCATGTGACGCACGGGGATGGACCTCCGGAAACAATCGGGCTAGGCTTGCAACGTTTTTTTTTTGGCCGATTAGCTGATTTGGGAGGTGGGAGGTCCGCGATTGGCGCGGGCGAGGGGCGTGTTCTTGCAGACGAAGAAGCGGCTTTCCCAAGCTGAATGAGGCTGCGACCGCAGCACCGGCGCGCCGGCGGCGGAGGCCGTCACCGCATGAACCGAAGCGGTGGCGGCTGCCTGGCTGCCTGGATATTCCGGGCAGGTGTCCGGAGCTCTGAACGACGGTGCGGAGTCTGGCCGAGCTTGCAGCATGGCCATGCGGGCCGCCATGGCGCAGTGATGCGTTCCGTGGCGTCGGCAGCAGGCGGGCAGGCGCGATTCCTCGTTGGCGGGGAGCAAGCTCGCAAGCGGCCCCAGCCAAAACATCAGAATCAGGAAAACGCCAACAACACGCCGCATCTTGCACTCATGCTACACGGAAACGGGTTGCGCGTCCTCGTTCACCTGCCCGCTGGCGAGAAGCCGGGCCTGCCGGTCAAGTATTATCGAGGCATTGCTTGGGTTCCAACCCACCAGAGGACATTCCCTTGACCAAGATCCATGGATCCGCATCGTCGCAGCCACTTTCCGCTCAGGAGTCCCGCGTTCAGAATCCCATCCGCATCGCCCTTTTGGGCTTTGGCACGGTGGCCAGTTCCGTGGCCCGGATTCTGATCGAGTCAAAGCCGGAAGGGCTGGAACTGACGCACGTCTACAGCCGCAGCCTGGCCCGCCGCAAGGCGGCGTGGGTTCCGTCGAGCGTGACCTGGACAGATCATGTGGATACGGTGCTGACGTCGCCGGATGTGGACGTGATTGTGGAACTGGCGGGTGGTCTTGACCCGGCCGGCAACTGGGTCAGGCGCGCGTTGGAGTCGGGCAAGAGCGTGGTGACCGCCAACAAGAAGCTCATCTCCTATCACGGCGTGGAACTCGAGAAACTGGCCGCTTCCAAGGGCGGGCATCTGAAGTATGGCGCGGCGGTGGCGGGCGGCATCCCGGTGATTCCGGGCCTCGAGCAGGGACTGGCCGGGGACCGCATCGAGCGCATTGAAGGCATTTTGAACGGAACCTGCAACTTCATCCTCAGCAAGATGGAAGACGGCGCGGAGTATGCAAACGTACTGGCCGAAGCGCAGAAGCTGGGCTATGCCGAGGCCGATCCCACCGAAGATGTAGGTGGCTTCGACGCGCGGGCCAAGCTTTCAATCCTGATGCGGCTGGCCATGCGTCTCGCCGTCGATCCGGAAACGATTGTGCCCCAGCCCATCACCGAGATCCAGGCGGTCGATTTCAGCTATGCGCGGGAGCTGGGCTGCACCATCCGCCAGATCGCGCGCGCCGAGTGCACCGATTCGAAGGTGGCGGCCACGGTGGGGCCGATGCTGATCGGCCTGCGCTCGCCGCTGGCCTGGTCGCGGGGCACCGAGAACATGGTTGTCCTTTCCGGGCACTATGGCGGTGACGTGGTTTTCTCGGGACACGGAGCGGGCGGCCATCCCACTGCGGTCGCGGTGGTGAGCGACCTGCTGGCTCTGGCGCACGGTTCGCGGCGGGTGCTGCTTTCGTCCGAGCCTGCGGGTTTGAGCGCCGAGTTCGAGGTTCCGCATTACATCCGCTTCCTGGTCAACGACAAGCCGGGGATCATCGCCGACATCACCGTGGCGCTGGCCAGCGAGGGCATCAACATCCGCGCCATCGTGCAGAAGCCGGGCTACCCGCAGAAGGCGCTGGCCTTCGTGATGACTGTGGAGCCGTGCAAATCCTCGGCGCTCAAGCGCGCGCTGGAAACCCTGCATGGCAAGGACTACCTGATCGCCCCGCCGCTGGATTTGCAGATGCTGGAGTAGGGCAGGGAACAGGGAATAGGGAGTAGGGAGTAGGGAACAGGGAGTAGCTGTTCGTACCTTTTGGTCCGATGTGCGGAGACTGCGAGGATAGTATGAGCGACCTGAAATTCACGGTCGGTGGCGCGATGGAGGAGGAAGCATCGCGCCGGTTCGTCGAGGCCTGGCATCGCGGCGAACGCGGAGAGAGCTTTCATGAGCGCCACCTTGCCTTTGAAAGCTGGGATGCGCTGGCCCGCGTTCTCACCGGCAAACGAATGGAGTTGTTGCGCTACGTCCGCCGCCACAATGTCACCAGCATCCGAGCCCTGGCGAAAGCCTTGAGCCGCGACTACAGCAACGTTCATGCGGATGTGCGGGCATTGTCTGCCGCCGGACTGCTTGAGGCAACGGCAAATGGCGTGCGCGCCGACTACGACGCCATCGAAACCAGAATCGCTATTTGAGGGCATGCGCCCGGATTTAGATGCCGGCATTTGTGTTTTCCCAGCAGATGCTTGGGCCAGACAGGGATTCGATCTTTGGAGGTTACGGATGATTGGTTCAACTTATCGATGTGAGATTTGCGGGGAAGAGAGCCAGAACCCGATGAAATGGCTGGCTATCCAGTGCGACAGCGCGCAACTGACGGTGCTCAGATGGACCAAAGAGGTGGCGGATGCGCCTGGGGCGCGGCACTATTGCGGAGAAGCGCACGCGCAGGTCTATATCAGCCGGTGGCTTGAAGCATTGTGCAGCTAGTGATTCAAAATTAGTACCGTGACCACATGATTTCGTAATTCCGCCTCGAAGTTGAGTGCCCCAGCCCTCCACCCCACGCACAGGTCTTCGTCCGTGGGGCGGAGGTGCTTGGCTCTTGGGTGCCCGGGAAAGCAGAAATCTATCCGGTCCCAGTACTGGATGAGTCGACGAGTGGCGGCGTTCTGTTACGTAACCACTGGGTCAACCAGTGGGTTCACCACCTGGACCGCGCCGTAGCGCTGCCCGGCCGACAGGTCCTCTGAATATAGAATCGACGCGCCCGCATGCTCGGCAGCCTGCAGAATGAGCGCATCCCAGAACGAGACCTTGTAGCGCACTTCGATATCCAGCGCCCGGAGGACCGACTCCGGAGTGTTGGTGACCATCTCCCAAGTAGAGTATTCGCCAATCAGCATGCGAACCTCGTTCGTGGGCAGGGGATTAGAGGCCTTGCGGCGAAGGTTGAGGCAAAGCTCTTGCAGAACCTGCGTGCTTAAAACGCCCGTGCCAGAATCCCACAGTTGCTCAATGAGCATTCGCGCCCGCTGGTTCTTGACCCCAGTGGACCGGTCATGGGCATATACAAGAATATTTGTGTCGACGAAGCACTTATCGCTCATAAAGTTCGTCCCGCGAGCGAGGCGGCGTCCAGTTCAGATCGAAACCTGTCCGAAGGCGCGCCAAGGCGCTGCGACGCGCCTGATCGTATCCCTTTCGGTCGCGCACAGCCTGCTCCAACTGGCCCGCAACCAAGGCGCTGATGGAAGAGCCTTCCATTGCAGCCAGAACACGTACTTCGCGTAGCAGTTCTGCATCGATCTTCAAGGTGATATTGGTTTTCATTCCTGCACCTGTTCCCGTGCAGCACAAGTTTACGTACTGGCTCCTGCGAATACAAGGAGTACTTCACCGGCCGAGAAGTGCCGGCCTGGGTGCCCGAGGCTTTTTCTGGCTCAGGCCTTTGGTTTGATGGCCACCGGCCCGGTGGACTCCCTCACCACCAGTTCCGGGGCTACAACCACTTCTGCCGGAAACTCCTTTTCCTTGTCAGCAATGCGTTCCAGCAGAATCTGCGCGCCGCGCTGGCCCATCTCGAAAAGTGGCTGGCGCACCGTGGTGAGCGACGGCGTGGAGTAGGCCGCGGATTGGATGTCGTCGAATCCGACCACGGAGACGTCGCCGGGCACCGAAAGGCCCGCGTCCTTGAGGGCGCGGATGGCGCCGATCGCGGCGATGTCGTTGAAGCAGAAGATCGCGGTGAAATCGCGGGTCCGCTCCAGCAGTCCCTGCACTGGTTTGTAGCCGATCTCCGGGGCCATGGGATGATGGCCGGTCTTCATCGACCATCCCGCCGCGTCGATGCGGACCACCAGCGTCGGGTCGATCTTGAGGCCGAGTTCCTTCGAGACCTTCTGAATGGCTTCCCAACGGAATTCGGAGTCGGGAATCGCCTTGGGCCCGCGCAGAATCGCGATGCGGCGATGCCCCAGTTCCTGGAGATGAGTAAGCGCCTGCTGCACGGCAAGGTGATGATCGAGAACGATGTTGGTGACGTTGGCGGCTGCGCTGTGAGCGGAAATGGCGACCACCGGAACCGGGACTTCAAGATGGTCGGCGGGGGTATTCAGCAGCAGAAAACCGTCGACGGCGCGCTCCACCAGCAACCGGGGATACTGCTCGATGAGCTCTTTCTTCCAGTCGTGGCAGGCAGTGAAATAGAAGTAGTGGGCGCAGGTCAATTCCTGCACCACGCCGCTCATGACGCGGGTAAAGTAGCCTTCGCTCAGATCGGGGGCGAGCACGCCGACGCTCATGGAGCGGCTCTGGCGCAGCGAGCGGGCAAAGTAGTTGGGACGGTAGTTCAGCTCGCGCGCGGCCTCCATGACCCTGGTGCGGGTCTCCGGCGGGATGGACTTCGCGGAGGGCGAATTGTTCAGGACGAGAGAGACGGTGGTTTGAGACAGCTCAAGATGCTCGGCGAGCATTCTAAGGTTGACGTGTCCTGGCGGAGTGGTGCTTTTCCCCTTTGCCATGTTCGAGTTTTAACACGTTATCCCGTAAGTAGGGAATATAGTTACCCGCGAGTAGAGCGATTTTCTCGCCAGCCCGTACGCTTGCATCCGGGGCGTTTCGCAAAGCCAAAGAAAAGATCGGCGCAAGTTGTGGAAGCAATCGAATGTTTGCGCGCGGACTGCCGGCCGGCCCGAGGGGTGGATGGGCCGCGACTCGCCGGAGCCGCCGGAAAGGTCGTGCTGGAATTGCCCAGTTTGGCGGAATCGCCTGCAGCGCCGTCCCGGCTCGCCAAGACGTGCAGGTATGCGCCTGATTTAGCAGGGTTGTAACGTTCTATTCATCAAATCCCGGTAGCCTAGTCTAGGTGAATGCCCAAGTGCCAGAAATACGCTTATCTCAAGTTCAATTCCAACCTGAATCGGGTCCGGGTGACGGACCAGGGGCAGTCCACACTGCTCCGGCGGAGGCATCGGCAATTCGCCAGTACCTGCTCTCCAGGGGCAACTCGGCTTGGGCCGATCGCGTTTTTCATTGGCTGATGGTGCTTTGCGCGCTCAGCATCTTCGGGATCGTAGTGCTGATCGCCGGTGAATTGACCGTGCATTCCCGCATGGCCTGGAGCCACTTCGGGCTGGAATTCTTCACCAAAACATTTCAGGACGCCTACACCGGGCAGCCCAACTACTGGGATCCGGTTAACGATCACTTCAGCGCGCTGCCGTTTATCTTCGGCACGTTGCTTTCGTCGTTTCTGGCGCTGGCGCTGGCGGTTCCGCTGGCCGTGGGGCTGGCGGTCTTCCTGACCGAAATGTGCCCCGAAGTACTGCGCGGACCGCTGGCTTTCATTACCGAGCTTCTGGCGGCGATTCCCAGCGTGATCTACGGGCTTTGGGCGGTCTTCGTGCTGGTTCCGCTGCTGCGCGACTACATCAACCCCCTGCTGATCAAGGGCTTTGGCTGGACCGGCTTCTTTGCCAGCGACAACCCGACCGGGCTGGGCTTTGTAGCCGCCGGGGTGATTCTGGCCATCATGATTCTTCCCATCATCTCGTCGCTCACGCGCGAGGTGATGACCGCCGTTCCCGGTTCGCAGCGGGAGGCGGTGCTGGCGCTGGGCGCAACGCGCTGGGAGATGATCAGCATGGGCGTGCTGCGCAACGCCCGCATCGGCATTGTGGGCGCCATTATTCTGGGCCTGGGACGCGCGCTGGGCGAGACCATGGCGGTGACCATGGTGATCGGCAATACGCCGCAGATCATGCGTTCGCTGCTGGCCAACGGAACCACCATGTCGTCGGTGATCGCCAACGAATACGCCGAGGCCACCAGCAACATGCACCGGGCCGCGTTGACCGAGATCGGCCTCGCCTTGTTTGTGGTGACGATTATCGTGAACGCCTTTGCCCGCTTCCTGGTCTGGATGGTTACGCGCGGCGCGCCGTCGGCAACGCACTAAAGGCAGCTTCTAGCTGTTAGCTATTAGCTTTTAGCCTTTGATTTGCAGGTTGGAATTGAAAGTTATCATTGCAACACAACAGCTAGAAGCCGGAAGCTAGCGGCTAAGAGCTGTTTTTGGGGAGTACAGATTGCGGAACGAACACAAGCTGCGGGCGCGAATTCGAACGCTGGTCGATGGCGGGGCTACCGGTCTGGCAATTCTCTCCACTGTTCTGGTGGTTGCGCCGCTGGTTGCCATCTTCATTTACCTCGTCTACAAGGGCGCAAGCTCGCTGAATCTGGATTTCTTCACGCAGATTCCCAAGCCGGAAGGCGAAGATGGCGGCGGCATGGCGAATGCCATCGAGGGGTCAGGAGTTCTGCTGGCGATCGCCAGTTTCATCGGCGTTCCGGTGGGCATCGCCGGCGGCATCTTCCTGGCGGAGTTCGGGCGCGGAACCAAGCTGGCCAATGCGATTCGCTTCACCGCCGATGTGCTGAACGGGGTTCCTTCCATCGTGATGGGCATGGCCGCCTATTCGCTGGTGGTGGTGCCGATGGGGCACTTCTCGGCCTTTGCCGGCGGTGTAGCGCTGGGCATCATGATGATTCCCACCGTGTGCCGCACCACCGAAGAGATGCTGCGGATGGTGCCTCATGCGGTGCGGGAAGCGGCTCTGGCGCTGGGTGTTCCAAACTGGCGTTCGGTGCTCTCCATTACCGTGCGGACAGCCTCGCCGGGCATCATCACCGGCTGCATGTTGGCCTTTGCCCGCGTGGCCGGTGAGACCGCGCCGCTGATCTTTACCGCGCTCGGCAATTCTTATTCGAGCGCCAACCTGAACCAGCCGATTGCAGCCCTGCCGCTGCAAATTTATGTGTACGCGCTTTCGCCCTACGATGACCAGCACCGGCTGGCGTGGGCCGGGGCGCTGGTGTTGATCGCGCTGATCGTGATTGCGGTTTCACTGGTGCGCTACGTGACCAGCCGCGGTGTATTGAAGGGAGCCAGCTAAGTGGGTGTCGGCATCGAGGTATCAACTCTGAATGCGTGGTATGGAACCAATCACACGCTGCAGGACATCAACCTGAACATTCCGGCCAATCATGCCACCGCGCTGATCGGGCCGTCGGGCTGCGGCAAAAGCACCTTCGTGCGCTGCCTGAACCGCATGCACGAAACCAATCCGATTGCCCGCGTCACCGGCACGGTGCGCATCGGCGATATAGATATTTACGCGGAAGCGAAACCGGTGGAGATCCGCCGCCGCGTGGGCATGGTCTTCCAGCGCCCCAATCCGTTCCCGACCATGTCGATCTACGACAACGTGGCCGCCGGCCTCAAGCTGAACGGCTACAAGAACCGCCAGGCGCTCGACGAGATCGTTGAAAAGTCGCTGAAGAACTCGGCGCTGTGGGATGAGGTGAAGGACGATCTGAAGAAGAAGTCCGGCGCCAGCCTGAGCGGCGGCCAGCAGCAGCGTTTGTGTATTGCGCGCGCGCTGGCCGTGGATCCCGAGGTGCTGCTGATGGACGAACCGGCCTCGGCGCTCGATCCGGTTTCGACCTCCAAGATCGAGGACCTTATCTTTCAGCTCAAGTCGCAGTACACTATCGTGATTGTGACGCACAACATGCAGCAGGCGGCCCGCGTGGCCGAGAAGACCGGCTTCTTTTTAAACGGGCGGATGGTGGAGTTCGATTCGACCCACAAGATCTTTACCAATCCCGCCGACAAACGTACGGAAGATTACATCACGGGCAGGTTCGGATGACGCGCATACGGTTCCAGCAAAGTCTGGATGAACTCAAAGAGCAGCTTCTGGTCATGGCGGGACTTGCCGAACAGGCGATCCAGCGCTCCATCGAGGCCTATCGTGTCCGCGACCTCTCCATCTGCGATCTGGTGACCCGGAGCGAGGTCGCCATCAACCGGCTGGAACGCGAGATTGACCAGGCAGCCCTTGACCTTTTGGCCATGGAACAGCCGATGGCCATCGATCTGCGCTTCATCCTCGCGGTGATCAAGATCAATGCCGATCTGGAGCGCGTGGGCGATTCGGCCAAGGCGATCAGCGACCGTGTGCGCAAAATGGAAAAGATGCCCGCCGCCGATCTTCCCGTCGATATTCCCAAGATGGCCACCCTGGCCGCGGCGATGGTGCGCAAGTGCCTGCAGTCGTTCATCGAGGCCGACGCCGAGATGGCGCGCAGCGTGCTCACCATGGATGACGCCGTGGACGCGATGAACAAGGCGGCCTACAAGTCTTTGACCAAGGTGATGGCAGAGCAGAGCCATCTGGCTCCGCAGGCGCTGAATGCGCTGATGATCAGCCGCGCTCTGGAGCGCGTTGCCGACCATGCCACCAACATTGCAGAAGATGTCATCTTCTGGGTGCAAGGTGCCGATGTGCGCCACCACAAGAGCATGACCGGCGGCCGGGATGCGAATGCAAACCGGGCGGAGAAGGCTGAATAGAGCGGGCAGGCCAAAGAACTGGGCTCGGTCCAGCGTCCTGTCTATGAAGCGCGCATCATAAAATTTCAGTCATCCTGAGCGAAGTTGGACGCGCGGCCGGGTCCCCGACGACGGTTCATTTGTCGCTGGGGCGGCTGGGTGCCCTACGCAGTCGAAAGCCTGCCCTGAGCAAAGTCGAAGGGGACCTGCGGCTGCTTTTGATTCCATTAATGTTGTTGCGAACGCTATTCTCTTATATCTTGTTCTCTTCTGCTGGGATCTCGATTTCGGCATAGCTTCCAGGTTCGGCTGCCCGCACGGCGTCGACAACAAGCTGCACGTGCGACCGAAGGCGTGCCCACTGTTGCTGGCCGAGAACCAAGACCGAGATCTTTCTGGAAGAGAGATTTTGCTGGTAGCGCATGTTCTTGTCCGTTGTCAGCACTACATCGAAGCCGGCGGCCTCGGCTGCGTTCAATAACTCACCATTGCTGAGACGGTCCCAGCCTTGCTGGGAAGCGGTGCGAACGATGTGACCCTTGAGGAAAGGCCGCAAAGGCACGGGCGTTGCCTGATCAAAAAGGATCAACATTCAAGCCACATACCTTGGCTCATTCCCGAGACTGTGGGCGGCAAACTCAACCACCGCTTTGACCTGTTCGCGATCAAGTCCTTCGAACCACCCCATCAGGTCGTCGATGTTGGCTCCCTCCGCGATATTTTCGAAGATTGCGGAGACAGGCATACGGGTTCCCTTGAGCACCCACGCGCCGCTTACCTTGCCGGGTACACTCTCAACGGCCGCACACTGGGACCAGTCAATCTTGCTCAAGATCACATCTCCGGCCTTCAGGATACGCCGGCTGCTGCCTCGATAAAAGGAAAAGGATGAGACCTCAGGCCTCCCACCAGTCGAACTGCAACATGCGCGGGTAATAGAGCCCGGCGCAAACCCGCGCGTCCGCTCCATGCAGGGCGCGCAGCACCGCGGCGTAGGCGGCAAGCTGCGCAGCAAAGAGCGGGCGCAGCGCGGCCAGCGTCGCGGCCGGGTCTGCGGATTCTTCATGGGCGGTCTTGTAGTCGACGATCCACCAGCAGTATTCGCCTTCCGCCAGGGGCGTGCCGCCGGCCCGGAAGAGCCGGTCGATGCGCACATTCCGTGGATTGCCGTCGGCCATTCCGGTCCAGCGGAGTTCGCTGGCCGCGTCGGCGTGGGGCGAAAGAACCCATGCGCCGATGGGATCAGCGGCGGTGTGGAGCGCCTGTTCCATGGCTTGAGCCGCGAGCCGCGCGGCCTGCGCTTCGTCCAGTCCGGCGGCGCGAATCCGTGCAGTGATGCGCGATTGCTGCGCGGCGAGAGCAGCGCAGGCTGCGTCGGTTTCCAGGGTGGTGCGCAGGCGGGCGAACTCTTCCAGAAGCGCGTGCACGGCGGTTCCCAAAGCGCGCGACAGCAGTCCGCCTTGATAGCGGGCGTAGAACGTGGTCGAATCCACCGCGAAGTTGAGGCCAGTGATTTGAGGTTCCTGCTCTCCCTCCCTTTCCGCTGAAGGGTGCGGAAAGGATGATGCACCCGGCATGTAATCCGCGGGCAGACGGCACAGGATGGTTGGCTTGGCCTGCGCAGGCATCACGATCAGGTTGCTTTGCGATGAAGCGGCAACGGCCTCCAGAACAGCCTCATCGCGGGGCGCTGCTTCTACTTCGGCCTGCCACTGTTCGAAGCGGGCGTGGGCCTCGGTTTCCAGAGCGGGCCATGCGGTCGCCAGCAGGCTGCCGATGGGCTCAGCCAAGCTGGGCTTGCCATCCGCATCGGTCTTGTAGGCGGGCCGGGCAAAGAAGTGAAGCTCTTCGCGGGCGCGGGTTGCGGCCACGTAGAGGATGCGCCGCATCTCCTGCGTTTCGCGCTCGCGATAGACGCGGCCAACCCAGGCCTTCGCCTTGCCCGTGTCGGTTCCCTTGGGCTGTAACGGCGCAATCAGGAACTCGGTGATCTCGCCGCTCTGGTCGTCGCGGGGTAGGCCGCGTTCCAGCCAGGTCAGCATCTTCATGGCCGAGTTGCCGCCGCGTGCCTGCAATTCGGGAACAACCACCACCTCGAACTCCAGTCCCTTCGACTTGTGGATGGTCATCAACTGCACGCTGCAATCGCTGTCGGCGGTGGGATCGGGCAGGGCGGTCAGCTTTTCGAGCGCGGCGTCGAGCGCCGGACCGAGCAGGTCGACTTCGCCTCTGGGCAGGCGGTCAAGACAGTTCCACAGCAGATCGAGATTGGCGCGCGCGGCGGCGTCGACGCAGTCGGCTCCGCCCAGGCGCAGCCACACCTGTTCGAGCCAGGTACCCAGCGCCGCGGCGGGTTGGCCGGCGCGCAGCAAGGGCGCGGCGTCCAGCACATAGAGCACGCGGCTGGCTGCCTTGCGGCCGGCTTCGGAAAGATGCAATTCCGTCAGCGGCAGGCGTTCGGCCAGCAGCATGGGAACAGGCCGCCTGAGCAGTTCCGCGTCGTCCGCGCTGACTAGGGCGTGCAGGTCGGCCAGCGAAAGGCCGCACCAAGGCGCGCGCAACACGCCCAGCCACGCCACGCGGTCCTGCGGATTGAGCAGGGCGCGGGCCAGGGCCAGCGCGTCCAGCACTTCGGAACGGGCCTGCAACGGCTCCAGATCGACGGCGCGGAACGGGATTGCCGCCTCGCGCAGTGCCGCCGCAATCGGGGCCAGCGCCTTGCGCGAGCGTCCCAGAACCGCGACGCGAAACTTGCGGTCTTCGCCGCGCTCCCGCGCCTGCCTCACCTCTTCCAAGCGCGGCAGCGAACTCTGGATCAGGGAAAGAATCTGGCCAACCTGCGCCGCCCGCGCGTCTTCCCGGGTCCGCAGTGACTCCGGTTGGGCAGTTTGCCCTCGTCCGGCCTGCGGAACGAACTCCAGATGCAGGTTGAAGCGCTGGTCCGAGCCGGGGGAGGAATCGCGCGCGGGCATGGCCTCGGAGAAGGTGACGCCGCTGCCATCCTGGGCGGCAAAAACGGCCTGAAAGATCTCGTTCAGGCGCTCCACGAGCCGCGGTTCGGTGCGGAAATTGGATTGCAAGGGGACAAAATCGAAGCGCAGCGGCTGGTCGCCGGGGATCTCCAGGCCGAGATCGCGCACGCGCGGAAACAGCTCGGCATCGGCGTCGCGGAAGAAGTAAATCGACTGCATCGGGTCGCCCACCGCAAAGCAGGTGCGGCCGGGCCGGTCGGGCCAGGCCGCGATCAGGCTGGCCAGCAACTGGTGCTGGCGGCGGCTGGTGTCTTGAAACTCGTCGACCAGCAGGTGGCGGATCTTGTCTCCCACAACGAGGGCGGCGTCGGTGGGCTGGCCGTCGCTGTCGCGCAGCACCTGTTGGGCAATTTGCGAGATCTCGGTGAAATCGACGGTTCCGGACTCGGCAAAGGCGATCTGCAGTTCGCCGGCGGCGGCGCGCAGCAGCGCGAAACAGGCGCGGACAATCTGCCAGTCGTCTTCGGTGTAGCGGGCGGGAGGCAACTCGCGTACGGCGGCCAGCGCGCCTTCCAGACCGTCGATGCTGCGCAGTCCGGCTATCAGATCGAGCAATCGCTCCTTCTCGCGCTTGCGGTCGGCCGGGAATCCGAGCCGCTTGTCGACCGCCCTGCGGAAAGCTCCGTCTCCGGTCAGCAGCAGGTTGGCCAGGTTGGTGTAGGCTCGCTGCGCTTCTTCCAGGTCTTCGCTGGTGGAGTAGGGCGGGCAGGGGAATTCGGCCATCTCGGCGAGATCGCGAAAGCTGTCCACGGTCTGGCAACTGAAACGGGCCAGCGCCAGCGCCTCTTCCAGTGCGGACGGCATCTCGCGGAAAAGCTGGTCGAGGCGGGCCAGTGCGTCGCGGACCGCGTTGGCGAAGGGCCGCTCCAGGCGCACGCGCAGCTCGTCCCAATCCGTGGCGCGGCCCAGAACGAACTCGTGCATCCAGCGGTCGCGCTGGCCGAGCATGGTGACCAGCAAATCTTCCAGCTCGTTCCAGCCGTTGTCGCGCCACAGCAGCAGCGTTTCGATGGCTTCGCTGAGGTATCTCTCGCCTAGATCGAGCTTTTCCAGCGCTCGGCGTGCGGCGCGGCGATGGATCTCCGCGGGCTGCTCGGCGATATCGAGGCCGCCGCCCAGGCCCGACAAAAGCGGCTGCTGGATCGCCAGCTCGCGGCAAAAAGCGTCGATGGTTGTGATGCGAAGCTGGCCGGGCAGTTCAACGAGATTCCAATCAAGGGCGCGGGAACGGGCCAGGGCTCGGTGGGCTAGCGCGGCCATGGAAAATTCATCGCCATGGGCAGGCACGGAGCCAGCAGCGCCGGCTTTCTCCAGTTCGGCTTTTTCCAACTCGCCCAGAATGCGGTGGCGCATTTCCGCTGCGGCGGCCTTGGTGAAGGTGATGGCGACAATCTGGCCGGGGTCCTCCACCTCGGCGAGCAGGCGGAGAAAGCGGCGGGTCAGCAGGTCGGTCTTGCCGGAGCCCGCCGGGGCCTGCACCAGGACCGAGCGCGCGGGGTCGAGGGCCAGGTGGCGCTGCGGCTGATCCGGCGGCGCGGTGCGTAGCAGGCTCGCGGTACGAATCAAACTGGCTTGGCTACTCATCGTCTGTCTCCTCGCCGGAGTCTTCTCCGTCGTCTGCCAAGCCGTGGGCGGCGCGGGTTTCCTGAATGCGGCAGAGGGATTCCAGGCCGCAGTATTCGCAGGTCTTCGGCTCTTCGCGCGGGTCCACCTCGGCTTTCCCATCCACGAAATCGCGGGCCAGTTGCTCGATGTAATCCCGCCAGTCGATTAGCTGCTCGGCTGTGAAGGGAGTCTTCACAAGCGGGCTGCGGGCGGTGAGTCCGGGCAGAAACGTGGTTTTCGCGTCGCCCACATGGCCTGCGAAAGCGCTGTTGCCAACCCGCAGCTTGGCGAAGACCAGTCCGCCGGGCTCGCCCGCGACTGCACAGCCTTCGTCGAGCGCGAAACCCGCGTAGAGGGGCAGCTGCACGTCGTCGGGGCGGGGAAGTTCCCACGATTTCGGGGCAACGTTGCCGGATTTGTAGTCGATCACCAGCAGCGTGCCGTCGCTGAGCCGGTCGATGCGGTCGATGCGGACACGCAAGGTCAGATTTCCCAGAGTGATCGTGTTGTCCACCTCTGTTCCCGCAACCTCAAAGGGGATGCGTGTGGCCTCGTAATTCAGCCACTCGGTGATCAGGCGCGTCAGCCGTTCTTCTTCCAGCTCCAGATAGCGCGCCGATAGTCGCTCGCGCAGATCGGGGCGCACCTCGGCGGCAAAGACCCGGCTGACGTGCCCCTCGACAAACGTGCGCAGGTCAGTCCGCTCTTGCAGCTCTTCAAGCGTTCTTATTCCGTAGGGAGGGCCTGCCCAGATTGCGTGCAGCACGGCGTGCATCAATTGCCCGCGTTGCACGGCGGTCAGCGCGGCCTCGGCTGGCGACCATCCACGCGCGTCGAGGCGAGCGGTCGCAAATGCCTTGAACGGGCATTGCGTCTGCGCGGTCAACACACTCGATCCGCCCTCGGCGCGCCCGCCAGGGAAAGCAACCCGGCTGAAGTCTTCAAAGGTCTCCGTGAGGGGTGGCGCTTGCGGTGTGGCGATCAGCTCGGCGGGCAGCGGCAGCGGCGCGCCGGCTGCGCGAATTGCCAGGCGCGAGGGGCGGGCTTCGGCGTCATCGCTTTGCCGGGCGTAGCTGAAATGAACCTCTGGTGCCGATGCAAGCAATCGCTGCGTAATGGCCTGGGCCAGATCGCCGTCCAGCTGCGCTGAAGCGTGCGGCATCTGCGCGTCACGTTGAATTTCGGGAGGGAGCAGCGGGTGCAGATGACCGGTGGCCGGCCAACTGGACTCGTCCGCGCCCAGAAACCAGATGGCGTCGGCGGTGAGCCCGGCCGATTCCGCCGGGCCGGCGATCAGGATGGGAGCGCGGCGGGATTCGGGGGCAAACAGCGTTTCGTCGAGGGCGCGGGCCAGTGCGGACAGGAAGCTCCCGAAGTCGATGCGGCGGCCGTCGAAGCCGAGCGAAGCTGTGGATTCGACAGCCTGCCGCCAGCGAGTGGCAGCCTGGAATTCCGCGCTGGAGAGTGGGCGATGGCCGGGCCATGCAGCGGTCTGCAATAGCTGCGGAACCAGTTCGGCGGTGTCGAGCGGGCTTTGCGCGCGGCGGTCGAAGGCCTGCAGCCGGTCGCGCGCCTGCGCCATACGCGCGACCCAACCCGCAGGCAGGCGTTCGGCAGCGCGGGGCTGGCTCAGAAATGCCGACAGCGTCCACTGGGGCCGTTCCAGACCGTGCCTGCGCAGGGAGCGCATTGCGGCTTGCAGTGCCTCGGATTCTGCGGCCGAGGCAGCGGTCTGGCCGCTACTGAAGAGCCAGTCCAGTTCCTGCTCGGTGAGCGGCTGGCCGCTGAGCCAGCACAGCAGCATGTTCGCGCCCCGGGCCACCGCGACCTGGCTGAGTGGAACGCCGAGCGAAAATTCAAACCGATCACCGGTCGAATGCAGAAAGGCGCGCTCGATCTGGCCGCGCCGCTTGCCGGCGTCCTGAGAGATGACCATCAGGCGCTCTTGCGGATTGGCTGCCAGCCGGTTGGCGCACCACTGCGCGCAGGCCGCCAGTTCGCTGGCTGCATCCGGAGCGGCGTAGAAATGGACCGATTGCGCGGGGTCCGAAGCCTCAACCTGCGGACTGAACTGCTCCCAATAACCCCAGGCGTCGAAGAGCGTGCGCTGCACCGGCAGCAGGCGGTCGAAGCCGGCCAGCAGCAGCGGCGGACGGGAAGCCGAATCCGCCTCAAGCAGGGGAATGAGCTCCAGCGCCAGGCGGGCCGGGCTGAGCAGGTTTTGCTGGCGGCAGATTCTGTCGAACGCGCCCAGCCAGCCGCTGAATGCGGCCGCGTCCTGCTGCCAGGTACTGCGTACGCTCTCCTTCAAGAAACGCGGAGCATACGAGCACAGCAGTTCGTGCGCTTCCATCGCCAGTTGCGCCAGGCGGTGGCGCGGGCCTTCAAGCAGGGTCGCAAGGCGGCCGTCTTTCGCGATCTCCGCCCAGATAGCCTGTTCCTGAACGGGATTCAGCAGCAAGCGGCCATCCGTGCAGCGGGCCAGAAACTCCGTGCGGACGAAGCTCTGCCATTCGAGGATGTGGGGCGAAGGCCATGCCGACCGGCCCTCCCGCTGGCGCGCGTTGTCGAATGCCGCAGTCAGCGCACGGGCTGCGCGGTCGCTGGCGGCCACCACCCAGCCGCCGCGCGCCAGCCAGGCATCCACACCTTGATCACTGCCGGTTTGGGTCTTGCGAAAATCTCCCATGGGAGGGTTATACCCTGCCGGACTGCCAGAACGCTACGCGCCTGGCCGCCCGCGCAAGTTGTAAAGTTGTGTTTTGGAGCGGCCGGGCCAATTCTCATCCTCGCGAGGCATTCATATGACCGTTGAAAATCGCAAGAAATCATCCAACGCATTCACGTGGTCAGTCCACTGCATGTACACTGGGTCAGTGAAGATTCGTTTTCTATCCATACTGTTACTGGTGATCGTGGTCCTGTCCGGATGCAAGTCGGATCATGGAACCGGTGCACAGCCTCAGAGTGGACAGACCTTCAAGGTCTATCATCTGCGCGGCAAGGTCGTTTCGGGCGACACCGCGCGGGGCGAAGTGACGGTGAACCATGAGGCCATCCCCGGCTTGATGGATGCCATGACCATGCCCTACAAGCTGAAGGACCCCGGCGTCCTCGGCGAACTGCATCCGGGCGACGTGATGACCGCCGATGTGCTGGTTTCGCCGGATCCGAACGCGGATTATCTGCTGGATCATATCGTGGTGGTGGCCCAGGCCAAGCCCGACTACCTGCCCAAGACCGAGTATCACGTGCCCACCGCGGGCGACGCGCTGCCCGACTTCAATCTGCGCAACCAGGATGGGCGCGCGATCCATCTTGCGCAGTATCGCGGCAAGGCGTTGCTGATCACTTTCATCTACACACGCTGCCCCTCGCCCAACTTCTGTCCGTGGGTCACGCGCAGCTTTGCGACGCTGGAGAAGCAGTTGGCGGCGCAGCCCGCGCTTTATGCAAAGACGCACCTGCTGTGCATCAGCTTCGATCCGGACAACGACACTCCGGAGCGCCTGAAGGCATATGGTGCAACCTACACGGGCGGCGGCAGCTTCGCGCACCTGGAGTTTGCCGCGCCTGCGAAGCCGGTGTTGCAGGAGATGGCGAAGTTCTTCGACCTGGGCATGACGCAAGGCGTGGATAACCAGATCATTCATACACTTAGCACCACGCTGGTTGGCCCGGACGGCAAGGTGGCGCACTTTTATCCCGGCAACGAATGGACCCCGGAGCAGGTGATGGGAGATGTGAAGCAACTGGCGCGTTGAGGGACTGCGCGTCCAGCGGTTCGCTCGCGGCGGATGGAGCAGGCGGGCAACTGGAATTTGATTGTGGATTTAAAGATTTCTTGAAGGCAAGGAGTGCAGGAATCATGACACATGGGTTGAATATTCGCCAGGATGCGGCGTTGGATTTTCTTTCGCTGGGAGCGCTGGTGCACCGGCTTGATCCGGGGATCATCCCCTTCCGCAAGGCAACCGAAGCTCACATTCACGTCAGCGGTGGCGAATTCAATGTGGCGGCGAACCTCTCCGATTGCTTCGGACTGAAGACCGCGATTGCGTCGGCCATCTCCGATTACCCAATCGGCGACCTGATCAACGAGCGGGTGCGCGCCATGGGCGTAAAGCCCTTCTACAAGCACTTCAAGCACGACGGAGTCACCGGCCCCAACATGGCCACCGTGTACAGCGATCGCGGCCACGGGCTGCGCGCGCCGGTGGTTTTCTATAACCGCTCGAACGAGGCGGCGGCGCAACTGAAGCCCGGCGACTTCGACTGGAAGGCGATCTTTGCCGGCGGCGTGCGCTGGGTGCACAGCGGCGGAATCTTTGCCGCGCTCTCGCCCACCACCGCCGAACTGGCCGCGGAGATGATGAAAGAAGCCAAGGCCGCGGGCGCTGTAACTTCGTTCGACTTGAACTTCCGCGAGAAGCTCTGGAAGATCAGCGGCGGCAACGAAAAGGCTGTCGAGACCATCGCCAAAATCGTCGAAAACGTCGACGTGCTGGTGGGTAACGAAGAGGATCTGCAGAAGGGCCTCGGCATAGCCGGCCAGGATGTTCATGCCAAGTCGAAACTGGATCCAACCGAATTCTTCGGCATGATGGACCAGGTGACGAAGATGCACCCCAAGGTGAAGGTGGTGGCCACTACGCTGCGCGAGGTGCACTCCACCAACCGGCATAGCTGGAGCGCGGTAGCCTGGGTGAACGGACAGTCGTACTCCGCGCCGACGGCGGAACTGGAAGTGATCGACCGCGTAGGTGGAGGCGATGGCTTTGCCGCTGGCTTCATCTACGGCCTGCTGAATGGCGAAGCGCCGGAAGAAGCCATCAAGCTGGGCTGGGCCCATGGCGCGCTGCTGACCACTTTCCCCGGCGACACCACCATGGCCACCGTGGAGCAGGTGCGAGCCTTCGCCCAAGGCGCATCGGCGCGCATTCAACGGTAGTTGAGGCATAGATAGGCAAAATCAACTGGTTCCGGCCTTGTGGGTAAAGCAACCATCCGCAAGGCCGGGTCCTTCGATAGGGCTTCTCACTTCTTGGTATAGGCTACTTCGCTGCAGATCTGAAGAAAGACAGCTCCCGCAAGAGCAAGTAACGCCGGCCTCCCGGCCGGCTGTAGCGTGGACCTCCCGGTCCACGCTGGCACAACAACCCTCCAAGCGAACTGTTTTGGCCCCTGTTTTTCGGACTGCCCGCTATGCCGGAATTCATGCGCCCGCGGCCCAGTTTCAGCCTGGATTGCGCAATCCGCATCGTTTGCTCTCCAATCGAATCAAACTGATATTCTTGCCTCGCATAAGGACGGAGATTTTTCATGGCAAAGGTCACACTTATATTCGCTTTTCTGCTGGCGGTGATGGGCCTGTTCAGCTATCTGGGCACAGGCAGCGTTCACCCGACGGCGCTGATTCCCACCTGGATCGGCCTGGCCCTGGGCATCTTCGGCTTTCTCGCGATCAGCCCCAACGAGAGCCGCAGAAAGCTCTTCATGCACGTCAACGTGACCATCGGCCTGCTCGGCTTTCTGGGCGGCGCCGTCGAAGCTGTGCGCGGATATGTGCACGCGCAGTCCATGGGCGTGCAGCCGGATCAGATCGCGCTGGCGGCCAAGCTGGCCATGTCTGCCCTTATGTTGGTCTACGTGATTCTGTGTGTGCGCTCGTTCATCGATGCGCGCCGCTCGGGGAAGGTTTAACGCATGGGCGGGATGCACGGCGGTATGAGAATGGGCGCGCGCGCCGAACGCTCCGGGCACGGACGCGGCATGAGCGCCGGGCAGGCCGATCTGCCCAAAAAGAAGCCGGATCTGAAAAGGCTCTGGCCGCAGATTAGGTTGCTGGTGGGTCCGCGTAAAGGCCTGATCGCTGCCGGACTGGCGCTGATGGTGGTCAACCGTGTAGCCGGCCTGGTGATGCCCTACATGGCCAAGCCGCTGATGGACACGGTGTTCAGCCCCTCCCATCCGCGCTCCGACCTGTTGCCGGTGTACATCGGGATCGTCTTCTCCGCGATGGTGCTTCAGGCCATGACTTCCTTCTCGCTGACGCAACTGCTCAGCAAGGCCGGCCAGCGCCTCATCGCCGAAATGCGCAGGCAAGTCCAGAAGCACGTGGGCCTGCTCAGCGTGGCCTACTACGACGAGAACCGCACCGGCACTTTGGTCGCCCGCATTATGACCGACGTCGAAGGCGTCCGCAACCTTGTCGGCACCGGCCTGGTGGAGTTTCTCGGCGGCCTTCTCACGGGCATCCTGGCGTTTGTATTCCTGCTCCATCTCAGCGTGACCGTCACTCTCACGGTCTTTGTGGTGATGGGGCTGTTCGTCTTCATTTTGCAGCGCGGTTTCAAGATCATCCGCCCCATCTTCCGCGAGCGCGGCAAGATCAACGCCGAGGTTACCGGCCGGCTGACGGAATCACTGGGCGGCGTGCGCGTCATCAAGGGCTACCACGCCGAGGCGCGCGAAGCTACCGTTTTTGCGGGCGGGGTCGACCGCCTGCTGGCTAACGTGATGCGATCGCTCACCATGACCAGCGCGCTGGCCGCCGCTTCCACCACCGCCATGGGCTTGGTTTCTGCGATCGTGATGTGGCTGGGCGGCCATAGCGTGCTGGCGCACACCTGGACGGTCGGCACTTACTTTCAATACAACATGTTCCTGGTCTTCATGATTGCGCCGGTCTTCCAGATGGTGAATATCGGCACGCAGTTGACGGAAGCTTTCGCCGGCCTCGACCGCACCAACGAGATCATGTCCGAACTCGAAGAAAACCGGACCCCCGGGCGCACCCTGGCCATGCCGCCGATTGTGGGCAACATCCGCTTTGAGGATGTTGAGTTCGCCTATGACCCTGAAAAGCCTGTGCTGCACGGGATTGGCTTTGAGGCAACGCCCGGCACGGTAACCGCGTTGGTGGGTTCCTCGGGCTCCGGCAAGTCGACCATCATCAGCCTGGTATGCGCCTTCCACACCCCCTCGGCCGGCCGCGTCACGGTCGACGGCATGGACCTTGCCAAGGTGGACCTGAACACCTTTCGCTCGCAACTGGGCGTGGTGCTGCAGGACTCGTTCCTCTTCGATGGCTCGATCCGCGAGAACATCCTGTTTTCGCGCCCCGATGCCACCGAGGAGCAGTTCCTGTTCGCTTGCCGCACGGCGCGCGTCGACGAGTTCGCCGAGCGCTTCCCGGAGGCCTATGAAACCATCGTCGGCGAGCGCGGCGTCAAGCTCTCTGGCGGTCAGCGGCAGCGGTTGTCGATTGCCCGCGCCCTGCTGGCCGAGCCAAGGATTCTGATTCTCGACGAGGCCACCAGTTCGCTGGACTCGGAATCGGAAGCCATGATCCAGGCCGGGCTCAATCAGCTCATGCAGGGCCGGACCACCTTCGTGATCGCCCACCGGCTGTCGACGATCCGCCGCGCCGACCAGATCCTGGTGGTCGAGGAGGGCCGCATCGTGGAGCGCGGCAACCACGCGGAGTTATTCGCAAAAAAGGGCCGCTACTACGACCTCTACATGCGCCAGCACGGGCTGGAGGCGAATCTCTTTCTTGCGCCCGGCGAAGGCGACGCCGAGCCGGAAGAGTAACGGGACCTCGCGGGTTATTGATCTGGCAAAGAATACAGTGTGGGTGCCCCATCCTTTCCTGCGTACTCTGCGGGAAAGGGTGGGAAACAATGACACTCATTTCTTGACCGATCTACAGCGGTTCCGCATCTCTTCTCCCGGTAAATTCGTCCAATCAGCACAAATATGCCGCCCGCCGCTCCCCGCCCGGGCTGACCATTTCGGGGATCGTCCCACAGGTCAGGCGTGCGTCCCATCACTTGACACGGGCCCCAGCTCCGCGCAGACTTGATAGAGCTTCATTTCGCGAAACTGAGGACCATAATGCGAGAAGATTCACCGCAAGGAACCTATAAGGTTCAAGCCCTGGACCGGGCATTTGCCGTGCTTGATTTGCTTGGCGAAAGCGATACACCCCTTGGATTGGCGCAAGTTGCCTCCTCTCTGCAGCTGCACAAGAGCACCGCCCATCGCTTCCTGATGGTTTTGGAGCGGCACCGCATGGTGGAGCGCACCACCAGCGGCAAATTTCGCCTGGGCCTGCGCTTGTTCGACCTGGGCAATCGGGCCATTGAGCAGTACGATCTGCGTGACCGCGCCCAACCGCATCTGCGCCGCCTGGTCGCCGAGACCGAAGAGACCGCGCACCTGTGCATTCTGGAGGGCGCGCACGTCATCTATATCGACAAGATCGAGCCGGCCCGCTCGGTGCGCATGATCACCCGCATCGGGGCCAGCAATCCGGTGCACTGCACTTCGGTGGGCAAGGCGATTCTGGCTTTTCTGCCCGAGGAGCGCATTGCCGACATCCTGCGCCGCACCCGTTTCGAGCGCTTCACTCATCGCACCATCGCCACCCCCGAGGCCCTGCGCACCGAGATCGAAAAAACCAAGCGGCGCGGCTACGCGGTGGACGACGAGGAACTGGAAGAAGGATTGCGCTGCATAGCCGTTTCGCTGCTCGACGCGCAGCGCCAGCCGGTGGCCGCGGTCAGCATTAGCGGGCCTTCGTTCCGCGTCACGGCGCAGAAGCTGCCGGCGATCGCCAATCAACTGTTGCAATGTGTGCGCGGCATCTCGGCCGATATGGGCTATGTGAGCGCCGCCCGCGCCAATCGCGCCACCTGGTCGGCATAAGACGCTTGTCAGGCTGAAGTTGAAGGGCCTGTCCGCACCGGTGCAGCAGCCGAGCGGACAGGCCTTTACTTCATTCTGTTGCCGTCCCACCAGGCAGGAAGCTATCCGAGTGCAGGAATCTCTTTGCGGGAAAAGGGGCGGGTTTTGCACGGTCGCCCGGTTTCGCGAATCGGTCTCTCTTCTGATACACTCAATCATGTTGTTGCGGTGAACGTGCGCTGTGCCTGAACGGGCAGACGCGGTCGGGAACGCAGGCCGATGGCCGGGGAAGAAGCTCATCAGAGGGCGGAAACCGGGGCTGTAGGGCCGCTCTCGATAACCAGGTTGGGGACGTAGCTCAGTTGGTTAGAGCGCTGCCCTGTCACGGCAGAGGTCGCGGGTTCGAGCCCCGTCGTCCCCGCCATCATTCTAAAGCACTTAGATTGATGGAGTGGCAATAAAAAGCAGAAGTCTTGGGTTCGATAAAGGTGCAATAAGCCCGAACCCACTCCAAAATCTGGGTGTAGAAAAACATCATTCCACCCACGACCTCTGCCCACATCTCCGAACACAGTGAATTCCGGCCTTTGATCTGCAGTCTTTTCTTGCCCTACAGCTCCGCCTGAACAGGCGCTTGCACCTGAATTCCACCCATGTTTGGAACCATCATCTTTACAACCTTGCTCTGCGCGGTGCGCTTGTTCGAGGTCACAGCCTGCGTGTAGACCTCCAGCGTGATGCGGCTGTTGGCGTGCCGTAAAAGCTCCTGGACGGTCTTCACATCTTCGCCGTTCGCCTTG
>Ga0181517_10000438_pt1 | contig 56721 bp, 29 predicted proteins | sample PEATcosm2014_Bin_31_FD_119748 | JGI IMG/M metagenome (GOLD analysis project Ga0181517, IMG submission 119748) | Peatland microbial communities from MTU Mesocosm Facility, Houghton, MI, USA - PEATcosm2014_Bin01_30_metaG | ecosystem: Environmental > Terrestrial > Soil > Wetlands > Peat | place... | reverse complement strand
GACGGCGTTGGATAACTTCCCGGCGGCAAGGTGATCGGGGCATCGTCTGAAGGTTGAAGGATTGGAGAGAAACAGAATGAGAAGGATGATTCTGGGAGCCTTGGTCCTTTGCGCTTCGATGGGCGCAATCAATGCTCAAGCCCAGGTGAAGATGACGAAGGAACAGATCCTGTTCTACACGTCGGAGTGGAAGGGCGATCGCTTTCCGGATGGCCGTCCCAAGCTTCCGGACGAACTGCTCAAGCGAGCGGTCGACATATCAATTGAAGATATCTGGGGATTTCTCTGGAACCACGGTTACAAAGATCAGTTCGACGGTGGCTGGCAGGCGCTGCATATCGAGAAATCATTCGCCGGACGAGCGTTAACTGCGCAGTACATGCCGACGCGGCCCGATATGATGAGGGCGATTGTGGCCGAGGGTAAGTCCGAGCACCGCGTCGCCGATACCAATAGCTGGCCAATTGCGGAGTTGAAGGAAGGCGACGTCTATGTTGCCGATGGATTTGGAAAAATTGTGGAAGGCACGCTGATTGGCTCGAATCTCGGTAATGCGATTGCCGGGCATACAAAAGCCGGATTCGTTTTTGACGCCGGCATTCGCGACCAGGAAGAAAACCGAGAGATACCGAATTTTAACGGCTTATATCGCGGTTATGATCCGTCGGCATGGGCGCGCATGGAATTGACCGGCATCAATGTGCCGGTGCGCATTGGACGCGCCGTGGTGCTGCCGGGCGACCTGGTGCTTGCCAAAACGGATGGAGTTCTTTTCATTCCTGCGATTCTTGCCGAGGAGGCGATCAGCTCTGCCGAGTTTACCAATCTGCAGGACATGTTCAACTTCGAACTCAACCGCGAAGGCAAAAATGGCGGAGACTTCGAAGGCTGGCCGGCGGCGAAGTACGAGGCGTTCGCGAAATGGATCGATGCGCATCCCGAGAAGCTCAAGATGTCGCATGCCGAGTTCGACAAACTGCTGAAGGAGAACGAGCAGCAGCAGTAACGCAGCCCCAAAGAGGGAGGTCTTTCAATGCTGGGGCGCAAGCACCGGCGCATTCCCGCTTTGCTGCGCAAACGCATCGGCAAGGCGGATCGCCTGCGCTGTTGCGCGGCTTGCATCCTCGGTGCGGCCGAGCTTGCGAAGCTGCGCGGCGAGCATGGCGTGCAGCGATCCTTTCTCGTCCGGGTAACCTCGGTCCAAAGCCGGCTGCAATGCCTGCACCGCTTCCGCGGGGCGGGATGTCTGCGCGTACACGGTGGCTTGTTGAACGCCGATCCATGGATCCTCAGGCTTAGTCGCGGCAAGGCGATCAAGCAGCGAGAGCGCCGCCGCATAATCGCGCTCGCTCATCGAAGCCTGAATCATCAGTCGCAGCAGTTTTTCGCGATTAGGATTGAGTGCGAGAGATTGTTGCGCAGTTTGCCGCGCCTTCTCCATCTCTCCCTGGCTAAAGTACGCTTCTGCGAGCTTCTCCAGGAACTGCGGATCGTTCGGCCGCAAACGCAATGCCTCGAGATATTCGTCGATGGCTTTTGCCGGGTCAAGCCGGATGGACAGCAGAATGTCGCCACGGATGAGATGAACGGCCGCATCTCTTCCCAGCGCCTGCAAGCGATCGGCGGTCTGAATCGCTTCGCGCTGATAGCAACTGGCCAGTTGAGCGGCGTCCATCTCCGCACCGGCCTTGAGCCCGCGCTCGAGGGCGGGAATGGCGTGGGTGCAGTCGCCTGTCCGCGCCAAGGCCGTTCCACGCCAGAACCAGGCGGCGGCATCGTCAACCGGCGGTAAAGGCGTGGCGATCAACCGTTCCCAGCGGCCCTCCGCAAAAAGTCGCGGAGACGAAGCTGTTTCGTCCGCGCCAGGCTGGACCCGAATCGACGCACAATCCAAGCGGCTATTGCGGAGGCATTGCCATAGGGGATCGTTGTCCTTCTCTCCGGGAAGCAGGTTCCTGGGCCACGCGCCGAGCATTCCTTTGAATTCGGCCTGCGAACGTCGGTTGAGATCGAGAAGCTTGCCGTTTGCCTCGTCCCAGTTTCCTCGCTCAGCAGCGACGAGTGCTTCCAACTCGATGGTTGAGATAGCATTGGGCTCGTTGTGCTGGGCTGCCTTGAGGCTCGCCTCCGCTTCGGCCTGCTGGCCGAGTAGTACCTGTGCTATGCCCAATTCGCCACGGATTGCGGGGAAGCCCGGGTCCAACTCGGCGGCCTGTTCCAGGAGTGCCTTTTTTTGCTTTACCTCAATATTGACGGAGTCTGCCGCGACCACGAGCATTGCGGCGCGTCCCCGTGCAGTAGTCCGGAGGGAAAGCTCGAGGACTCGATAGCGCTCCAGACTGAAGTCGGTCCACCATACCAGTGCTTGCTCGGACAGCGGCGAGCGTGACACTGCGGAGAGAAACGCTTCCGCTGCCAGAGAATACTCCTTCACCTCCATCTCCGCATCTCCAAGATAACCCGCCGCAGCGTCATTCCCGGAAGGCGCCTGAGCGGCAATCTGCAAAGGAGCCACGGCGTCGGCCGGATGGCCAGCCTGGAGCAGTGCGACACCGAGGAGATAATTTGCTGTGGGGTCCCGAGGCGCGAGATTTATAGCCCGTCGCAAGAGCGGAATGGAGCGTGTGTACTCCGATTGGCGATTGAACGCTGCGGCATCTTGCAGCAGCTTGTCCAAGTCCGCGGATTGCTGCGCGACGCTGACGAGAGCGAACCAGCACAAAAAAGGCAGCAGAAATCGCAGCGCGTTCACGCGCGTGTTCCAGTGCGTTTGCTGCACTGCCTACCGAGCGACGAATCGGATCTCTTACTTTTTGTGCTGGACTTCATTGAACTTCTTGAAGTATTGCTGAGATTCTTCGGTGTGTCCGAGTTTTCTTGCGAGGCGCGCGGCCTTGTAGTAAGCGCTTGCCAGGCCGGGCTGGAAATTGGCGTGCTCGCTGCGAATCGCGGCACGATACTCGTCCAGAGCTTTCTCGCTTTCCCCGTCGGTCTCGTAGAGCGTGCCCATCTGAATCAGGGCCTGGGTGTTCAGCGGGTTGATGGCGAGCGCCTGTTCGAGGAGCGGTTTCGCGTCCGCGTCGCGATTCTCATCCATCAAAACGATTGCCAGGTCGAGCATCGGCCATTCGGACTTGGCTGGGCTGCTGGATTGGGCATCGATGGCCTTCAGATACCAGCGCTTGGCCTCGTCCTTCCGGTATTTGCCCTCGTAGCAGAGTCCCATGTTCTCGTAAGCGCGCGCGAAACCCGGCGAAAGGTCGATGGTCTTCTGCGTCTCCTCGATGGCTTCGTCGAATCGATTGTCCGTGTACAGCAGGCGAGCGAGAAAGTAGTGTGCGGTGGCGTTATTGGGATCCAGGCGGATGGCGGCCCGGATCGGCGGTTCGGCCCGGTCCATTTTCCCGGCCTGGCTCATCGCCAGACTGATGAGCATAAAACGCGTCGAGGAGTCGCCTGCGATTTGGTTTGCGTCGCCGAGCAGATTGAGCGCCTCACGGGTGCGGTTTTGGCCCAGCCGAACTTCGGCAAGGAGAGTAATCCAATCCGCGTCACGGGGTGCGTTCATCATCTCCGCAACGATGAGTTTCTCGGCGCTGTCAAGTTGCCGTGAGTCAATCAGTTGCTTAGCCTGGGCCTGCTTCTCGGGCATGGCGAGCGCGGTCCATGCCGATGCAGCGAATACGAGAGCGCATGCCGCCATGCCTATCCAATTCGCAGTCGTCTTGTCTGGCAACTCTACCAATCCGATCGCCCCCTTAAGAGGCCTATGCCCGCTCTCCGATTCGCCCCCACACCGCAATTTCGATCAGAATCGCAGAACCGCTTCGATCTTGTCCGTGTCCGAGCCGGGTGAAGCAATACGCGTGTGGCGGGCCACCTTTTTCGACAGCGTACCGCGCTGCCCAGGTTTTGTCGAGAATTTAACACGGATTTGTGCAAAGAGGCAAAAGGGCTAGTTTTCTAAAATAAGCGCTTATACAGAAAAATTTAGCCGTTAAGTTTTACTTCAAGGAAAGCAGGAAGTGTTCGAACTCGGACATAAGATACACATTTTCATAGAGAAGGCGAAAATATCGCGCCCGAGTGGCTCTCAGGAATTTTTCTATTGACAAGCGAGTAAGCGATCAGATAACTTCTGCTAGATTTAGAACGGTTCGCGAAGATCCCCGTCTTCTCACGCGATCGCCGGGAACAACCTCAATTAGATAGCGGCATTTGCGACGCGGTGATGCGGGCGCACGATACCCCTGAACCTTGGCATCCAGGTCCAGAGGCAGTTGGTACGCACAGGCTTCCCCATCGGCGGTAGATTCGATCTTCAGGCGCGGCCAAGGCGCCTCAATCGACCCCGATATGGCAGCTTCAGAGGCGTTGATGGTTCGAATTTTGCATTGAAAGCGATCGGCTGCAAACCCGCAGAGATTTCAATGCCGACCGAGGTCCAAGCCAGAGAGAGACCATTTTGAGGGAAAAGGAGACGTAATGAGGCCGTATCGGATCTTGATTTTCGTAGTGCTCATTTTCGTATTTCTCCGCGGATCTTCTATGAGAGGGCAAGCCGGCGGAGGCTCTGTGGTTGGAACAGTCACCGATTCTACCGGCGCGGTTGTTCCGAAGGCTGAGGTTACGCTCACCAACACTGAAACCGGGGCCTCTCTTACGACCAGGACCTCGTCAGAAGGGCGCTATGTTTTCCCGCTCGTCCAGGTGGACACATACAGCGTCACCGTCGCCGCGCCCGGCTTTGAAACAGTCGAGCAGCGCGACATCATTGTCGGCCTCAACAAGACTATCGACGTCAGCGAGGTCTTGAAGGTTGGGGCGGCAAGTTCAACAGTCCAGGTTCGGGGGGTGTCCACCCAGCTTGAGATCACCAGTTCACAGGCATCCACAACCATTGACCAGCAAACCTTTGACGATATGCCCATCGCCATGACTGGCGCCGCGCGCAGCGTCACCGCGATTGCTGACTTGATGCCCGGCGTTTCCGACGTTTCGGCAATTGGATACGGTTCCAACGGCCCGACAGGGCAGGAGTTCTCTACAACCATCAATGGCGGGCAGGCTTGGGGCGGCGCGGTCATGTATGACGGCATCCCCTTCGTCTCCGCCAACCAGAGCGGCGATTACCGCATTCAGCCAGTACCGGTTGAGGCGCTCGGCGAATTCTCTCTGGTCCAAAACAACTTCTCCGCCGAATATAGCCGCACGCCCGGCGGCAACCTCACCTACTCCACACGCGCAGGCGGCAGTTCCTTCCATGGCCAGGCCTATGAATATATAAGGAACACCGACTTGGACGCGGCAGGATACTTCGCAATCGCCCCAACCGTCACCCACCAGAACGAGTTTGGCGTCAACGTCGGCGGGCCGGTGAATATCCCGTTTCTTGGCCTGAAGAAGAACAAGATGTACTTCTTTGCCTTCTATAGTGGCTACCGGCTGGCAGCCGGCGTCACTCCGAGCGATACGCGTATTCCAAGCCTCGCGGAACGGACCGGCGACTTTTCCGCGGATCCCACCCCCATCTACGATCCCAATTCGACAACCTGCGACAATGCAGGCGTCTGCACCCGTACCCAGTACAGCTACAACGGCGTGTTGAACGTGATGCCTCCCAGCGCCATCTCCGCCACGGGAGCGGAGTACGTCAAGTATCTTCCCCAGCCCGCCGGCGATCTTGGAAATGGGAACAACTTTGTTGCCACCGGCGTGCAGGACGTCATCGAGAACCGCTGGGGCGGCAGGGTCGATTTCAACATCAACGAGAAGAATCATATCCACGGGTTCTTCTCTGTCGGCCCCGAGAACACCAACGGTTATACCAACATCTTCCTGGCCCCCATCGCGACGTATGGCGCCGGTACTCAAGACACTCAACTGGGTCTCGCGCGCCTGGGCTACGACCACACTTTCTCACCATCCCTGCTGCTGCACCTGGGCTTTGGATGGAACTACGACACGCAGGATAGCTTGGCCCCGTACACCAGCACGGTGGACGCATTCGGCATCGCGAATGCGCTGCCTATCACCCCGCAGTTCTATATGACGCAGGGCGACGGCTTCTGTTGCCAGACATACGCGGACACCAACGGGGGCGGCGGCTCAACCAACCACGAAAACACCTACATCGACAGCGGGTTCGTCTCCTGGAACAAAGGCCACCACGAATTCAAGTTCGGCGGCGAATATGACCGCATTGGAGGCAACCTGAAGTCCACTGACAATGTGGTTGACAGGCTAAGCGGTAAGGAAACCGCCGGCTTCACCAGTGCTGGCGCTCTTGATCCGACCACCGGCAACAGCTTCGCCAGTCTGATGGCCGGATCCTTCGACAGTGTGCAGCAGACTGACAACCCTATCGGCGCAGAAAACCGGTTCCAGTACTTTGACGCCTTTATCACGGATGATTGGAAGCTGACGCCGAAGTTTGTCTTCAACCTGGGACTCCGCTACGACATCCCCTGGACCTTGAGTGTCCGCGATTCGATCAACGGGGTCCATGTCGCCTCCAGCTTTGAGCCGGATGTACCGAACCCTGGCGCAAACAACATCCTCGGCGCACTTGTCTATCAGGGGACAGGCCAGTTTACCTGCAACTGCAACCGCCTGGTAGACACAAAGTACAAAATGTTCCAGCCCCGCGTCGGCTTCGCTTACCAGCTGAACGACAAGACTGTGATTCACGCTGGCTATGGCATCTATATCAGCATCAACGGATCCACCAACGGAAACGGCTTTGGTTTGGTCGCGGATGGTTTTGATGCGACCGTGAGCAGCACATCTCCCAACAACGGAACTACGCCGGCGTTTACCACGGCCACTGGCTACCCCACGTTCACACCTCCTCCGTTCGTCAACTCGACCTTTGACAACTTCTCGGGAACCACCTGGGTACCGAAGACCACCGGCCTTCCGGGCGTGATCAACGATTGGACGCTCAGCATTCAACGTCAGCTGCCGAAGGGCTTCCTGCTCGACGTCTCCTACGTCGGCAACACCGCCCAGCATATCGCCTCCGGCCTCGATAACCCCGAGCAGCTTCCGATCAGTGACCAGATCCAGTACGGCTCCGCTCTGGGTGCGCTTCTCGACTCTCCCGCAGGCATCGCCACCGGGGTTGCGGCGCCTTTCCCCAACTTCTCGGCGGCCCTGGGTGCCAATGCAACCGTAGCCCAGGCGCTGAGAAAATATCCTCAGTACACCGGCATCAACGAGATCAAGCAGAACAATGGCCACTCCAACTACAACTCCCTGCAGGCCCGGCTCCAGCGCCAGTTCCGCGGTGGACTCTCGGTGCTGACCAGCTTCACCTGGGCCAAGCAGATGAGCACGGCTGAAGATGAGCTCAGCCAGTTCAACGACGGTCCTCAGGATACGTATGGCAGGCAGGGTGAGTACACCGTTGCCCTGGATCAGCCGCCGTTGAACCTGACTGTCACTTATGACTACCAGCTTCCCATTGGTTACGAGAAGAAGTGGCTCAACCACGGCATTGCTGCCTCGGTGCTGGGCGGCTGGGCCGTTGCCGGGATTCACCACTACCAGAGTGGAACCGCGCTGTTTGAAACTTCGTACGGAAATACCTTGAACATCTTCAACGACATCCTGCGTCCCAACTATGTTCCTGGAGTGCCGGAGAAGGCTCATTGGTCAGGGAAATTCAACCCGCATACTGACGCATACATCAACGCTGCCGCCTTCACCGCGCCTCTGCCCAACACTTTTGGCAATGTGTCGCGCGACCTTCCATTGCGCGGCACGGCCTACCTGGATGAGGATTTGAGCGTACGCAAGGACTTCCACATCTACAAGTCGGCTGCCTTTCAGTTCCGCACCGACTTCTTCAACGCATTCAACCGCAGCCAATTGATTGACATCTTCACCAACACCTCGGTAGGCACCACCGGCTTCGGCACTGATGCTCACCAGGGCAACCAGCCGCGCACCATTCAGTTTGCGGTGAAGGCATTGTTCTAACCAACCCGGTCAAACCGGAATGGGGGAAGGGATAAAACCTTCCCCCATTTTCGCGTGCAAATTCTGCTCTTTCCAAGGCAAGATGCGCCCGCAGTTGAACGGATGGGAAACCACGATCCTCAAACTAGCCGTTCAAAGGGAGCGCCTGAATTGTCAACGGATGCGAAGCCTAAGTCATTCCTAAGTCGCAGGGCATTTCTCGGAAGTTCGGTGGGTGCAACGGTGGCCTCGATTGCACTGCCGGGAAACCTGCCCGTCTTGGCAGCCGATGACCCTGCGCCACACATCCCATCGGTGGACCCCGAAGTTGCGTTTCTCTCCGCAAAGCCCATCTGGCCGCAGGGGCGCGACAAGGAGATGAATCTCTTCGTCGGATTCCGCGCTGTCTTCGAAGCGCCGCGGAAGGGCAACGTTAAGTTGCGCGTAGCCGGAGCGACGCTCTACCGGATCTATCTGAATGGAAAATTCTTCGCATGGGGCCCGGCGCGAGGGCCTCATGATTATTTTCGGGTCGACTCCTGGGAGATAACTCCGCTTCTGAGCGACGGTAAGAACCTGCTTTGCATCGAAGTTGCCGGTTATAACGTCAACAGCTATTATGTGCTGAATCAGCCTTCGTTTCTGATGGCGGAAGTTACATCGAATTCGTCCGTACTTGTCTCCACCGGCGGGGCGGGAGTCCAATTCAAGGCGACCATTCTTTCAGAACGGGTGCAGAAGGTGCAGCGCTATTCATTCCAGCGTGCATTCTCTGAAGTTTATCGATTGGATGCGGGCCTCGCCGACTGGCGCGAGAATGCGGATGCAAGTCGCGCGTTGGTCGAGTGTTCCAGTTTCGCTCCGCGCAATCTTATCGAACGGCGGGTGCCATATCCAACCTACGAGATGCGGCAACCGGATCAGGTCTGTTCTTCAGGAAGCTTTCGCTGGGGTCGGAATGCTCCGAGGAGCCTTGCGGAGGATCGCAGTGTCCCGTTCGGCGCCAAGATAAGCAGCCATCTGTTGGGGTTTCCCGAGCAGGAGATGGCGAGCATTCCGTATCTCGAATTGCAGAGGACCGAAAGCGTCGTGAATTCCCGTATCGACGAAGCTTATGATTGCCACCGCCCCATCGCACTTGCCGCAAGCGATTTCAGGATTTTTGATTTCGGCGCGAATCTTACTGGCTTCTTTGGCGCAAGAGTTAAAGTTCACTCCCCTGCCAAATTCTGTTTCACATTCGACGAGACGCTGACGGGTGGCGATATTGATTTCACGCGCCTGATGTGCGTCAATATCGTCGCATACACACTGGCGCCCGGAACGTACGATCTGGAGTGCTTTGAGCCGTATGTTCTTCGGTTTCTCAAGGCGATGGTGCTTGAAGGTGAATGCGAGATCTACCGGATCTATCTTCGCGAATATGTGGCTCCGGATGTCTGGACAGCGCATTTTCAGTCGAGCGACGAAGGCCTGAACGAGTTATTGGATGCGGGCCGCGAGACCTATCGCGCCAACAGCGTGGACTTCTTTACAGATACGCCTTCGCGGGAACGCGCCGGATGGCTATGCGACAGTTCCTTCACGGCACAGGTTTCACCGCTCCTTAGCGGCCATACAAAGGTAGAGAAGAATTTCTTTGAAAACTTCCTGCTGCCCGGGAGTTTCGCAAACATCCCCGACGGCATGATTCCGATGTGTTATCCGGCGGATCACTACGACGGCGGATTTAACAATAACTGGGCGCTTTGGTTTCTGGTTCAACTGGAACAGTATCTGCTGCGGAGCGGGGATCGCGAGTTAGTCGAGGCTCTCCGCCCCAGGATGCTCAAACTGCTTGAATATTTCAAATCGTTCCAGAATGAAGATGGCCTCCTCGAAAAACTGAAGGGACAGGTGTTTATTGAGTGGTCAAAATCGAACGGCTATGTACAGGATGTAAGTTATCCCACGAACATGCTCTATGCGGCGGCCCTCGGCGCAGTGGGCCGAATATACAACTTACCGCCATGCACAGAGCAGGCAGAATCTATTCGAAAGGTGATCCGCGCTCAATCGTACGACGGTGAGTTTTTTGTCGATAATGCTGTTCGCCAGGGAGGAAAACTTGTTGTAACCCGGAATCGGACTGAAACTTGCCAGTATTATGCTTTCTATTTCGAAACGGCAACAGTAAATGCGTATCCGGAGTTATGGAAAAAGTTAACCTCGGAATTTGGACCACCGCGCAGGAAATCCAGAGCATTTCCTGACATTGCGCCGTCGAACGCCTTCATGGGCAACGTGATGCGGATTGAACTCCTTTCGCGTTCGGGTCTGACAGATCAGTTGGTAGATGAATCAAAGGATTTCTTTCTTCCAATGGCAGAGTTGACGGGGACATTCTGGGAAAATATGGGCAACGAGGCGAGTATGAACCATGCGTTCGGTTCGCACGTGATTGTGCATTTATTGCGCGATGTGCTGGGCCTCGATCAGGTCGATACCGTTGGCAAGGTGGTCCAGGTCCGCTTCTCCGATTCATCCATTTCGATGTGCGAGGGGCGCGTACCGACGCCGGACGGGTTTGTATCTCTGAAGTGGAAGAAGGCGTCGGGCACATTGATGTACCAGGTGGATGCCCCTGCCGGATACCACGTGCAAGTCAGGAATCAAGGAACTCTAGTCGCCGTCCCACGCAGTTTCCCTCGCGGGAAGATCGAATACGGCTACAAAATCGACGGGGGGTACAAGTAGGTGTTTGTTACGTGTTACTCCGTGGGATGTTGAGCCGGAGAATCTGGTCCCACCATAACACGGGTATGCTCTTGAAACGTCTCGATCGTCTGTGTTACCAGACGCTCGGCAAAAACAGGATCGTGAGTCTTCAGAGCCTCAATGATGCGAGAATGCCGCTCAATGCTCTCAATCCACTGGCCTTTTTGCGTCCGCTCGGTATGGACGATGACGAATGCGAAAAGGGGGACAATGATTCGCCTGAGAGCCTGCACCAGCATGCGGTTTCCTGTCATCTCTGCCATCAGCAGGTGGAAGCGGAGGTCGCGCTCGTAGAATGCATTGATATTATGGCAATCGGCCGCGGCACTCATATCGGCGAGCGTCTGCTCGAGTTCGCTGAGATCGGATTTGTCCCGGGCAACAATGCGAGCGCAGTAGCCTTCCAGTACCGCACGGAGTTCGTAAATATGAGTAACATCTTCGTAGCTAAGCAGAGTAACCCGCGCGGTTCGGCCGGACCCTTTCTGAACGAAGCCTTCTGCCATGAGAATGTTAATGGCCTCTCGAACTGAAGTCTGCGAGAGTCTCAGCAGCTTGGCGTACTTTACCTCGGCAATTTTCTCTCCCGGGGCCAGTCGGCCGCTGACAATCTCCTGCCGGAAGTATGCAGCTAGATTGTCCTTCACGAGAAGAAGGCTTTCCTGTGGGTTCGTCATTCCCAGTGGCGAGGAACTCATTGCCTGATTCTACCATAGGGCGATTTCGAAGGCGCGCTGTTTTAGTGGGCGATCTCCCTTCCGGAGTGGCCTGTTGACGGAGGTTGTCGCGGTCAGATGATCGATGACAATTAGGCCGTCACCGGGCTGCCCGTGTGTCCTCACTTAGTCTGCGATATCATAGGATTCAATTGCAGGAGGCCTTTCATTGCTTCGTGTTCGATGGGCATTCTTCTTTGTTGTGATTACCATTCCCCATCTCACCAACCGGTGCGGGGGCCAACAAGCTCGGGAGCAGCCCAATGGGCAACAAGGCATGGGTGGTATTGCGGGAGGTCTGGGGGCTGCGCCCGTGTACGACGCGCAGAAAAGGGCCATCACAAGGGGCGGACTTGTGGACTCTGGCACGGTGGTTTTTCAGGATGTTACCAAGGCCGCGGGGCTCTCAGGATGGACGCACAGGATGGGCGCACCGGAGAAGAACTTCATCGTCGAGACGAATGGTTCGGGCGTGGCCCTACTCGATTACGATAATGACGGCTGGCTCGACATATACCTTGTGAACGGCTCCACATTCGACGCGCTGGACGGCAAAGAGGAGCCACCCCACGCCGCGTTGTTCCACAACAATCATGACGGAACATTTACTAACGTGGCTGCCAAGGCCGGCGTGACCAACGACCGCTGGGGCACTGGAGTTAGTGTTGCCGACTACGATAACGATGGCTGGCCCGATATTTTTGTCGGTAACTACGGCAAAAACCGCCTCTACCACAACAACCACGACGGCACATTTACCGATGTGGCGGAAAAAGCAGGAGTGGCTCTTGGCAACTGGTCGACAGGCTCGGCCTGGGGCGACTATGACGGCGATGGGCGGCTGGACTTGTATGTATCGGGCTATGTCCACTTCGATCGCGATAACCTTCCCATCCGCGGTTCAAAAGCCGTAGGATATGCTTTCTGCGAGTACCGCGGCGTAGGGGTGAACTGCGGGCCAAGAGGCCTGAATGGCGAACCGGACCACCTTTTTCATAATAACGGCGACGGCACCTTTACCGATGTGACCGTGAAAGCCGGCGTGGAAGACAAGGAGCGTTATTACGGATTCACCGCCATCTTTGTGGATGTCAACAACGACGGCAGGCCGGATTTGGTGGTGGGCAACGACTCGGTACCCAACTATCTCTACATCAACAAAGGGGATGGGACCTTCGACGACCAAAGCTACGTCTCAGGGTTCGCACTGAATAAGGACGGGCGCGAGATTGCTTCGATGGGCATAGCCGCGGGCGACTACGAAAACTCCGGGCTGGTGGATTTCTTTGTAACTGACTTCGGCGACGACTACAAGGTGCTCTACCACAATGACGGAGACGCCAGCTTTACCGACGTGAGTTATAAGTCCGGCATCGCACAGACTACTGTTCCCTTCGTTGGTTGGGGCGATGGCTTTCTGGACTTCGATAACGATGGCTGGTTGGACCTCTTCATGGTCAACGGACATGTGTATCCGCAAGTCGATCAGTACGATTGGGGCACGAGCTTTGCCGAGAGGCCGCTTCTGTTCCGCAACGTGCCGGATGGGAAGGGACGGCGGTTCGAGTATGTTCCGCCAGTGAAGGATACAGGGTTGGCGGTCGTCGTTCCGGCGCGCGGAGCGGCCTTCGGCGACCTCTTCAATGACGGAAAGATCGACGTGATCATCAATCCGATTGACGGCCCGCCCGTGTTGTTACGAAATGTGAACCCCGACCACCATCACTGGGTGGAGATGCAACTGGTTGGCGGACCGAAGAGCCCGCGCGACGCGACTTGCGCCACGGTTTATCTGAACGCCAATGGGATGCGCATGCGCCAGGATGTCCTTGCCAGTGGCAGCTATATTTCTGCCAATGACCGCAGGCCGCACTTTGGGCTGGGAGACGCGACCGAGGCAGGAACCGCTGAGATTCACTGGCCTTCGGGCTCGAAGGAGATGGTGAAGCTGCCCGGCGTGGACCGCATTTACACCATCACTGAAGGCAAGGGGATTACTGGAGCGCTATGTGCTGCGAAGCCTTGCCAGGGCACCGGTGCTCAGCAACCCGGAGAAACGAATAAGCCATCGCGGCCGCGGTAACGGGCCAGTTTTAGATTTGGTGAATGTGTCCGCACCCGCGCTGTCATCCACCATCAGAATACTCATCGTCTTCAGTACCCATCTCACAGGACAATTTCTACCTCGCCTGAAACCCCGCACTTCCCAATTGCCTCACTCTCGAGGAGCCAACTATCAGAAAGCGCTGGCTTTTTTCGTGACAAAGATCCTTTTGGTCTCGTAATCTGCCTCAGGAGCGATACAATTTCCGGGACGATTGCCGGAAAGGGAGTTTCTTGTTAAGAAAGACCAGGTGAATCGATGACATGGATCACTGATCGCAGAACCTTGCTGCGCAACTCCGCACTGTGGGTTGCAGCACTTCCGGCTTTCCCCTCCGCAGCTCAAGCCCCTCAGGCTGCAGGCGCAGCACGGAAGAACACCACCGCACAATTCGATGTCAAAGAATTCGGAGCCAGCGGAATTAAGTCCGACGACGCTCGACCGGCGATCCAAAATGCGATCGACGCGTGTGCCGCCTCAGGCGGCGGTATTGTCTATCTCCCGCCCGGCGACTACACCTCCGGCACCATCACCCTGCGCAGCCACGTCCGCTTTCACCTCGAAGGCGGCGCCACGCTCTATGCGTCGAAAAATCCCGCCGACTTCAACGCCAAACCGGTGGAGTCGAAAGCCTCGCTCTTCTTCGCCGAGAATGTCGAGAACATCACCATCGAAGGCCGCGGAACCGTCAACGGGCAATCGGAATACGAATGGCGCGACGACGATATCGATGATGTATTCGTAAAGCCGGCCAAGGACCGGATGAAAGCGGCGGGAAAGTCGATTCGGCGCTCCTTTCCCAAAGGTCATCCATCGCGGACCGTTTATCCACACCTGGTATGGATCGGCGGATCGGTTGACGTCCGCATCACCGGGGTCTCTTTCATCTATTCGCCCAGCTGGACCATGGCCTTTCATCAGTGCGATCGCCTTTCGCTCGATGGAATTTATGTACACACCAAGTTGAATGAAGCGGTCTGGGCCGATGGCATCGACCTTGACGGCTGCAAAGATGTCTGCGTAGCCAATAGCACCATCATCTCCGCCGACGACTGCTTCGCCATCTTCTCCGGCGACTTCTGGGGCCCGCCCCGGGCCTGTGAAGACATCACCATCACCAACTGCCGGCTTTCCTCGTCCTCGTGCGCAGTGAAGTTTACCGAAGGCGATGTAAAAGGCGTCCATCGCGTCACCATTTCCAATTGCGTCATTACTGAAGACAGCAGCGGCTTCGCTTTTCTCTCCGCCGATGGAGGCATCGTCAGCGACATTCTCATCTCGAACTGCGTGCTCAACCTGCGCAGGTTCGACTGGTTCTGGGGACAAGGCGGCCCCATGGGCATGGTGCTCAAGAACCGCGACGAATGGAAAGGAGCGCCCATGCGCCGTGGAGCCGTGTTTCCCGGCGCCATCCGCAATATCGTGATGCGCGGGCTCATCATTCACGCGGTCGGCCCAGGGCACATCCACGGCCATCCGGACAGTTGGATCGACGGCCTCACGCTGGAAAACATCAAGCTCTTTGTTTCCGCGGACCCTGCCGCGCCGTTTGACGATACAGTGGATGCCATGAGCTTCAGCTACGCCAGGAACCTAAAACTGCGCAACGTCGAGATCTATTGGGAGACTCCCGAGTTACAGACCTGGCGCAGTGCTCTTTCCTTTGAAAATGTCGAAGCCCTCAAGATTGAGGGATTCGAGGGCCGTCAGGCGCTGGCAAACCGCGATGCGCCGGCCGTCGTTTTCAAAGATGTAAGAAACGCGGTTGTCCGCGATTCCACGCCGGTTGAAGGTACCGGCACATTTATTGAGGTCGCCGGAGATTCCGGCGAGATCGTCCTTTTTGGAAATGACTTTCGCAAGGCCGCCACTTCGTTCCGCCTTGCGAACGGGACAAAAAAAGATGCCGTGCGGGCTATGAACAACATTGAACCTTCCGCATAGGTCTCCTGCCGGATTAACATCGGCAACATGATGCGATTGCCATGAAATTCCCATTGATTCCCGCGCCCGAGAGCGCCTAGAGTGCAAAGTATGATTTCCAACGACCGCCGCACCTTCCTTCGCAACGCAGCCACGCTTGCCGGTGCGTTCTCAGTCAACAGCCTCTTCCACCAGGCCCATGCCGCCGACTTCAACGCCGCCGCCCGCGCGGTCTCCCACCTGGGTCCCGCCGACATAGCCCAGGACGAAGACTTCTGGAGCGTCATACAACGCTGCTACTCGGTCAATCCCGACATCATCAACCTCAACAACGGCGGAGTTTCCCCCGCGCCCATCGTTGTCCAGCAAGCGGTTGAGCGCTACAACGAACTTGCCAACGAAGGGCCGTCCTACTACATGTGGCAGATCCTCGACCAGGGCCGCGAGCCACTCCGGCAAAAGCTTGCCGACCTCGCCGGTGTCCAGCCCGAAGAAGTCGCTATCGACCGCAACTGCACCGAAGCGCTCAACACCATCATCTTCGGCCTCCCACTCAAAGCCGGCGACGAAGTCATCGGCACAAAGCAGGATTACCCGCACATGATTGAGGCGTACAAGCAGCGGGCCGAGCGCGACGGAATTGTCTATAAGCAGATCAGCTTCGACTTCCCCATCGAAGACGACACTGTGATCGTAAAGGCCTACGAGCAAGCCATCACGCCGCGCACCAGGCTCATCCATGTAACTCACATGATCAACTGGGTGGGTCAGATCATGCCGGTTGCCAGGATAGCCGATATGGCCCACGCGCATAACATCGAAGTTATCGCCGACGGCGCCCACTCCTTTGGCCTGCTGGACTTTAAGATTCCCGACCTCAAGTGCGATTACTTCGGCACCAGCCTGCACAAGTTCCTCTCCGCGCCCATTGGCACCGGCATGATGTGGGTTCAGGCCGACAAGATTTCGAAGCTATGGCCTCTGGTCTGCAGCGGCGAGCCCCACTCAAGCGACATCCGCAAGTTTGAAGACCTCGGCACGCGCAGCATTCCGCTGGAGCAGGGAATTGGAGAGGCGATCAACTTCCACGAAGGCATCGGCAGCAAGCGCAAGGAGCAGCGCATAGGCTACCTCAAGAATTACTGGGCCTCTCGCGTGCAATCCATCCCCAAAGTCAAGCTGCACACCTCGCTCAATCTCAAGTACTCTTGCGCCATCTGCGGAGTAAGCATCGACGGCATGCCCCCCGGCCAGTTTGCCAGCGCTCTATTCGACAAGTACAAGATCCACACCGTTGGCATTGTCTGGGAAAACATAAGCTGTGTCCGTGTAACTCCCCATGTCTACACGACAATCCGCGACCTCGATAAGTTAGTAACTGCCATCGGGGAGATAGCTCAAAAGGCGTAGAGGGCGATAAGCCAGAACGTCGAGTGTTCTCGGAACAGCCGATCTGAAGATTGAAGAGTCTGCCGGAGAGGTGCGAGCATGCTTACGGCGAGAGAATGGACTGCTTGAAGGCATCCTCGTCCCTCTCATTTTGAGTGGTTTCGACCGGCCCCCTCATGGAAGGCCTTACCGTAAACCCACGGCTGACCGCACATACTCTTCTTCCAATCGTTATCATCAAAGCTGATGCTTCAGATTCGACGTATGAGAGGACTGCCGGTGCCAGTTTCTGCAAATCGTATTTGGCGACAATTGCCAATTGAGACCCGAGTCGCCGTCTGCCAGATCTTTTGGGCTGAGTCAAAGGGTACAGAGAGACAGTTTCTCTTTGCCTCTCTTGCAAAAGCAAAAAAACTGCGTGAGGTTTTTGTCCGCAAAAGCCCGACTGAGCGGCTGGTCAACTGGACGGCGGCAACCCTGTCACTTCCTGACCCGATCGTGGATGACCTGCTGAAGAAATATCTTCTCCACGAACATCGTGCCGTTATTGTCAGCTTTCTTGACTCGCTCAGTATTCCCCATTCCGAGGGGATGATCGAGGAGAACTTTGACTACGCCATCCTGACAGATGAACGCGTTCAGGAGGCTGCCCGTAGCTTGCTCGCGTCGGCAGACCGCACAGGCTCCGAACTTTACCTGAAGTACCTCGTGGTTCAAGGTGGACCCTGGGCTGGGATTGAAGAAGTCCTGCCAACCGGACAGTAAAAGCCGCAGGCAAATTGCCCACTTCATCTTCTGCGGCACCGGCTTGCACTAGGACTGGGAGTATGGGAACCATTCAGACACCTATACCCCTCTTGGGTATTCCACGCATTGGGTGTCGAATTTTCAGGCCGCCTTTTCTTGCGCCCGCTTCCCACCTGCGAAATGTGCTGGCTCTTCTTTGGTGTGATCGATGTCCCCTTTCGGCGCTTCCCCCCAATCGGCTTGTTTTTCAATGGGTCTTTTATGGAGTTGAGCGTGGATGCCACGCCTTCGGGGATCACCTGCATGTAATTGTCGGTCGACCTTTGTCGTGGGTGCGGAAATTACCGTATGAGGTGGCTGTGGCGACCGGCGTACTGTTGATGAAAAGGGATTTTGCCATAAAGCAAGATAATCCCGACTGAAGTTCCCACGGGAAACATCCTTACATGCAGCCGCGCCAAGCTGCAGCCCCTGCCCGGCGAATTGCCCAGCAGGGGCTGTACTTAGTATTTCTATCGACGAGTGCCAACCCAGAGACAGCGGCTATACAGAGTTCCTGGTTTGCCCCCGCTGAGTAACCAAGGTCCAGATCGAGGTTCACTAATCCGTCCCCCATGCTCCGGAAAGGACGCTGCGCTCCTCTCTGGACCCAGAAATCACCTCTGGACCCGATGCAGAACCAATGGGATGCTCGCAGGGGGACGCATGTTTGGATTCCTCGACGGATCCGAACCATCCGGTGGCGGCCCAATCGTCGGGCGCGGCCCGGTTGGCTCCGAGGGGTGGCTCGGCGGCTGAGAGCCCGGGTCAGCGGTTCGCTGCAGTTCCAGCTGGTCTCCGTTCATCTTGCCGGAAAAGATGCCGTTGCCGGCCTTGAAGGAGACGCTGTTGCCGTCGATTTTGCCCTCAGTAATCGGGATGGGCGCATCGCTTCCGCCAAAGAAGCCGCCGCCTGCTCCTTCCATCGTCCCGGTCAGGCTGCCGCCGCTCTGCCGCAATGTGAATACCGTTGCTTTGGAAGAAAAGGGCGCAGCCGGTCCTGGGATCAATGCAGCCGACTGCGCTGGCCTCCACAGGCCGGTGATGCCCGAACCTGTGGGTGTTTCGCGTTCCCATGCCGCTACTTGCGGACGCAGAGTCGCCTTCTTCGAGGCAATGGTTACGCTGGCCGTGGTGAGCCCCGGAGACGTTGCCTCCACGGTGATGCTTCCGGCGGTTTTGGTTGACTGGGCGAGGGCCATGCAAAGACCCGAGAAAGCCTTTCGCGATGTACCCTTGTCTGATTCCTGATTGGTGGGATCGCCGTTGCCAGTGCCTATCAGTTTTCCCTCGCCGGAAACGCGGAACGTCACCTCATTCTCTGTGATCGGCACCGCGCGGCCTTGCGCGTCGCGTACTTCGACGGCAAACACAGCCACGTCCTCGCCATCGGCAGAGACCTCATGGCGATCGGCACTCATCACCAGTTTGGCCGCTGTTCCGGTGGTTTCCCGTTTGGCGGACATCACCTGCTTATCGCCTTTGAAGCCCCGCGCCTCGATCGTGCCCGGAGCATACTTTACGTTCCACGCCAGGTGGGAATCCTTCTTCATCTCCTTGATGCCCAGGCTCTGGCCGTTCAGGAGGAGCTCCACCTTGTCCAGATTGGAGTAGACCCAAACTGCGACCTCTTTGCCCTCCATCCCCGGCCAGTTCCAATGCGGAAAGAGGTGCAACACTGGCTCAGTGGTCCACCAGGATTGGTAGTAAAAGAACGAATCCTTAGGAAAGCCACAGGTATCGATGATTCCGTACTGCGAGCTGATGTTGGGCCAGCCATTCGGCGAGGGTTCGCCGCGATAGTCGAAGCCTGTCCATACGAAGCCTCCCGCAAGCCACGGCCGTGAATTGCAGAAGCTCCACCAGCCTTCTGCGGAAGCCCGGCCCGTGGTGGTGTAGGGATCGTATGAACCCACATAGCCTTTGTCGAAATCGGTTACATAGATGCCGCGCGTGCCGACCGCGCTCACCGTCTCCGTGCCAACAACAGGCTTGTCGGGATGGGCCTTGTGGTAGGCTTCGGCGCCAGGGTCCATGTAGTTGTAGCCCATCACGTCGCACTCCACCAGCCCGCCGACGCCAATCGCATGGATGGGAGCGATCGACACCGGCCGCGAACCATCGTACTCAGCCGCGACGGCCTTCATTGCCGTCAGAATATTCAACCCCTTGTCGGTATTCGCCTGCCCTTCCTCGTTCCCCATGGACCACATGAAGACGCTGGGATGGTTGCGGTCGCGGCGGACCAGGTTCGCGAACTGGCTCAGGCCTTCAGGGTTTGAGGACATCATGCGCGTCTCATCGAAGACCAGCATCCCCAATTCGTCGCAAGCATCGAGCAGCTCCGAGGTGGGAGGGTTGTGTGAGGTGCGATACGAGTTGCAGCCCATTTCCTGCAGCTTTCTCACGCGGTAGTACTGCAGAGCGTCAGGCAGAGCGGCGCCCACTCCGGCGTGGTCCTGATGGTTGCAGGTTCCTTTCAGCTTGACCGCCTTGCCGTTCAGGAAGAAGCCCTTCTCCGCGTCGAATTTCACAGAGCGAATGCCGAAGGGCGTCTCGCAACGGTCGACTACATCGCCGCCGGCGCGTACCTCGGTCACCAACCTGTAGATGTTTCTCTCCTCAAGAGACCACAGCAGAGGCCGGCTGACGACAATCTCCTGCCTGTATGTCTGTTCCTTTCCCGCGAGGACTTGCACCGGACTTGCGACTGCCTTTCCCACTTCCTTTCCTGAGGGATCGAGAATTGTGGAAAGGACGCGAACATTTTCCGCGACCCGTCCTTTGTTATCAACTTCTGTCTGGATCGTGAGGGCGGCTTCTCCCGTCCGGACCTCGGCGGTCACCAAGGTCCCCCATTGCTTCACATGAACCGGGTCCTTCTTGACCAGCCAGACATGGCGATAGATTCCTGCTCCCTCGTAGAACCAGCCATCGCTCGAGGTTGCATCGACGCGCACCAGCAGGACATTGGGCGCGCCCGGAGTGGCAAAATCGGTCACGTCGACGCTGAACGGGTCGTATCCCCCGCTGTGCTGCCCAATGTAGAAGCCGTTGAAGACGACCATCGTCTCCCGGTACGAGCCATCGAACTCAAGAGTGATCCGCTTGCCCGCGTCTGCGGCGGGGAGATCGAAGACACGACGGTACCAGCCCACGCTGGTGGCCGGGTAGTTTCGTCCCAATGGGTAGAACCCCTTGCTGGCAAGCGCGGGGTCGTTTTCGAACGGCAACTCGACCGCCCAATCGTGAGGCAGATCCACGGCTCGCCAGTCGGCATCGTCAAAAGCCAGGGAACCGGCGGGAAGAAAGCTCCCCGTCTTCTGGAAGCTGCCTGTCCTTCCACTCCCGAACCCAAAGTCCTTCATCGGGTCGTTGGCATTTCCAAGGTGGAAGCGCCATCCGAAATCAAGCAGCAGACGGTCGCGTCCAGCACCCAACGTGGCGGATTTGCGCGGGGCGTTGGCGGGAGCCGGTGCGGGTCCTTCGCCGGCGACCTGGATTGCTGCGCCGATGGGGTTCATACCGTGGGCCGCCGCCACGGCAGGCGCAAGCAGGCTGGTTTTCAAAAGGTCGCGACGTGAAAAGGTTTTCATTTCTTCTCCTAAAATGCGTTCCGAGCATGGGTCTTGCTTTCACCTGCCCAGGAAAGCCAAGTCGTTTTTCAATCGGAATCAAAAGACATGCCAGTATACATTCCCGACCAGCGGAATCGCGCGCCTCACACTCGGTTCCGAGGTCGACGCCTTTCCGTTGCCGCCCGCCGGAATCCCGATTGCCACGCTCCTCGGCGTCGTAGGATGGTCAAATTTATCGACGGCGCTGATGCCGGAGGTGTGTCCGCGTAATATTCTTTCCATTCAGGTTTGCAGCTCGGTAGCCCACACCACCGATCCTCGGCTCGACCGCATCCTGCGCCATCGAATGCGTCACTGAGAACGCAAACTCCAGAAGGCGCCGGGGGCGACCGCGGCTCTTCGTTCCGACCCTGGGTTGTAGTCGTAAGTCGGTCCCGCAAACGGGCTTGGCCTCTTTACGAGAGTAAGAAGCCTTGCCTGGAGTTCGAATCTAGTGCTTTGGCTGCAACGATGATTTCCTTACCACCTGAGCCACAGCGGAAATCCTGATCTTGTCGATGTTGGGCGCTAGATGCTCTGGATTGCCGATCGACAGCGTATTTCTGCCTTCCTGAAGCGGAATGCGCAACTCTACAGTGGCAAATTGTGTAAAGGCTCCGGTTCCGGGAAAGCGCACCAATATTGGAGATTGGGCATTGACACGGATCCATCCCTCTCGCGATTCTGGTGAGGCATAGCGGATTTGAAGCTGATAAACCCCGGATTTACCCTCCCATAGTTCGTTAAATTGAAGGGTATTCTCCGGCCCGCCGCCAATTCCCTCAACCACCGTTGTGCTCGCGGTGGTGCGCCCCACGTTGGCCTCTCTGTTTCTTGCGTCGTTGTCCTCGGCGTCCTTGGCGCCGATCGCTTGGCCTTGACTTGAACGCAGACAATGAACGCGCGCAACTCCACCCAGCCGATTGTAGGACCATTCCGCTTCGTATTCGCGCGGCAACGACCAGTCGACCTCGCCCTTTACACGCAGCATCACCACCCCGTGAGCGGGAACCCCATGCGCCGTAAACTGAGATTTCACCGAGCCAAGGTCGGCGTGTTTCCACAAATCGCGAACCTGCACCGATTCCGGCAATAGGCCAAGGCTGCGCCAATTGACTGTAATGTCTTCTGGTTTTGTGTTTCGGTTGAGAAGAAGAACCGAGTATTCGCCCGAGGCGAAATTCCCCAGGGGCTTGGCATCCACTTCGGCCATTCCATTTTGATCCAGGCTGACAACACGACCCGACGCCCCAAGTACATCTTGATCGACGGCGATTACCTCGGGGTTCTTCAGAATTTCCAGGTCGCGTAGCGTCGCTCTCGGGATTGGACCTGATGTTTGAGTATGAGGGGCTCTAATATCTGCGCTGATCAAAAGCGGCGCACCTCGAATCGCCCACATGCTGAAATGACTCTTTGCTTCCTCATCGCTCAAGCCAAAAAGCCCAATGAGCAGAATATCCAGGTCGTTCCATCGGCCGGGGGCCTGCGCCCACCAGAATCTTCCTCCTCCATCAAACTCCCGCAGTACATTCTTCCAATCGCCAAACCCAAGCTTCAAGGTAACGTCCATGTCCACCCGCCACATATTTGCAATGCGTGGTGCAAACTCATAGGGGAAGGTCACTGGCGTCGAGAAACTGATTACGATCGGCCGATGCATTGAATTGTTCGCGATTGCCTTTGCGGCTGAGTAAAAATTGCCTGGGCCGTGATCGTCGATCTTGACGTAGTCCCAGCCCCATTTCGCGAATTGGTCTGCGTCCGGTTGTTCGTGGCCAAGTACGCCAACCTCCGGCGGGACACAATACCCAAGCTTGCCGATATCCGTGTAACCGCCCACCTTCAATCCTTGCTGATGGATATAGTCTGAAACGGCCTGAATCCCATTCGGCCAGCGCTCCTGATCAATTCGTGGCTGTCCAGCGGAATCGCGCGGAGAATCGGGGCTTTGCGACCACCATCCTCCATCGAACGCTAAAAAATAGACATAGCCGGCATCCCTCAACCCTGTGTTTACCAAAGCGTCCACAATTTGCCTGGTGAGCGCGTCGCTCGGACCTGGATTGTCACCAAATCCGTTCCAATAAGAAAAGCCCATTGGAGGAGTCTTCGCCCAGCTATCGATTTCAAGTTTAGGCAGCGGCCATTCGGTCTGGTCAGCCAGAACATATCTCAGATCTTTTGGGGCAGCCGAGTTATGCTCCAGGTGCTTCGAAACCTCTTTGACCGGTGCGGAATATGCTATCAACCCGCCATTGCCAGAGTTAATTCCGAACCAAACCAATGTAAGAAATGCTGCGGCAGGGACATAACCCTTTTTCATCAGACTAACCTCGTACCAATACCATGCGACGAGTACCTGGTTACTTCGAGAGTGCGCTGTCCTCGATCTTCAAGCCAAAGCCACCATTGGGAGCGATGGTAATCGTCAAAGGCGTCTTTGTGTCGAAGTTTACCGACGTGGCAGCAATTTTTGTTTCCGTTACCGAAGAGGCATGCGTTGTTTTCGGATCGTCCTGGTAGAGCGTCGAAGAATAACTCCCTGGCTTGAGGAAGTCCAACTTAAGATGCACTGTGCGGGCAGTGCCGGAGTTTATGCCCGCGATCCACCAGTCTCTTCCCTTGCGCCGGGCGACGATGGCAAATTCATCCGGATTACCGTCGATGAACCGGATATCGTCCCACGTCGAGGGCAGTTTCTTGAGGAATGCAAGTGCATTGGGGAAGTTCATTGCACTTTCGGGGTCGATGCCCATTGATTGCCACCCGGACTCGAAGACAACCGCCAGCGCCATCTCGTGAGCGCTTGTCGTCAATCTGCCCTTTCTGCCCAAATCGGTGGGCGTGTAATCCATAGAGCCTGCCACGTTACGCGTAAAGACCAGATTCACGTTATAGGTTGGCGAGGCCGACAGGCCCTTGGCGAATCCCTGATAGTATTCCTCGCCAAGCACCCCCTCATAGGTGGCTATGTTGGGCCAGCGCCGCTCCATGCTGCGCGGGGTCACATCCCCGTGAAAGCTCACCAAGAGCTTTCGCTCGGCGCAATCGTGTGCCATCTCCTCCCGAAACCGGTAGCGTTCCTGACTGTCACTTTCGAGGAAGTCCACCTTGATCCCTTTGAAGCCTTTGGCCACATACCAATCCAGGTACTTGCTGCGCTTTTCCGCAGTATCGAAGTTATGCCAATGGTCCCAACCATAGACCGCGATGTTCTTTGATGCCGCGTACGCTGTCAGTTGGGGAAACCATGGGCAATCCATCCATCTTTCGGGTGGTTTGTAAGTCGTGCCGGGGTCTTCCAACGCCAACGCATTGTCGAATTCAATCCACCCCCAGCCCAAATCCGCCGCCAGGTCCACAAACTGCTTCATCCGCTCCAGGCTCGAGTTATTCGTTAGCGGGCCGGTAACCCACGGAAAAATGTCGGTTCCCGGCTTGATCCAGCTGGTGTCGGCAATGGCCGATGGCTTGCCCAGTACAACGACAAGCGATGACTCCACCAGCGCCCTTAGATCGGTAGTGACCATCGCAACCCGCCATGGCGTTTCCCATGGTTTTTGGGAATGCGGGTGGCCTTCAAGCTTGTAACTCAGCAGCCCGGTTGCGGGATCGACGATGTGCAGCCGCGCACCAGCATAACTCCCATCTACGTCCGCCTCGGTCAGATATATCCACTGGCCGCCAGGGGTTTTGAACAATGCGGGAACCTGAATGTCGTCGACGTAGGCAGTCCATGCCGGCTGTATTTGATAAATGGACTCATAGTAACTCACGTATTTCGCGAACCAGGCAGTGGACGCCACAGGGATCCGAAAGCCAGAGGCCTCGCTCACCACCGTGTCTTCACCGCTGCCGTGAATGCGATAACGGTAGGCCACGCCTTCATCGTAGGCTCGCAGAACAATGCTGAATTGTACTTGCTCATTCGCACTGCCAAAGTCCAACTCCAGTTCGTTGGCCCGGTTCTGCACGCGGCTGCGCTTGCCCGCGGGCAAAGCAAAGGACTCGTTGATGACCGACCTCTTCGCACCCATACAACGCAAGTTCCCAGGAAATGCACCGGAACGCTCAAGCACAATTCCGGCCGGCGACGATGGAATCGCAATTTGACCATCCCGTTCGACGCTGAGTGAGAGCACGGGTTGCGTCTCCACATGCAACACCAGCCTGCCATCCGGAGATCTCAGCACCTCCCGGTGCGTTTCGGCTATTCCGAAACCAGGACAACTCATCACGGCGAAGAGCGTTGTTATTCCGACCATAACTGCAGTGCGCTCAACGGAAGAAACGCGAGGTAAAAAGCCATATCTCTGAACGTTCGTGAATCCCTTCATGCTGTCGTCCCTCTTTTTGAAGAATCCGCCTCCGCGGAGCACGCGATACTTACCATGGCGCAACCGCGTCGCACCGGTACTGCTAGCCGCACTTGATCGCCCGCCGTCTGCCATTTCAGGGTGGATGTCTTGGCTTCGCCAGGGTGAATGACCGTGATGGAGGTAATTTGTTCAACTGTGTCAGGCGCCTTTTTCATAGTTACGGTGACCAGGTCTGCCTGCCCGGCAAACGTGATAGGTATCGCGTACCCTCCTCGGACCTTGAATAAGTTGACGCGTGCCGTTTGATGATCGACGGAGACAACATGCGGCGTCAGGACCCAGCGCTTGCCGCGCATCGCCTGTAAGAGCGGCCCATAGTCGAGATAACACTGATCTACCCATGGGTCTTCCGGAACTGTATGGTCGGCTCCTGGAACTGGAACGGTCGGAAATACTCCCACATGAAGATGACGTTGGAAAAAAGCATCCGGATCAGGTCGAAGCGTATTCATATCCCGGGTCCAGGCGATGGCCGGCTTGCGCACGGCCATAAGCGCGCAAAGATTCAGTGAGCAGGGAAAGTCCCCATGCTCGTTGTAGAAGCCATCCAGAGGTCCGCAACAATCGATTCGTGTGACGATGGTGTTTCCGTAGACAACCTTATCCGCTCGGTGCAGAATGGCTGCCACTTTTCCGACCGTCTCGTTCCAGGAATTCACGAGGGAACGGGCTGGTCGTCCGTCAATCCAGCTAACGCCATCGTCACGATGCGGGTTGTAAACGGTGAGCCAGTCCATGCGGTCAATACATATCCCGGAACTGTGGGGCAGTTCTTTCACCAGCGTTTCCGCTTGTTCAAGGAGGGATTGCTGCCAGCAAGGTTCGGCGGGGTCAAGGACCACGTCCTTGAACCAGTTCGAATACATGATTTTTCCATCGCGATCCCTGACCACCGCACCGGGGATCTGGTAGTGGATGAAGTCATTTCCATCTCGCCATAGCTCAGTGTCCGCTTTGGCCTTACGTGGCGGCGGATCGTCCTGGATGTAGTTACCGCCTTCGGTCGTGACGAAGTACTCAAGAACATGGAAGCCGGACTTTTCCATCTGCTCGTCATACTTGCTCATTTGCGCCAGAGAGGCCGGCTTCTGATACCACGAAGACCAAGTGACGTCGGATTTGACTGGCGGAATGGACATGCCCTGGTATGGCCAGTCAAAGCGCGCGTCCCAGTTCAGGCTGTATGCCATTTTTTTCAACTTATCGACGTCCAGATCGCCCTCATTGCCGGCGTACGAGCCGCAGCCATCGAGCGCGTATACGGAGCGATTGGGAGGCTCGAAGAAGTTCGGGTAACGCGCGACCATCCAGCCCATTCCACCGCGCCAATCGGCAGGGTGCGAAACCAAATCCATTGAGATCTTCACCGGAGTTTTCGACGATATCCGGTGGTTTGTGCGCACCAACTTCACGTTTCCGAGCATCGATGTTTTTAGATGCATGGCCAAGGTATCCGTCTCGGGTGACTGAATCAGACTCAGCGCGAGATCCGCTGACTTATCCATGATGGTGGCAATGGGAATGCTGAAGGAGCTGCTCTCATTCGCCATGCCGCCGTAACGCAGGTCGAGGTCGGCAAATGGAGCGGAAACCAGTGGATCTCTCCACGCCTCTCCGAACCATTTTGCCGGGTACCCGAAGTCCTCCACGTTCCGAATCCCTGCGATCCGCTCGCGCTGATCGAGCATCTTCTCCAGCGCTTCGGCCCGGTCCGGTTGGTGTTCGCCTTCGGGAGGGCCGTCCCAGGCAGTCCAGAAATGCACGTTCGATGACTTGAGCCATGCTAGCTGCGTTTCAATCGGAGTGCTCCACGGATCTCCGGATCCAACGATCTCGACTTCCCACCGAATACTCGATTTCGCAGGAATGAATCTGTCAACAACGGTGAACCGGGCGCGGGTTCCTTGGTGCACAAAAGCTCGGCTGAACTCCACGCCGTCAGATTCCAGGGCACGGTGGGCGACCGCCCCTTCCGGTGTGCAATCGGCAAGGAATGTGCAAGCGTGAAATGGCACGTCGACTTTCTTCGGGCCCAGCTTCAATGCCACGATGTGCCCACTGGCCGTCAGGCCTACGCTCACCTCTGGTGTGTCAATGTGGAATCCCAGCGCGTCAGGATCGGACATGTCGGCGGTAAGACCCTTGGGAGCCTCTTGGGCCACTACCGGATATGCAGCCACGGCCCCCAGCCACTCAAGCAGTTTGCGTCGCGTTACTCGCATCATATTTCCTTCTCCCTCACTTGACGATCTCAGCCCCCTGCGGAATTCTCAGGCTGCAGGTCCTCAAATTGGTTTCTCGATCCGAAAGCAGACTGCGCACACAGATACTCACGCGAACCGAAAGATGCGGCCGAGAAGCCGCTCCCGACGGTGCATTCATCCTCGCCCGAAGATTCGCGATCCGAAGTAATACAGAGGGAACTGCATTATCGACGAGCAAGGGAAAAACATTTTTCCCCAGCCCGCCGATAACTACCGGCTTCACAGCTAACTTGGCTTGCCCGGCATTCACGCGAGCCGGTTGTGAAGTCCGGCGAATCCTGAATCATGACCGTGGCCGCGCAGCCCGCAATCAAAACCAGCTAGCCGCGGTATTGGCTCGATTCAAGATCGCATTGGCTGCTAGAAAATCACCTTTCCGCCTAGCTGGATGATGCGGCCGGCCGCCGCGCCACTGATCGTACCAAAAGCCGTGCCATCCCCGATCCCGAAGTCGGGATAGCCCAGGTTGGTGTGGTTGAAGGCATTGAACGATTCAGCCCGGAACTGGAACCTGGCGTGTTCAAAGAGTTTCAAGTTCTTGACAAGGGAGAGATCGACGTTTTCCGAGCCTGGGCCGCGCAGGATATTGCGCCCTGAATTGCCCACGAAGCCCGGAGTCGGTTGCGCAAAAGCCGTGGTGTCAAACCACTCGGCGGCGGATTTTTTGAATCCCGAGGGGTAAGGTTTCCCCACGATGTTTGCCCGCTCTCCGAAGACGCCAGTCAGACCATCGACATCCACAGCCGCTACGCAGAACGGGAAACCGCTCTGCAAGGTTACAATTCCATTCACTTGCCAGCCGCCAATGATCGCATCCACCGGCCGGTTGATAGTGGACAGGAATTTCTCTCCACGGCCGATGGGGAGATTGTGGACCAGGCTGACGATGAACCGGCTTTTCACGTCAAAATCGGATGGTCCGTAGTCCTTCCTGAAATTCCGCGAATCTTCAGGTCCCGCCCAGCCGCTGACTTCGCCGGAGCTGGCGCCATAGGTCGCCGATCGAACATCGAGACTCTTCGAGAACGTGTATGCGGCCATAAGCACGAGCGAATGAGAGTTATGCCTCACCTTCACGACGCCGGCGTTGTAGTTGGAACTAACCCCGAAATCCTGAATGAAGACATCCCCGAAGGCCGGATAGGGTCTGCGAGCGGAAATCGGCGTTGGATTGTTCGGATCGTATTGGAGGGGCTGGTTCAGGTCGTAGCGAGTGTTCTCGTCCGTAGTGGTGGATGCTTCGTAACCAACTTCAACCGAAGTATTCTTGATCGGACTCGCCTCGATACCCAGGCTCCACTGCTGCCCGTACGGCCGCTTGACTTTGGCTGCGGCAAAAAGAACGAAGCCGAGGTCCGATGCCTGCAAGGGGCGTAATGTAGTGATCGGGGCAATTTGCTGTGTGGTGCTCAGGATGTTCGTTTTCGCGGTTCCCAGGAGCCCTTGCCCGCCTTTGAACGGATAGTTGCCGGAGGCATTGACGGTGTCCGCTTCGTCATTGGTGTCGTAGAAGATTCCGTATCCAAGGCGAATCACAGTGGTCTCGCGATTCTTGAACGGAAGATATGCGATGCCGAGCCGGGGGGCAAATGACTTCTTGGGCGATGGATTCTGCTGCGGTCCGCAGTACTGCAGCAGGCCGGTATTCCCGTCGACGTCCTGTGCGGCAGCCTTGTTGGCCGTGCACTCCCCGCCGCCGGGCTCATTGAAATTGAACCAGTCATAGCGATTCTGGTCTTCTCGCGCTATCTTGTAGAACTCATAGCGCAAGCCCACATTGACCGTGAGCCGGCGAGAAGCCTTCCACTGGTCCTGCACATAGGTCGCCCAGGTGTATTGCGGGAAAACGAAGACCGCACTGGCCGCGGTGGGCGCCAACGGTGTGGGTACATTGATTGTGATGGATTCGGGGTTGCCAAGCAGGAAGTCGGTAAATGGGTCTCCCGAATAGATCCCATTGAATCCCCAATCGCCGAGGTTTGCGCCCTTGCCGTAGGAATGGGCCCAGCTCAACTCTGAAAACCCGGCGCTGATGGTGTGGTTTCCCCGGTTGTAGGTAAGGTAGTCGGCTCCGTTCCAATAATAGGAGAAGTCAATCTGGGGCCAATTGGCTTCCGTGCCAAAGCTTGCCAGCCCGCCAGAGGCCCCGCTAAACGAAGCTTGCGGCATTTCAGGAGTCGGTTGGTCGGGGTATCCGCCCTGGATGCCAAAAGTTTGCAACTGAGCGAGGGTAATGAGGGGAGCGGTGGTGTTGAAGTCCCCGTAGACATGACCGTATGTCATCTGGTTGACAAGATGGTCGGTAAAGATCCGGTTATAGCTGATTTGATAGGCAGTGCTATCGCCAAGAGCAAAATTCTCTGAGGAATCTCCAGTGCCGTTCGCGCCGGCAAGGGTGTTGGTCACGTTGGATATCGAGTAGCGGAAGAACACGGAGTTCTTGGCGCCAATGTTCTGATCGATCTTGTAGTTCTGCTGATCGGCGGTGGTGGGTGCGGAAATGCTTTCCACACGGTTTCCAGAGGCGCTGGTTATGTTCGGTTGCAGCACAAATGGTTGATATGCCTTCGCGAACTGCGATATGCGCTCTGACGGAATCTGCCAGACGCCGGGACTTGTTTCAGGGAACGGCTGTTGCGTTAATGGATCGATGATCGGCACACTGCTTTTCCCGGCCCATTGATCGGCGGTCGGCACCCACATGTATTGCGGTGCGGAGGCTGTCTTTACGCGAAGCCCTTCGTAGTTGGCAAAGAAGAAGGTCTTGTTTCGCCCATGGTAAATCCTGGGGATAATAACTGGCCCTCCCAGCGAATAGCCGAATTGGTTTTGGTCCAGCCGCGGGACCGCCGTCTCGTTGAATGCTTTAGCGTCGAAATCGTTGTTGCGAACGAATTCATATGCCGTGCCGTGGAGACTGTTTGTGCCCGATTTGAAATGCATCTGGACCTGGTTGGCTGATCCTCCGTATTCCGCGGAGTAGGTCTTGGTCTGGGTTTTCATTTCCTGGAGAGCATCGATGGAAGGGATCAGGATAGGCGTACCCCAGCCGGTATCGCGATTGTTCAAGCCATCAACAAGAAAAGCCGTAGAGGTGGAACGGGATCCACCAAATCCAAGCACGCCTCCGTCGGGCAGATTTTCAGCGCCGCGGAATCCCGCAACCGCATTGCCCTGGGTCTCATAGGCGGTGCCGTCAAGCAACAGTAGCGATTGAAATTCGCGGCCGTTCAGCGGCAGATCGGCTACCAGCGTGTCGGAGATCGTTGTCCCCGCCTCGGCAGTTTCGGTGTTGATGGCCACATTCGACGCGGAGACAGTGACCGTCTCGGTCTGGGCGCCTACGTCCATGGTCAGATCCACGCGAGCCACGTCGGCGATATTCACCTTGATATTTCCTTGCTTGGCGATCTTGAAGCCCTGCTTCTCGGCAGAAACCTCGTAGACTCCAATGGGCAGCAGAGTGACCGTGTAGGCGCCGGACTGGCTGGTTTTCGCCTTGTGCCGAATGCTTGTCCCGGTATCCACCACGGTCACTTCCGCATCGGGGACCAGTGCGCCTCCCCTGTCGCTGACCGTGCCGGTGATCGTCGCTGTGGCATTTTGAGCCAATGCTGTGCTGGGCACCAGAACTGCCCCAAACACAAAGAGGCCGATTAGGATCGCAAAGGATACTTTACGCATGCTGCTCTCCCTCTTACTTCGGAACCGATTATCGGTGGACCGCCGTGTTGCAAACCACAATACGAGTGAGTTGATTCAGTGTCTATTCGAAGAATGCCAAATACTTATCGTTTTTTGTCCAAGCTCCGCCGGGCAGTCCCTTTCAGAGCCGCCGCATTCTCGCACTTCATCTTCGAAGCGCCTTCGCCGCATATAGCGCGATGAAGGCCGAAAGAGCACGTTCCTGTAATACTTTCGGGGGTGAACGAACTGCGCAGTGGTAACAAGACAGCTCCGACCGATACATACTCGCATTCCGTAAGTTCTTTCGATCGCCATCCCATGGAGAGTTGCTATATCACTTCTGGATTTTTGTCACGTCGCGCGCCAAGGCCTCTCTCGGACCGCATTGGTATGTCTCTTGGAATACTTTGTAAAACTGCGCGTAGCTCCCAAAACCAGCGGCAAACGCGGCTTCAGTGATATTCTTCTGCTCGGCGCCCCGATACTCTTCAAGAAAATGAGACAGCCGTAACGAGTTGCGGTACCGGCTTAGGGGTACGCCAATCTGCCGATGGAATACCCTGCTCAAACTCGACTTGCTTGCCCCACTCGCTTTAGCCAATTCGCCCAAACTCCATTCTCTGCCCCCTTCGTTCAGGAATTTTAGGGCGCGAAGTACCACGCGGTTCACCGGCACAGGGCTTGCGGACTCTCCACTTGCACATTGGTAGCGCCAACAGAGCAGCAGCAGAAAATGAAGCCCGGCATTCAATGCGTCTGGATCTTTATGCTCGAATATGAAATCTGATGCTTGCCCGAAGCCGGCCTCCCGATTGAGAAGATCTGGATCCAGCGATCCGTCCATGACCGTACCCATCATCTTCTGCAGGAGATTGGCGATCTCCGGCTTGAGGATGGTGTGCAGAATACCCCGGCCGTCGTAAGACTTCCGTTTCAGGTCATCATAAAATACGGCACGGCAAGACCTCTCGATGAGTGAATACTTGAAAGCTGCCACGTAGAACTGCGCATCAGGCGATTGCGCCACGATTTGGTGCTCCTGTTTGGGGAAAAACCAGAGCAGCGTTCTTGGCAAAAATGTAAAGCGCTCACCGTCCACTACATACGAGAGAGTTCCATTTACGATGAGGTTCATCTCTAACTCAGCATGTTGATGACTGTGAAGCATATGCACTTGCCGTGCTGCCTCAGCGAAATACAGAAGCCCATCGTACTCATCGCGTAGCTTGAGGTTTGCCAACACGTGCAGAAAGATACAGAGGGCTTCGCTTTTCTGTCAAACTGCACGAATCAGGGCGCTCTGGCCATTTTTGGCCGACAAGCCTGTCTCGCTGACTCTGGTCTTGTGGATGGACCCAGCAGCAGCGGTTGCGTCAAGCCCCGTTGGCGATGGCATTTTGGTTCCGCAGTCTGCCGTCATTTGATTAGAGCGTGTCGCACCGACGAACTGTGCCTGCCTGGCAAACCAAAGGGAAACAAGATACAAAGATTGATAGCTTTACACTCGATTGATCTTTACTGACAGGGCTACGTCCTTCAGTGACGGTTCTCTGACGGGGGCTTTGCCTCCGCCGGACATGGCTGGGAGCCGCAGAGGACATCGGTAACACCCCGGCCCTCGGAAATCGTGTATATCCGGTCAACTGCAGGAAGTTTTACCGTCTCTTTGGCTCCGGAAGGCCAGTGTATTTCCGCCACTCCCGGGTCCACCGCATCGCCTAAACCGAAGTGGAGGCGCCGGTCGTTCGACGATATGTAGCTTCCGCTGGCGAGCACATCCTGGCGCATGCGCATGCCGTTGGCTTTGAGGTAAACCGTGGCGCATGTGGCGTCGCGTGGGCTCTTTGGCCCCCCAACCAGCTGCACCTCAACCCAGTGATGGCGGTCGGGGTTGACGTTGCGCAGCAGCACGGGCGGGCCATCGATGGAATTGATGACTACGTCGATCTTGCCGTCGTTGAACAGGTCGCCGAAAGCCGCCCCGCGCGCCGGAATAACTGCCGCCAGCCCTGTGCCCTTCAGCGGCGGAATGTACTCGAAGCGCCTCTGCTTTCCGCCTGCGGCGGGGACGTTATGGAAGAGTAGCGGCCGCTCGGCCCATGTGGTGCCCCAGTCGTGTTCGTCTACCTGAGGGAAGACGTGGCCGTTAACCATGAAGAGGTCGAGCCATCCATCGTTGTCGTAGTCGAGGAAGCCGTCTCCCCAGCCGACAAAGGGGATGGTGGTCTGAGCGATGCCGGTTTTGTAGCTAACATCGGTGAAGTTAGCGTCTCCATCGTTGTGGTAGAGCACCTTGTAATCGTCGCTGAAGTCGGTGACGAAAAAGTCCACCTGGCCGTTGTTCTCGTAGTCGCCGGCGGCAATGCCCATGGAAGCAATCTCGCGCCCGTCCTTGTCGAGGGCGAATCCGGAGAGATAGCTCTCGTCCTCGAAGGTCCCATCGCCATTATTGATATAGAGGTAGTTGGGCTCGGAGTCGTTGCCCACCACCAGGTCCGGCCTGCCGTTGCCTTTGAGGCTGATGAAGATGGCAGTGAATCCGAAGTAGCGACCCTTGTCTTCCACGCCGGCCTTTACCGTGACATCGGTAAACGTGCCATCGCCATTGTTATGAAAAAGGTGGTCGGGCTCGCCTGGCAGACCGCGCGGGCCGCAGTTGACTGTGACGCCGCGATAGGCACAGTAAGCATTTCTCATGGCCTTGGATCCGGAGATGGGCAGGTTGTCGCGGTCGAAGTGGACGTAGCCGGTCACATAAAGGTCGAGGCGACCGTCGCCGTCGTAGTCACCCCATGCGGAGCCGGGCGACCAGTTGCCCAGGGTGACGCCAGCCTTTTCGGCCACGTCGGTAAACGTTCCATCATGATTGTTGTGGTAGAGGCGGTTCTTGCCGTAGTTGCCTACGTATATGTCGGGCCAACCGTCGTTATCGTAGTCGGCCACGCTGACGCCATAGCCCCAGCGGTCATTGGTTACGCCGGCCTGCGCGGCTACATCGGTAAAGGTGCCGTCATGATTGTTGTGGAAGAGCGCGGCGTGAGGTGGCTCTTCCTTGCCGTCGAGCGCATTGAAGGTTGAACCGTTGACCAGGTAAATATCGAGCCAGCCGTCGTTGTCGTAGTCGAGAAGCGCGACTCCCGACCCGTTGGTTTCGACGATAAAACTCTTTTCAGGCACACCCATCTTGTGACGCCAGCCTGCGAGCCCCGCGGCCTTGGTAATGTCCTGGAATACGACTGGGCCTATGTCGACAAATCCGCCGGCAGTGATAGGACGCTTTTGTTCGTCGTAGACGGGAGCGGTAACGACCCCGGAAGCAATGCCGCCCATGCCCTGCTGCGCTTTCGTCGTTGCCGGCGGCGGAGACTCAGGATGCTGGGGCGCCTGCTGTGGCCAGGATGAGGCGTGCATCAGGAGAGTCGCCATCAAGGCGCCAGAATACAATCCGCGAACAGACAACAATGAAAGTCCTCCACAGCCTGAAGTCTATCTCAAACGTCTGCGGCTGCTCGGCCGGTGCCGACCCGGGAGACGGCATCGTTTTTCTCAATAATCCCCGATAAGCCGGAAGCGAAAACCGTTCCCGGCTTCATGCCCCCGAAGACTTTGCCTGTCCAACCTACTTTTGAACATCCGCGACGTGAACTTGAATATCCTGAATCCCATCGGGATCGATGTTGACGAATTCAGGAATATTTACGGCGCGGTTCGCGGCGGTAGCATTGTCGATGAGGATGGCCGGGCTGTCGTTGCCGTCCGTGTCGATGTGCGTCAGATACATCTGTGTATAGGGCGACCGGGCCTTCGATGAGAAAACCATCCAATGTCCGTTGGGTGAAAAACTGTGCCAGGAGTTCATGAGCCTTGTGTTTGCGCGCATCCGGCGTGCCTGCCCTCCAGCAAATGGCACGATAAAGAGTTGGCTGTCCGGCCGCATGAGCTGACCATTGTGGCACTGCACAAAGACAATCCAACGTCCGTCGGGCGAGACCTTGGGGAAGTTATTGCTCATGCCGTTTTGCGAGGCGCCAACGATACGCTCCGGCGTTCCTCCCATTCCGTCATTGAACGGAATCCGATAGAGATCGTACTGAATGGGAGTCTCGTTTGGATCGTTTGCGCGCATCGCCTGCTTCTGGCCCGGTTCCCTTGGATCCCTGGCCGCGGCACGGGCAAACACAATGTATTTGCCGTCAGGGCTCCAGACTCCATCGGTCTGCACAAAGTGCGGATCGTCAGCTCCGGGCAGCGGTTGGCGCATCCCAGTGGCGCGACTGTACCACTCAAGAATTCCGCGCGTTGGATAGAACACCTGAAGAAAACGGTAGTCCATGAAGTTCGTCACGTAGTAGCTCTCGAAGAGCCTGAGATCTGGACCGGCGAATGTGCTCACAACGAATCTTCCGTCGGGCGAAACTTGGGACATGAAGCCAACTCTGACCTTTCCCACCCGGCCATCCGTGTTCCAATGCACCATATCCTTGCTCTGAATCGACATATGCTTTTGCACCGGGACAACGGCATAAAGCCCCTTATCGTTGGCCGGTCCGTCGATGTCCATGCCAAAGGTCTTGCCGTCAGCTGAAAAGGAATGGCAGTTGGCGCAAGTCGGCATATCTTTGAGAACAGTGTGACTTTCCGGCTTACGAATATCGCGGAGCCGCCAATGAATCAGATGGATTGTGGAAGGTGCTAAAGGCTGCACAACTCCGTCCACGCCCCTGGTCGGCATCAGCGGAACGTCACGGTAAAAGATGGGTGCATCCACCGGGTCCGGAGAGGTGGAAATGACAATATGCGATCTCGAGATTGCGGTCCTGCCCCCCCGATACCCTGAAATTGTGGCTGTCGCGGGATGGCCTGTGGAGCTCGACTGGATTGTGGCCCAGGTAGCCGCATCGGGAGTCCAGGTCCGGGTCGCAGCCTGCTGGGCGGTCAGCTTCGGCTGGTCTTCCGGATCCTCGATGCAATCGTTGTCGATGGCGCCGATGCGCATCCTTTCTCCCTTCGATAGCGCGTGGATACTCGGGGCAGCATTGCCGGCAAACGAAATATCGATGCTCCACGACGTACCCGCTGCGTCTCGCCACAGAAAAGTGGGGGGAGTGATGCCGGGCGGGAAAATCGAACCGTCCTCGGGGTAGTCGATCGAGATGGGCGACAAGGACTGGCCTGGATTCTGAGTCGCGGTTGCAGGTGCCGCGGACGTTGCCGTCTCGAAGGCCTGAATCTGAATTGAATGAGGGTAGACGAAGAGGAGCACAAATGCGGGAATCGTCAACACCGCCAGCCTTCTGCCCTTTGCCCGTGGTAGAAGCTGTAAATCGAAATGAAGCACTGCGCCTCCCCTGATTCCGCAATCGACCTCTATGGTACCCTCAAGCCGGTCGCCCGCGCCATGCGAATTCAACCAACACCCTTATGAGTTGCAGCTTTCAAAGAGCGCGGCTATAAGGCTTGCCCTGAGCAAAGCAGAAAGGCGCCGCATGGGCCAGGGTCGAGTGCCGCAAATGCTTCAAGATCAACGGGAGCTTTGCAGGTTGATGAACTTGTTCTGAGGCTACTTCGAGCGCTTACTGTTCCGCTGTCCCTTCGCCAAGGCTTATGAGAACCGTTGACAAGGTCTGTTTGACATCGTCGTCCTTATCGCCAAGAGCAATTGCTTTCTCGAGCTGCTCCTTTGCTCCGCGCATTTCCTTCAACTTAGCCAGCACCTCACCAAGCGCCGCATGAGGCGCAGCCGAATCAGGTTTCAATCTTGCGGAGCGCTCCAGGTAGGAACGTGCCTGCTGAAGTTTTCCACCCTTTGTTTCAAGGATCCCATTCAAGTACAAAATCTCCCAATTGTTCGGGAACGTTTGAAGTAGACTCCTGCCCTTCTCGGCTGCCTTATTCGGGTTGGTGTCGATGAGTACTCGGAAGAAATGAATCTTCGTATTCAGATCCTCCGGGTGCCTTTCCAGAGCAAGATCCAGGACGGTCAGGGCCTCTTCGGATCGACCCAGCTTATGGAGCACCTCTGCCAATTCGTTAGCTATGGGAAGCGAGCCGGGGGCCGTGTTCAAACCATCACGCAACACCCTGGCCGATTCCTCGAGCTTTCCTGTTCCGGCATACGCCAATCCAAGGTTCAGAATCTGAACCGATGTTCTCTCCCCGACAAGTTGAGGATCTTCCAAAAGTGCAACTGCCCCTGGGTAGTCGCTTTCAAAGATGAGGTCGTTGGAGAGACCGTCCAGGGCGGCAGCAGAGTCTGGATCAATCGCCAGTGCCGCCCGCCATTCGGCTTCTGCCTTTTTTGTCTGATGCAATCGATCGAACTTCTCAGCCATGAGCAAGTGAGGCTTCTGGAGGCTTACTCCACCGGAGCCATGCTGTTCTGAAAGCTGCTTAAAGCTCACCATCTGGGCTGCCGCCGCTTTCGGGTCGTTGAGTTTGTGATAAATCCGCATCAGGTGATAGTGAATCAATGCGTCTCCCGGATCCATCGCGCTGGCGCGCTTCAGGTAGCCGATTGCAGTTCGCTCCTGTCCCTCGCCTTCGACTGCCACGCCATAGTCTCGCAGCGCCCAGAAGGGCGCCACTGGTTTGGAGACGATATCTTTCAGTAACTCCATGACCGCTCGATTATCGCCTAAATGCAATTGAGCTTCGCTCATACGTTGCTTCAAGTAGAGACTTCCGCCGGCTTCTGACTTGATCAGACTGTACTGTTGCAATGCATTCGGCCACCTGCGCCGCTCCGCGTACAAGAGCCCCAAGGCAAAGTGCACCGAGTCAGGAACCTCGTGGTGTGATGCAATTATTTCTTCGTATTGCTGAATCGCTCCGTCCCGATCGCCTTGCGAATCTTTCAATTCGGCAATCAATTGGCTGAGTGCAAGCGACCCCGGCCATTTATCCTGGGCGCGATCGAACTCTTCGTCGGCCCTTTCGGCGCACTGCACGCCTAATATGTACAACAGAGGTGGATCGTTTGGATGAGACGCAAGCAGCCCAATCATCTCTTCGATTGACATACCAGGCTTCAGGTACGGCGCATTCTCGTATGCTTTCGGGAACAATGAGCTCGCGTCCAGCGATCCATCGCTTTTAGCCGTCTGAATCGCCCGCGCGTAGACAAAACCCGGTGGGAGGCTGGCCAGAGTCTCAAACAGTTTGCGCGAAAGATCGAAATGGGCGCGTATAAGATTGACTGCGTTTTCGTCTTCCGGAGGCAGTCCCAACTCGACGAGTTTTTCATAAATAAACGCGGCAGTATCCGGCTGGTCGGCTTCCAAATAGCACGAGCCTAAACTAGCCATGATATTCGGGTCGCTGAGAAATGCCTTAGCCTCCTTCAACAAGGGCGTTGCGCGGTCGAAGTCGTGATTGCGGCAATAGTCCACCGCCAGCAGCGCCACGGCATCCGGAAAGCGCTTGAGTTTCAGCACTCTCTCGAAGGTTGCGATCGCATCGGCCGACTTATCCTGCAATTGAAGTGCGATTCCGAGATCGTCTAGAATCTCGGGCGAGTTAGGGTGTGTAACCAGAAGGGAACGGAACTCACCTTCCGCCCGTGCGTAATTCCCGTCACCTACCGACTTCTTGGCCGCATCGAGGCCTGGTGTGGTCTGAGCTGCAATGTGCATCGCCAAGGAGAATACGAGCAGACCCAAACATCCGAATGAAAGCCTCTGTCCAGGCCACCTTGTCCCGGCGTAAGCGGGGCCTAATCGAATGGCCCCCGCTGCGAACTTCAGCGGCACCTGCATCAAAGCAGTATCTCCCGCAATCGGCATGATCGTCTTCCGCAAAATCGCTCAGTTGCGTTCTATCGCACCACACGCAAAGGCCGCACTGGTCCTAAGAGTTCGGCGGCCCTTGAACGGAAACTTAGGAACATTCGACCTTAACAAGCGCGCAACCGCGCTGCACCGGTACAGCTAGTTTTACTCCTTCGGGCGACGATTGCCACTTCAAAGTACCTGTCTCGGCTTCACCCGGATGAAGCACCGTCATACTGGCAATTTGCTGACCCGGTTCGAGGAAGTCTCTAAGAGTCAAAGTAACCTCATTCACGTTGTTCGCAAAAGTGATTGGGATCGCGTATCCACCAGGAACCTGGAATAGATTGGCGTGCGCCGCTTGCAGCGAGATGACATGCGGTTTCAGAACCCATCGTTTACCGCGAATCGCATTGAACAGCGGCCCGTAGTCGAGGTAGCACCGATCCACCCAGGGATCCTCCGGAATCGTATGGTCGGCTCCTGGCATTGGAACGGTTGGGAACACACCCAGATGAAGGTGCCGCTGGAAAAGAGCGTCCGGGTCAGGTCTGAGCGTGTTGATGTCCCGTGTCCAGCCAATTGCAGGCTTGTGTACCGCCAGGAACGCACATAGATTGAGTGAGGAGGGGTAATCGCCATTCTCGTTGTAGAAGCCGTCCAAACACTCGCAACTGTCGATCCTCGTGATGATGGTGTTTGCGTAGACGTACTTACCCGCCTCGTGAAGTATGGGCGCCAGTTTCCCCAGCGTCTTTTTCCAGGAGATAAGTAAAGAACGGGCCGGCTTGTCGTCGATCCAACTCAGCCCATCGTCGCGGTGCGGGTTGTAGACCGTGAGCCAGTCCATGCGATCGATGCATATTCCGGAACTGCTCGGCAACTCTTTCACCAGGGTTTTCAATTGCTCGATAAGGGAATTCTGCCAGCATGGTTCGGCGGGGTCCATCACCACGTTCCCGAACCAGCCTGAAAACAGCATCTTCCCATCGCGGTTCCTGACTACCGCGCTCGGAACTTGGTAATGGATGAAGTCATTTCCATCTTTCCAAAGTTCAGCATCCGTCTTGGCTTTACGCGGCGGTGGGTCGTCCTGGATGTAGTTTCCGGCTTCTGTTGTGTTGAAGTATTCGAGCACGTGAAAGCCGTTTTTCTCCATCTTCTCGTCGTAGCTGCTCATTTGCGCAAGGGAATCCGATTTCTGATAGAACGACGGCCAGGTGACATCGGGTTTGACCGGCGGGATCGACATGCCCAGATAGGGCCAGTCAAAACGCGCGTTCCAATTCAGGCTGTACGCCATCTTCTTCAGTTTCTCTCCATCGATTTCGTCGTCGCCGCCCGCATACGAACCGCAGCCATCAATCCTGTATGCGGACCGGTTGGGAGGTTCAAAATAGTTGGGATAGCGTTCGACCATCCAACCCAGGCCACCGCGCCAATCCGCCGCGTGCGCCACTAGGTCCATCGAGAGTTTTACTGGCGTGCCAGATGAAATCCGGTGATTCGTGCGCACAAGGCTGACGTCCCCCAGGACCGATGTCTTGAGCCTCATATCCAGAAGATCAGACTCGGGCGACTGGATCAGGCTGAGCGCAAGATCTGCCGATGAATCCATGATTGTGGCAATGGGAACGGAAAAGGCATTTCCCATATGTCCGTAACCGCCAAAACGCAGGTCCAGGTCAGCAAACGGCGCCGGAACAAGCGGATCACGCCATCCTTCCCCGGATGTCACCTTGCCCGCGGCTTCTCCGGCCGCGTTCTGGTCGGCAATGTCAGCTCTCTGTTCGAACTTGTCAATCAATTTGTTGAGGTTTTCGTTCAAGACCGGATCGATTCCAGTTCCCGGAGGGCCGTCCCATGCGGTCCAAAAGGACGCGGCCGATGAACTGAGCCAGGAGAGCTGCGTCTCAATTGGTGTACTCCATGTCTCTCCGGAACCTATGATCTCCACTTCCCACCGGATGCTCGATTTCGTGGGGATGAATCTGTCCACAACAGTGCACTGGGTGTGTGTATCTTCATGCACGTAGGCACGGCTGAACTCCACGCCGCCGGAGTCCAAAGTGCGATGGGTGACCGCTCCCTCTTGTGTACATCCATCAAGGACGGTGCACGCGTGGAACGGAATGCTTTTCTTCTTGGGGCCTAACTTCAAGGCCAGAATATGCCCGTGGCCCGAGATTCCAATGGATAGATCGAGTGCGCTTACCTCCGACTCCAACGCACTGGAGTCTGACATGTCGGCCGTGAGGCCTGTTGGGGCCTCCTGAGCCACTGCCCGATAGGCCGCTACGGCCCCCAGCCATTGCAGGAGTGTGCGTCGTGTAAGGTTCAGTTTCATCGGTTTTCGCCCCTTTCTGTTCTTTCCAGTTCCGTTCTTCAAACAGATCACCCGGGTCTCGAGAATCCGCTCGACTTGCACTTCGCGCCTTCACAGAATATTGAAGGCGTTGTCCAGGGTGCGATCCCCATAGCGACCTGAGCGCTCGCTCTCCTCAATCCAATGAAGTTGCATCTTTCGTGTCTTGCGGCGCTTGAACAGCTGCACAATCAATCCGGCCAGTTCCGGCGTCATGTCGGAGAATCCGGTATCGTCGCCGAAGGAACCGTTGCCGATGGAGACCGGTGTGTCGAAGTTATCAACGCCGAACTGCATGAAGCGATGATTGCTTACGGGGGCCCAGTTGCATGACCAGACAGTGTTGCGGTAGTTGGGGAACAGCGAATATGGCCAGGACTCAGGGCGGCAATGGGAGTCCTGATATGTGCCATGCGCCATCAGCGCGTAGGGAGGGACCTTCAAGTCGTTTGCCACGCCGCTGCAGTCGGAAGCAAACAACGCCAGTTCGGGATGGGTTGCTACGATAGCGGCTACCTCCTTCATCAGGGTCATCATCGCAACCGCAGCGTATCCGGGGTGAGCATCCGGTCCGATTGCGTCCGCTGAGACACTAAATGTCTCGTCCCACACAAAGCCATCGACTTCGTTCCCGTACTCTGCCAGAAGTGCCTTGGCGTAGCCGAGATAGAACGATCGCACATTCGGATGCAAGGGATTCCGCGCGTAGGTATTGCCGGTCGTATCCGGTCCCCGCCATCCCCCTGGCGAGAGCACCTCATCCCGAGAATAGAGAGGTGAGTCGTCGCAGGCATTCAAACCGTCGGCAAAGTAGAGCAGGACACGGAATCCGCGATCCTTTGCGAAGCGGACGCGTCGATGCATTTCCTCGAGGGTGAGGGGAACAGGCTGCAGTGCTTTCACCGAGTCGCTCTTCCATCGGTATCCGGGCGTCAACAGCATCGGCGGCAATCCGCCTTCATCGGGATCGTGACCGAGGGATTGCGTAGAAGGCGTGCGGGCCGAAGGGAAAGCCGTCCAGCTCTTCGCCAAACTTTGGGTTCGTGGATCGTAGGTGTATTGGCCCACCACGTCGTACCAGCCGTGCAGGACAAGAGCAACTTTCTGGCGATCGGGTGGGGCGATCGCCTCGGTGAGCCTTTCAATGTCCGCGAACCAGCCTTTCCCGTTTTTGCTGAGATAGTCGTAATTGACCAAGGCGATGTCATGGAGCCAGGCCGGGCCGGGTTTCACATCGGCGAGAGCAGTCCGATAGAACAAGTCAATCGCCTGTTCAAGGTCGCCTTCATGAACGATGGCGAAGTACGATCGCTCGTGCTTTCCGGCAGGGAGTCCCGGTTTCTGCGGATAGGCCCATTGCCACTGTCCAACCTGCCGGGCAAATGGGAGCCGTAACAGCGAAGTGAACAGCGGATCGGTGACATGGGTGAGCCGGAGATTTGATTTGTCTGCATATTCATGAACCATGGGCAGGGCAAGGAGCTGATTCCTTCCCATGGCACAGGCGCCGGCAAACTCGTAGACGTAGTTATCTTCGTTGTCGAGGCCTCGAATCTGCTTTCTGCGTCCCACCCCGTTCTTCATGGGGAGAAACACATTGCGGAGCGGCTGGGGCAATTGCAGCGGGGTCGGCACCTGCACCACAACGCTCTCCTTGATTGCGCGCTCGGCATGCAGGGTTACCTGGCGTTTGAATGCTACCGCGCCGGCTCCCAGGTCGAGAAGCTCCGATTCGATGACCACGCGGAGAGGGTGAGGGGTCGAAAACTCATACTCGAACGAAATTGACGCTGGCCCCCGATTGGAACGGGCAGGCGTATTGCAAAGATTGAGCGTGCTACCCGGATAGAGGATGTGCGTTGAGTAGGCGGTGAGGTCTTGATTCACAAGTTCGGTCTGTCCATTTGTGAAAGAGAGCAAACGCCCCGCAGAATCAAATGTGGCTCGCCATCCGCGCAGGTTCAGAGTTGCGGATGGGTCTGCGGAAACAGGCACTGCGTCCATGCGCAACGCTGCTCCCGAAAGGGATGCAGCCGCCAGTCCAAGAAAATCTCTGCGATCCATTGTGTACTCATCCTTTCTTCTTCTTCCTCTGTTGAGCGGCGCTCCTCCCACAGGGTTGGTTCGGGTCTGAACAAGGACGGAGTTCAAGGTGCTCTCTTGCGGATGGAACATGACCTTAAACAACCCGCAATTCTATATCACATGTCCCATGTGTTAGGAAATGGTTCGCTTGCCGCGAACCCTCCGCACAATGATCGATTCCCATTGGAGCGATCCCGGCTGACTTCGACAATCGCCGGGTGCATTTCCGGGGCTTCATGCGAGGCCCGGGGCAGTTCGGCAGGTTTCCACCTTCACTTCCGCGCGGCTGCGGCCTCCCATGGCAATCGCAGGTTTGTATAATTGCGGCGAGAGATGTTCAAAGCTGGCGCCATGTTCCGCATTCCGTGCGGGCGATTCGCAAGGCTTGCCTTGCTTACCCTTCTTTGCGCCTTCTTTTCCTCCGCCGCCGCTGCGCAGGCCGATACCGCAGCGCGGGCGCATTTCATCGCCGCGCAACAATACCAGCAGCAAGGCCGGCTCGACGAGGCGGCACACGAATTCCAGACGGTTCTGCGCCTCCAGCCCGGTCTGCCCGAGGCATATGTAAACCTGGGGCTGGTTTTCTACGATCAAGCAAAATTCGAAGATTCGGCGCAGGCCTTGGCTGCCGCCCGCAAATTGAGGCCCGGCATACGGGGTGTCGATTTATTTCTAGGCATCGATTGCGTGAAGCTGAACCGGCCGGCGCAGGCGGTCGTTCATCTCCGCGCCGCCGTTCATGAAGATCCCGCCGACAAGCTCGCCCAAAGCTGGCTGGGAACCGCTCTATGGGATGCGGGACAAAGAGACGCCGCATTGCTCCAACTGCGCACCGCTGCCGCGCAGTTCCCCAACGATCCCGACCTTCTGTTCGCGGCCGGCGAAGCCTATGTCAAGGCAGTGCATCAACGGACTGAGGAACTGCTTGAAGCTTCAAGGGGCACGGCGCTTTCCGATCGCATTCACGCCGATGTATATGCACAAGGGCACGACTGGACCAATGCGGAGGGGCACCTGCGCCGGGCCATCGAACGCGATCCTCGATCCATCGAAGCACGGACCGAACTCGCAAACGTATTTTTCCTCCAGGCGCGCTTTCAAGATGCAAAGAGCGAACTGGATCGGGCATTGGCCCTCTCGCCGCGATCCGCTTCTGTCCTAGCTCGCTCCGGCCTGGTCATGATTCTGCTCGATCAGCCCGCAGAGGGATTGGCGCGCGTGGCCAAAGCCACCGGGATCGATCGCAGCGAAGCCCTTGACGCTCTCGGCTTGCCGCCGGACGAAAGCATCGCCACCCTAGCCGATCCCGAAACGGCAATCGTCTCCCGGTACCGGCAGGCGGCTGCGCTTCTTGAAACAAACCAGAAGGCCAATCCGGCCGGCGTCGCTGCTATTGCTGCGCTCTACGCACTGTCGGGCGATCGCGATCGAGCGATGCGCTCCTATCTCTTGCTCGCTGTCGCCCCACACACAGCCACAGGACCCGAGACAGTCTTTACACAAGCCCTCGGCGCCATGCACGCACATCGCTACGACAGCGCAGAGGATAAATTCGTGCGCTGGCTGGCAGCGCATCCCGGTGACAATATCGCGCAATACAATCTTCTGCGCGTGCGCCGCTGGCTTGCCATCAAGCAGATCGGCCAGTTGGTTGCTATTGCTCCCGACTCATATCAAGTGCATCAATTACTGGGCGAGCTTTATGCGGACCGCGATGAGGATGAAAAGGCGATCAGCGAATATCGCGCGGTGGCTGTCGCCCAGCCCGATCTTCCCGGCATCCATTACTGGCTCGGCCATCTCTACTGGAAGCACGGCGAGGCTGACGACGCTCTCCGGGAGCTGACTCGCGAGCTGCAGCTCAATCCACTTCATCCTGAAGCCAACGGCGAACTGGGAGCCGTTCTTGTCGCGCAGGGTCATTCCGCCGAAGCGATTCCTCATCTTCTATCCGCTATTCGCGGCAAGCCGGGCCTCTGGCACGCCTATTGGCAGTTGGGCTGCGCCTATGCCAACGAAGAAGACTATCCTCAGGCGGAAGCGATGCTGCAAAAGGCTCTTGCTCACGACCCTGACGGTTCGGTGCATTATCAGTTGGGTATGGTCTTGCGCGCTGAAGGCAAAACCGCGCAGGCAGCCCTGGCATTCGCTGCAGTCCGCGCGATCAAGGATGAAAAGATATCCACGTTCTCCGGCGGCGAAGTCCATCAGGGAGTTCATCCATGAACCGGCGGGTGATCCTCTTCGTATGCGTGCATGATCGGAGGGAAGATGATTTGCCGATCGAGGTTATTGTCCTGCGAATTCGGCTAATCGGATCGTCACTCCAAAAACCGGCGCCTGACAGGAACTTGAGGTGCCATCCTTGCTGGGATTCTCGCAAGGATGGCGCCCGGCCCGTTCCTACTTCTTCGGAACTGAAACTGTAATGTTGCGGTATTTCAGGTTGCCGGTGTGATCGCCTTGGATGTAGAAGGGGCCCGGTTCGCCTTCGTTGGCGTCCAATGCGCCGCCCGTGATGCCCTCGATCACTTTGTGGTCAATGGTGGTTACGCCGTCGTGGACTTCAGTCACGGTGCGGCCCACCAGCGTAATGTCGAAGGTCTCCCACTTTCCCGACGCGCGCGGCAGCTCGGGTTGCGGCGCGATCCGTCCGTAGATTGCTCCGTTGCGGCCCTTAACCGGAAGGGTCAGTGGCGTTTCGGTCTCTATCTGGACCTCATAGCGCCCGCGCAAGTAGAAACCACTATTGCAGTTTTCCGGGCAAACCACTTCAAAATGCAGCTTGAAGTCATCGAATTTGCGCGTCGTCTTGAGATTTGCGCCGCGAGCCGTGTTTACCAGCAGGCCATCCTGGACTGTCCAGTGGCTCGACGCGGCATCGCCAGTTGGCTCCCATCCCTCGAGGTCTTTGCCGTTGAATAGCGGCTTCGGGTCCGTCCAAGCCTTGGGAGCGCTGCGTTTCAATTCCGGCGCGCGCACGCCTGTGAGCGCCGTGGTGCTGTTGCCGCTCTTTTCCTCGCCGACAAGTTTTCCGCCTTTGGCCTCGAGTTCCCAGGTGACTGCCGGGTGGCCCTCGGAGGCAGGCGCCGCGGTGAAAGTCATATGGGCTCCCTTCACCTGAAGATCTTTTACGGGGTAGACATGGCCGCCGCCGGGCTGGTACCAAACCTCAAGGTTGCCGTCCTTTTCGGTGACGCCAAGCCACCGGGCGCTTGTCCCGCTCGTGGCAGCGACGTTGAAATCCCACCGTCCGGCAAAAGGACTATTACTTTTCTGCGCGAGGGCAGGCGTCGAGAAAACGCATGTTACCGCGGTTGCGATCATCACGGAAAGTGACGCGCACAGCGCCAGCCAAACCGGTTTCTTCATAGGAATCCTCCATCGACCGAAAAATATGCCAGTGCAAGAGTAAGCCACGGGACTGGGCTGTTCAAGATGGGAGGTGGTTTTGGGCAGTGCAGGCGATTTGCGGGGGCTGAAAGCGCGAATACGTCGGATGATTCCAGGTATGCGAGCCGTCCAGGTTCCGAAGTCCTGTGTCAAAAAAACATGATATCTTTGATGGCGTTATGAACAACTGGCTGAATCGTCGCACTTTCTTGAAGGCCTCGTCGCTGGCTGCCGGGGCTTCTGCTCTGGGGTTGGTCCCACTGGCGGCGGCCGATACGGCGCCTGCGCGCACGCGAAAGATCAAACTGGGTTTAGTCGGTTGCGGCGGGCGCGGCAGTTGGATCGCCGGCCTGTTTCAGCAGCACGGCGGTTACGAATTTCATGCCGTGGCGGATTATTTCCAGGCCAACGCTGACAAATGCGGCAAGGAGCTGGGCGTGGAGGTTTCGCGCCGTTTCAGCACGCTTTCAGGGTACAAGCGGTTGATCGAGAGCGGTGTCGAGGCGGTTGCGCTGGAGGTGCCGCCGTATTTCTTCGCGCAGCACGCTCAAGCGGCAGTGGATGCCGGCCTGCATGTTTACATGGCCAAGCCGATCGCCGCCGATGTGCCGGGGTGCCTGGCTATTCAACAGGCGGCTAAAACTGCCACCGGCAAGCAGCGCTGTTTCTTCGTGGATTACCAAATGCCCACCGACCCGGCGAACATCGAGGTGCGCAGGCGGATTCTTGCCGGCGGGTTGGGCAAAATTTCGCAGGTATCCACCATCGGTATCTGCTCCGGTTTCCCCGATCCACCGTTCGAGAAAACCATTGAAAACCGGCTGCAAAAATTGACTTGGGTAAACGACATCGCCATGGGCTGCGACTTCAACGGCAATTTTGACATTCATGCGATTGACGCGGCGCTGTGGGTCTTGGGGCGGCGTCCGGTCGCCGCCGTGGGCGCCTCGCAAATCGCCCGGCCCGATCCGCATGGCGATGCACATGACGTCTGCTCGGTGATTTATGAGTATGCCGACGGTTTGGTGCACAATCATTTTGGCCAGGCGCTGCCCAACCAACTTCCCTCCGCTTTGACCTGCACGATTCACGGTCTAAAGGGATTTGGCACGCTGGAATACTGGAAGAAGGCGGAATTCCGCAGTGACGACGACGCCTATCGCGCGAACGTGGACAACCTCTACGAAGCCGGGGCGGCGCGGAACATTGACACTTTTTATCGCCACGTCACGGAAGGACACTTCGCCAACGACACCGTTCCCCGCGCGGTGGATTCCGCATTGACCTGCATCCTCGGCAGGGAAGCGGCCGCGCGCGGTACCCGGCTGACGATGGAGCAGATCCTGGCTGAAAACAAAAAATTGGAAGTAAACCTTGCAGGTTTGGCGACGTAACCTTTCGATGGCGTACCTGTAGGTCCGGCGGGAATGTGCTGATGCCAAGGTGGCGAGCACATTGATTTTGGATTGTTCCAGTTTGGGGATGGTGAGGCTCGCAGCGAGGCAAGCCGACTGGCGATGTGATCTGGTAGCCGGAACAGAAGGCAGCTCCATTGAGCGCTTCTAGGAGAAAGCCGCCGTTCTGCCCGCCGACTGTCATTACGTCTGGCCATGAATCAACTCGGCAACACGCTGCATCGTTGCAACCTGCTCATCTGGAAGTCGACCGGTATTGTCGGGTGTCAGGTTCAGCAGCAGATTTGAATTGCAGCTCATGCAGATCTGGTAAGACTTGGCGATGACTTCGGCGTTCTGCGTCTTGAACCACGGATGCCAAAACCACGTGTGCATCCATGGCATGGGCGGATAGAGAGGACCGGTGGGCAGCCAGGTTTCGAAGGGCAAGTAGTACTGCTTTTTATCGTAGATGACGTGCGGCTCGTGGCCTTCAAGCGGCGGCAATGTATCTTCGCCATTGATGACATCGGCCGGCCAGCTTGCCGGCTCGCAGATGCGTCCCTGATTGACGCGGCTCTGCTTGAATCCCTGATTGCAAACAACGATGCAGTCGGGGTTGTGAACCTTCACCAGGCGGTAGAGTTCCCAGCGCTGCGCGGGAGTAAGCTTCCACGTGATGTCGAACAGCTGGTAGAAGACGTTTGGATAAAGCGAGTGCAACTCCGTAACCTGCCTCTTGATCAGGTCGAAATACTTGTCCGGCACTAACGAGTCCCAGTCGAATTTGCCTTCGTTGTGCGGGTCGAGAATGCAGTAATAGAAGCCCGGACGCAGCCCAAACTCATGACATGCGTCGACAAAGGCCGCGACAACATCGGTCTTGTTGCCGCTATTGCGGACGTTATAGTCGGAGCTTTTGGATGGCCATAGACAAAAGCCGGACATGTACTTCGCTACCAGGATGGCATATTTGGCGCCGAGATCGTGGGCCACTCGAATCCATTGGCGCACATCGAGATGGGTGGGATTATAGGTGCTTGCCGGAGCGGCGCCCACGTCATAGTCATCGCCGGTGAAGTTCGGCATGCCGAAGTGAAAGGAGCAGCCAAAACGCAGGCGCTGGTACTCGAGGAGGGCAGGTGTCGGCTCCCCGGCCGGTTCTTTGCGTAATGGCGCGGCAACAAGGGGGGTGGCAAGGCGATGGAGAACCGCTCCGGCAACTGGGGCAGTCATCATTTGCAACAGGCGACGTCGATGCACAGATTCCTCCGTCCGGAGAGATACAGCAGAGATCTTGTCGAAAGAGCGGCCCGGTTCTGCCGATTTCTTGAAAGCTTTCACTGAATCGGGTTGAATCTACATCCCACATACTCCGCTGTCAAGTGGAGTACGTGGCAGGAGACAGGACCCTACATTGGTGTGACGAGTTCCTTGCCTCTGCGCGCCGCGGCACGCTCCGCCGCTTCGGCGGTCCGGCTCGGGGGAGCAACGGATTCGCGGATCTTCAATTCCGTCTTGAGAACGATGCGCCGGGCCGGGGTGTTTTTCTGTGCAAGCCGGTCGAGAGCCAATTGTACGGCTTCCGCGCCGAGCTGGTAGGGAGACTGATAGACAGAGGTCAATTGCGGACGAGTGATCTCGGTAACATCCAGTCCGTCGAAGCCGACCAGCGAGAGATCTTCAGGACATCGCAGCCCCTCTTCGCGAATCGCACGCAGCGCGCCCAGCGCAATCATGTCGTTGCACGCGAAGATGGCCGTAGGCCGAGGGACCATGCGCAGCAGGATCTTGGTTTTAGCATATCCACCTGATCCGTCGAAAGTCGTTTCCTGGTGATATCCCGGTGGAATCTCCAGGCCGGCCTTGCGCAGGGCGCGCTTGAAGCCCTTGAAGCGGTCGAGGGAGTTGGTCAATTGCAGGGGACCGGTAATGACAGCCAGTTTTCTATGACCCAGACTGATCAGGTAGGAAACGGCCTTAAATGCCCCTTCCGAGTTGTTGATCGTCACGCTGTCGCCTTCCCAGTTGCGGGGAAGCCGGTCGACACAGACGACGGCGCAACCGGCCTTGCGGAAGGAGTCGGTCTCTGTGGTCAGTTCGCTGAGATCGGATGGAATGACAATGAGACCCGACGGAAGATACGCCCGGAGCGCCCGAAGATGCGCAACCTCTTTCTGGTGATCGTTGTCGGTATTGCACAGGACCAGCCGGTAGCCATTGGAAAAGGCGACGTCCTCTGCGCCGCGGACCACACCCGGGAAGAAGGGATTCAGAATATCGGGGATGATCATGGCGAGGATGTTGGTTTTGTCCCGGCGCAGCCCGCGGGCCAGTTGGCTGGGCTCGTAGCTCGTGGCTTCGATCGCGTCGAGAACACGCTTCCGCAGAGGCTCGCGCACATTTGCGGTGCCGTTCAAAACATGCGAGACGGTGCCCAGCGAAACTCGCGCAAGCTGAGCGATTTGTTTCATATTCGCCATGACTTCTTGCCTCGCCTTTACATCGAACACGTGTTACCGGAGCCTTCGCGTCAGCAACAAGGCACAATAAGCACCCGCGAGTGAATCCTTTTAGTCAGGATAGCAGAAATTGGTATTATCTCCTTTCAATGCAGCGGCGGAGCGGCGTGCGCGCGCGGGCAAGGTCTCTGAATAAGTAATGGTAAACGCTGGAGGAAATGCAACTTGACAATGCCATTGACTAACAGTATTCTTCGAAACATTATTTTGAAAGCTTTCATACAGCCTGCCTCTTTAATGGCATGTGAGCCCGATTGGCGCCCAGGCAGGCGCAAAAAGCATGGGCCGGCAAGTCAAAACCGAGGCCTGAGTTGACTGTTGGAACGTCGCGCGGCTTGAAGAGAAAAAGGTGTGGGATGTGAGAGGAAATCAACCTCGCGCCATGAGGGGCGTCCGGATGAAGCCACTGAACAAAGCAAGTGCCGAATTGAGCCGGCGGGAATTTGTGCGACTGGCGACGATGGTCTCGGCGTTGCCGCTGGCGTCGTCGATGCCGATCGCCGCTGAGGAGGCAGCCGCCGGGGCAGTGCCATATTTCGGTGCGTTCCGGCCATTGGCGCCGGGGGCGGTTCGCCCTGAGGGCTGGCTGCGTGAGTACCTGCAAAAGCAGGCCACGGGGCTCGGCTTGAATCTTCCGGAGGTGGCCTGGCCGTTTACCCGCGCCTACTGGGCCGAAGAGCAGGAAGCGGAAAGCTGGTGGCCATGGGAGCAGAAGGCCTACTGGATTGACGGGGCCTTGCGTCTTGGCATCCTGCTCGAGGATGAGAAGCTGCTGGCCAAGGCCGGGGCGCCCATCGAGTATACCCTTTCGCACATCGATGGCGAGGGATATATCGGGCCGGAATTCTTCCGCGAGCCGAATGAGGACTACCATCGCTGGCCGCACAACGTATTCTTTCGCGCCCTGAGCGCGGCAGCTGATGGAGGAGCGTCGCCGAAGGGATTCAACGCGGGGCAGATTGCAACCGCGATGCAACGGCATTATCTCGAGGACAAAGCGCCGTATGGGAAGCCGATCCGCAACGTAACCAACATCGAACACATGATGTGGGTGTACGAGAAGACGGGCGACAGGCGTCTCGTCGAGATGGCCGAGAATGCGTGGCGCGATTACCTCACTGTTGCGGCCGATCCGTACAGAGGAGATCTGATACCGGCGCGCGTCTTGCAGGACACGCCGATTCATGCCCACGGCGAGACATACGCCGAGACTGCCAAGCAGCCGGCGATCCTCTACATGTTTACGGGGAAACGGGAATACCTGACGTTCGCCCTGGCCGCGCAACGGCGGATCTTCGACCACCATATGCTGATCGACGGAATCCCGTCGACTTCAGAGTTCTTCCGCACCACCACCGCTCTGGATTCGCACGAGACCTGCGACATTAGCGACCACATGTGGTCGTGGGGCTACCTGCTGATGGCCACGGGCGATTCTGCATGGGCCGATCGCGTGGAACGCGCCTGCTTCAACGCCGCTCCAGGAGCCATCAAAAACGATTGGAAGGCGGTGCAGTACTTCTCGTGTCCCAATCAGTTCCTGGCCACGCTCAACTCCGATCACAACGACGCGGAGTTCAAGGAACGCGGCGGACGGATGATGGCCTATCAGCCCGATCCCGGACAAAAGACGGCATGCTGCGGGGGCAACGTTCATCGCATCTTCCCGAACTACGTAATTCGAATGTGGATGCGAAGCAGGGACGGTGGGCTGACCGCTGTGATGTACGGGCCATGCACATTGAAGACGACCGCCGGATCGGAAAACCAACCGATTCAGATTGAGCAGAGCACGGACTACCCGTTCGACGAGGAGATCCGGTTCACGATTCGGACCGATCGCGCGGTGACGTTTCCACTCTCCCTTAGAATTCCAGCGTGGTGCGAGAACCCGCGCATAGCGGTCAACGGGAGCCCCGTTGAGGCTTCGCGATCGGATAAGGGATTCGTTACGTTGAAGCGCGCATTCAATCCCGGCGACACAATTGCGCTGACTCTGCCGATGAAGCTCGCGCTGACTCGCTGGCCGCAGAATGGTGTAGGGATCGAGCGCGGCCCGCTGGTCTTCTCGCTTCCAATCAAGGAGCAGTGGACAACCAAGGTGGAGCCGAAATTCACCACAGCGGAGTTTCCAAGTTGGGAAGCGATGCCGGACAGCCCTTGGAACTACGGGCTAAAGCTCGACGAAGGAAACCTTGAGAAAGAGGTCGCGGTGACGAAAGCTCCACATGGAGAGCATCTAGTCGATCCGTGGGAAAGGCCGCCGATCGGCATCGAAGTCGCTGCGAGGAAAATCGCAGACTGGGAGTTGCAGGCAAATCCGGACAACCCGGCGCAGGTGTTCACGCCTTGCCTTCCCGATGAATCGAGCAGGAAAGCGGACGGCGCGAGCGAGCGCATCAGGCTCGTGCCTTACGGGGCGACGCATCTACGGCTCACCATCTTTCCGGCGTTGCGGGGATGAAAGGATGACCTCGTTTTTTCGAAAGAGCGTCGCTTGCACGATGCTTCTTCTTTCATCTTGCCTCGCAGCCCAGGATCTCACTTTCGGCTCGCGCGATGCACGGCCCGTTCCGGAATGGTTGAACCGCGCGAGCATCTACGAGGTGTGGCTGCCAGCCTTCAGCAAAGAGGCGAACCTGCGCGGCGCGACGGCGAGGTTGAAGGATGTGGCCGAACTGGGCGCGACAATCGCTTACTTGGGGCCGATTGCGAAGATCTCCGCTCAACCGCACGCGTCCCCCTACGGCGTAGCCGACTACAACGAGATCGATCCGGAGTTCGGCACTGCGCAGGATTTGCGCGATTTCGTTGAACAGGCGCATGCGCTGCGCCTGAAGGTGATGCTGGACATCGTGTACTACCATGCCGCGCCCGACAACGTCTTGCTGAAGGATCACCCGGATTGGTTTGTGAAGACAGAGGACGGCAAGATTGCGCGCGGCTTCTGGCCTCAGCCGCTGCCAGACTTCAACAATCCGCAGATGCGCAAGTACCTGGTTGACAGCCTCGTTCACTGGGTTCGCGACTTCGGCGTGGACGGTTTTCGCTGCGACGTTGGCGGCGGAGTTCCAATTTCGTTCTGGAATGAAGCCAGGGAGGCGCTGAACAAAGTAAATCCCGAGATTGTTCTTCTCTCCGAATCAGATCGGCCCGACGACCAACTAAAGGCCTTCGACATCAATTACAACTTCCAGTACTATCTTGCACTTGCTTCCGTGATCCGTGACGGGGCGCCGGCAAACAAGCTGCGCGAGACATGGGAAATGACGCACGCGACCATGCCGCACGGGGCGCGCCTGCTGCACTACAGCGACAACCACGACTGGCCAAGGTCCGTGTTGGAGTTCGGGAGGAAGGGCGCCATGGCTGCTTCTGTTCTCAACTTCACGCTGGATGGAATTCCGTTCGTGTACAACGGCGAGGAGATCGAAGATCCGGCACCGACAAGTTGGAGAAAGCCTGCGCCCATTCCATGGCCTGACGCGGCCGCAATGAGAGAGGCGCACGGACCTGCGGCAACACGCGAGCTATTTCGGAAGCTATTTGCCATGCGGGCCGAAGAACCGGCGCTCACTTCAGGCGAGCTGATCTGGATCAACAACACCGAACCGCCGAGCGTGCTGAGCTTGCTGCGCAAGAAAGGCGACTCGGAAGTTCTGGTCATCGTGAATCTTTCCAACCGCCAGGTTCACGTCGCCATTGACCTGCCAGTGATGGACTACTACGCAGTGCAGAATCTGCTCAAGCCGGACAAGACATGGTTCCAGCTCTACTCGGGACGAGTATCGGTCGATCTCGGTGCATTCGAATGGGTTGTGGGAAAAAAGATCCCGTTGGCTCCGCTGGAAAGCGCGAAGTGAGCCAGGCGAACTGAAGGATGGTCTTCGGCTGCCAAACCGAACCTTCCGCTACTGTGACACACCGTTGAATTCCATGAATACGGAGACGTCGACCGTCTTTTGCTCAATGCCGTTGCCCGTAAGCACGAATCGAAGCGTCTGAGGCGAGTTTTGATTCGCAGCCGTCGGGGCGGTCAGGAAGAGCTGAACAGGATATGCGCTGTGCGGACCGAGATGGTATGCACCCTGCTTCGTGTCTCCACTCCATCCGGCGGGCAGATTCGCATGAAGCGTAAGATCGACGGGCGCAGCAGAGTCATTTCGGATAAGCAACGGGAGCCAAAGCTGACCGCCGTAACTGAGCGAGGTCTGAGGCTGAACGAGACTCTCAAGGGTGTTGAGCCCATGAGCCGGATAGAACTCGTTGTAGAAGGCCCAGGGGCCGCCGAGTTCGAAGGTGATGCTCCTCGCTGGAGACGAATGGTAACCAGGCGCCGGGCTGATCGGTGCGGGACTCGCGTCGATGCCGGCCCACACGTCGGCGTCCACCAGCGAGGGAACGAGTGATTTGCCCAGAACAAGGTACTCCGGCATATGGATGTAATCGTTCAGGGTCTGTTCATTGAAATCGATCTGCGTTGCGTATTGCTTCCACGCGCGCCGGTTGATTTCGGCAAAGCTCTCCTTTCGGGTGCGCGAGATGTCGCTGGCCAGATAGGTGGGGCCATGACCTTTGAGAAACTCCTGGTGCGTGGCATCGGAGAAGAAATAGAGCTTCTTCGCCTGCCAGGGATTCAGCCCTTCACCGTAGTTGGCAACGCCACCGTGCCAGCGCGGGGCCGCCAGTTGCTCAGGAAACGCCGTTGGATCGGCAGCCAGGTCGAGGGCTTCAACGGCAACCACCCCCGAGGCCTGGTGGTCGCCGTGGTTTTCGCCGGCGACGTAAGCCGGCAACCATGTAAGGATCACCTCGGGGCGGGTAAGGCGGATGAGGCGAACGGTCGCTTCGAGCGCCTCACCGTGACCTAGCGTTTCGAGGGAATGGAGAACGTCCTGGGTGGGAGTGTCCTGCCCGTTGAGGAACCAGACGTTGGTGATGCCGCGATCGGAGAGCGAGCGGCGCGCTTCCATTTCACGAACGTCGGCGAGCGCTTTGCTCTGTTCCATGCCAACCGCGTTCGGACCCGAGTTGCCGCGAGTGGTGAAAATGACCGCAACCCGCTTTCCCTCGTCGAGGACAGCTTTGGCGAGATAAGTGGAAACAGCGGTGTCGTCGTCAGGATGCGCGATGACAACGAGAATGTCAGCCTTATACCGTTCGTCCGGGGCAGGGATGGCGGGCTGTAACTGAGCTAGAGCGGCTTGAGATGCAATGAACGAGAAGAACAGAACAAGAGGCAGCTTCAAGGCGGATTTTTTCATAGGTTTCAAGCGATAGATTACACCCGTGTTTGCGATTGGGACAGAGTTAGAGGCGGACAAGGGCGACGGAACACAGGCACCGCGAAGCCCAGGAAAAGCACAGCAGGCAAAGACAATCGTGGGTTCCGGCTGAGCCAGCCGGAACCCATGGTTGTCAGCAGGGAAACTCAGAACCGCACTTTCAATGAAACCTGAATGTTGCGCGGATCGTTGCGCGTGCCGTACACCTGGCCGAAGTCGCTGGCGTACAGGTTCTCCTGGATATTCCACGAGCCGCCGTAGATCGGGTGGTTGAAGACGTTGAGGAAGTCACCGCGAAGCTCGGCGTGGATGTGTTCGATGCCG
>Ga0181517_10000437_pt1 | contig 56836 bp, 29 predicted proteins | sample PEATcosm2014_Bin_31_FD_119748 | JGI IMG/M metagenome (GOLD analysis project Ga0181517, IMG submission 119748) | Peatland microbial communities from MTU Mesocosm Facility, Houghton, MI, USA - PEATcosm2014_Bin01_30_metaG | ecosystem: Environmental > Terrestrial > Soil > Wetlands > Peat | place... | reverse complement strand
TTGGCGCGGAAAAGGTCAGATCGTACAGCGACCGCCCCTTGCTCTGCTCGCTTCCGTCTTCTTTCGCGCGGTCCGCACTGTGCCGCGGGCGGAGGAACTCGCCGGTTTCCGGATTCAGCCCCTCCCGAATCGCCTCAAACTGCTCCCGTGTCACTTCGCCGCGCAGTCCTAGCAACTCAGCGCCACGGCCATTCCATTCGCCTTGAACCCGGCGATGCTCGTCGTAGTAATCACTGTGTTCGAGATGCCTCTGGGCATACCCGGCACCGCCCGACATGGCCCGTATCGTCAGCATGTACCGACGCTAACGCTGTTCGAATTTCGAATGCAACAGCCTTTGTAAGTTTGCCGCCCTGATTGCCATGCCAATGCCGAAGCCTGAAGAAGCCAAGTCCCGTGCCTAGTCTGCCCAGGTTACAGCCTGAATCTGCAAGCATCATTTTCGTCATCCCCGGCGAAGAGCGTTCTCGCTGCGCTCGTTCTGGAGATAGACAGCATCCCTAAGCCTGACGGCTCAGGAGCGCTTTAGGATACCGCTCATATCGAACAGGACTCAAACTGCCTCGAACCGTGATCGAAGACAATCGACGATCATTCGGTGTCAGTTCGAGTTGCGACACAGAGCTTACAATAACCGTTTAGAACCCTCAACCCTGCGGCGTTATTCTGGCCATCGGCTTCCGGATTGGCCATCACGCAAGCTCACTCAGGGCAAGTCATTCAATGCAGGTTCTCAGCAAGCAGGTCCATTGATCTTAACTCCCGAATCCGGGGTCTGGTGTCAAGCCTCCTGAATGAGAGGGGATGCAGGTGAACTGCTAGTCACATGCAGCAAGTGCCGTGTTTGATTCAAACGGCACTGGCGCCGATCAGGCAAATCAGCCCGATAACGACTTCCTCTGCTCCACCCAGTTGCAGGCAGCTTCGCCCCACATGGGACGCGCAATGAAATATCCCTGAGCGAGATCGCAACCCAAGGTATTGAGGTAGTTGAGAGTATCAAGGTCTTCAACACCCTCCGCCGTGACCAGCAGGCCGAGGCTGTGGCCAAGCTCGACGATCGATTTGACGACGCTACGCGACTCGCTGGAGTTCAGTGCCTGCATGACAAACGACTTGTCCACCTTGATCTCCGAGAAAGGCAGTCTTACCAGCTGCACCATCGAGGAAAATCCGGTGCCGAAGTCGTCGATCGACAGTTGAAAGCCCTTCACGCGCAATCTTGTCGACAAGTCCAGAGAGAGGATTGGATCGACCATCGCGCTGGTCTCTGTCAATTCCAGGACGACACGCTCTGGAGCAATCCGATAGCGGCTGCACAGGGCGGAAAGGTTATCCGCCATCTGAATATCCACGAGGCATTTCGCGGATAGATTCAACGACAATTTTGCATCGGATTGCGGAAAGGACTGGGAGAACCATTCCAGGCTTTGCTCGAAGATCTGCTCCGTCAGGACATCGATCAGCCCGACATTTTCCGCGAGCGGAATAAATCTGTCGGGCATCACGATTCCCCTTTTGGGATGTTTCCAGCGAACCAGTGCTTCAAACCCGACCGTCAGGCCGCTCTTGCATTCGATTTTCGGCTGGTAGGCCAATATAAATTCGTAGCGATCCAGGGCGTTCTGCAAATCCCACGGGGTAATTTCAAATACTTCACCGTATGCAGATTGCTCCTTTGCCGATGTGGGCCGATCGCATTCGCTTCCATCGCCGATCAGCGAGCACAGTGCCTCTCTGGAAATCGGCTTGGAAATGACCCCCAAAATGCTCAACCCGTGCTCCAGAGCCGAGCGCTGCGCGGCTTCCAGCACCCTGGTGCCCATGCCGCTGGAGATGACGATCTTAGCCCGGCACTTGTACTCCGCCAGCAGGCGCATGATCTCTACACCGTCCAGTTTCGGCATCACCAGATCGATGGTGAGAATGTCAAAATTCTTCTGCTCCAATCGCAGGAAGAACTGTTCCGGGCGGGTCACGAACTCCGCTTCAAAGCCGAGGCTCTCCACCATCCATTGGATTGTCTGGCCAGCAGCCGCGTCATCGTCGAGGATGAGAATACTCCGGTTAGCCATTGCGTTCCTCCTCTACAGGCGCGGACTGGCTTGCGTCAGCATTCCGCGGATTCTTCTCGCCAGTTGCAGCCGGGAATAGGGCTTGTTCAGCAACTGTACATGCTCGTCCAGAAGCCCCTGGTGGAGAATCGCGCTCTCTGCATACCCGGAGCAGAACAACACCTTCAACGCGGGGTAAAGCTTGCGTGCTTCCTGCGCCAGTTCGCGGCCGTTCAAGCCGCCAGGCATCACCACATCGGTAAAGAGAAGTTCGATCTCCGGGTGCTCCCTGAGAGTCGTCAATGCGTCCTTGCCATTCGCAGCCTCCAGGACCTGGTACCCGAGATGGAGCAGCTGGGTCTTGGCAAACTCGCGCACCGGTTCATTGTCTTCCACCAGAAGAATGACCTCCGAGCCATGATGATCGGCAATCAAGGTTGCTTCCTGATTGGTTGGTTCGCTTTCCTGGTCAGCCTGGGGAAGGTAGAGCTTCACCGATGTGCCATGCCCGGGCTCCGAATAAATCTTCACATGCCCCTGAGATTGCTTGGCAAAGCCATACACCATGCTTAACCCCAGGCCCGTACCCTTGCCTACTTCCTTGGTGGTGAAGAATGGATCGAAGACGCGTTCCAGGTTTTCCGAGCTGATGCCGGAGCCCGTGTCAGAGACTGAAATTAGAATGTATTGTCCTGGCGTGACGTCGGCGTTCAGCTCCGCATAACTGGAATCCAGTTCCGCGATGCCGGTCTCGATGATCAATTTTCCGCCGCCCGGCATGGCGTCCCGGGCATTCACGCAAAGGTTCAGCAGCGCGCTCTCCAACTGCGTAAGGTCAACCAGCGCCGTGCAATCCTCTCTGCACTTGATCACTTCCAGATCGATATCCGCGCTCAAGGTGCGGCGCAGAAAGCTCTCCATGTCCACGAGCATCCGATTGATGTCGACCGGCTTCGGCTGCAGGGTCTGGCGGCGGGCGAAGGCGAGCATGCGATGGGTGAGCTCGGCGCCGCGCTTGGAGGCTTCGAGGATCATCTGGGTCATCTTGCTCAGGCGCGGGTTCTGTTTCACTTCCTCGCCGATGAACTCGGAACAACCCAGGATTATGGTCAGCAGGTTATTGAAATCGTGTGCGATCCCGCCGGTCAACTGGCCCACCGCCTCCATCTTCTGCGCCTGCCGGAATTGTTCTTCCAGTTGCCTCCGCTCCGTGATGTCGCGGAAGGTCCAGATCCTGCCATAATAATTGTTCAATTTATCCCGGACCGGGGCCGAGTAGCGATCGAAGATGGTGCCGTTCAGCAGTTCAACCTCATCGCGGCTGACTTCGTCAGGATGGGAGTTCAGATAATCCACTTTCTCACTGAAATGATCAGGGGCCTTGACGATGGTGCGCACAAATTCGCGCTGCCGGACATCGTCTGGATCCTCGGCAATCTCTTTGGGGATTTGCATCAGTTCGATCATCCGCTGATTCTGCAGGATTTTCCCCCCCTCGCGGTCGACGACAAGGACGCCGTCGAGAGAAGAGTCGACCTGGGCCTCGAAGAATGCGGTTCGCCAGCGCAATTCTTCCTCTTTCTTCACTCTGTCCTTTTCATGCAGGTTCACCTCCAGGGCGAAGGAGATATCCATCGCCATCTCGTCGAGCAACTTGGCCTCTTCTTCGTCGAAGAACCCCAACTCGCTCGCATAGAGATTGAAAACGCCGACAATCTGGTTCTCGCACCGGAGTGGAAAGGATGCCAGCGACCGGTATCCGAGCTGCAAAGCGTAGTCTTTCCAAGGCCGGTAGAACTCGTGCTCGATGTCGTTGCAGAACTGGTGCTCTCCGGAATGGAAGCAGCGCGCCGCCGGTCCGGTAGCAGTCTTCGGGTCCTGAAAATCGATTCTCACCCGTTTGAGATAATCTTCGGCCGCTCCACTGGATGCGATGGGTATCAGCACTTCAGTTGCAGGATCGGCCATCCCGATCCACGCCATCCGGAATTTCCCTTTCTCCACGGCGATGCGGCAGGCGGCCTCAAGCATTGCCTGGGAATCTTTCATGCGAACAATGGTCTCGTTGATGTCGCTCAACACTGAGTAAACGCGGTTGAGCCTTCGAATCCGCACTTCGGTCTGCTTGTTCTCTGTGATGTCGGTGTGAACCCACAGCTTTCCGTAGGATTTTCCATCTACGGTCAAAGGGACGAAATCCCTTAGAAGCACCTTCCCTGTCTTGAGTGGAATCTCTTCGCCCAATACCAGTTTGCCTTCATCGACAATCTTCTGAATGCGCGCGAAGGACTCGTCAGGCCGCGGGCTGACCTGCATGATCTTCTCGACCATGTCGATGGCGTTCAACCCCATCAAGGCGTCGGGCGCATCCTCTGGGCAAAAGAAGTTGCAGAAAGCCTGATTGACGAACTCGATCTTCCCCTCGTCCGTTACCAGCAAAACGCCGGAATACAAGTTGGAGAGAATGGCGTAGAAGCGATGAAGGGTGGTTCGCAGAACACTTTCCGCCCGCTTCCGGTCGGTCGTGTCCTTTGCGATTCCCAGCAGTACGGTGCGCTTCTCAGCCGGATCCTTCAAAGGCGCCGCATGCAACTCCAGCCAGCGCCGCGCACCTTTCAATCCTACGATTTCGTACTCGATGCTCCCCGATTCACCGCGGCAGACACGCTCTGTGAGATCGCGAAAGGCGTCGCGAGATTCCGGGACAACTGCTTTGTAACTGTTCTTTCCGATAACCTTTCCTGCGCTGTCAGCCTCCAGCATGCGCAGTCCCGCCTCATTCATGGTCAGGACCGTTCCGTCGGAGGCAATCGAAGTGATGCAATTCGGACTGTTTTCAATGATGGCCCTGAGGTGGGCCTCACGGGCTGACAGAGTGCGGTTTGCTTCCTCTAGTTGGAGGGCCTTTGACTCCAGTTTGTGGATGAGGACCTCACTGTACTGCCGGAGCAGGTCCGTCTCTTCGCCAACTGGAGCATTCGCGGGAGACATATCTCCTCGCACGGCTTTCGCCAGAACCTCGCGGATTCTGGCCATGAAGGGAGCGGGTTCGGTAGGTTTGACTATAAAGGCGTCCGCGCCGAGGTCCAGTGCAAGTCGTTCGTCCTTCGGGTCCGTGTAAGTTGCCGTGTAAACGATAAACGGGATCCGATTAAGCCGTTGGTCCGCTTTCCATTGCCGCAACAGAGTGAAGCCATCCATGACCGGCATGAGCAGGTCGGAAACGACCAACTCCGGCGGATCGGCCAAGGCTGCGTTCAACGCTTCGGCGCCGTTCCTGGCCGTATGAACCTCATACCCCGTTGAGTGCAACAATGCCTGGAGGTAATAAATGTTCTCGTCATTGTCATCTACGATCAGGATTCTTTGCATGGGATCGTCTCGTTTCCTTTGCGGAAATGGCCGGTTACCGAGGCAAGTGTTTGGTGATTTGGTCAATAAAAGTGCCGGGGTTGATGGGTTTTTCAATATAGTCCGTCGCGCCCGAGGCCAGAGCTTTCTCGCGGTCTCCCACCATCGCATAGGAAGTTACCGCAATGATAGGCGTATCTCTGAGAGCAGGATCCCTACGGATTTCCTCAGCAACGGCATAGCCGTCGAGCATGGGGAGTTGAATGTCAAGCAGGATCAAATCCGGGCGCAATTCACTGGCCATGGTAACTCCCAGTCTTCCATCGCGGGCTTCGTGGACAGACAGTCCGTGCTTCTCCAGCAGGAAGCGCACCAGATAGAGATTCTGTTCGTTATCTTCAATCACCAGAACTGTGTTCTTCACGAGTCTTACCCCATTCCAACGGCAATCGAACGGTGAACGTGCTGCCCTGATTGAGGGCGCTCTCCACGGAGATGAATCCCCCCAGGAGCTCTACCAGCCGCTTGCAGATGGAGAGACCCAATCCGGTTCCTTCACGCTTGCGCGCCAGGCCGGTATCCTCTTGGCGGAAAGGCTCAAATATACTCTGGTAATGTTGGGGATCAATCCCTATGCCCGTATCCCGAATGGTTGTAACTATCCATTCATGGTCCAGCCGGCATTGAACCACCACTTCTCCCTGATCGGTGAACTTGACGGCATTGCCCAGCAGATTCAGCAGAATCTGTTCCGTGCGCCGCTGGTCGCTGTTAATCTCGCCCACCTCCGGTGAAAGCTCTGTCCGCACCGTGATCCCCTTCTTCCCGGCCAACGGCAAGATGGCAGACACGGTTTTCTGAATGGTGGGGAGCATGGGGAAAGAAGCGCTATATATATCCAGTTGGCCGGCCTCGATCTTCGAGATGTCCAGAACGTCATTGATCAGCGCCAGCAAATGCCGCGAACTGTTCTGCACCATTCCCAACTGTTTTGCCTGTTCGTCGTTCAGGGGCCCCGCAAGTCCCTGTAGAACGATCCCCGTGAATCCGATGATGGAGTTCAGCGGAGTTCGCAATTCGTGCGACATGGTGGCCAGAAAAGCTGACTTCAGCCGGTCGGCGGATTGCGCTGCGTCCCTGGCTTCCACCAGTTCAGCGGTGCGCAGGCGGACACGATCCTCCAGTTCGCTTCGTGCATGCTCCAGAGCTGCAATGGCTTCGGCACGCTCGTTTCGCGCACGCAAAGCCGCAATGCCATGAGCCAGATTCTCCCCGAGTTCAGCGATGAGTCCGACTTCCGATGCGTCGAAAGCCTCGGGTTCGCGCGCATAGATTGCCAAAGCTCCATAAACAGAGCCCCCTTGGTACAAGGGTACCGCCATAATGGACTCAAATCCGCGGGGAGCCAGGTCGTTGTGCCATATAGCAAATGCCGGCTGGGCGCCAAGGCGACGCACCACCACCGGCTTTCCTGTGCGGATCGCCGGACCGATGCATCCCCTCCCGAACTCATTGTCGGCCCAGCTTACATGGATGCGATCCAGAAAGCCATCCCCTTCGCCAGCGGATGCAACCGGACGAACGGTTCGCGCTTCGTCGTTCTCGGCATAACCCACCCAGGCAAACAGGTACCCTGCCGGTCCGACAGCTATGCGGCAAACCTCATTCAGCAGGGCTTGCTCCGCGGCAGCATGAACCACTGCCGAGTTACATTGGGACAAAACTCGCAAAGCCCGGTGCGTTTGGCGCAGGGCCTCTTCCTCGGCTTTGTGTTCGGTGATGTCCGTGCTGATTCCGCAAAGTGCATAAAACTGGCCGTTGTTATCTCTGATCGCAACCTTGATGCTCTGATAGCTGTGCAAGCCATCGGCCAGCAGAGACTGTTCCTCGAACTCCTTTGTCTGGCCGCTCTCCACTACTTCCCGATCATTGGCCGTGAACTGGCGAGCTGCATCTTCGGAAAAGAGTTCGAAATCCGTCTTCCCTTTGGCGCGTTCGCTGGGGATCTTGAACAACTCAGTCCAACAGCGATTGACAAAGATGTAGCGGCCAGCCTGATCTTTCATGTAGATCAACGCCGGCGAGTTGTCGAGCACCGCTTGCAGTTCCGCACTTCTCTTGCGGACCAGTTCCTCGGCTCGCTTGCTTTCTGTGATGTCGGTAAGCATGACCAGCATGCCATCGTCTCCGTGCTGTTCATCTGGAATCCGGGTCGCTGATATCTTTGCCCACACCTCTTCGCCGGCTTTCTTGCGCAAACGGAGTTCGCTCGCGCCAACTCCGAGAAGAGAAGCATGGGAAGCTTCGGGGCAGAATTCGAGAGCGCTTATTCCAGTCATTTCCTGCGGCTCATAGCCAAGCATATGGGCCAACTGGCGGTTCACGAAGGTCGTGCAACCCTGAGCATCCAAAGTCCAAATGCCTTCGTTGGCCATCTCCACAATCCGCCGATAGCGCTTTTCGCCTTCCCGCTCCGCCTCTTGCGTCGCCTGTTCCCTGATGAGATGTTCCCGCTCTGCCTCGGTGGCTTTCCGCTCGGCAGTCACGACCGACAAGAGGAGTCCAGAGACAGCCAGGGTGGTAAAGAAAAGCTGAAGCAGGAGAGCATTGGTGAAAGGCAGATCCCTTGAAAAGGGCCCCATTCCGTGCGCGGTCGCGACCAACGCGACCGCGGCAATAACGGCATTGATCAGAGCGGTTCCTGCAACTTCAAATCGAATTGCCGCCCACAAGACGAACGGCGAGACCAGCATTGCCATCACGGTATGGTGAGTGGCAAAGAAATGGCGCGAATCAAAGAGCAGCATGCTGGTGAAGGCCGAGAGGAGGAGCAGTCCAACCAGTTCCAGTATCCGGGCGGCGGAGCGCACTTTGCCCAGTTCGCGAAGCGAAAGCAGCAAGGGTGCAGCCAGCAGAATGCCCATGGCGTCACCCAGGTAGTACATCAACCACACTTCAGTCCCCGTTCCCCACGGCTTCACGCCGGAGAAAAGGAGAGCGCAGGTTCCAATGGATGCGCTTATCGTCGAACTAAGTACCGCCGCCAACACCATCAGTCCAAGCATGTCCCGAAGGCGAGTCAGCGAGGTTTGAAAGCCGGGAATGCTGTGGAGCAGGAACGCCCCCGCCAGCGCCGCGGCTGTGTTTCCCCCAGCCAGCCCCAGGGCCGCCATGAAGTGAAGATGCCAGAGAAAATTGACCAAGAAGGCAGCGAGAAAGATGGCAGGCCAGCAACGCCACCCAAAAAGCAGCAGACACGCTAAAGCCACCCCAGAGGCCGGCCAAACCGGGGAGACGTTACCAGCCGTGAAAGGCACTGCCAAACCTGCCATGCCCGCCAGAAAATAGAGCACGCCAGTCCCGGCTAGGTGTCTGAAGGCCGGGATGTTCATTTGGACTCCCAGACAGGTCAAATGTACACCCATTTGTGCAGTCTCAAGCAATCATTCAGGCCAAGGTAAGAGTACGGGAGGGGAAATAATCCACAGAACACAACACTCATGATCGGGAGCAGCAAGATCGGGCTTAGCTCCAGAGCTGCCGGATTGTTATCCGGACTTCACACAGGGCACCGATTCTCACGCTTTGAAACCCAACCGGTCATGCCTGACAGGCAAAATGGAATTTGATCCTCAGTTGGTGACACAGGCTGGGGCAACTTGATTAAATACAACTTGTTATGGCATCTATTGCGGAACGATCCTGAAAAGTCGGCCAGTGTCAAGGAATCTGTCGGATGCACTCAGAGCAGCCGAATGGCCCTGCGCTAGAGCAGGGTTCGGAAGAACAAGATTCTAGATCTGAGTTCAGACTGGATGTCCAGAGCGGCTAGATCCAGGGTGAGCGAGTTTGCCAGTTGAAGGGAAACTGCATTGCTCGCAGATTGACCGCCGGATGAGCGTTGAAAAGAGCTTTGAGCCGTTCTCTCCAGCAGGAATCAGGAGAAATGTCGGCGAGCAGCGTTTGGATGATTAGCGCGATCACGTAAAAGCGGTCATTTCCAATGCCGCTTGCTTTCCACGCCACGGGCAATTCCGGCTTGACGGCAAGTTCTCGATTCCACAAGCGGCTGTGATGCGCGCAGACGTTTCGGACCGCCGTCAGGGCATGAAGCCAGCTCACAAAAACGGGTTGTGGCTGATTGAATTCGCGGCCGATTTTCTTCCGGAAGCTCGTCCGCAAGTGCTCATACATCTTCGACAGCGCACCGAAGCTGATCAGTTCCGTAGCCATCCAGACGGGCAAGTAAGTTTCGGATGTGTATTTGGTCCGATAGTGCCCGATGAACACCTCGGTCGATCTACTTTCCTCGCGCCGAAGAATCTTCATGAAGTCGGCATGATTGAAAGTCGTGGCAAAATTGGCCGAGTCAGCATAGCCGAACACGCCCAGGTCTTTCCCTATGTGATACGTAATGACGGCGCGGACGCTGATCTCAATCGCGTCCAGGGCTTCGAGCACAAGCCGCCGAAGATCGGCGTCGAATTTGTAGAGGTCAATAATTTGATTGAAGGTTGTTCCCGAACGAAAATTGCCGGTAGCCGCATCTTTGATAGGGATGAAGTACGCGCTCAACCGGTAGTACCCGATTTGCTTTAGGCACAGCAGCGCCCGGCCTCTGTCTGGGCAGCCGAGGCCGCGGAGAATCAACAAATCGACTTAATCTTCGTAAGGAAGATGCGGCTTGCCGTATTTCATTGGAAAAAGAAAAACCCGCCGAATTGAGCGTCACCTGCTTCCAGGGAGAGGCTTGGCGGGTAGCCACCAGAATGAGATGCGAAACCAACACGACTATTTCCGCGACATCAAGGCTACGGCGATCGACTCTGATTCTTTGCAACTTGCGGAGACACTGATTGAGCGGATGAGCGCCAAGCTTGATATGAGCAAATTCCAAGATGGCTACGAGCAAGCGGTGAAGGCGCTAATCGAGGCGAAAGTGAACAATCTGCCTCTGCCGACTGAGGAAGAACCGAAACTGCAGCAAGGCAAGGTCATCAACCTGATGGATGCGCTACGGAAGAGCATCGGGAAAGCGGGGCGACCAGGAAAGAAACCTCCCAAGAGCGAGAAGGAACCTCCAGCCAGGAAATTTGGACTCGTCAAAGTGCAGAGCCGTTCCGCCAGTAAACGCAAAACCGCATAAGAAGACCAACGAGGCGTCGGATAATTCCTTAGTTTCTCGAGTCAGAAGGCTTCTTTTCCAGCGAAAGCGACATGGTAACCCTACTGTGCAAGCGGCGGGGTGGCTGGCGGTGCTGCGGCTGAAGGCCTGAAAACCCGAAACCGCCTACACCTTCAGCACATCGCCTTCCCGCGCCACAATCTGGTAGAGCACTGGGTTTACGAAGAAACCCAGGAACAGCCGCGAAATCAGGCCCGCCACAATCACAATGGCAAACGGCTTCTGCGTGTCAGAACCGATGCCCGTCGAGAGCGCCGCCGGCAGCAGTCCCAGGCACGCTACTAGCGCCGTCATCATAATGGGCCGCAGGCGCAGCAACGAAGCCTCTCGCGTTGCGGTTCGGATGTCCATGTTCTGCTCGAGGCGCAGCTTGTTGACATAGGAGACGAGAATCACCGCGGTTTCGACCGAAACTCCAATCAAAGCCAACAGGCCCAGCGCCGACGAAGCGCTGAACGGGGTGTGCGTCAGCTTAAGCGCCAGCAAGGCGCCCACCGGGTCGGTCAGGAGCACGCCCAGCAGAACGATGATCGGAAACTTGAAGTTATCGTACAGCGCGAACAGGATCATCGAGATAATCAGCAGCGCCAGCGGCCCGATCACGAACAATTGCTCCTTTGCTGCCACCAGTTCGTCGTACTCGCCGCCCCACGTCATCCGGTATCCTGCCGGCAGTGACTTCTGAATGTCGGCGATCGCCTGCTGCCCCGCGTTCACCGCGCTCGCCAGGTCGCGCCCCTCCACGCTGTACTGCACGCCGATATACCGTGAGTTGTTTTCGCGATAGATGAGCGCCGCCCCGCCCGACTCGCGAATATCGGCCAGCGCGCTCAGCGGAATCTGCTGCCCCGCCGGTGTTCCCACCAGCAGATTGCCGATCTGCTGCGCGCTTTCGCGGAACTCCGGCTTCATACGCACCACCAGATCGAAGAGCTTTTCGCCCTGGACCACCTGCGTGGCCGCCTGCCCGCCCACCGCAGCCTGCACAATTGCTTCAACGTCGGCCACGTTAATGCCGTAACGCGCAATCTTGCCGCGATCCACATTGATGGTCAGGGTCGGCTGCCCCAACTGGCGCACCACGGTCAGTTCCGTGAATCCCGGAACCTTGCTTAGCCGCTGCTTGACCACCTGTGCCGTGTTCTGCAGCACAGTCAGGTCAGGCCCGTAGATCTTCACCGCTAGCGCGCTCTTCAGCCCCGTCAGCGCCTCGTCTACCGCGTCTTCTGCCGGCTGCGTGTAGTTGAAAACCACTCCCGGAAAAACATCAAGCTGGCGCTGAATATCAGCCGTCAGCTCTGCCTTGTTGTGGATAGCGCCCGTCTTCCAGACCGCGTCGTTATACGGCTTTAGCCCAACGTAGAATTCGTCGTTGTAGAACCCCGTCGGGTCGGTGCCGTCGTCCGGCCGCCCCAGTTCCGAGCCCACATCCGTCACCATCGGGTACTTCATCAGGATGTCCCGCACCTGCGGCGAAAATCTGCTCGATGTCTCAAACGAAACCGTGTACGGCATCGTGGCGCGAATCCACAGCGCCCCCTCGTCCAGATGCGGCATGAACTCACCACCGATAAACGGAATCAGCAGCAGCGAGGCCGCGAAGATCGCTACGGACAGGGTCATTGTGATACCGGGCCGGTCCAGGCACCAGTCCAGCCACACCGTATATTTTGTTCTCACCCACTCGAACGGCTTGTTTTGCTTTTCGTGCACGCCCTTCTTGAACCACATGACGCACAACACGGGCACAAGCGTCAGTGTCAGAATCATTGCGCCCACTAGCGCAATGGCCACCGTATCCGCCATCGGCTTGAACAGCTTCCCCGACGGGCCCGTCAGCGCGTAAATAGGCAGATAACCGGCAATGATGACGGCTACCGAATAAAAGATGGGCCGGTCCACGTCCTTCGCGGCCTTCAGAATCACATCTTCCAGGTCGTATTCCTGCCCCTCGCGCATGCCAAGTTCGCGGAAAATGTTTTCCACCATCACCAGCGTGCCGTCGATCAGAATGCCAAAGTCGATTGCCCCGATCGAGAGCAGGTTTGCCGGAATCCCGTCCGCGTGGAGGAAGATGAACGAGAACATCAGCGACAGCGGAATGGTAAGCGCCACAATCACGGCAGCGCGGAAGCTCACCAGGAACGCCATCAGCACTACGAGCACCAGCGTCATGCCTATCAGCAGGTTGTGCTCCACTGTATCGATAGTCAGTTGCACCAGGTCGCTGCGGTCGTAGTACGGGCGCACCTTCACGTCCGGCGGAAGAACATGCTCGTTCAGTTCCTGCGTCTTGGCTTTGACGCCCTTCAGCACATTCTGCGTCTGCTCGCCGCGCCGGATCATGATGACGCCTTCCACCGCGTCATCCGTCTTGTTGAAGCCGAACTCGCCTAGCCGCGGCGCGTTCCCGATCTCCACCTGCCCGATGTCCCCAATGCGCGTCGGCACCCCGTTCTGCGAGCCCACGATGATATTGGCAATGTCCGATGTGTCGCGCACCAGGCCCACGCCGGTCACGTAATCGAACTGCTGCCCCTGCTCGTAGAATCCGCCTCCGGCATTCGAGTTATTCACCGAGAGTTGCTGAATGACCGTCGGCACAGTCACGTGATACGCGTAGAGCCTGGCCGGATCGAGCAGCACCTGGTACTGCATCACGGTGCCGCCAAAACCGGAGTCGTCCGCTACGCCGGGCACCTGCTTGTATTGCCGCTCCAGCACCCAGTCTTCAATCGTCTTCAGTTCCTGAGGCGTGCGGTCCGGGCTCTCAATCACGTACCGGTACACAAGCCCCGAGGGGCTCGCCAGCGGAGCCAGAGTTGGCGTCACGCCCACCGGATACGTCACTTCGCTTAGCCGCTGAAAAACCACATCGCGCGCAAAGTAGTCGTCCGTGCCCTCGTCGAAGGTCATGATCACGTCGGATAGCCCGTAGAGCGAAATCGAACGCATCACCGTCAGCTTGGGAACACCGTTCATCTCCACTTCCGTAGGAACGGTCACCAGCCGCTCCACCTCTTCCGCTGCGTGGCCCGGCCATTGTGTAATCACCTCCACCATAGGCGGCGAAAGATCCGGGTACGCGTCTACAGGCATGTTGTGGAAGGCCATCGATCCGCCTACGGCCATGAACGCCACCATGAGGAGGACGATCGGCTTCTGGCGCAGCGCGAATTGAACGATGCGATGAATCATTTCAGCCTGTTTCCTCAGTGCTGCAGCGAATTGACGACTTGCAGGAACAGGCTACCGTTGCCTACAACCTTGTCGCCCGGCGATATGCCCTTCACGATCTGTGTCTCACTACCCTGCATTGCGCCCAGCACTACGTCACGCCGCCCAAACTGGTTATCACCCGTCAGCGCATAAACAAAGGGCTGGTTGTTGTCATCGCGCAGCACGGCCGCATTGGGCACCGCCAGCGCGCTCTTCAGAACCCCGGCTGTCACCGTGACCGTGCAGTACATGTCGCGCTTCAGCTTCTCGCCGGGGTTATCTACCACCACGCGTGCCTGCAGCGTTCGCGTGTTCGGATCGAGCGCCGGCGACACATACGAGATCTTCCCGTGGAAGCTTTCAGGAAACGCGTCCGTCTGCACCACCACGTCGTCGCCACTTTTCACATACTGCAGGTCTGCCTGGTACACGTTGGCCAGCACCCATACCGTACTCAGGTCTGAAATGGTGAACGCCTGCGTCTGTCCTGCCTGCACCACTTGCCCGGGTGAAACCAGCCGCTCCACAACCTCGCCGGGAATCGGCGCCAGCACCGGAATCTGCGCCGACGATGGAGTCTTCGCCAAGTCCTCAGGATTCTTGATGCCCAGAATCCGCAGCCCCTGCTCGGCCGCGTTCAGGTCCGCGCGCGCCTGCGTGCGATTGCTCTCCGACTGCTCCAGATCCTGCTGCGCAATGGCATGGTGCGCATAGAGGTCCTGCGCGCGGTGATAAAACTTGTCCGCCAGCCGGTAGGAATCCGCTGCCTTCAAATAGCCATCGAGCAGCTGCGCGTAGTCCGGGCTGCTCACTTCAAGCATCGGCTGGTTCATCTGCACTCGATCACCCGGGACTACCAGTATCCGGCTCACTGGGCCGCCCACCTGCGTAATTACCGGCGTCGTCTTGAACGCGTTGTATGCCACAGCACCCGTCAGCCGTAGCGTGTTCGTCATCGTTCCCGGCGTCATCGTCACCACTTGCACGTGCCTCATCTGGTCCGCGGGAATCGTAAACAGTTGCGGAGTTGCCGAGGGCGTTGCTCGCGACGAAAAAGATGTCATCCCGCTCGCATTGTCGTTCGAGTGGCAGCCGGCCAGCGTCAACAACGCAACAAGAGGCCATGCGCTCCGCAACCGGCGGGCGCCGTCCATCATCTGTGGGTATCTCATGGTAAGCTCCTGGTTCCGACCGCCTCGCGGAGCTGCTCCAGCGTCTGTAGATACGACGCCAGCGCCTGCCGGTAGCCGAGTTGCGTTGCCCGGTAACTCCGTTCGGCGTCAAGAAAATCCAGCAAGCTGGCCGCGCCGTGTTTGTAGGCGTAATCCGTGATGTCGCGCGACTGCTGGGCCTCGTCGAGATACCCCGAGCGGTAGAGCCCGACGATCTCGTCGTTCGCCCGCCAGCCTTCGTATGCGTCGCGTACGTCCGTCAGCACCTGCCCGTTCGCATACAACTGTTGCTCCTCGCCCTGCGTAATCGCAAAGCCGGCGCGCTTGATCTCTCCCTGGTTGCGATCAAAAATGGGCAGTTGCACAGAGCCGAAGAACGAAAGGTTGTTCAGTCCCGTCAAGTGTGTGTAGTTGATCTGCCCGGTTACGTCCCGCTTGCCGATCGCCTTCTGGAGTTGAAACTGGCTCTTCGCCGCCGTCACCCCCAGCTTCGCCGCTTGCAGATCCGGCCGGCTCTTCAGTGCCGCAGTCTGCAAATCTTCGAGCGCGCCCTTCATCGGCTGGTAGTCGAATGAGCCCGCCACGTCATAGTCCGCGGTCACGGATTCGTATCCCAGCAGCTGCCTCAGATCCGAGAGCCCCTGCACCCTGGCCAGCTTGGCCTGTGCCACGTCGGTCTGGAACTGCAGAAACTGCAGCTTCATCTTCAGCAGATCGTCCAGTCCGATATCGCCCGCGTTGTAGCGCGCTTCGGTGATATCCAGTGTGTCCTGGAAGCTCTTCAGGTCCTGGTTGGCCAGTTCCAGAGTCGATTCTGCCAGCTCCACGTTCACGAAATCTGTTGCCACATTGAAGGCGAGCGTACGTTCGTTGTCGCCGACCTGCGCCCGCGTCACCGCCGTCTGGTCCTTGGCCGCTTCCAGCCGATGCTGGCGCTTCTTTCCGCGTTCGAACAGATAGCTCACGCCCAGATCGAACTGCGCCGTGTTGTCGAGGTAATCATTCGTGATCTGGCTGGGCTGGAAAAGAGGTAGAAACTGCGTGTCGCCTAGCAGCACTGGGTCCGGCCGAAGGTTGGCGGTGATCTCTTCCGCCTCGTTCTGCTGAACCGTGGTCCGCGCCGCCAGCAGATTGTGATTGTGCTCGAGCGCCATCTGGATCGCCTGATCGAGCGTAATCAACTTCGCACCGGGCATCTGCGCCAGTTGGCCGACAGGCGGCGGAGACTGCGCCGGTGTCGTTTGAGCAACCGAGAATTCCGCGAAAAGCAACGGGAGCGACAGCATGGATAAACGTACGATGGATGAACGCATAGGCGCTCCAACTCCTGAACCAAAAGAATGGCCGATGAACGTGCCGCATAGGCACGAAGAGTAGGGAGGGGCTATACGGGAGGGGCGCGGGGCGGCTTTTCATTTGCCCTGCAACGCGAAACGAAGCTATTCTCCCGAACCGCGTATTTTGCCGTGGCCGGGACCAGTCCGGTCGCTCCAATCACTGCCGCCGGAGGTGCGAAGGCCAGGTGGCACAGCATGCAGTTGCTCGTGGAGCACTGGTCATGATGGTGCCACGCCATTCCCATCGTGGTCGCCAATACCAGCACGATCAACAGGATAGGAACGATGACACGCCAGATCCGCGTCGGCTCAGGCATTGCGAGTGAACCCTTTAAAAGCTTCTATTTCTCGATACTGCAACCATCGTCAACTGCATCGATGCCTTCTTCGGGAATTATCCCAGAATTCGACCGGCTGCACCCTCTCGGAGGAATGGGCCATCCGGAAGGGGAGGAATCCAGGAGTGAGAGTGTCTTCACTATAAACCCCGGAAACGCAGTAGGATCGAGAAATCCATCGAGCAAGAGTAGGCTGCCGGGTTCTCTGCCAAGTTTGCTTTGAACCTATACCTTTTGACACAGCCGGATGGGTGAGATCCGGCCGTTGATTTTGTGGGGTTTAGAGGGTGGGATTTCAGAGCCCTTTTGTCACAGCACAGTTGGCCGGCGTTTGGTCACGGAGGACGCGTCGCACCGTGGCTGTGGAGATACGGTGGCAGCGAGCGATCTGCCGTAAACTTTGGCCCTGGCAGCGATCATGATGGATAGCTTCACGGTCTACTGTTAGTGGGTTTCGTCCGATGTGACGGCCTCCGAGACGGGCGCGCCGCATGCCGGCGCGCACCCTCTCGAACGAAATACCCAACACCAGGTTTCCCCGTCCGTTTCCCTTATTCGCCGCCTTCGGAATTCCCTACGAATTCCGCCCCCCTTGCTGCCCATGAACTCTCTCTTTATCTGCTATTTGTCCAATATTCCTGCCTGGCTCGTCTTCTCTCCCTCCCCGGAACCCCGTACAAACCTGCTCCCCGCTCCATAAACTGCGCCACCTGGCCTGGTTCTGCTCTCTCGCTATTGCTGTCTACAGACAGGAAGCGAGACAGATTCATTGAGAAGGAAGATGACCAGTATGACCATGCCCTGGCTCTTCCGTTGATAGAGATACAGAGATGATCTCCTGACGGAGAAGAGAGAGTGGGACATTGCTAGATTGCGTCACAAGATGGGAGCCGGACATAATAAAACATCTCCCGCCCTCAAGGATTGCTGCTAGTCGTGTAGGCGGTTAACCGACCGGAACACGAGAGGGCTCTTCTGCGTTAAGCTTCTCAATTGGACCCAAAGGAAGACGCCGACAAGGATAGAGAAAGGAATGGTTTTCATGAAGCAATTGACACATGGCATAACGGCTGCGCTAATGGTCGTCTTGTCGGTAGGCGCGGCTACTGTGGGCGGCCAGCAGAACGCCGGGACAAAGAACAATGGTCTCGAAAGCAAACCCATTCTCGGCTGGAGCAGTTGGAGCTTCCTCCGCAAGGATCCCACGGCAGCGAAGATCGAAGCTCAGGCGCGCGCACTGCAGGACTCCGGCTTGCAGAAACTCGGTTACAAATACGTAAACCTTGACGACTTTTGGTACCAGTGTCCGGGCAGCCAGGGTCCCAACGTAGACCCTTATGGCCGTTGGGTGACAGACTCATCGAGATACCCGGCCCAGGGAGATACCGATGGCATCCAGGTAGTCGCTGACTACATTCACAGTCTCGGGATGAAGTTCGGGATCTACGTTACACCGGGTATTTCGAAGCAGGCGGTAAGCAAGAACACGCCGATCAAAGGCACGCCGTACACGGCCGTCCAGATTGCGGTTCCGTCTGTAACGGAGGAAAACTACAACTGCAAAGGCATGGTCGGCATTAGTTACAGTAAGCCCGGAGCGCAGGAGTATATCAATTCATGGGTCGAGATGCTCGCGGCATACGGTGTCGATTACATCAAGATCGACGGCATGAAAAACAGCAACGCCGCTGACGTGGAGGCATGGTCGAAAGCAATACGGCAAAGCGGGCGGTCAATCATCCTCGACGTCACACAGGGGAGCTTTACACAAGTCCTCGCCCCGACCCTGATGAAGTTCGCTGATCAATGGGAATTCGCACCTGACGTTGAATGCTATAGATGCGAAAAGGGCGAGAACAGCTACCCGCTGACAAGCTGGAAGGATATTGAGAAACGCTTCAACTATGTGGCCGAGTGGCAGCCTTACTCTGGATCGGGGAGATTCAACGACTATGACTCCATCGAGATAGGGAACGGCAGCAACAATGGGCTTACTGCAATCGAACGGCAGACGCAACTGAGCCTGTGGGCGCTTGGATCGGCGCCTCTTATTCTCGGCGTCGATCTGACCAAGCTCGACCAAGGGGATCTGGAGGAATATCTGAAAAACACCGCAGTCCTCGCGGTTGACCAAGATTCGATCGCTGCGAAAAGAGTTATCAATACCGGCAACCAGCAGGTGTTCGCCAAGATGGAACCGAACGGAGACGCGATTATCGGTTTGTTCAACACCGGTGGCACGGCGCAGAAAGTCTCAGTACAAGCGTCCGCCGTCGGCCTCCCCGGGAATGAACACGGCTATTCCGCACACAACCTGTGGACAGACACAACGGAGAAAACAGGCAGTGTCATCAGTGCTGTGGTTCCATCGCACGGGGTCGTCTTATACCGCGTCAGGGCACTTTGAAATCTGTCGACTTGGAGCGGTACCGATCTCAGGTTCTACACCGGGGACATTGAACCGCAGCGTGGTGCGCATTGCGTGTGAATCGGGAAGATGGGGCAGCCTGGAGCGCCGGTTGGGCTGAACATCTCAGTTTCGATCTCACATCCTGCCTCGGGTACGCTGAAACAGTGCGGGGTTCGCGGTCGTGAGTGGTTAGTGGGCAACCCGGACATTATCGCTCCAAATCTGGGTTCTGTCCGGATTGTTTGAATGTAAGTCTCGAGGAGGAGCACGAGGTGTTACAAAGGCTGAACTCAGCGCCACGCTGATTCAGAGAACGACCTCGGAGGCTCCTCAGAGACGATATGTATTACATCGGACTTGACGTTTACAAGAAGACGATCAGCCATTGCGTGAAGGACGCGGCAGGCAAGATCTACCAGGAAGGCAAGATCGGATCAACGCGGTGCGAGCTGGACGCGTGGATCAAGACGTTGCCCCAACCCCGGATGATGGCCATGGAAGCGACGATCTTCGCGGGGTGGATTTACGATTACCTGCTTCCGCACGCCGAGAAGGTGAAGGTGGCACATCCGTTGATGCTGCGGGCCATCTCGGCAGCCAAACGGAAGAACGACACGATCGATGCCCGCAAGATCGCCGACTGCCTGCGCTGTGACTTGCTGCCGGAGTGCCATATGGCCTCGACCGAGATCCGGGACCGCCGACGCACACTGCGCTATCGGAACCTGGTGCTCAGGCAGGTGGTGCAGATGAAGAACCGCGTATCGGGTCTGCTGATACCCGCTTCCACAACATCAAGCAGGCCATCAGCTACTGTGGGCTGTGCAGCGCGGGGAAGAGTTCGGCCGAGGGAAAGACATCAGGACCTATCGATGCGCAGGCGCCAGGTCCCGCAGATCACCGCCTGGGCGACGGAGGCGACTCCCGAGGCTCTCTTCGGATAGTTTCGGGACTGGCAGAGAACACAAACTCAATCTTCGGTGCGGACTCTTCGGAGTCTCAGACCGCAAATGGATGTCCGGTTCTGCTCGGAGCAGGAACCTTCAGCCGAGAGACAAAACGTGCGCAACAAATGATCCGATCAGACAACAACGCGCTCTCCAGCGCGCGTACAGAAGACTCGTGCTTTTCTGTTGACAAAGATTTACATGGACGGCGGTGATTCACCAATAACCCGGCTCTGGTTCATTTTCTATCGGGCGCATTCAGGTTTAGTGATGTCAGATAGGGTTCGAATGCTCCGACCGGTGGGAGTTGGCCTATATCTGGAAAGCGGCGACAAGGGATTTCGTCTTTCAACCCAGAATGACCACCCGTGTCAAGACCAATGTGGTAAAGAATGTAACTCATGGGGGGAACAGATGGCTGACTTTAAAGCGATTCCATACCGCATCCGAATTGGCGTCACGGGCCATCGGAAGTTGAACGATCTGGCGGCGGTGCAGGCGCTGGTCAAGAAGGCCGTTGACTCAGAGGTCGAGAAGCTGTTCCCGGAGCAGTCGAAGCGAAACATCCAACGTATCCGGCATTCGGGGAAGACCCCCATCTCATTCCGTGTTCTGAGCCCGCTGGCGGAAGGCGCAGACCGCGCGGCGGCGTGGGCCCTACTCTCCGAGCCAAGCGCGCGCCTGGATGTCGTTCTTCCCTTAGCGCTCGAAGACTACCTCGAAGACTTCGCGACCGAGGAGTCCCTCAAGGAGTTCAAGGAACTGCTGGGCCGTTGTAGGAGGCCTGTTTTGCTGCGGGCGCGGCGCATCCAGGATGACCGCAGGGATCCGAGTGACCAAGCAGAATTGCGCCGGGATTCCTACGCCCTCGCAGGTCGGTATGTAGTCGACCATTGCGATGTCCTAATCGCTGTTTGGGACGGTGAACAGTCACGAGGCCGCGGTGGAACCGCCGATAATGTCCAATACGCCCTTGAACAGAACCGCCCAGTCATTCGAGTGTGGGGGAACTCGTTTGAACTGCTGAACCGTGATTGCAATAATGGCCTTGATGCCTCCGCCCTCGACGCCATCGACCGGTTCAACCGGCAAAGGATCACGCTCGGACAGAGGGCGGACTACATGAAGAATCTCGATCGCGATCACTTTAAGCAACCGAAGACCGCAACTGAAATCCCAACCAAAGTGCGGGAATTGGTGAATGATCGCCTCTTTCCTTATTATGTGCAGGCTTCGATCCTGGCCAAGGAGAATCGAGACGAGTTTCACCGGGCAGGAAAGTACATCTATGTCCTTTCCGCGGCCGCGGTTGGATGCGCGGCGCTGGCTGTTCTCTTTCCGCCCATTGCGTGGTTAGGGTTCAGCGCCGAACTTGCGCTACTTATTGTCATGTCCCTCACCTTGCGCCAAGCACGCCGAAGACACTCTCATCAGAATTGGATCGAAAGCCGGTTTCTCGTTGAGCGTATTCGTTGCGGAATCTTTATGGCCATCTGCAGCGTCGAGCCGAGGCCCATCGAAGTGCTTCCCTACATGGGCCATTCGCAGACGGTCAACGACTGGACCGTGCGAGTATTCGACGAGATATGGGATCGGCTGCCTCCCCTCACTGGCTGCAGTCAGGGAGAGTGCCTGATTCTGAACCCGTATGTTCGTGAGGTGTGGATTGGCGAGCAGGTGAAGTTTCATAAGGAGAAGCGGGAGCGTGAAGCGCGGTCCCGGAAACGTCTGGCCGGGGCTGGTGCAATTGTGCTTCCGGTAACGATTGCGGCGGCGGCGCTACACATTCTGCTGCTTCTCTGGCATCCAGCAGGTACGGCGTCGGAGTCCATTCAATTGCTGCACCACGGGTTCCATCAGGGACTGTCATTCATTGCTCTGCTCTTTCCGGCAATTGCTGCATCACTCGCGGGCATGGAGGCACACCGCGAGCACTTGCGGCTTGAAAAGCGCAGCGCCAACATGGCGCCACAATTGCAGCAGCTGAGCCGGCGGATTGCCTCGGCGACTGATCCGGAACGGTTTGAGAATCTCTTGCAGCAGGTGGACGAAATCATGCTTCGTGAGACGCAGGACTGGCTGATGCTGATGAGGTACGTTGAGATCAAGGCGAGCTAGGAAGCGCTCAGGCCGGCTTGGGCAACAAACGGTTGGATCACTCGGGCTCGTCCGGCCAAGGGACATCTAGCGGCACAGCCAAGGTCGAACGCCAATAAGCGCATCCGTTGAGATCGGTGACCTTGATAGGCTCGTTGAGGGCCACTGCCAGAGTGGCAAGGAAATCCAGGCGCTCCGGCGAGAGCCGGGAGCGCAATTTGTCGAGGATATCGGCAACATTCCATTGGCGGGCGATATCGCCCAGACAGGGGATTTCGGGCTGGGCAATAAGCGTTCGTAACTGGCCGATATATTGGTTGGATTCGGCGTTCTTCAGCAAGCACAGAGCGATGCGAATCAACAGTATCCGTCCGCTGGTCATGTCATGTTGGCCCGCTTTGAGCGACCAAGCTTCCCTGTTCACGTGCAGAGCTTCATCGAGTCGATCAGCCAACATGAAAATAATTGCCAGGTTGTTGCGCCGATGGGCTCGCTTTGGATGATCGGTTGTCAGATATTGATCCTCGATACCTATCGCCCGCTGGAGCATGGCGGCAGCTTCTGTATAGCGATCAAGTCTGCGCAGATCGATCGCGTAATTATTTAGATCCACGGCGAATTGAAGTTGCTCAGCTTGGCCTACTTTTCCCTTGGCCTCAAGCAGCCGAAAAAGGAGCAGCTTTGCCTCACCCTGCCGGTTTGTCGCGTTTAACAACTGGGCAAGATTAGTAAGGCAGGAACCCACATTCGGATGGTTCTTGCCAAGGCTTTGCTCCCATATGGCCAGCGCGCGACGGAACAGTGGCTCGGCCTCCTCGAGCCGTTTTGTGTTCTGCAACAAAGTGGCGAGATTGTAGAGACGAAGGGCAACGTTTGGGTGGTCGGGGCCATACGCCTTCTCGTCGATGGCTAGGGCACGACGCATCAACGGCTCGGCCTCCGCAAACCGGTTGGCGGAGTTGAAAAGCACGGCAAGATTACTGAGGCAAAAGCCCACATTCGGGTGGTTCCCGCCAAAGCTTTTCTCCGAGATGGCCAAAGCGCGATGAAGCAGGGGCTCGGCCTCCGGAAGTCGATTAGTAGTTTGCAATAAAGTGGCTAGATTGTTCAGACGAACAGCGACGTTGGAATGATCCGGCCCATACGCTCTCTCGTCGATAGCGAGAGCGCGGCGTATCAGCGACTCGGCCTCTGCAACCCGGTTGGTCGCCCGCAACAACTGCGCAAGATTGCTGAGATTTGTGGCCACTTCAGGATGATCAGGTCCGTACGATCTTTCGTTGATGGCCAGGGCGCGGCGCATCAACGGCTCGGCCTCCAGTGGTCGATTTGTTGTGCCTAATAAATAGACGAGGCTATTGAGGCGGTTAGAGACGTTCGGATGATCAGGTCCATAGGACTTCTCTTCGATGGCCAGGGCGCGGCGTATCAGCGGCTCTGCCTCCGCCAATCGGTTGGTCTCTTGCAACAACTGGGCGAGAATACTGAGGTTAATAGAGACATTGGGATGATCGGGCCCGTAGGATCTCTCTTCGATGGCCAGGGCACGGCGTATCAGCGGCTCCGCCTCTGCCAGCCGATTGGTGATTCTCAACAACTGCGCAAGATTGCTGAGGGCTGCTGCCACTTCGGGATGATCAGGTCCGTACGCTCTTTCGTTGATGGCCAGGGCCCGGCGCATTAGTGGCTCGGCTTCCGCGAACCGGTTGGCCTCTTGCAGCAACGATGCGAGTTTGCTGAGCTTTCTCGCGACATCTGGATGGTCGGCGCCATAGGATCTCTCGTCGATTGCCACGGCGCGGCGGTACAACGGCTCGGCTTCCGCAAGCCGGTTGGCCTGTTGCAACAATGAAGCAAGATTGCCCAGGAGAGATGCCACGCTTGGGTGGTTCTCGCCAAGGCTCTGCTCGTCGATTGCCAGGGCACGGCGGTACAACGGCTCGGCTTCCGCCCGCCGGTCGGTGGCCTGCAACAACGAGGCGAGATTGTTGAGATGGATAGCGACGTTTGGGTGATCAGCTCCGCAGAATCTCTCGTCGATTGCCAGCGCAACGCGGTACAACGGCTCGGCTTCCGCCCACCGATTGGTAGCCATTAACAAGCGGGCAAGATTGTCGACACATGTGGCGACCTGGGGAAGATCAGGCTCTTGCGATCTTGCGTAGGTTTCTAAGGCGCGACGGTACAGAGATTCGGCCTCCGCTAGCCGGTTGGTAATCTCCAACAATCGCGCTAGATTATTGAGACCTGCCGCGACCCTGGGATGATCTGGTCCCCAGGTTCTTTCGTAGATCGCCAGCGCGCGGCGTATCATAGGCTCTGCTTCTACAAGACCGTTGGTCGCTAACAGCAATACGGCAAGGTTGTTCAAACTGGTGGCGACTTCGGGATGATCGGGCCCGTAGAGACTCTCATTGATAGCCAGAGAGCGGCGATAAAGCTGCTCCGCCTCTGCAAACTGCGCCTTTTCCTTTAGCAGCACACCAACCTTACTCATAAGGAGTGAGGTGGGGTCTGACACACCCAGCTGGTCAGCGAAGCTCGCAACTGCCCGTGCATGCGGTACGAGTGGCTCCAGCACCGTCCAGTTACGCACGTCTTCCACATCAGTTGCGAATGCCCCATTCACCAATCCCAAAGCCTGTTTCAGGCTCGCCAGTCTCTCATCTTCCCGTAGAGTGTGGCGGGTGACGTCCTGCACCAGCCGATGCACTGAAAACTCCAGCTTTTCGTCTGAGTGTTTTAGCAGCGAGTAATCAGCCAACTCGGCTAAACCGTCGCGGATCACATAGGGAATAGCGTAGAGCGAATCCTCTGCGGACCCGACTGCGAATGGTCCACCCACAGACTCCAGAAGCGACTCCGGAATCGGGTCCGGCGCCAACCAGCTCAATAAGCGCAATAAATGGCGCGCCGGCTCATTGAGGTGTTCAAATGACGTTTGCCACGTGATGGCGACACTGCGCGGATACTGCATGATCCGCTCATCGAACCACTCCAGCACCCTTTCGTGCCCCTTCTGCCACTCCTCCAAATACCCGGCAAACGTGGAACGGTAGCGAACAATGTACGCGCCCGCCTGTTCCAGGGCTAACGCCAATTGACCCAGTTGAACTGCGAGCATTCGCGCCAGTGCCGCGTCGTCGGCTTGCTTGCGACGCTTGCCTTCCGTGCGCTCCAGAAGAAACTCCGCCGCTGCTTCCTCGCCCAAGACATCGAGGGCCAGCGTCTCTACAGCTCCTTCCCAGTTGCTGAGCCGAGAGGTGATCACCACCTGCCCGGCACGCGACAGTTTCGTCAGAATGCCCTGTACAGCCGTGGCTGCTTCTTCTGTGTCCACGTTGTCGAGGATGAGGAACCAGCCGGGATGTTGTTGTAGCCACCGAAGTACCGCGGCTACTTGCACCTCTGTCTCTTTGGCATCCTTTTCGGCAAGATCCAGAACCATCGGCCCGCACAGAGAAGCCAGGTTCTGGTGCATGTCTGAGAGCGAATCGGCCCGCACAAAGAGCAGCGCCGTGTACTCGTCAGCATAGTGGTGCGCATATTCGAGAGCAGCTCGAGTTTTGCCGATCCCGCCCAGCCCGTAAACGGCAGCTACCGTTGCCGAAGCGGTGATAGCCGCTACTTTCAGATGCCCACGGTGCTCCGCGGCGCCAAGGGTCTCACGCAGCTGTGCCAGGAAATCGTCACGTCCCTTGAACAACGAGCCCAAGCTCTTGTACGGCAGGTTGTCTATCTTAAGCTTCGCTTCGAGTCCCAAGTCGTAAAAGATGCGCCGCACCAGATCGGCGGGCCCAGAGAAAGTCTCGTAGTGCTTGCCTTCGCGTTCGAATCGCGCGCGGTGCTCGGCTTGCAGTGTTGCCTCCGCCTCGGGCTGGGCCACCACGGGTCCGCAGTCGCGCAGCGCCTCCGGTGCGGCCACGTAGCAGAAGGTGCGCCGGCCAAAGCGAATGGCCAGCTCATACTCCCATTGCGTGTAGGAGCGCTCCGGCAGTGGTTCGGGCGCGGGAACGCCCAGGTGGGCAAATAGTGTGCGCACATGCTCCACCGTAGGCCTCGCTCCACAGACGTCACCCGCCAGATGGATCACCAAATCACATTCGAGGATATAGTCGGCTAGTTTGTCTAGCAGCGTGAATCCACCCTGCTCGAAGTCTTCCTGCACCTTGACTTCGAAGAACTGGCCTTTGAGCGCGCCAAGCTGGTTGGCAAGCTTGAGGCGATACGACCGAAACTCGCTGCTTACACACGACAGGAAGACTTTCATGAATCTGGCTCACTTCGATCGGCTCAACGACCGAGATATCGCGTTGCGGACTTGTCCTGAACAATACGAATTTCCAGTCGAGCCCCTATCGCTAATGCGCACCTTCCAATGCGTTATCTCGTACGGGCCGTTCCATCCGTCTAGTTCACTCTACGTCTGAATTCCCTGCGCAGTCAGCACTTTTGGACCCCCGGCTCGGCGGGACACAATCTTGAAGCCGGCAATCCTAGCGTATTTTGGATAGTTCCTGATCGTGCGTCGGTCCTTATCCTTTTCCGCTTCGTGCAAATCTGAGTATGGGCAAAGAAGCGGATGAGTTCTCTTCTCGGAGTCCTTTGGCGGAGGACCATAAGTCCAACCCTCCATGCGCTTCTGCTCGCCCCAACCCTGGTGCTCGGCTTCAGCAAGGAATTCGAGGTTTGATTCAAGGAACGCTTTAACTGCTTTCGCCTCCTCGTCTGAGGCGGCGCCTTCCTCCAATACAAAACCAACCAGGGCAAGAATCTCGGGAATACGGTTGGCAGCAGATATGTTAGCCGCCTTGCCTTCCTGATCGAGGTCATCATATGGTCTAACGTAAGGACCGCCCTTTTCTTTCTCTTCCGCTTTTAGATTGGTTAGCCAGTCTTGATGTAGCGCGGGAGCCAATCTTTCCGCCTGGGCCAGGAATGCATTGGAACGCTGCGTCAGCTTGTGGAAGTCCGCGACACTATCAACGTACAGCGCGAGCAGGTTGTCTGGAGGCAGGTGGGCACGACGAAGCGGCAGACCGCCGCCGTCGCGAATGGAACCAATCAGCTTCTCCATGGAACGTGCTCCGTTGCGGTAGTGACAGATCTCCAGCAGTGCCGTCAACAGGCCACGATCGATTTGGAGCACCTCATTCTCCTTCTCCTTGACCAATCCCAGCAGGGAGCGGAGCAGGATGGCGCGCCGGACCGGAAAGCCCACATCGGCCGAGTCGTCCACCCACGGGTCGATTTTCTTCTCGGCAGATGAGATGTCGTAGTTCTGCCCGGGGTTTGGGCCAAGGACATCAAAGAACCCGGCAAGGCGGCTTTTGAAGTCCGGCCCCTTCTTCATCACGAAATCATGACGCGCGTCTCGCTGTTCTTTGGACTCCCCAAGTTCTGGCTTTTCGGGCGGACCGAAATGAGCAAAATCGCGGCTGGTGCCGCCGGCAAAGATAAAGACGCTCTTGCCGATGGAGTGGGAAAGTTGACCACTCTGGAAGGTGCCGTCCTGCATTGGCGCCAGAAGGTATTGCAACCACTTGGATTCTCCCGAATCGAACTCATCCCAGAACACAACAGGCGTATACCCTGCCAGAGCCTTATCGCGCACCTGGTGGTAGGCGCCGATCAGGTCCTCGGGGCCCTTGAATTGCGACAGGTTGAACTCTAGAATGGGGTTGTCTTTCCCGAATACGCCCGCAGCAATCTGTTTCAGGCCGAATGATTTGCCCGAGCCTGGCGCCCCGAATACTGCGAGCGACAGGGGTTGCTTTTGTCTGCCGCCGTCGCTATAGCTCAACATCAATCGCCGCATTGATCGCAACGCCTCGATCTCTCGCCGGTCCATCGTCAGCAGCTTCTCAAAGCGTGCGCAGGGAACATTCTCGAGCGCGACCGGTCCAAGCAGAGCCAATCGCCGGGCCGGGCCGTACAGCGGGCCGGGGAAGGCGTCAGCGTGAGCGGCCCGGCTTAACATCGTCCAATTGGCCGTATGCTGAAAGTTCTCCTCCCTGCAACAGGCGCCGGAGCAACACACTTCGGAGGTGGCATACTTCTGTGTTGGCGCCAGAAGTTGGGCAGCGGCATCCTTGAAGGGAAATCCGGGTTCGCCGCCCTTAACGGGCCCGTGACCGTATTCGCGGAGGAAGCGCGTCGTGGAGAGGCCCGCTCTGAGGGCGGGAATAAGGTTGACTTCATCCGCGGTCTTCGACTCTTTCAGATTCCACGCCAGCGCAGCAGTCATCGCCGACAGAAACCCGAAGGCGCTGCCATTCCTGTGGGAATCCTTCCATTCGCCCTCACCGCGCTCGGGATCGAAAACAAGCCGGCAGGGGCCGTGCTTATTTTTACCTGGAGCGTCGAGCCAGAGCGCGGCATCGCCGCACAGCGCCACCACCAGATGACGGCACGATTTGAGCTCACTGATGGTGGGGTTCGATTTGATCTCCGCCACAAGATCGTCCACAGTGCTCTCCCACGACAACCCACGGCTGACTCGAATATCCTCGCTGCGCAGGTTGTCCGCGCTTACTACGACAATCAGCCGTTCGCGCCATTTCTCAGCCAGCACCCTCCAAAGGTCGCCGCGGGCCAGCGGGCGCGACATCTTGAGAATGATCCACTGAAGTTCCGGAGCCATGGTGTCGCGTTTCAGGAAGGGGGGCCAGCATTTGTCCGCCGTCTTCAGTCGGAAGCCTAGACCTCCGTCATCAATGACCACCACCTGCGGCTTGACCTCGGCCAATCCGGGCGCCGGCGTGGCGGGATACGGAGAGAGGCTCCGTTTGCCGTATCCCAGTGTCTTCGAAACCCGCCACTGCGGCTGGTCCTTCTTCAGACCCTCATATGCGTCCCAAACAGCGCTCGCCTGAAAGTCGCTTGGCCATGCATGGAGCGAATCGGCCGTCATTTCGTTGATCCCGAAGAACAGGTTTCTCGTTGCAGGCTGGCCGGCTTCCTTTGTTGGAGCGCCAACGGCCTCCATGGCTTCAAGAAGGCCATAAATCAAGGTGGCTCCCCCAGGCTGCGTTCGATGCTGCATTCCTAGAGAAGCATCGGAATCGGGAGTGGATCGGCTTCCCGCGTAGATATTGTGGTCCAGGACAACATCGCCAGTGACAACGATCATGTTCCTCTCCGCTCTCCTCTTGCCCTAAAGCCGGACAAGCGGTTGAGAAATCGCTGAGCCAGTCTACTACTCTCTAGCACCATCGTTGCGCTCGGCACAACGGATGAACAATTGAGGAGCCTGGTTTGGCCGTCGTCCAGAAGGTTCGCGCGAATCAATGGAGCGCATTCAATTCTGGCCACCCAACTTCCGAACTGCGGGGGGGAGGCAGGATTTCTATGGGGAGGCCCGCCATATATGTAATGGCGATAAGTGATTTAATGACTCGATGTGAAAAGTGCAAGTTCTTTTGGTACCAAACCACCATGATGCCTGCTGACAATGGGGAATCGACGAGAATGCGGGCCGAGGCGAGGAAGCTACTCGGACCGGGACAACTTCGCCAATCAAATCAACCACTTACGCATTGTTGGCTGTGCATGATCAGGGACCGTTATGGACAGATAAGAAGAGCCGTCGTTTCCGATGGCTCTTTTCTTGCTTTTGAGATCTGAGTCCCTCAGGCCCATCTTTTATCGCTATTGAGGCAGTCGGTCGGATCGGCGGGAGCTCATATGACCGAGAAATATAGAGCTGTGATGTTGACGAAGAAGGGCGGCCCCGAAGTTCTCAAGGTCGTCGAGTTGCCGGTAGAACCCCCTCGTCGAGGGCAACTGAGAGTGCGTGTTCAGGCGGCAGGCGTTGGCGCGACCGATTTGATCATGTTGGCCGGCAACTATCCGTTTGCACCGAAGATCCCCTTTGTTCCCGGCTATGAGGCTGCCGGCATGATCGATGCGATTGGTGATGGGGTCACTGGGTTCGAAGTGGGCCAGCGTGTAGCTGCGCTCACGGTTTATGGTGGCTTTGCGGAGCTTCTCGTGCGCGAGGCGGAGGGCTTTCTGCCGATCCCTGACGGCGTATCCGATCGTGATGCAGCAGCCGTGATCCTGAATTACGTGACGGCATGGCAGATGATTCATCGAGTCGCGAAGGTTCAGCCAGCCAAAACGGCGCTTGTAACAGGAGCGTCCGGCGGCGTCGGCACCGCGGCCCTGCAGCTGCTAAGGCTGGCGGAAGTGAAGACCTACGGGGCGGCTTCGGAGAGGAAGCACAGCACGTTGCGTTCGCTCGGTGCAACGCCAATCGACTATCGGAAAGGACCTTTGGACCATCTCATGCGCACACTCGAACCGGAGGGCGTAGATTATGTCTTCGACGCGGTGGGTGGAACCAATATCGGCTCGTGCATCGGTGCATTGCGCCCGGGCGGAATGGTAATCGGATTTGGTTTCATGGGCGCTCCGGGAATCCTCTCCAAATTGGGGATGTTTGCCAACATCTTTATTGGCGCGCCCCTGCGTGGCCGGCGGGGTAAATTCTATGGCATCACGGCCCTCTACCGAAAAGACCCGAAGCCCTTCCGTGAAGACTTGCCGAAGATCTTCGAGCTTCTTGAAAAGAAGAAGATTGACCCGCTTGTCTCTCGAACCTTCGCGCTCCTTGAAGCAAGAGAAGCCATTGAGCTGCTGGCAACGGGTTCAATCGAAGGCAAGATTGTCCTGATGAAGAGCTCATCACTAAAGGCCGCTGGTTCAAATCCAGCCCCGTTACCAATAAAATAAACAACTTACCCGCTGTTGGCTGCATTCGGTCAGGGGCAGTTGAGGACAGATGAGAAGAGCCACGAATAAGCCTCAGCTCTATAGATTTCCGCTGCCCCCAATTCAGGTCGCCTGTCCTCAAACAACGCTATTGGACCATTCGGTCGGCCCTTCGTTCTCCAGAGTTAGGAACGGCCTTTGAAAACGCACTTGGTCGGCTCAATCTGCATCCGCTAATTTCCACGGAGCCATACTGCACGAACTCCGGCCCGCGGAAGTCAAATCTTGAGTTCCTTCGTGTTGGGCCAATCAGAATGTGTAGGACAAACCCACCAGCGGAATCGCGGACGATCGCAGCCCGGCGTTGTTCAATTTGACAACGACATTCCCTGTGAGGAGCAATGTCGAAGCAAGCTTTGCCTTCGCTCCCAACGATACATTCGTCACGTTAAACGTTCCCGTTGCCTGTGTCAGATTGCTATCGACTTTGGGAGTGAGTACTGGCAGAGTTGCGTCGCAATTCACGCCAGTATTCGCATTGTCCTGGCATTGTCCGGGCTCTGTGTAGGTGGTTCGCCTGGTCTCAAGATCCTGAAACATTTGCTGCCCGATTATGTCCGCCGCAGCAGTTAGCCTTTTTGTAATCCAGATATCGGCTCCGGCTGAATAAGTCAGATCGCCCGGCAATCTCTCTTTCGAGCCTGTCAGTACATCCCCCGCCACGATCGAGCTGCCGTTGATTTCATAACCGACGAAAGCATGCGGCGAAAGTCTTGCTCGATACGACCAGATGATGAAAGGCTTCACGCCCGCCGTGCCGGCGCCGAGAAAGTTGAGACCGTCTCCCGTTGGTGTGCGGATGTCCGCGCCAAGTGCCAGGGCGGCCTTCTCGCCTCTCCATGCAGCCGCCTTCACGCGCAAATTAATGTCGCCGATTCCTGAGGCAGTCGCGGAACTGGAATACGGCATGGAAAGGCAGGGTGCCGCACAACCGGACCGGCTGGGAAATGCGTGAATAGGCACGACGTTATCGTTGGGACTGTCATTCTGCGATATCGTCGCATTCGATCTCATTCCAAGGCGCACATTCTCAATTGGAATGGCCACAGATACATCGATTCGATTCGTAAGTCCAAAAGTCACGAATGTCGTGAATTGGTGAATCTTCAACTCAAAGCTGTTCTGTGTCGTAATCACATCGCGGATGTATCCGCATCCGTCGTCGTGCGAGTCCCCAAAGTTCAAATTTGGATCGCTTGAGTTGATCGAGCAATTGACGGTGCCGTTGACGATATAGTCGTCCTGGGGCAGTACCACAGGAAGCGACTTCATGTTCAAGCCGTCAATCGTAGTGAACCTGAAGTATTGATAGTCGAATCCTACGAATACGCGGTACCTGCCCAACGTATCGGCGCGCTCACCCAAAATGGGTCCGTAGCTGTCGGTCGCGTCTTGGTAGGCCTTGGCCGCTGGGTCCCATTGAAATATCACGCCGGAAGCCGGAGAAGCCAGCGGCAAAAGAGCCGTCTGCCGGGCGATCGACGATTGCAATGAACCAAGGCTATCAGTCAGGAAGTGAATACCGAATTGACCTTGGAGTGCAGGGTCGGGATTTCTGGCGTCAAGACCGCTTGGTCCGTATATCTGAGGGATCAGGCAGATCATGTTCTGGCTGACGGTAGTGGTCGAGCAGGGAGACTGAGCGCTGAGAGAAACAGAAGAGACCGCCAGAAGCAGAAGCAAGTAATGCGAGGGACGCAACATGGCATGAATTCCTCCGCAGGGGAATGGTCGAATTCAATTCATTGCTCACAAGGTCCGATTCGGCGCAGGCCGCAGAAGGGTCGCAAACTTGCCTCTAGCTAACCAATCGTTTCAACACCCGCGTCGATGCTTTTTTTTGAAGGGGAAGCAATCGCGTGCTGATCACTGTACACCAACGATCATCCAGACACCAGAGGTTTTTTTAAGCATGAATTTTATTTCGTCGTCTCGAATCGGCGGTGGGTTTCCGACTCTCGGCGTGAATCGTTGCGAGAATCGTCCCGAGACGGTTGCGTCCGCATGATTAGCGCCTATCTCAGGCGCTTGAAGCTCAAGCTTCGCATTGATGGATGCCGCGCTGGCAAAGTACCGCTCGATCGCCTGCTTTGTTTTGGGCGGTGGATTCGGCCACACCCCCCAAAGGGCATTCGAATCCAGGTGATTGTAAGCGTCTTCATAGCGGCTCAGTACGCTCTTGATCGATTCGATCTCTGTTGAACCGAAAGCTTCCACTCCGATTTTCTTCGCGGTCAGGTTGTTTGTAGGAATTCTCCAGGCGTTGAGCTGCGCCACGATCTCGCCACTCTTGGCCGCAATACCGTAGGTTGTTTCATAGGAAACTTGCATGCCGAGAAAATTGCCCGCATGGTCGAACTCCGGCCCTCCGGAGTACCCTTTCGCCAGCGAAGGATTGGTCGTGGTCGTAAAGTGGTGAACATCCCCTCCTGGAGCGTACTCGTTTTCAACCATGCCTTCCCAGATGCTCCAATCCCCAGCAGCCGGATGCCCAACGATAGTTATCGCCAAACCCGCGGCCGCATCGGCTTCGGGCACCTGCGGCAAGTCCGGCGGAACATTCGCCAGCGGCAGATAGACCACCGCCAAGTCCAGAATTTGATCGATACTGTCGAAGACTTTCGCCGGAAAAGTCTGCGGGCTCTTTGAAAACTGCAGCGTGACCGATTTCGCGCTGACAGGGCCAGCTCCAGAGTCATCCACGACCGCGTGGCGAACCGTGATGAAATAGGCGCTTTGCTGGTCCTTGCCCACGTACAGTCCCGCGGCGGTTTCGTCTCCCTGGTTTGCGAAATGGCTTTGAAGTTTCACAACTGAAGCATATTTCGCGGTTTGGCTCGTGACTTGCGAAAATACGGAACCAGGCACCAGAAGTACCGGCAACACCATCAGGAACAACTTGCGCCGTGCCGTCATTGCTTTTCTGGAGACCTCCGCAGCTTATCGACGAGGCCAAGGAGGAACGCTACCAGGGCAGGAACCACGCCCCAGAACCGTTTTGCATTATCGATCTGATCAAAGAGCGAGGGCATGTGGGTCCGCATGTCCTTCGGCCCTGCTCCGGATTTTACCTCTTTGACAATGCCGTGCAAGTTCAACTGAATACCATTCTTGATAGAGAATCTACGCAGGTAAAAGTCGCTCTCCGGCTCAATCAGCAGAAGGTCCCCCTCGTCGAGAGAAAAACTCTGGTTTACCTTTTCAAACGTCACCTTATTCTCACCGCTTAGAAAAACGGTCTTGACATCGTCGTTCCCCGGCTCAACCTCCCAGAACCGCACTTCTCCGCGAATGGGAATCTGCGAGTCTCCAATGTTGTTCTGCAATGCAAGGTCGAAATCGAGTCGCGCATCGGTTGCGGTATCAAGGGAAATTGCGTCTCCGCCTTCCGGAGAAAGCTTTGACTCCAGGTCCCCCGCGGGGCCGCCGTTCACCTGAACATGTTGGCATGTGATTCCAGGAATAAGCCCCGCCGCGGATGCCTGGCTCGTGAGATTGCCGGAGAGCAGTCCGTGAACGCCCAGGCTGAAAGAGTTCGAATTTTGTGGGGTAGAGCCCTCAGCCTGATCCCAGCTGATTGTGAGCACCGAATCGTTCTGCAAGTCAAAGCCGTCGCTGCGGACGTGGTAGAACGAGCAGGATGCGAATGGTCCGCCCGTGATATCAATTAAGCTCGTCGTTTGGGTGGCGCCGCCTGCCGCGACAGATTGCGGCGAGCTCAGATGAATCTGCACTGACTTTACTTGTGAAACTAGTAACTGGTTATCGTTACTTGGGCCGAGGATTCGGTTGGCAGTGGTTTGGAACGAGATCTTCCGGACATTAAGAGAGGTGGCGATCGTCGTCGGTGGATGAATCCTTGTGGCGACAAGCACCGCAATCGCAGTTCCCGCCCATACCGCGGCGATTCCCCATTTGAGCAATCGTCTGAACGGCGCCTCTGCATTCAACAAGGTTCACCCGCCTTAAGGATGATGGTAGAGCGCGAAGTCTTCCGATATTGACTCCAGTGAGCCTGGAATATGACCGATTAATTGCACATGATATTCGCCGGCGGGGAACGCCGAAAGGTCCAACGTGATCGATTGGGCACTTCCGGCCGCACACCATTTGCAGTTCGGGTTAAATGCCGCATTGCATTTCAGGGTCGGCGTGTGCGCGTCCACTCGCTTGCCGGCAGCGTTACTGACAATAATCTCCAGCGATTGCAGAGGCCTTCCGACAACAAAATGAAATGTGTAGGTGTTTTGCGTGAGCTGGCTTTTGTCCTCGTAGATATCGACCGGAAGGTACACTTCCTCGGACGTGTCGCGACGATAGCCTGCGAGCACTGCCAGGTTGTCCGCATCAATTCCCAGGACGTCGATAACATCCTTCGTCGGCCATGGACCAAATACATTCCAGTCTGCCGGTTTCCACGGGGCGCTCTTCGCAGCCATGAAGTAATTTGAAGATGGCTCTCGCTCACTCGCCCTGAGAAAGATGCTTTGATCGGCCGCAGGCGGGATCTGGGGAACAAAAAATCGCACGTAGAGATTCGCATTGGAATGAAACTGGATCGCATTTCTTGTGAGCGCAATGGGAGTGAACTGCGCAAGCGCAGTGGGTACCGGCCGCGTCCCCTCAACTCGGTTTCCAAACTGCTTCGGTCCTGCAATTTGTGCTGAGGTCATTTCGGCAACTGCGAAAAGCATCAGGCCAAATGTCCAATGCGAAAGCTTCGGCAACTGAATCATCACGGACCTCTCCCGAACCATGCATAACGTGGGGACGTGAGTCGGAATGAATTATAGACTGATTATTTGTACTTCTTAATACCTGAGTACATCCCTTAAATGCGAGTAAGTTTGCTCTTGAAGGCGCGATCTGCGGCAAAGGAACTCTTCCTTCGGATTCCGACGGCCGGAGAATGCCGGAGGCCGTTGATTGGCCTTTGCCCTCTTGTGGAGTTTGCAAACCCGATGTTCGCATCTGGAAGTCTGCGCTGAACTGCTGCAAACAGCCTTCTGCGCTTCTTCGATCTGCATGTGATCCGCTCGCACTCTTCACCTCCTGCCGCCAGCAAATCCAAGATCATCCGTTCCGGTTGTGTGGTGGGAAGCCCGGACCTTTGATGAATCTTAGCCCAGTGCCCCGAACTGGGCAACATATCCTCCCGTTTCGAGAGTGCACGGAAGCTGTTGGGCTATAGCGGAGCATCTCCAAGCGAGGACGCCAGCGGAAACCGCATTCGAAAAGGCGGCATTACCAAGGCCGGCGACGCGCACGACGGCACCGGCGTTGCTGCCTGCGGTGGCTTTGCTTTTGCATTCCAGAGTTCTGGGTACCAAACTGTTTTTCGGAATCGATTAGATCTTCAGAGACTGGCGAGTCCTGCCATTGAGGACGCGACCGCTTTCACGCCGCGAAGGTCGATTTTCCCGGTGCCCAATACGGGCAGCGCGTCGACGTGAAAGAACTGGTTCGCCCGCGGCTTCCACAATGCCGGCAGATCGAATTTTGCCAACTTCTCAAGAACGGGCGCCAGCTTCTCTTCAGAGAGCGTGTGCACAACCACGATGCGTTCACTCTTCTTTTCGTCGGGCAAAGCGGTCACGGCGAAGACTTGTTCCGTGACTCCGGCAAGCTCGTGCAGCTTATCTTCGATCCGAATGTGGGGCACCATCTCCCCGCCGATCTTGCTGAAGCGAGAGAGCCGGTCGGTAATGGTCAGGAAGCCATCCTCCTCCATCAGCGCGACATCTCCGGTGGTGTACCAGCCGTCGTGCAGAACCTCGGCCGTCTTCTCAGGCCTTCCGAGATAGCCCATCATGACATTCGGGCCTTTCACCAGAAGCATTCCCGCGGTGCCGGGTGTGACCGGATCCCCCGTGTCGATGTCGACAACGCGCACTGAAATGCCCGGAAGGGGGTGACCGATTTTGCCACGCCTGCCGCCGACCTGGCGAAACCCTGGCGCGCGAAAGTCACGGCCATTGACGGTAACCACAGGCGAACACTCCGTGCACCCGTAGCCTTCCAGCGGCCGGATGCCGAATGTGTCTTCGAAGGCCAGGGCAACTCGCTCGGGTAGCTTCTCAGCGCCCACCAGGACGTACTGCAGACTGCCGAAGCTCTCTGGTGTGCAACGCCGCATGTAGGCCTGAAGGAAGGTCGGCGTCGCAATGAGGAAGGTGACTTTGTACTTTTCCACGAGCTCGCCGATCACGCGCGTATCGAGCGGGTTGGGGTGGTAGATCACTCCGACGCCGTTGACCGCGGGCATCCAAAGGGCCGCCATGAATCCGAAGGAGTGGAAGAACGGCAGGATGCCGAGAATCTTGTCACCGCCGCCGAGCATAAAGACCTGCGAAACCTGCTGGATGTTCGAGATGAGATTGAAGTGCGTGAGCATGACGCCCTTGGGATCGCCGGTGCTGCCGCTGGAAAAGATTATCGTGGCCAGATCATCGACTGTGCGCTTCGAGGTGCCGGACCTCGCGCCGATCGCCGTACGCAATAGTCCCTGAGGCGTGAACCATGCGAGCGCCATCGCCAAGACCTTTTCAGTGAAACGCGGCGCCTGCAGTGCGTCTTCAAGAAAGACAGTTCTGCCGGGAATTTCGATCTTTGGGAATCGCTCCACGAAGGCTTTCGATGTGATGACGACATCGACGTTGCACTGCTGCGCGCAGGAAGCGATGGCTTCGCTGGAGGCGGTGTAGTTGAGATTGACCGGGATGCGGCCCAGCATCATGAGCGCGTAGTTTGCGAGTGCTCCGCCGACAGAAGGAGGCAGGAGCAGGCCGATCATCTCTTTCTGACCGAGCTGGGGGCGAAGCCTGCCCGCGATATAGATGCTCTTGGTGAGTGCGGAGGCGAAGGTCACCTTCGGCGTTTTCCCGTCGGCCATCATAAAGCGGAGCGGAAAGCGCCGCGCGGTGCGCACAAAGGATCGGTCAAGCGTCGTCATGCGCCGTTTGCGCTGCTGGAACGCCTCGGCCTGCAGCTCCTGCACTGCACGCCGAACCGCGATCGCAGTGGACGAGGGCGCCATGGGTGCGCCGAAGCTCACCGTCACCGGGTAGGGAATGCGGCGCGGCATCTTCCATAGAAAGCGGCCGCGTTCGAAGCTAAAGATGCTACCCCACACGCCGTCGAGATTCACGGGAATGATTGGGACCTCGACACCTTTCATGATCCGCTCAAGGCCGCGGCGGAAAGGCAGCAACTGGCCGGTTCGCGTGATTTGACCCTCGGCAAAGATGCAGACAATTTCGTCCTGTCGCAACGCCTCACTGGCTGTGCGCAGAGAGCGAATCATGTCGCGGGGCCGCTGCTCGCTCGAGATCGGAATGGCCTTCATTGCCTGGGCGAAGGGCCGAAGGAGCGGCTTGTCGTAGATGCCCTTGTACATGAGAAAGCGAATAGGCCTGTCGGTAGAGGCGATCAACAACAGCGCATCGACGAATGACATATGGTTACAGACCAGAAGGGCGCCGGTCTTCTCAGGAAAGTTATCGCGCCCCAGCGTTCTGACCCGATAGATGGTGTGGGTGAGGAAGAAGAGAATTAGCCGTCCGAACCACTCCGGCAGCAGCATCAGCACGTAGATTGTGCCGGCCGCGGTAATGAACGACGAGGCGACGATGACTCCAAGGGGATTGAGGTGGATGAACGCGGTGAAGACGTAATAGACGCCCGACGAAATCGCGATTCCGACAAAGGAGAGCAGGTTTGCGGCGGCGATAATGCCGCCTTTGTCTTTCTCCGCAGGTCGATGTTGAATGAGCGCATTGACCGGAACCGCGAAGAAGCCGGCCCAGAAACCGAGCAGGCTCAGCAACAAAGCCGATCCCAGGAGACCGGCGTGCATGACGCCCAGGGCAAACCCGGTGCAGGTCATTCCGATGGAACCCAGGGGAATGAGCCCGTATTCGATCTTGTTGCCGCTCACGACGCCGGCAATCATGCTGCCAATACCGATTCCGATGGCCAGCGCGGCATTCAGATAGCCGGTCTTGGTTTGACCGATATGCAGCACATCGGGCCCGTACACGACAACGGTAGAGAAAAGCAGGGAGCCCAGGAACCAGAAGTAGGTGTTGCCAAGAACGGCAAGAATGAGCGCCTTATCCCGGCGCATGAGCCCGATCTGATGCCAGAGATCACCGACAAAGTTCAAGCGGAACTTCTTGTCGGGCGCGGCTGGCGCGACGCGGTCGATTCCGAAACTCGTGCAGAATCCCGCAACGGCGAGAGTCAACAGACCATAGCCGGCGTAGACTTCGTGTCCACGGAAGTGCTCCGCCATCGCCGCGCCGGTTACGGTTCCCACGATGATGGCGAGAAAGGTCCCTAACTCGATGACTCCATTTCCCCACGACAGACGCTTTGCAGGCAGCAACTCCGGCAGCAATCCATATTTTGATGGCCCAAACAGCGCCGCCTGCGTAGCAACCATGCCAAGAGCAACAAGAGTGATGGTGCGCGAGTGGGCTGCCAGACCCGCTGTTGCCACGGTCATGGCCCCGATCTCCATCACCTTGGTCCACAGAGTCACTCGCTGTTTGCTAAAACGATCAGCCAACCAGCCGCCGGTCATGCTGAAGAGCACGAAAGGCATGGAAAACAGGAAGGTTACCATGGAGACGAAGCTGTCGCGCGCGCCTTCAGCCAAGCCCATGCCGACGATCATCGACAGCAGCAGGTTGCGGAGGATGTTATCGCTGTAGGCGCCCTGGAACTGTGTGGCGATCAGTGCCCAGAAGCCGCGCTCGCTGCGAGGCTTCTCGTCCGCAGAAGAAAGCATGCCCATATCGTCGCTTGATTTTGTCGCGTCCATAGAGTTAGTTCGAAGAGTATTGCAGATTATAGCGTGCCCTTTCGCCGGCCGCGTTATACTTCCGTGTCATCGATCCACAACATCGCAGCTCCTCTCTACGGGAACGCGGCTCCTTGTGACACTTGCAGAAATAATGCAAGACCGAGCGGCAAAGCCGTTCAACGATCAGGCACCGGATCTGTGCGGTAAGGGGAAGCATGGAACTCATAGTCGTATTGCTTGGTGGAGTCGTTCTGGCGATTCCAGTGATCGCGATTGTTGCTCTGGTACGAACGGAGAAACTGCGGGAGGATGTGGACCAGCACCACCTCGACCAGCAGGACAAGATTCGCGATCTGGAGGCACGAGTCTCCGGGCTTCGCCGTGATCTTGCGCAAGTTTCAGAACGCTTGGGTAAGACCGTCGCCCCTGTCGCCGCATCGCCGGCCCCGGAGGTAAAGGAAAAACTCCCCGCCTCAGAACCGGCGCGTGTCTGGGCACCGCCGGTCCAAGTTGCACCGGAAGCTGCCCATCCTGTTGCAGTTGCACCGCCGCCAATTGCGGCTCCAACAGCAGCCAGCGTCAAGGCCGCACCTTCGCCGGCGCCTTTCCTGAAGCCAGTGGAGCCGAAAAGCTCCGGCTCGGCAGGTCAATCTGCGCCGACCGCGCCTCGAGCGATTCCCGCAACGCCTGTGCCTTCCATTCCGGTGCGGCCAGCAGTGATTCCGCCGGCGCAGCACACCACTCCTGCGCCCACGCCACCCATGGCCTCAGCGAATCCGTCATTTGGTTATGCGCCGGCACCACAGCAGAATGTACAGCCGAGCAAATCAATTGCCGAGCACCTGCGATCTGCCTTGCCGCTGGAAGAAGTACTCGGCATGACGCTATTTGCGAAGATCGGGATCGTTCTTCTGGTTCTGGGCTTCGCACTTCTGGGACGCGTTGCACTGATCTCGATGGGACCTGGTCCACGCGTTGCCATGATCTATGCGGTGGCGGGCGTCATGCTTGGCGGCGGCATCTGGCTGGAGCGCAACGAGCGCTATCGGCTGGTGGGCCGCACGGGCATCGGCGGAGGCTGGGCGTTACTGTTTTTCACCACCTATGCGATGAATCACGTCGGCGCCATGGCGATTATCTCTTCCAACACGCTCGACTGCGTGTTGATGCTTGCCGTGGCGATCGCGATGGTGACGCACACCCTGCGATATCAGTCGCAACTGGTCACGGGCCTCGCATTTCTACTGGCTTTCTCGACGGTTGCCCTGAGCCAGGACAGTGTCTACGCACTCGTCGCTGGGGTCATCCTCGTCTTCGGCATTGTGGCCATTACGCTGCGCATGTCCTGGTATGAGCTGGAAGTGTTCGGCATGCTGGCCAGCTATGCGAATCACTTCTACTGGCTCTACAAGCTCTATCCAGATGGGATGGCCGGCCAGGCATTTCCGCAATTCTGGCCGAGTGCTATCATACTTGTCCTTTACTGGTTCATCTTCCGCCTTTCCTATATTGTCCGGCGCATTCGGACCGCGCGTAACGAGAGCGTATCGACTGTTGCGGCGCTCACAAACACCATGCTGCTGCTTGGGGTGCTGAAGTTTCAGTCCACTAGACCGGAACTCGCCTTCTTTGCATTACTCGGGCTTGGTGCGGTGGAGTTTTTCTTCGGCCAGCTGCCAATAACCCGCCGACGCCGTCCCGCCTTCGTCCTGCTGACTGTGATGGGAACCATACTGGTCTTCGCGGCCGCTCCATTTAGATTCAGCGGTAATAACATTGCGCTGTTCTGGATGATTGCTGCAGAAGTCCTCTTGATCGCTGGCCTCACGCAACTGGAAGTTGTGTTTCGGCGCCTCGGATGGCTTGGCGGAGTCATTACCGGGCTTCTGATTCTGTACGAGGCGCGCGATATCGTTGCTTTCCGCCAAACGTCACAGGCGGCGATGATTCATAGCGGAGTGCTGCTTTTGGCATGCAGCGCGCTGTTCTACCTCAACGCTCTCTACTTCCGTTCGCGATGGAACGAGCGATTTGACGAACTCGACAGGAGATTCGCGCTTGTTCAAGGCTATCTAGGCGCAGTGACCGCATTCCTCGGAATCTGGGCAGTGTTTTCTGCGGACTGGACGGCGGTTGGGTGGGCGGCGCTGATGCTGGCCGCCGCATGCGGAAAGCGGTTCCTCAATGACAAACACCTGCTGGTGCAGGCGGGCGGGCTTTCGGCAGCGGTGCTACTCCAGGCGTTCACGTATAACTGCCATTTTTCCGATCCCTATCCGCATCACGTTGTTGCGCGCCTCATTACGCTACCAATTCTAGCTCTCGCTTTTTATGGGATGGCGTGGGTTCTGTCCTTCGGAGACGATCTACGCGGCGCGTTGCGCAAGTTATCTCTATGGGCCGGTTCTGTCCTGCTGGTCTCACTGGTGTGGCTTGACGTGAAACAGGTTTGGGTCGCGGCGGTCTGGGTGGTGTTCGCGGTAGCGCTCAGTTTGATTGGCCGACGCCTTAAAATCGCCGACCTCAACTATCAGGAGCACCTGCTGGCCGTGGCAGCGACCGCACAGATGGTTGCTGTGAATCTCGACGCTCAGCACGCAGTCGAACGGTATATTCCGCTTCTGGGGTGCGCGTGCGGATTCTACGCCATTTCACGCTTCTGCACGCTGAAAGAAGCCGTCTATCGGCAGCCTGCGGCCTGGGTGCACACGTGGGCCGCCACCGCGCTGCTGGCGGCCCTCGCATGGCATGAGTCTCCGCAACCGTGGCTCGCAGTGATATGGGCGATATTTGCGCTGGCGCTCGCCGTTGCCGATCGCCTTTTCGAAATTGAGGAGCTTCCCTACCAAACTCATATGCTTGCGTTGCTGGCAGTGGTGCGCGCGGTGACACTGAACATGTACACGGTGGAGAAATGGCACCAAATCGATCTGCGCCTGATCACGGTGTCAATCCTTGTCGCTGTTTTGTACGCCCTGGCGCGCTGGGTGCGGTTGCCTGCGTCGCTGCACAACACCGAAGCGCGTCACCTTTACACCTGGGCCGCCTCTGCACTGGCCGCATGGATGCTGTGGAGCGAGTTGCAGCCTATCGGCGTTGCGCTGGGCCTCGCAGTCTTTGGGCTCCTGCTCTTTGAGTGGGGCGAGTGGCGGCAAATCGAGCAGATTCGGTTGCAGGCTTACGTGGCACTGACAGCAGCGTTTGTCCGGATCTTCTTTGTCAACCTCACTGCCACGACCATGCCGGGGGAAACCATTAGTCCGCGCATCTATACTGTTGTGCCTCTTGCGATGGCCTATTTCTTTGTGTGGGCACAACTGCAATCAAGGAAGGTTCAGCCCGGCGCTGCCGGGCGGATGATTACGAACCTGATCGCGTACTTCGGCGCGGGCTGCGTGACTGCACTGCTCTACTTTGAAGTGCCCGCGGAGTGGATTATCTTTGCCTGGGGTTTGATGGTACTTGCGTTGATGGCGTCGAGCTTGCTGCTGAAGCAGGAAGTATTCCTCCACCAGGCCGAGTTGCTGGTAGCCGGTATTGCAGGGCGAGGAATCGCGCATAACATCTATGGCGGAAGCTACTTTGTTGCAGGGGGATGGCGGGGCAATATCGCCGTGCTCTCTCTTACTGCGGCACTGCTTCTGGCTCTGCTTCCGATAGCGCTTCGCCTGCGGGAGCGTTACCGCGAGAGCCCGAACAATTCGCGCCTTATCCGCTATCTTGCGCTGCGGCGGCCAGAGCAGATTCTCTTTTTCGCTCCTGTGACCCTGGTGTCGTTCATGATTGCGGTGAAGATGAACGCAGGAATGGTCACGCTCTCGTGGGGGGTGGAAGGTGTGTTGATGATTCTGCTGGGTCTGCTTGCAACCCAGCGCAGCTATCGCATCACTGGCCTCTTTCTTCTGCTGCTTTGTGTGGCCAAGATCGTATTTCGTGACGCATGGAATCTCGATGAGCGCGACCGCTACATTACGTTTATCGTGCTTGGAGCTGCTCTGACGTTGGTTTCTACTCTCTACAGCAAGTATCGCGAAACCATAAGGCGACTGCTATGAAGCGGGCTATTGCCCTCGTCGCGGTGCTAGTCTTGTGCGGCGCGGCTCTCTACCTTGCGCAGCACCGGAAGCGCGAAGACGCCGTCACCCCCAATGCCGTGGTGGACATGGCCGCCGACTGGCAGCGCGACCTGTCGCGAGTTCCTATGCATCTGACGCGCATCTCCGACGAGCAAGAGGTGCGCATCGGTGATGCGCTTGCACAGGATTATGCTTCAGGGGAAATCCCGCGAGACCCCGAGATGAGAGCGACCGAGCGGTACGTCAACCAGATCGGCGGACGGGTTGCCGCGCACGCGAAGCGAAAGCTCCCGTATCGTTTCCACCTCATTCCCAGCAAAGATCTGATCAATGCTTTTGCACTGCCCGGCGGACATGTTTTCGTGGGCCAGGGATTGCTGGACAGGATGACCAGCGAAGATGAGCTGGCGTTTGTGCTGGGACACGAGATTGAGCACATCGACCACTATCACGCGGTCGAACGTGTCCAGATCGAGGCGCAGCTCAAGAGCCTGGACCTCGATGTAGTTGCGGCCATCGCACAGCTCCCTATGTCCCTGTGGCAGATCGGCTACAGCAAGGAGGAGGAGTTTGAAGCCGATCGTGAAGGCTTACGGATCGCTGCGGCGGCCGGCTATTCGGCACAAGGTGCGGTGAATCTGCTGGCACGCTGGGCGAAGCTGCGGGAAGAATACGTGATCCATGCCGCCACGCCCACTGAGGAGATGAGTGAGATGGCAATCGAAGGGCTCAGCGGTTACTTCCGCACCCATCCGCTTCCGTCAGAACGACTGGCCCAGGCAGAAAGCGTCATCGCTCAGGACCATCTTCCGATCGACAAACCGCTCAAGCCGTTTCGCGTGGAATACGAGATCACGGCTGGGGATCGCTAGAGCATTCTCACTTCGCATGTTGACATCGCATCATCGTGCAAGGTGGCCTTTCCTTAGTCGAAAAGCCGCTCGTTGGTTCGGATTCTACAAAGATCCGAAGGGGAAATACTCTAGCTGGCATTTGAGCCCTGTTTCGAAACCGCAACGTCAGTTCCATGTATTACCGCCGTCGTCCGTTGTCCAGATGGTGCCGTCGGCAGCTTCAATGGTTCCTGCAAGTGGCGATTCAAAACCAATATGGACGATCGTGTGGCTGCTACCCCCCTTAGCAGGAAGCGTGACCGGCTGCCAAGTCACGCCCTCATCCCGCGAGCGATAGACGCGCTCGTCTTCGCCGCCCACCCAGACCTCTCCATTGGATACCGAAAGCACGCGCATCCTGTATTTCTCGCCGGGCAGGACGGGCTGCCAGACGCCGTCGCCGAACGAGCGCTCGGGCTGGCCTTGATCGTTGATGCGCCAATGCGCTCGCGCGATCGTCGCGGCCGGGGTGCTGGCCAGCGAATTCTCCGTAACTCTGTTCGTGAAGGCAGAAGCATTTTGAAGCGGGGTGGGCGCACTCAAATTCGTCGATTGCTCTGCGGCCGCTGTAGGAGGTTGATTGCTGATAGCCTTACCGCGGATCGGACTCTCAGGCATTCGAAACTGCGCCGCATTGGCCTTTTCGCGGACGGCGTCGGGTTCAGTGGCCAGTTGCTTCTCCGGAGGAGCGTGCTGCGGCTGTGGGGTTGCACTGTGCGCGGGTTTTCTCGGCTCCACTTCACGCGATGGCGCCGGCGCCGGATAAGGTTCAACCGCCGGAGAAGCCACAGGTGCGGTCGCCTGCTGCCGGGCGACAAGCCGGCCCTGTGCGAGCCGGAGTTCCTCATAGTGCAAGGCCACGCCACAGGCACCCACAATACCCGCGGCTACGGCAGCCCACGGCAGCCATGCGTAAAGCTTCGGACGGGGGCTGCGGTTCACGACAAAAGGCGCTGCCGCAGCCACAAGCTCAAGCTCCGGCGCAGGTTGAGGCAGATCAACTGCAGACAGGCTTAGCACCTCGCGGCATTCCGCGCACCGGGCGAGATGCCCCAAAACCGAGTGCCTCTCCCGCTCGAGCAACGAGCCCTCGGCGAAGGCAGTCAGCACGTCGGCATCGGGATGATCTCCGGTCGGCGCAAGTGCTGCTAGTTCCCGCCGCAACGAATTGGATTCAGAGTCCGTCACTTCACAATCCATCTGTCTCTAGAACGTATCGGCCGGTCGTTCTTGCCGCAGATTTGCCGCCACATCCACATTCAAGTCCCGCACATCCAGATCCTGCATGATTTCGTCGCAGCGCCGCCTGTCCATTCCAGTGGCCTGCATATGTTTGCGAATACGTTTCCGCAGCGTGTTGGTGAGCTTTTCCAACTTTCGGCTCACCGTGGATTCGTGCACCCGCAACTGGCGTCCGATGTCTGCGAGCGTGCGTTGGTCCAGAAAATAGGAGGCGAGGAGGAAGCGTTCCTCGTTGTCCAGCTCAGCCAGCGACTGCGTCAAATACTCGGCAATTTCAGCGTCGCTCGATTCGGTTACCGCCTCCGGCGCCGCAGCAAAGCTGACTCCGGCCTCGACCTGCTCCTCCAGGCTCACAACCTTTGCCTGGGAGCGGCAGCGATTTACGTGTTGCTGCGCAAGTACGGTGCGGAGCCACCCCTTCAGCGAGCCGCGCCCCATGTAGTAGTCCAGTTTACTGGTCCGCCTTCCGTCCCGATTCGGCATTCCATACAACTCGGCGTAGAGCCCGTCGGCGAGTTCGCGCGCGGTCGCTTCGTCCCTGGTGATCTGGTGCGCCATGGCGAGCATCGCACCCCGATAGCGCGCAAGGAACTCGCTCCATGCAAGGTCGTTCCCCGCGGTACAGGCACGCGCCAGCACCAGGTCTTCGCAGTGAAGAGTCGCAATGAGTTTCAGTACTTCCGCTTCAGCGAGGCCGGCGCCATATCGAATCACGACGGCAACCACATGGCTCTGAAATTCATGACGGGTCAGGCCATACCGATGCGAGCCCGACTCGATGTAGCGCTGATCGATGGCATCGCGCAGGGGCTTTCCCAGGGAGGGATCTTCGATCGTCGGTGCAGCCTCGGGGGCCATCGGTACAAATGGTAGCAAATTCTTTGCAAGGAATGGAGAATACCTCGTTCTTCCTGTGTGCTGCTGAAAGAGCGGCGAATCCAGGAGGGTGCGATGAAAACAGCTTCAGGTTTCCACTGCGGAGAGACCGGCCAGGAAGGGCATGGCGATGAGAGCCGCGATCAATCAAGCATGGGTGGTCGCGCCGCCAGCAGTGCAATTGCAGTTCTTTGCGGCGCATTGCTGGTGTTGCCGGCATTGGCCGGACCGATCGAAGACCATTCATTCAAAGTACTGCCCCCCATTGTGCGGGGCAATCTGGCTGTCTTTCCCGTGCAAAACGACCGTTCCTACGATGCTTCGCAGTTGCTGACACTTGACGAAGGCGTTCGCAACGGCCAAGTGATTGTGACGGAGGCCGGAGATGAGCGCGGCCTGGTCAGGCCCGGACAGCCTATTCCTCCGCGCCAAGGTGGAGCAGAGGTGAACCGTCTGGTGCTTTATAACAACTCGACGCGTCCTCTGCTGCTGCTGGCAGGGGAAATCGTGACCGGCGGCAAGCAGGATCGCGTGATCGGGATGGACCGCATTGTTCCGGCGAATACGGGTCCCATCGATCTCGGTGTGTTTTGCGTCGAGCCTGGGCGCTGGGTGGCGTCGAGCTCAAAGTTTGGCTCCATGGGCGCCCAGATGGCTCAGCCGAGTGTGCGCACGCCGGCCATGGCCGAACGCGATCAGAATCGCGTGTGGGAGAACGTCCGGGCTTCCAATGCGAAGATGGCCAACAATCTGAGCGCCCCCGAGGCTGCCAGCATGGCGTCAACAAGCTCCTATGCCAAAGTCTTTGCCAGCGCGCCAGTCGAAAAGATGGTGGAGGAGTATGGAGGTGTAGAGAACGAGCAGTCCATTCTGCGCGAATTGCGCAGCAAAGATGCGGTTGGCGTAGTGGTCGCGGTGGACGGCCGCGTTGTATGGGCCGATGTATTTGCCAGCACCGAACTCCTCTCAAAGTACTGGCCAAAGCTGATGCGCAGCTACATTGCGGAGGCTATGACCTCAGGGAAAGACGGCTCCTCGCCCACCCTGCACGATGCGCAACTCTATATGGATAACCTGGGCGGCGGGCGTGAAGTGGTGGAAACCGAACCAAATGTATTTCGACGCGCGGATATCACCGGTGACGGCTATCGCGTATTCGAGCTGACATCCCTGCTTCCCAAAACCGGCTTTAATGTGCACATCACCAAAATGCGACAGTAATCACGTAGTGGCGATTCCATGGAGAGACCCCAGAAATCTGAAATTGGGGGGGGCCGCTCAAGCAGAGGGTTAGGCAATCGCGTCCAGCTTCCAGTTTCTCTCGATTCAACTGGTACAAATGTCACCGGGCGCCCTGGTCCCAACGTCAAAGACGCCTGCCATGTCCGCGGGTTCATGGACAGGTTATCCGCTTCTCTCCCCTCCCAGGATCCAGTGGATACCACCGTAGTAGGTCGGCTTGTAGTACTCGCGATGCGTCGGCCAGGCGGATCTTTGTTCACTAATTGCCGAAATTCAGCTTGTGGAGGCCTTCTCCAGGCCGCTGAGCTCGGCGACGAGGCCCTGTTCCAGCGGGCCCTTCAGCAGCACCCAACCCTCTTCGCGCACCTCGCTGCTACGGCCTTCCGCCGCCTTATCGGCCAGCGATTACCGCAACAATGATCGCACTGTGAGGCTCCTTGTTGAAGTTGGTTAGCCCGTTAACGCCGCAATGGCGTCACCCTCGCGCAAGGGATTAAATGCACGTACGCGTCCACGGTGTCTGTGCGGTCGAGAGAAAGTTCAGTCGTCCGGCTTGGCAACGCTACGGTGCAACTGAGAGCGTCAGGGAGCTAGGAACCTCCGAGATTGAGCCGGGAGGCAGCCAGGTCGGGCTATGTTGCCCATGGGGCGCAATCTGAACTGGCACTGGATTTCCCAACTCAGCGACTCGTTCGCCTGCAGATGCGGCTTCCAAGGTCTCTTGCGTTATTACCTGGTGACGAACGTAGTTGTATGGGGGGACCGAGTAGCCGCGCAGCAAGGCGATGCCCAGTTGAATCAGGCGTGGGCCGTAGCTGCCTGCTTCATGGGAGACGGAGCCGATGATGGCACTCTTACGGTTACGCATCTCGTCGAGTACCTCAGGAATACACTCCTGGCCTGCGATCGCGAAATCCTGTTCGCGGCCTGCATGGCGGACGGCGTCCAACACGCCAAGAGCGCTGGAATCAGTAGCGGCGGCTACCAGGATGTGCTGGCCCTTCCGTTGACCGCGAAGAAAATCCGCCACGGCCAGCCGGCTGGATTGCCGCATACCGCGCCCTTCCAGGCGGGTGAAACAATCAGCAGGAAAATTGGGCAGTCGATCGCTAATGCCATCGAAGGCGCCTGTAATGCGGCTATCAACATAGGTACCTGCCTCGGAATACCCGACACCCAGAACTCGGTCGATCTTGCCGTTCCACTTGCTCAGGGCGTACTGGGCGAGCAGGGAGCCGGCATCATAGCCTGCGTCGGGGTTGTCTACGCCGAAGTAGGTGGCATTGGGGTGAGGCACGTCGACCGCGACCAGAGGAATGTTGGCCTTCTTGAAAATGCCGGCCACGCGCGGCGCCGCTCGATCGCTGAACTGAAACTCGATTGCCAGATCCACTCCATTGGCCACAAGCTCTTCAGCGTTCAGGATGGCGATGTCGGGGTCGTAACGGTTATCGAGCAGCAACAGCTCAACGCCGGCTGCCGCGGCTGCCTGCGTGACACTTTCAGTGACAGCCACAGAGAAGGGCATTTCAGGGCTTTGGACCGCAATTCCGAAGCGCAGCCTTCGCTGGCGGGGGACCAACTCGTATCGTCCATGCTCGGCATTGGCGACGTAGCCGCGCTGCACAAACGTTTTGAGAATTCGGAAGGCGCTAGTCCTCGGGATGTGAGTCTCTTTAAAAACATCTTCAAGCGAGAGAGTGCCCTTGCTTCTCTCCAATAGCTCGAGCAGGTCTAGTGCCTTGGAGAGAATGGGTATAAGGTACGACCGTTTAGCCTTTGTCTTGGGCACCTTTTTGTCTCCCTGGGTGCGTCATGAAGCACGTGTCAAGAAACGATGAACCTTGAAAGGGGTGGGCTTTTGCAGATCCGTGAAGAGCCCAGTAGAAACGCCACTTACAAAGGCACGACACCCAGAACATGCGAAAAGGAAAATCCGCCCTATTCGAACTCGCAACGATTGAGGACCGTGCTGGCTCCAAACGGTCTGCTACGAAATAATTTGCCTATTGAAGCTGAACGGCATATCCATTCAAGTGCGCAAATTGGAGGTACTTATCTCGCATCGCGACCCTGACCAACCATCCGATTACATAAGCGTGCGTGGCGGCCTGAATGACATCGTTGTCAATCAACAATTAAGCGAAGGATAGATTCATCTTGACAGCGTTGTCAATAGCGGGAACTTGCCTTACCCTGGCACTCGTTCCGAACCTCGACGGTATGGCCAAGTGCTTTTCAGGTTCGACATTGTCCTGCTCGGCTTTCGGTATCCAAACGCCCAGACGCCGGGTGTTGTCATATGCTCAGTGGTGCAAGTGCCGTTCGCCGGGGCAGTGACGCATGAATGACGCCGGCGGGGGGAATCGATTCATGCATCAGAAAAGGCGAGAGTTCCGCTTCTCTACCAAGACGAATTGAGTCTACGAAGTATGCGGTAATCCAGTTTCGTGAAGCAAGTAGGAGGGACGGACTCTCCTGCGCGAGATTGCCGTGAGTTGTGGTGCCAAGCTGAGGTTGGACGTCGAAAACTCAATGATCGGTCGAATAAACAAACGGTTAGCAGTCTCAGTCATTGCCAGTTCGTCTTGCGGTCTCTTGTTCGGTTATGACATCGGCGCAATCTCCAGCTCCACACAGGAGTTAAGGACGTGTTTTGCGCTTTCAGCCTTCGCGCTTGGCATTGCCGTTGCTTCTGCGCTGGTGGGTACCATTACTGGCTCGGCTTCTGCTGGATTTTTGACCGATGCAATCGGTCGGCGCGCAACGTTGTTGATTGCGGGAGGACTCTACGCCATTGCAGCGCTTGGGACTGCCCTCGCTTTCGGCTTTGCACAGTTCGCGATCTCTCGTTTTGGGTGCGGCATAGCCATTGGTCTCATCTCGGTGGCTGCCCCCATGTACCTTGCTGAAATAGCCCCTTCAAACTTGCGGGGTCGCTTGGTCGGCAGCTTCCAAATCAACATCAGCATCGGCGTGGTGCTCGGGTTTGCGCTGGGTTACTTCTTTTCGCTTCATTCGCAAAACGGCACGGCATGGAGATACTCGATGGGGTGTGGAGTTCTACCTGCGCTGCTGTGCGACACCCTGCTCCTGCAGGCGGTTCCAAGCCCGCGCTGGCTGGCACTTAAGCGTCGCTTCGCGGAGGCGAGGAATACCCTTGCCGCCGTGGGTTCCATCGACCCGGAGGCTGATCAAGAGTGCCTCGCTGCTTCAATCCGTGAGTTCGGAGCCTTGCGCCGATCGAAGTTTTTCTCCCGCCGGTACGCACGGCCCATCCTTCTAGCTGCCTGCCTTGTTGTTTTCAACCAGCTTACCGGCGTGAATGTGCTTCTTTACTACGTTCTCGATATCTTTACCGAGTTTGGCTCGGGACGCTTGAATGGGCGCAAGGACGCAATCCTGGTGTCCGCGTTTAGCCTTCTGGTGACAACGGTAGCTGTAAGCGTCATCGACAAGGTCGGACGCAAGCCCCTTCTGCTTGCCGGGGCGGCGGGTATGAGCGCCTGCCTCATTGCCCTGCCGGCCATTCGTTACATGGGCTGGCCCGCTACGTCTGTACTAGTGGTCCTATTGTGCTACAACCTATTCTTCGGTTTCTCTCAGGGCACCGTAGTTTGGGTTTATCTAAGCGAGATATTTCCCCTTCCGGTACGGGCCCGCGGACAAAGTTTCGGAAGCACTGTGCTTTGGATGACTAATGCATTGATCGTGGGGTCCTTTCCGGCGATCGCGATCAGAGTGGGCGGCATGATTTTTGTAGCTTTGGCAATTCTTATGGCTATACAATGCGTGCTTGTAATTCTCGTGTATCCAGAAACGAGACGCAGTAGCTTGGAAACGTTGGCCTCTAACATCACCAGTTAGGAAATGTCCAGAGGCAGGGAAGGACGGGGGTCCAGAAAAGGGCGAGGATCGAAAGGTGATAGTGAAGAGCGGTTCCGCAACTTTAGTTGATGTTGCACGAGCGGCAGGCGTATCGCTGAAAACGGCTTCACGTGTTCTAAATGACTCTCCCGAGCTACGGCCGGAGACCGCCTCCAGGGTCCGAGAAGCTATGGCTCGGCTCGCCTATCAACCGAACGAGCTCGCAAGAGGATTGAAGGCGAAACGATCAGGGGCGATCGCGATGATCGTGCCGAATCTGGCTGACCCGTTTACTGCATCTGCTTTTCAAGCTGTGCAAGATGTAGCGCGGAAGCACGGATACGCAGTGATCCTTGGCGGTTCCGGCGGAGATGTCGAAGTTGAGAAGTATGAACTGCAGGTCATGGTCAGGCGTCAGATCGATGGGGTCATCCTGGTCGCAGCGGACAGCAAGAGGAGCAATGTCAAGTCCCTCATCGAAAAACAGGTGCCCCTCGTCGTCTTCGACGAACCCGTACTAGGCGAAGAGGTGGACTCTATCACTGTGACTAACCGCAAGGCTGCTCGCGAAGCCACTGACCACCTGCTCGCACACGGTTATCGTAGGATTCTGGCCGTAGGCGCCCGACCCTTCCTTTTCACATGCACCGAGCGCATCGCGGGTTATCGTTCTGCCATGAGACGTGCAGGAGCGGATCCGATCGAACTGTTAGTCGAGCATGAGAGCGACTTGACTCTGGAGGTTTTATCGGAATCCTTATCCGACCCCAACGGTGTGGAGGCTATCTTTACTCTGAACTGGGTCTGTACCATGCGGGTCTTGCGCTGGCTCAAAGCTCTCAATAAGAAGATACCCCAAGATCTGGCACTTATATCGTTTGACGATTTCGAGCTCGCTGACCTGATTCCACTGGAATTGTCCGTGGTGCGCCAGCCTTCGCGCGAGCTCGGACACCAGGCAGCAACCACACTCTTTGAGCGAATAGAAGATGCCAACCATCATCCACCGCGAAAGATTGTCCTCAATACGGAACTCATTCTTCGCGGATCCTGCGGATGCACGTCTTAACCGCAACAATGATGCGCAGCTCTGCTGAGACGGTCTGAGGCTCCTGTCCTACGACTCTATATATATGGATGGAAGAGCAAACCTGGGCCATGGCGTCTCGCAGTCACATTTCCGGAACATCGCCAGCAATGACAGAAGTGTCCGGCTTTCTGCTGCGCACTGTCCTCTGCGATTACCGGTCGGTACCACCCTGCCGAATCGTGTAACGATAGCTCGCTTCACGGGCGAAACATAACAAAGCCGCCATCCCTTACATAAAGAATCCCCGCCCAGTGCTTGATTCATTCTGGCTCACCAACCAGGTCCAGGTACACAAAACAGCACCCTCGACGTCTTGAGGAAAAATAGTCTAAACTGTTTTTAATCAATAACATATAAGACTATCGCAAATGCCTGGTATGAGTGTCTTTGGGCCTGGGAGTTTTGTGGTTGACAACGCTGTCACCACCAGCGTACTCTGCGTTTCGTCTAACTCAGACAACGTTGTCATTCACGCTGCGCTGCAGATGTGTGCCACCGTGGTTTGGTGGCGTGTCTGGATCGCAACTGAGTGGCGATGAGAATTGGTCTTGATTCTGGAGGAGTGAGTGCGTGTCCTCTAGGAGATACAGACGCCAATCGCAGTCGAGGCAACAAAGCTAACAATCTTCATGGAGGCACCATAATGCGAACATTTCGAATCTGTCTTGCATTGATCCTCCTGCTAGGTGCTGTAGGCACCGGCAGGATGTTCGGGCAGGCAGGCGCGACAGGCACAATTCTGGGAACGGTGACCGACGGTACGGGCGCCATCATTCCCGACGTGAAGGTCACCGTGACCAACACGGCAACCAACCAAGCCTTCAAGACGGTCACCAGTTCGGCGGGCGACTATTACGCTCCGTCGCTCTCTCCTGGGACCTATTCGGTTTCAGCCGAGGTCAAGGGCTTTCAAAAGTCGGTTACGACCGGCTTCGTACTGGCAGTCGACCAGAAGATCCGCGTTGACCTGGCGTTGAAGCCTGGCGCGGTGACAGAGACCCTGGAAGTGACGGCGCAGGCCGTCGAACTGGACACTGACAGCGCAGCGCTGTCGCAACTGGTCAGCCAACAGCAGGTAGAAGAACTCCCGCTGAACGGCCGCAACTTTGTTCAATTGCTGTTTTTGGGCGCCGGCGCGGTCACAATCGGCGGCGAGCAGGGCAACATGCGTCAGGGCGAAGGCAACGCCATCAGCATCAACGGTGGCCGTCCTGAGGGCAACAACTTCACGTTGGACGGCTTGGTCAACACCGACCAGGCCATGGAAACACCAGCCGTGATTCTTTCGCAGGATGCAATCCAGGAGTTCAAGGTCGAGAGCGGCATCTATCCGGCCGAGTATGGATTCTCCGCGAGCCAGGTCAACGTAGTCAGCAAGGGCGGTAGCAACAAGCTGCACGGCACGCTGTTCGAATCCCACCGCGAGAACGGATTCGACGCACTGCCGTTTGCTGAGGCCAACACCTACATCACCAGCACTCCCACGAGCCTCCCGGTTCTGCACCTGAACCAGTTTGGGTTCGTAGCGGACGGGCCGGTCTACATTCCTCACCTGTACGACGGGCGCAACAAGTCGTTCTGGATGGCCAACTACGAAGGCTGGCGCATGAACAACGGCCAGCTTTTGACAGAACAAGTCCCGAACCCGGCGATTCTGACGGGAGATTTCTCGGCTGAGACTTATAGCCCGCTTCCCAATCAGACAGTGAACGGGGCCTCGGTGGCTCTGCCCGGCGGTACGTTGCCTGCTTACGGAACACCCGAGTGCACGGCACTGCTTGGCCTGGGCGACAACTGCATGCCGTACGATCCCGTCGGCCAAAAGACCATGACGTCGGTTCCAAGTGGTGACTTCACGTCGCGCATCGGCCTGGCATCGATCAAGTACGGTTTCTGGAATACTCCCACGAATGCGGGCCAGCCTGAAGGCATCGCCAACTACATCCATGCCATTCCTGGACCGTTGACGATGAATCAGCAGACCTATCGCGGCGACCAGAACCTGGGCAAATACGGCTCGGTCTTTGGCCGCTACACGTATTCCAACTACGTAAACTCGTCGAACTACAACTCCGGCTCCCCGGTTCTTGGTCTCGAGCAGTATTTCGAGAAGGGGAAGTCCTGGGAGATTTCGCACACCGTCAACTTCGGCCAGAGCATCGTGAACAACTTCCGCTTTGGTTATCTCTCGGCCAACGCGCCTGAAGGTTCGTCTGCCCCACCCGCTTCGTTGGTTTCGGACCTTGCCGAGACCGGCATCTTTACCACCTTCGGGCCTCTGCAACAGACCTATCCGAACGTGGGCATGTCGGAGTTCAACAGCGGCGGCGGACCAGTGAACTCCTATAGCGGTTCGTTTATTCCTGAATGGGAATTCGCCGATTCGCTTACCAAGGTTCACGGAAAGCACACACTGGGCTTTGGCTTCGACTATCGCCACTGGATCATCACCCGTAACCTGGATGACGATTTCTACGGTGATTGGGGCTTCGGTGCAAATACCATTTCCACCAACAGCGAGCCGATCTCGCAGACCAATTCCGCGTCCAGCTGCGGCAATGCAAGCGGGCTGTGCGGCTCTGCAAACGCCGTTTCGGACATGATGCTGGGGTATTACTCCGGCGCCTCGGGATTCGTCCCCGGACCGCTGAGCCCGACCGATCAGGCCGGCAACCCACAAACCCACATCTACAACTACTTTGCCCCTTACGCACAAGACGACTGGAAGGTCAGCCCCAAGCTGAGCTTGAGTTTCGGCGTGCGCTGGGACTTCCACGCAGCGACGTTTGAGAAGGTTAACCACCTCTTCTGGCTCGACGCGGAGAATGCCCAGGGCGGCCTATGCTATGCCGATCCGAATCTCTCTACCGATGGCGTGGCGAGAGACGACTATGGCGTGGATGGGGTTACCCCCATTCTGCGCTATTGCGGAAAGGTACCGCATCCGGGCTCGAAGAATCCCTTCGCACCGCGGTTCGGCTTCAACTACCGTCTGGACGACAAGACGGTTGTGCGCGGCGGCTATGGAATCTTCTTTACCTCCTATGAGGGCCGCGAGATCGACGACTCTGGGGATATCTATCCTTATAGCGTCCGCAACGCTCTCAATCCCACCACTGAAAACAACCAGGATCAGCTCAAGTTCGGCAACCAGTTGTTCCCGGCTCACACCACCCTGGGTGCGTTCCCAGAAAGTTCCTTGTCGTTCATCGCGGTTATCGAGTCGGAGAATCCGCGCAACCCGTACGTTCAGTCCTGGACGTTGTCTGTCGAGCGCGAGCTTGCCAAGAACACCACCCTGGAACTGAACTACGTTGGAACCCATGGATCGCACATGCTCGACCGCACGGATATCGCGCAAGCACTTGATATTCCGGCCGCGAGCTTGTCGCTTTGCCAGGAGCAGGATTCCAACGGCAACTACTTCAACGCAGTCGGTGCAAACGCGATTGCCCCGTGCAGCATCGTAAGCCGCTTGCCGTATCCGAACTTCAACGGAACCTATATCGACGGCAGATTCGAAGGCTACTCCCACTACAACGCCGGCAACGCGAAGTTTGAACATCGCGCTGGCGACCTTGCCGTGACCGCGGTCTATACCTGGTCCAAGAGCATGGATAACAAGTCCGCGACCGCCGGAGCAGGCGCCAGCGCGACTGGTTATGAGGGCTACGAAGACAACTCCAGGCCATTCCTAGACTATGGCCGTTCAGACTTCAACGTACCGCAGAGGGTCGTGGCTAGCTGGGTCTACCAACTGCCTTTCGGCCGCGGCAAGAAGATTGCCGGCGGGTCTAACTGGGCTGCCGACGAAATCATTGGCGGCTGGCAACTCACCGGTGTTGCAACCTTCCAGAAG
>Ga0181517_10000435_pt1 | contig 56930 bp, 43 predicted proteins | sample PEATcosm2014_Bin_31_FD_119748 | JGI IMG/M metagenome (GOLD analysis project Ga0181517, IMG submission 119748) | Peatland microbial communities from MTU Mesocosm Facility, Houghton, MI, USA - PEATcosm2014_Bin01_30_metaG | ecosystem: Environmental > Terrestrial > Soil > Wetlands > Peat | place... | reverse complement strand
GGAGCGGTTGATGAACACGACTTTCTCGACGAGTTCCTTCCCGGATTCCACATCGAACGTCACCTCCGGCTCAGGCCTGGATCGGCGTCCGCCCCGAAAGCCTCCACGCCCGCCGCCCCGACTTTCGGCGCGCGGTTCAGGCCGCGGCCCGGTTTCTACTTTGGTTGGTTCATCCACAATACTCTTCTCCATTAAAGGTTAAAACTTCAATCCCGCCGCGCGCGCGGCCTCCGCCAGGGCCTTGACCTTGCCGTGATACGGCGCCCCGCCGCGGTCAAACACCACCGTCTTGATCCCTTTGCCCAGCGCGGTCTGTGCGGCCAGAGCGCCCAGCGCCTTCGCGCTGGCAGCGTTGGCCGCGAGATTCTCCCGGTTCGGCGTGCTTTTGCTCAGCGTCGATGTCGCCGCCAGCGTCACTCCCGCCACATCATCGATGAACTGGATGTGAATGTTCTTGTTCGTAAAGCAAACCGCCATGCGAGGGCGTTCTTTGGTGCCGCTGATCTTTTGACGAATCCGCCAGCGCCGCCGCAAAGCCAATTCATGTTTCTGTTCAGTTCTCATCGGGAAAGTGTCGAGTGTTCGTTATCGCGTATCAATTCAATCTCTTGACGTCTCACGTCTTACTGAACCGTCTTGCCTTCCTTCCGGATCACCCGTTCATCCGTGTACCTCACGCCCTTGCCCTTGTAGGGCTCCGGCGGGTAGAAAGCGCGGATTTCCGCCGCCACCTGGCCCACCACCTGGCGGTCCGGACCTTCGATCGTGATCTTGGTGTTCTCGTCCACCGTCACTTTGATCTGGTCGGGGATCGGATAGTTGATCGGGTGCGAGTACCCGAGGATCAGATTCACGGCTTTCCCCTGGACGGCCGCCTTGAAGCCGACCCCCTGGATCTCCAGCTTCTTGACGAATCCCTCGCTCACGCCCCGAACCATGTTGTTGACCAGCGCCCGGCTCAGCCCGTGCAGCGCCTTGGCCTGCGCGTCGTCCCCTTGCCGGCTGACGACCACCTTGCCGCCCTCCACCTTCAGGCTGGTCTTGCGCGGGAGCTCCCAGTTGAGTTTGCCCTTGGGCCCTTCGACGAGGACCTGCTGGCCCTTGACCTCCACCTTCACCTTGGGCGGGATGGCAATCGGTTGTTTTCCTATGCGTGACATGGCTTGAAAAACCCTTAAATAGGTTATAGATGTTAAATCAGTTATATCGGCGCGGCATCACCACACAAAGCAAATCAACTCGCCGCCAAGATTCTTCCGCCGAGCTTCGGTCCCGGTCATCAGTCCCTCGGAAGTGGAAATCACCGCAACTCCAAGACCGCCCCGGACCCGGGGAATTTCGGTCGAGCCGACATACCGGCGCAAGCCGGGCGTGCTGATGCGGCGCAGCCCTTCGATGATGCTCTTCTTGCCCTGGTATTTCAATTTCATCGTGATTTTGCGCGGAAGCTTCCCTTCCACGGCAAAATCCGCGATGTATCCCTCCCGCTTGAGAATGCCCGCGATGCTCTCCTTCATTCTGGAGTGGGGGAGCGCGACGGTTGGCAGCAACGCGCGGTTGGCATTGCGAACCCGGGTCAACATGTCGGAAATCGGATCGTTCATTGGGCGTTAGAGCGTTATATCGTTAAGAGCGGCCATGGTTACCAACTGGCTTTGGTCACCCCGGGAATCAGGCCCGACAGGGCCGCCTCGCGGAAGGTCATGCGGGAGCATCCGAACTTGCGGAGATAGCCGTGGCGCCGGCCGCTCATCGAGCAGCGGTTGACCACCCGCACGGGATTCGCATTCCGCGGCAGATTAGCCAGGCCCGCGTAGTCGCGCTTGGCCTTCAGCTCGGCCCGGAGCGCCGCGAACTTCTTTACCGTCTCCGCCTTCTTCTTGTTCCGTTCAATCCAGGATTTCTTTGCCATATAACAAATCAATTACTTCTTTGCGGCCTCGGCAAACGGCATGCCCATCAGCTTGAGCAGGTCCATTGCCTCCGCGTTGTTCGGCGCGCTCGTTACGATCGTGATGTCCATCCCCTGCTGGCGTTTAATCTTGTCCAGCTCGATCTCGGGGAAAATCGTCTGGTCGCTCACCCCCATCGTATAGTTGCCTCGGCCGTCAAAGGAACGGATCGAAAGCCCCCGAAAGTCGCGAATGCGCGGCAGCGCCGTCGCCACCAGCCGGTCAAAAAACTCATACATCGCATCCCGCCGCAGCGTCACCCGGCAGCCGATCGGCTGCCCGTCCCGAAGCTTGAAATTGGCGATGTTGTGGCGCGACTTGCTGATGACCGCCTTGCGCCCGGTGATCATCGACAGGTCCTTTGCCGCGTCGTCGATCGCGCTCTTTTCCAGTGACGCGCTCACCCCCATGTTCACCACTATCTTCACCATGTGCGGCACCTGGTGCGGATTGGCATACTTGTGCTTCTCCTTCAGGGCAGGCATCACTTCTTTCACGTACTTTTCGTAAAGTCTGGCTTTCATTTCGCTGTTTCCCGGATTTTGCCGGAGCTGTTGTCCAAATTCCTATCGTTTCATCACGAGGCCGGCTGCGCCGCCGGCGCAGCCGCCGGGTGCTTGGCGGCACGGGCGTCAAATTGTTCCGCCTTCATCACGTTCGAAATATGCACCGAGCCCTCGCGCTCGATGATTTGCCCGTTGGGGTACTGCTGGCTCTTGCGCATGTGCTTCTTGATCATGTGCGTCCCCTCCACAATGACTCGCTCTTTCTTTCCTTCGATGGCAATGATGCGGCCGCGTTTGCCCTTGTCGGCCCCGGCGATAATCACCACCTCGTCATTCTTCTTAACATGAAATCGGCGCATAAAATAGAGAATTCGGTTCGGATTCAGATAACTTCAGGCGCCAGCGACACAATCTTCATGAACTTCTTGTCCCGAAGTTCGCGCGCCACCGGCCCGAAAATACGGGTCCCGCGCGGGTTCAATTCCTTGTCGATGATGACGATCGCGTTGCTGTCAAACCGCAAATACGATCCGTCGTTGCGCCGGATGGGCTGCCGGGTGCGCACCACCACCGCATCCACCACCTCGCCCTTTTTTACCGTCCCGTCCGGAGTGGCCTCTTTGATGTGCGCCTTGATGATGTCGCCGACGCGCGCGTAGCGCTGGTTGCGGCCGAGCACGCCAATCGCCGCCGCGCGCTTGGCGCCGGTGTTGTCAGCCACGTCGAGAATGGAACGAATCTGTAACATAAATCAGTGATGGATGACGAGTGGTCGAATCGGGTTTCAAACAGCCACAACGGCAACTTCGCTGGCCTTCTCCACAACCTCCACCAGGCGCCAGTGTTTGGTCTTGGAGATCGGGCGCGTTTCCTCGATCCGCACGCGGTCGCCAATCTTGGCCTGGCTGTTCTCGTCATGGACGTAGAACTTCTTGTAGCCGGTGACAACTTTTTTGAACTTGCGGTGCGCGTAGCGCCGCTGGACCTGGACGGTAATGGTCTTGGCGTTCGCGCTCGCGATGACTTCGCCAACGCGCTCTTTGCGGATGCCGCGGGCGTGAGCCGGCGCCGGCGTTGGGGCGGGAGTGGAATTCGGGGTGGTGTCAGCCATATCAAAGCTTCAGTTATGCCGCTCTCTTGCTGCGAAGTTGCGTCAGGCGCGTCTCGATGCGGGCGATGTTCCGGCGCAAGGTGCGCAGGCGCGCCGGCTTCTCGAGCTGGGCGCTCGCCTGCTGCAGGCGCAGGTTGAAAATCTCCTGCCGCAGGTTCCGGCCGTCCGCCAGCAACTCCTCAAGCGTCTTTTCCTGTATCTCTTTCCGTTGCGTTTTCTTCATAGCAATTGCCTCTAATGGCGCGAGATAAACCGGGTCTTAATCGGCAGCTTCGTCGCCGCCAGCCGCATGCATTCCCGCGCCACAACCTCCGTCACGCCATCTACCTCGAACAGCACATTCGCCGGCCGGATCACCGCCACCCAGGACTCCAGCGGCCCCTTGCCCTTGCCCATGCGTGTTTCCAGCGGCTTCTTGGTGAACGACTTCTGCGGAAACACCCGGATCCACATCTTGCCGTGGCGTTTCATGTTGCGGGCGATGGCCACGCGCGCGGCTTCCAACTGCTTGGTATCCAGCCAGCATCGCTCCAGCGCCATCAATCCGTACTCGCCAAACGACACTGTCTGGCCGCGCGAGGCCAGGCCGGCGCGGTTGCCACGGTGCATCTTGCGATACTTCACTCTCTCGGGCATCAAAGGCATAAAACGTTAGAACCGTTAAAGCGTTAAAACCGGCATCGTTAAATCGTTCCCACCGTCGCTGGCTCCGGCGCCGGAGACGATGCTTGCGGCCGAACAGCGGCCTTTTCCTTGTCGCCCTGCGACTCCCCTTTGCAGATCCAGCACTTAATCCCCAGCTTGCCATAGACCGTGTTGGCCTCGGCAAAACCGTAGTCGATGTCCGCGCGTAGCGTGTGCAGCGGAACCCGGCCCCAGTGGTATTGCTCCACGCGGGCCAGCTCCGCCCCGCCCAACCGGCCGGCGCAGCGAAGCTTGATCCCCTCAGCCCCAAAATCCTTGGCCGTCTGCAGCGCCTTCTTCATCGCGCGACGGAACGAAACGCGCCGCTCGAGCTGCACCGCGATGTTCTCAGCGACAAGCTGCGCGTCGATTTCAGGAGACTTAATCTCGACGATGTCGACGTAGATCTCCTTGCCCGTCATCTTGCTCAGCTCTTCCTTGATCTTGTCGATCTCGGCGCCCTTGCGGCCGATGACGATGCCCGGCCGGGCCGTCAGAATGGTGATGCGGCACCGATTGGCGGCGCGCTCAATGCGGATCTGCGGCACCGACGCCGACTCCAGCTTCTTCTTGAGCAATTCGCGAATCTTGCGGTCTTCCGTAAGAAGCTTGCCGAACTCTTTCTTGCCCGCATACCACTTCGAGCGCCAGTCGCGGTTGACCGCGATGCGCAAGCCGACTGGATTAGTTTTCTGTCCCATACCGGATTATTGGTCTGACAAAACGATTTTAATGTGGCAATTGCGTTTAAGGATCGGACCCGCCGAGCCGCGCGCCTTCGGCGTGAACCGCTTCAGGGTCGAGGCGGTTTGAGCCAGCGCTTCTTTGATTATCAGACGGTCGGTATTCATGCCGCTGTACTCTTTGTGGTGGGCCTTGAGATCCTCCGCGTTGGCGATGGCCGACTTGAGGGTCTTGGCCACGAACCGGGCGCCTTTGCGCGGCGTGACCGCCAGGGTCGCCTGCGCGTGGGCCGCGGGCATTCCCTGAATCTGGCGCACCACCTCGCGCATCTTCTGCGCCGACATCCGCACGTTTTTGGTAATCGCTTGGACTTCCATAACTTACTTGGCTTCCGCCTTGGCCGTATGAGCACCGTGTTTCTTGAATATCCGCGTCGCCGAAAACTCTCCCAGCCGGTGCCCAACCATGTTCTCCGTCACAAACACCGGGTTAAACACCTTCCCGTTATGCACGTTGAAGGTCAGACCCACAAAATCGGGCGTGATCATCGAGCGGCGCGACCAGGTCTTGATCGGCGCCTTGGACTTCGTGTCCTTCGCCTTCTGGATTTTCTCCAGCAAATGCCCGTCGATAAACGGACCTTTCTTAATTGATCGTCCCATATCAAAATTGCTTTATTTGTTCTTCATCGGCCGGCCGTCGCGGCGCACCAGGATGAATTGGTTTGAGTGCTTCTTCCGGTTGCGCGTCCGATAGCCTTTGGCTAGCAGGCCCCACGGCGAGGTCAATTGTTGCCAGCCGCCGCCCGATTTCGATTTGCCGGCGCCGCCGCCGTTCGGGTGGTCCACAGGGTTGCGCGCCACACCGCGGCTGATCGGGCGGATGCCCAGGTGCCGAGACCGGCCCGCCTTCCCCAGCATCACGTTCTCATGCTCCGTGTTGCCAACCTGCCCGATCGTCGCGTAGCAATTCTCGTTGATCCGCCGAATCTCGCCCGAAGGCAGCCGAATCTGCGCGTACCCCTCGTCGCGCGACATCAGGGTCGCTGCCCCACCGGCGGTGCGCACCATCTGGGCGCCACGGCCCGGCGTCAATTCGATATTGTGAATCGGCAGCCCCACCGGCACCGTCCGCAACGGCAGGCTGTTGCCAACCTCCGGCGGAGCGGTCGGACCGCTCAGCAGCTTCGCCCCAACCTGCAGGCCGTTCGGGGCGATGATGTAGGTCTTCTCGCCGTCCTGGTACTCCAGCAACGCCAGCCGGGCCGTCCGGCGCGGATCATACTCTATCGCCTTGACCACCGCCTCGACCCCGTGCTTTTGCCGCTTGAAATCCACCAGCCGATTCTTCTGCTTGTTGCCCCCGCCAATGCCGCGCGCCGTGCACCGCCCGTAGCAATTACGCCCGCCGGAACGCTTCCGTGTCTCGATCAGGCTCTTCTCAGGCTTGGACTTCGTGATGTCGCTGTAGTCCGCGTATGTCACATAACGCGAGGACGGCGTCAGCGGTCTAAATGTCTTTACTGGCATAAATCAATCTCGTTACCCAAGTCAGCTACTTGGAGAGCGGAACCATCATTCCTGCCCCCGGACGGGTGGTCAGTTATCGGCTCCGCAGGTTATGCTGTCCGCGGCCCTTCCAGGCCGAACGGAGCGCGAAATATAGCAGAGGTCAAAACCATGGCAACACTTTTTTTGAAAAAAATGCGTGTCGAAAAATCGCCCCCTAAAACGGCCTTGAAAATGGGCTCACCGGCTCGGGCATGTCCGCAACCCCCCGCGATTAGGGCAAGCCCTCCTGGATAAACGCAAAAGACAGGGCAATGACAAGGCGTCTTTACTCAAACTCCAGCCCAATCTGCCTGGCCATCTCCCCCAGGTCCCGAACCCCCGGCAGGCAAGGCAGAATGCGCCCCGCGCGTCCGCGAATCCACTCGCTGGTTTGAGCCCTCCCCTTCAACCCCCCGGCAAGCCCCAGCAGCCGCCTCCATTGCTCCCGCCATTGGCGGTTGTAAGCCTCGAAAAGCTGCATCGAACCATTCTCGCGCACAACCTTCCGCACACTCTCGGCCAGCGCCTCGGCCTCGAGAAAACCGGCGTTCATGCTCTGCACCCCTGCCGGCCCGGTCTGGTGGGCGGCGTCCCCCGCCAGCCAGCATCGGTTGCGGCCAAACTGACGGACCAGCTCGTGCTCGAAGACCACCCGGGTGCACCAGGTTATCTCTTTAACCCCCATGGAAAACCACGGCGCCCGCTCCCCGGCAATCTTCTGCACATACTGCCGAATCTTCTCATCCACCACCGGCGATGCGAGGCGCGCCGCCCGCCGCTCCTTCTCGGGAAACACGGCGGCAGCCCCCGCCTCCGCCATCTGAAATGTCCACCGGTATTTGTTCCCCGGCAGCGGCCAGAGCACATTGGTGCTGGCATTGTCCAGGACAATCCGAACTTCATCCTCCCCCGCCTTTTCAGCCTCGAACTCGTAGGCCGCAAACGACTCGGTCCCGCCTGCCCGCTCCGAGTCCAATCCCAACCGCTGCCGAACCATCGAATGGCGCCCGTCCGCTCCAACGATAAACTGCGCCCGCAAGGTCGTGCGCCTTTTAACGATCGTTTCCCAGTGGGGAACAATATAGCCGGTGGACGTTCCTCCCAGTTCTTCGATGATCGCGGCAACCTCCGCCGTCTCGTCCTGAAAACCGGCAAATCGGTGATTCCAGTTCACAATGATGCCGGCCTTCCGAAGCCGCTGTTCCAACGCGGTTTCCAGCGCGCTTTGCGGCAGGATGAGCAAAAAGGGAAACTTCTGGCTAAGGGCGGAAAGCCGGACCTCGGCGCGACGCTCCTCACCGTCGTAAAGCGCAACCGTCGGGACGCGCCTGCCATGCTCCAGGAGCAGCGTCGCCAACCCGAGGCGGTCCAGCAACTCCAGCGTGGACGGGTGAAGGGCGCAGGCGTAGCTGCGCGCCGTAGTGCGCTCCTCCCGATCGATCAGGCTCACCTCCAAGCCCGCCTCCGCCAGCAACAGGGCGCTTGCCAACCCCACCGGGCCCGCCCCTACCACCAACACTTCCGTTCGCTCTTCTCGCATACGCATTCCTCGGTTCCCGACCCGCCGGCTCAGGTCGCCGTGGCCGCAGCCCTCGTCGGGGCCGCCCGCGCAGCTACCTGGAAACAACAATCTGATTTTACATCACTTGACCAAATTGTCATTTGGAAAGGGAGAGATCAAGTCGTTGCTGGCCGCGAATCGGGTTAGCTCGGCGACGCTCCGGAGTTTCAGCCGGGCCATAAGGCTCTCGCGATGCGTTTCAACCTCGCTCACCTCCAACCTGAGCCGTCTGGCAATCTGGCAGTCGCTCAGCCCGAGAGCGATCAAGCCGAGGATCTCTCGCTCCCTCCCGCTCAGGGTGTTCAGCTTGGCTGGCCGGCCGGGTCCCTGGTCGGCCGCCAGAGCCCCGGCCAGCATCTCAAAGGCCTCCTCCCCGGCATGGATCTTCTCTATCGTCTGAACCAACTCGTCGGTCGGACAGTCTTTGAGAAGATACCCTTTGGCGCCCGATTGAACCACGCGCAGGGCGTAATCCGCTTTGCTGAATGCGGAGAGGAAAAGCACCTTGACCTGCGGCAGATCCCGGCGTAGCTGCTCGGCGGCCGCCAGGCCATCCATCCCGGGCATCTCGATGTCCATGATGACGATATCCGGCAGCAATTGCCGGGCTAGCCGCACTGCCTCAGAGCCGTCGTCGGCCTCGCCCACCACCTGGAGGTTGGGCCGCCGGGCCAGGCAGGCAGCCAGGCCCTTGCGCACCACGGGATGGTCGTCGGCCAGCAGCAGGCATATCATGTCCCCCATCGTGCGCCACGGCGTTCAAACCCGATACTGGAAGGTTCCTTAATCAGACTCGGAAATCCCTAGTGCGGTCTTGGTCATCAGTTTTTCACCCTAACGCTATTGACCGGGGCGCGTCTTTTCTATCTAATCTCCTTATGCAGATAGAGAGTTTGAAAGTTTTTTGCGACTTGGCCGAAACCGAGAGCTTCACCAAGGCCGCCCGTATCAATGAAGTCACCCAGTCGGCGGTCAGCCAAACCATCAGCGCGCTGGAGCGGCAATTCAAGGCGTTGCTCATTGAGCGGAGCAAGCGCAATTTCCGCCTCACGCCCGAAGGCCAGGCCCTCTACGATTATGGCAAGCAGATCATTCAGATCAACGACGCGCTCCAGAGCAAGCTGCAGCAAACCAAGGAAATCATCTCGGGCAACATCCGCGTCGCCACTATCTACAGCATCGGGCTCCATATCCTGCCGCCTTATGTCAAAAAGCTCTTGAAGAGTTTCCCCACCGTCAACGTCCACGTCGAATACCGCCATGCCCGCGAGGTCTATGAGGACGTCCTGAGCAATATCGTCGATCTGGGCCTGGTCGCCTACCCGGTGCGCGATGCGCGGCTCGAAATGGTCCCCTTGCCCAAGGACCCGCTTGTGCTCATCTGCCACCCCCAACATCCGCTCGCCAAACTCAAATCCGTCAAGCTCAAAGCGCTCAAGGGCCAGAAGTTCGTCAGTTTTGATAAAGATATTCCCACCCGCAAGGCCACGGATAAACTGTTCAAAGACCGTGGCGTGACCGTGGATCACGTGATGGAATTCGACAACGTCGAGACGGTCAAACGCGCTGTGGAAATCGACTCGGGGCTGGCCATCGTGCCCCGCGAGACCGTGCAGCAGGAAGTGGCCACCCACACCCTCGCCGCCGTGCAGCTCGAGGATGCCGACATTTCCCGCACCCTCGGCGTCATCTACAAACGTAGCCGGGTGCTCTCCCCCGCCATCAAAGAGTTTATCGCCCTGCTTAAACAGCCGCTGTAACCGGGTGAATACTGCGCCCGAGGTCGCTGTCCCACGTCAGGCCGGTTCGCCTCTGGAAGCCTTCACCGGCCCCATCCCCCGGACAAAGACCGGGCCGATCTATGGCGCCGGCCTCGCGGTCGTCGCCTTCGCGATGGTCCTCCTGCCCCTCCTCTACGTAGGGCTCATCGCCCTTGTCGCCTGGGCCGTCCTCCTTCACCTGAGATATGATTTCTGGATCTTCGAAGGCGGCGGAGCAATCATCCTTCGGATCATCCTCTACCTCGGACCGGCTGTGGCGGGCGGCATCCTCGTGTTTTTCATGGTCAAACCTCTCTTCGCCGCCAAAGCCCCGAGGCCGGAGTCTATCGCCCTCGATCCAGCCAGCGAACCGCTCCTGTTCGCCTTCGTCCAAAAAATCTCCTCCATGGTCGGCGCCCCTGCCCCCTGCCGCATCGATGTTGACTGCCAGGTGAATGCCTCGGCCAGCCTCCGCCGCGGCTTCTACAGCACCGATCTCGTCCTGACCATCGGCCTGCCGCTGGTGTCCGGACTGGATATGCGGCAGTTCGCCGGCGTGCTCGCGCACGAGTTCGGCCACTTCGCCCAGGGCGCCGGCATGCGCCTCACCTACGTCATCCGCAAAATAAACTTCTGGTTCGCCCGCGTGGTCCATGAGCGCGATGCCTGGGATCTGAAACTCGAACACGCGGCCAAACACTCCGATTGGCGCATCCGCATCGTGCTGCACATGGCCCGCGGCTGTGTCTGGCTCTCACGCCGCCTCCTTTGGGTCCTCATGCACGCCGGCAATGCCATCAGTTGCTTCATGCTGCGCCAAATGGAATATGACGCCGACAGCTACGAAGCCAAGCTCGCGGGCAGCGACGCGTTCGAGGCCACCGCCGAGCGGCTGCGGGTCCTCAACGTCGCCACCCAAACCGCCTACGAGGACGTCCGCCAAAGCTGGGCCAGTAAACGCCTGCCCGAAAACCTGCCGCTGCTGATTAACCACAAAGCCGGTTCCCTGCCACCGGAAGTGCATGACAAGCTCTCCGCCTCCGCGGCCTCGCGCAAAACCGCATGGTTCGACACCCACCCCTGCGACGCGGATCGCATTCGCGCCGCCCGGCGCCTCAACCAACCAGGCGTCTTCCGGCTGTCCGAACCGGCATTTGGCCTGTTCTCCCGGTTCTCGGAACTCAGCAAGCGAGTGACCCGCCACCAATACGCAAAGCACTTCAAACTCGAATTCACCGACCAAAACCTGATGTCCGCCGAGGAAATCCTTCGCGAGAGCACCGCCAGCGCCGAAGCCGGCGCCATGGCCCGGAAATTCTACGGCACTGTCAATATCAGCCTCAAGCCGCTCCTCGCCACGGGAGCACTGCCCGCCAGCGCCGCCGATGAAAACGCTTTGGAGAAATGGCGCGAAGCATGCCAGGCAACCAATACCCTGCGCGCCCAAGCCGAGAAACTCTCCGCCGAGATCGCTCAATTGCAAACACGCCTGGTCCGCCTCACCACCGCCCATTGTCTCGCCCGCGCAGGGTTCAAAGTGGAACCTAAGGCGTTTGGGCTACCCGAGAACGCCACCACCCCTCTGGCACAAATGACCGCCGCCGCGCGCGGGCTCCAGGACGCCAACTCCGCCATCTCAGCCCGCCTCGCCGAACTCGACCCGTTCGTGGCCGCGCTGCGCCAGCGCGTGACCTTGGCTCTTCAGCTCGCCCAGGCCCCCGGAAACCCTCCGGACCCGCAAGCCCCTGCCCTTTCCAATACCGCCTCCGAAGGCCGCCCGCCCGAAATCGTGTCAGGATGCCTCCCACCAATCTCCGGCGAACTGGCCGAATTTGCGCGCCTGCTTGCCGCCGTTGGCGCCGAGATGCCCCGCGCCCACGAAATCGGCTCCCAGCTCAACGCCTTCCTGCTCCTCGCGCAGAACCGCCCCAACCATTCACGCCCGGCCGAAGTGGACCGCGTCTTATCGGACCTTGCATCCAAAATGCGGGCTCTGATCGACGGCATCCAGCAGCGCCTCAAACCTTTCCCTTACCCCTTCCCCCACGCTCGCGGCCGGTTGACCATCGCCGAATACGCCCGCTTTGAAAACCCCGTCCCAAACGAGTTCCAGCGCGTATACTCCGACGCCAATGCCCATGTGGACCGCCTATTCGCGCTGCACTTCCGTCTTCTCGGCCGCCTCCTCGCCCTCGCTGACGCCGCCGAAACGAGCCTTGGAAAGCGATAGCCCCTTTTTCATTTCCAACCCGCCCCGCTCCGTTACATTGTTTGTCCGATGCATTGGCTGCAGACCCTTGATGTCGATTTGTTTCGACATGTCAACCAGACGTTAGCTAATCCTGTCTTCGACCAGCTCATGCCGTTTTTGAGCGGCAATGGCGTTTCCTATCCCATTCTCTACGCGCTGGCAGTCGTCGGCATGCTCGTCCTGATCTGGAAGCAGCCCGCCCGGGGTTTGCTCTTCGGGCTGATGCTCGTGCTGGTCATCGCCGTCGGCGACGGCCTCATCTGCAACACGCTCAAACACGCCGTCGGACGCCCCCGCCCCTTTCTCGCGCTCCCGGATGTGCGCTGCCTGGTCGGCCGGGGAGGTTCCGGCTCGATGCCTTCGTCGCATGCGGCCAATTGTTTTGCCGCCACAATGGTCGCATTCATCTATTACCGGCGCAGCGTCTGGTTCACGGCCCCCATCGCCCTCCTGGTCTGCCTCTCCCGTGTCTATAATGGCGTGCATTTCCCCAGCGATGTCCTCGCCGGCGCCCTTCTGGGAGCCGGCTATGCCGGCGCGATCGTCTGGTCGTTGAATGCCGCCTGGCAGTGGGCCGGACAAAAGTGGTTCCCGCTCTGGTGGGAGGCCCTGCCTTGCCTCCTCGATCCCTCTCGGCGCGCCAAACCGGACGGCGAAGAAGAGGAAGCCCCCTTTCCCCCGCCCCGCGTCAAAGGCATCGCCGATCCCGGATTTCGCCCCCCGCACGCCACGCTCGACCAACACTGGCTCCGGCTCGGCTACCTGGTGGTGATAGCAATGCTGCTGGCCCAATGGGCCTACCTCGCCAGCGGAACTATCGAACTGTGCGAAGACGAAGCCTACCAGTGGCTCTGGTCTAAACATCTTGCCCTTTCCTATTACAGCAAGCCCCCGCTCATCGCCTACGTCCAATTCCTCGGCACCTTCCTTTGGGGTGATAACGCCTTCGGAGTCCGCTTCTTCTCTCCCCTAATCGCCGCCATCCTCGGCGTGGTGACCCTCCGGTTCTTTGCCCGCGAAGTCAACGCCCGGGCCGGCTTCTTCCTCCTGCTCATCATGGCCGCCACCCCCCTGCTGGGGGCGGGCACTGTCTTGATGACCGTCGATCCCCTTTCGGTGCTGTTTTGGACCCTAGCCACCTTTGCGGGCTGGCGCGCCATTCAACCAAACGCCCCCACGCGCAATTGGCTCTGGGTCGGACTCTGGATGGGCCTCGGTTTTCTCAGCAAATACACCGAGCTGCTTCAATTGCTTTGCTGGGTGGTCCTCTTCTGGCTGTGGCGTCCCGCCCGCAAACACCTCCGCCGCCCCGGCCCCTGGCTGGCCCTGCTGGTCAACCTGCTCTGCGCTCTGCCCGTCCTCATCTGGAACTGGCAGCACGGCTGGGTCACCGTCTGGCATGTGGCCGCCGATGCCGGCTCGCACCGACCGCTCTGGCCCGCTCCCGCCCAGACCCTCAAATACGCCAGCGAATTCCTCGGCCTCGAATTCGGCCTGCTGAATCCAATCTTCTTTGTCGCGATGGTTTGGGCCGCCATCGCCTTCTGGCGGCGCGGTCGGCAGAACCCGCGCCTGGTCTATTTCTTCAGCATGGGCGCGCCCCTGTTCCTGGCCTACCTGCTCCATTCCCTCCGCTCCCGCGTCCTGCCCAACTGGATCGCCCCGGCGGTCCTGCCGCTGTTCTGCCTGATGGTCATCTACTGGGACACCCAATGGCGGCTCGGCCTGGCCAGGCTCAAGGTCTGGCTCACCGCTGGCCTTGTTCTCGGCTTTGTCGCCGTCATCTTCCTGCACAACACGGACATAACCAAAAAAATCACCGGCCGTTACCTGCCCGTTAAGTGGGACCTGCTGCATCGGGTCAGGGTCTGGAACGAGGTTGCCCGCGTGACGGGCGAAGCCCGGCGGGAATTGCTGACGGAGGGCAAGCCTGTCTTCATTATCGGCAAGCATTATGGGCTGGTGGGATTGATTTCATTCTATCTGCCCGAAGCCCGCGCGCAGGTGTCGGATGTCCCCCTCGTCTATATGAAAACGAGTTCCGTCGCCGAGGACCAATTCTTCTTCTGGCCTGGCTACTCCATGCGCAAGGGCGAGAATGCCATCTTTGTCCAGGAACTCGATCGCCGCGATCCCCAACCGCTGCCGCCACCACCTCAAATCCAAAACGAATTCGAATCCGTCACCGACCTGGGCGTGCGGCGGGTGATGTACCACGGCGGCCTTTGCCGCCCCATCCAGGTCTTTGCCTGCCGCAACCTGCGTTAGCCCCCGCTCTACGTTTTACGCGTTACGTTTTACGCCTCACGGATCCCGCATCACGCTCTAACGTTCTAACGCTTTAACGTTTTAACGCCCCCCTTCCCGCTCACGCATTGCTCCCATAAAGCGCCGGCAAGCCCGCCCCGTTGGCCTCCGGCTGACGGGTCGCCCCGGAAGCAGTTGGCCGCTTCGCCTTGCGCTCCTGCCAGAACGCAACCGGAAACAGCCCCGCAATGACCAGCAAACCGATCCCAACCTGGCCCGCCGGTGAAAGGTCAACAGACTGAACCACGCAGGCAGCGATAATGACCATCGGAAGATGGACCGAGAACACCAGCAGTGATTGGCGCCCCAGCAGCGCGGGGCCCGCCAGCACCCATGAAGAGAGCTGCGGGTTCCAAGCCACGAGCAACAATACCCAGGCCCCAAAATTCAGGACTCGCAACGGACCCAGCGACCATTTGTCCATTAGCAGATACAGGTCCGGCGGGGTGTGCAGCACTCCATGCCGCGAAAGCAAACCGACTCCCACCAACAGACACGCGGCTAATCCGCTCCACCACCGCCGCGTGCCGCTCAGAAGCCGGCCCTGGGTTGCGTTCTGGCCTAACGCGAGGCCGCCAATCCACAGAAACTGCCACGCCCTCAGGTCAAACGGCCCCGAATGCAGCGTTATCCGCCCCAGTGGTCGGCCAGGAATATGAATCCCGGGCCCAAACTGGGCCAGGACCCAGAGCACGAACGAAAGAAAGAGCACTCTCGACCAACCCCAGCGCCGTGCCGCCGCCAGCGCTAACGGCGTCGTCCCCAGGAAAACCACGTAGAGTGGCAGAATATCAAACAGCGGCGGTTGGCGCGCCAGAAGCGGTATCAGCAGCAGGTTAGTCCGGGGATGCTGCAAAAAATCATGAAAATGCCAGGCCACCGGCGGAAGTGCCCCAGCCACGCTCCAGGCGATGAGCGCTACCGGGAGCAGGACGCCAAGCTGCGCCGCGTAGACCTTCCCGGCCCGCCGCCATACTTTCCCCGCCATCCAGCTCCAACCCCGCGTCTCGTAGATCCGCCCATAAACTAGCCCAGCCAGGCTGGCGCTGATGAAAACAAAACCCTCCGCCGAACTCACATACCCGAATGGCTCCTGCAGCCAATGCGAGAGCGGCGTCGGCACGTGAACCGCCGCCATGATAATCAGGAATAGCCCGCGCAACGCGTCTAACCGTGCGTCCCGGGTGGAAGATGGGCTGTTCATCTCGTTGATCCTCCCTGCCGCCAGCGCTTAGGCATTGGCGCCGCTCGCCCGCCGCGCCTTGATCCCCCGTTCGCCATTCGCGTTCATATAAGGTACAAGTTTAGTCATGATGAGTAAGAGTCAACACCCCAACTTTGCTCCACCCACCCCGCCCGGCGTTGGAGTTGTTCTTGGAATCCGGCATTTTACTTGGCTTTTTCATTGTTTCTTCGAGTTTTCATCGTCCGCATATCACTCTCTTGAATTCTTGTTTGGCGTCTCTAAGCATTTGCCTTGCCGTAGGAGTGCGCTCGTCTTTCGTAATCGTATGCGGCTGCCCCTCAGCAAACAGGCTTTCCTCCCTCTCGCCCTCCATCGCGCCTCTCCCAACTCGCCCTTTTTTGGCTCGGCATGAGCAAGGGATGAACGATCGCTTGCTTTTGCAGTCCAAAGCCCGTAAACATTTAGGGTGAATTCTTTGTCCTACAGCCTTAGGCTTTCCTCGGTCGCAGCGCCGGTTCTTCTGGCCTGCGCTGTCATCTTGTCTGGCTGTGGCCGGAATGATGTCCAGGTGTATCGAGTCGCCAAAGACCAACCGCAGGCGCCTCCCGCCATGGCCCCCGACTCCCTGCCCCCAGGCCATCCCGACACCTCCGGCGCCATGCCCATGGGCCATCCCGGCATGGGCGGCTCTTTGCCACGCCTCGCGTGGAAGCTCCCGGCCGGTTGGCAGGAAGCCCCTCCGGGTGAAATGCGCGCAGCTTCGTTTCGCGTCCCCGGCAAGGACGGCAAGCAGGCCGATGTCGGGGTCGTGCCCCTGCCAGGCCTGGTTGGCCATGACCTGGAGAATGTCAACCGTTGGCGTGGAACAGTCGGATTGCCCGCGGCGAAGGAAGAAGACCTTGCCAAACTCTCTGAACCGGTCGACATCGCCGGCCAGCCAGCACAACTCTACGATCAAGACGGTGAGGATGCCGCCGGTGACAAGACTCGAATCCTGGCGGCCACCTTGCGCCGTGAGGATGTCGCTTGGTTCTTTAAAATGACCGGGCCCGATCAACTCGTGGCCCAGCAAAAACCGGCTTTTGTCGAGTTCCTGAAATCGGTCAGTTTTTCGGCTCCCATGGCGCAGGCCGCCTTGCCCCCATCCCATCCGCCAATTGATAGCGGCGCCATGCCTCCGGCGATGGCTGCTCCCTCCTCCGAACCAGCCTCACCCAAACCGGATTGGCAGGTTCCACCAGGCTGGCAGGAGACCTCCGGCGGCCAGTTCCTGCTCGCCAAGTTCGTCATCAGCGGCGATGCCAATAGCCAGGCCGCCGTCAACGTCAGCCGCTCCGCTGGCATGGGCGGAGGCGTCCTGGCCAATGTCAACCGCTGGCGCGGCCAGCTTGGTCTCGCTCCCTGGACCGAGACTGACCTCGACCAGCAATGCCAGACGCTCGACATAGCCGGCACGAGAGCTACCGTGGTCGACATGACCGGCGCCGACCCCCGGACCAGCCAACCGGCCCGCCTGGTGGCCGCGATCATTCCCCAAGCGGACCAAACCTGGTTTTACAAACTGATGGGCAACACCGATATTGTCGCCAAGCAAAAAGAGACCTTTATTAAATTCGTGCAGAGCGCCAAATACCAGTGATTCGTTCGCCCATGTTGGACCGTCTTATCAGCTTCTTTACTTCCTTGCGCCTAACAGTGCTCTGCCTCCTGCTGGGCATGATCCTCGTGTTCCTCGGCACCATGGCCCAGGACCCGCTGGGCCTTTACCTTGCCCAGGAGAAGTTCTTCCGCTCATTCTTCGTCACCGCCCCCGCCATGGTGGCCGCCCTCAAGAAAACCCTGGAAATGCTGCATGTTTACCTGCCGCCTTCCACCGCGGCGGATGTGATGTCCGGAACGCATCTGCCGATCTTCCCCGGCGGCTATCTCGTCGGCGGCGTGCTCGTCATCAACCTCGTCGCCTCCCATTTCAAGCGGTTCAACCTGACGCGCAGCAAGGCCGGCATCTGGCTCGTGCACTTTGGCCTCATTCTGCTGCTCCTGGGCCAATTGCTCACCGACGTGCTCTCGCGAGAAAGCAGCCTGCACCTCCGCACCGGCGAAACCAGGAACTATTCCGAAAACGACCGCCAAAGCGAGCTCGCCATCATTGACACCACCGATCCCGACGCCGATAAAGTCGTCGCTATTCCCCAGTCCGCGTTGATGAGCCAAAAGGAAATCCGCCTGGCGGACCTCCCCTTCACTGTGCGGGTAAAGAACTTTTTCTCCAACTCGCAGGTCGAGGAGCGCAAAGCCGATGCCGCCGCCGCCCCGGCCGCGACCCAGGGCGTGGGCGCGCGCGCCACGGTGATACCCCTGCCGCGCGTGACCGAGATGGACCGGCGCGACATCCCGAGCGCGGTGGTGGAAATCGTCACGCCCCAGCGCTCGATAGGCACCTGGCTGGCGACGGAGTTTATCGCTTCCCCCCAGCCTTTTGTCTGGAATAACCGCTCATACCAGCTCGTCATGCGGCCCCTGCGCCATTACAAGCCCTACAGCATACAATTGGTAGAATTCCGCCACGATGTCTATCCCGGCACCGAGATCCCTAAGAACTTCTCCAGCCGCGTGATGCTTCAGCGCCCCGATACCGGCGAGAAACGCGAGGTGCTCATCAAAATGAACAGCCCCCTGCGTTATGCCGGTGAGACCTACTACCAGGCCAGCTTCGACACCGATAACGGCGGCACCATCCTCCAGGTGGTGCATAACCCGAGCTGGCTGACCCCCTACTTCTCCTGCATCCTGGTCTGCGCCGGCCTCGTCCTCCAGTTCATGATGCAGCTCACCGGCTTTGCCCTGAAACGGAGGGCGGCGTGATGAAGTTCCTCCTTAAAACCCTTCCCTGGTTTTTCGTCGCACTCTTTGGCATGGAGATCGTCGCCGTCATGATGCCGAAAAAAGACGGCGAGTTCCATACCCGCGAATTCGGACGGCTGCCGGTGCTCTTGGGCGGCCGCGTCCAGCCCTTCGATTCGCTCGCCCGCAATTCCCTGCTCCAAATCCGCAGCACCGGCGACTTGCCCCTCGAAATAGTCCCCTCCTGGCAGTTTTGGCATCATCCCAAAAAGCTCAAGGCCACCGAATGGCTCTTGGAAGTCATGACCCGCCCCGAGACTGCCGATACCCGCCCCATCTTCCTCATCCACCACGCCGACCTCCTCGGCGAACTCAAGCTCCAGGACAAGGGCGTCGAAAAATCCGGCCTCCGCTATTACACTTACAACCAACTCAAGCCGGTTCTCGACGAAATCTCCGAACAAGGCAAGCGCGCCGAAAACGTCAAAGCCGAGCAGCAAACCTCCTTCCAAAAACAGGTCCTGAAGCTCGACAACGCGCTGACGCTCTACCAGCGGCTCAAGATCACTCTCCAGCCCGAAGGCGAAGACGATTTCGCGGAAGATCTGGCGCAATTCGAAAAAGACCTCGGCCCAGCCCAGGCTGCCATCAAAGCAGGCGGCGACAAGGCTGCCGAAAATGAGTCGGTTCAGCGGATTGCTGGACCGTTCAAAGCGTTTCAAATGATGGCTGAGTTCGGCTACGCCTTGATCGTGCCCCCGAGCGATGCCTCGGACGGCGGACAATGGCAGAACCTCGGCGCGAGCCTGCGTGATGCCGTCCGCTCCGGCCAGATTCCTCCCCCCGCCATGCGGCTGGCCGAGATCGCCGCCGCCTATCGCCAAGCCAAACCGGACCAGTTCAATCGCGCCGTGGCCGAGTACCGCGCCTGGCTGCAACCCCGCTTTGCCAAGGAGGTCCGGAAAGGCAATGCCGAGTTCTATTTCAACGACGTCAAACCGTTCCTCCATGCAACCATTATCTACATCTTCGCGCTGGTCCTGGCGGGCGCCGCGCTGCTGACTATCGGCACGGCCCCGGATGTTTCTGAGTCTTTCCGCCGCTCGGCGTTTTACCTGGTCCTCCTCGCCGGCCTGGTCCATACCTTCGGCCTGGTCTTTCGAATGGTGCTCGAGGGACGGCCGCCCGTGACCAATCTTTACTCCTCCGCCATTTTCATCGGCTGGGGCACCATGGTGCTCGGGCTCATCATCGAACGTATTTACCGCGTCGGCATCGGCAGCCTCGTGGCTTCGTTTGCCGGTTTTGTCACCCTGCTCATCGCCCACAACCTCGCGCTCGGAAGCGGCGACACCATGGAGATGCTCCGGGCTGTCCTCGATACCAATTTCTGGCTCGCAACCCATGTGGTGGTCATCACCCTGGGCTACGCCTCCACCTTCTTCGCCGGCCTGCTGGCTATCCTTTACATCCTCCTGGGCGTTTTCACGCCTCTGCTCTCACAAAGAATCGGCGGACACCAGCCCATTGCAGCCTCCTCTGCCAGGGCTCCCGGCGAGATCGATCTCGGCAAGGCGCTTTCCAAAATGGTCTATGGCATCGTTTGCTTTGCCACCCTGTTCAGCTTCCTGGGCACCGTCCTGGGCGGCATTTGGGCCGACCAATCCTGGGGCCGGTTCTGGGGCTGGGACCCGAAGGAAAACGGAGCTCTCCTCATTGTGCTCTGGAATGCGATCATCCTCCATGCCCGCTGGGGCGGCCTCGCCCGCGACCGCGGCATCATGAACCTGGCCGTCTTCGGTAATATCGTCACCAGCTTCTCCTGGTTCGGCGTCAACATGCTGGGCATCGGCCTCCACTCCTACGGCTTCATGGACGCCGCCTTTAAATGGCTGATGATCTTCATGGGCAGCCAGGTGGCGATCATCGCCCTGGGCCTCCTCCCGCTGCACCTCTGGCGCAGCTTCCGCAAGCCGCTTGTCCCCCCGTCCCTCCCCTCCCCAGCCGCCAAAGACGGCCCTGCCCGTGCGCAAACCGCGGCCAGCTAACCGCATAAGAGCGGATGCCTCGTCCGCGCGCTTTTTTGGCGGGCTTTTTATCTTGATATTCATCGTCGGCTTCCGCTACACTGCCCTCTAGCTGCTGCTCCCATTGCCACTCCCCTGCCGGGAAGATCCCGGCATCCCTGGGAGCTTAGGGGCTTCATTGGGACTGAACGGGAGCGTCTGAACACGAAGGCTGGCAGCCAGGTAACCGTGAGAACGCATTCGAGATTCTCCAATCGCCGGCGCCGCTGGAAGGCTGGTCACGGGACTCTACTCTCTGATCCCCAACACCCCCCAGGCCGATGCCAGGCTCCTTTGGCTCAAGCCATCCGCCGCGTCCGGCGCCGTTGAACCAGAATGCAAACAACAAAAGAGGATGCGATATGAAAACAAGGTTTCTAATGGTAAGGCACACCGCGTATCGTTGGCTTGGTCTGCTTGCGCTGCTCCTGCTGCCGTGGAATTGCCTCGGTAGCTACTTCTCAACCCTGTGGGAGTGCTATGGGGGTGCTTACACTGTCTCAAGCGACCAAAGCACCATACAGCTCCACATGGAAAACATTTTGAACGATGAGACCGATACGGCCAGCTACGATACCCGGCTGGAGCTTTGGGCGTTGACGAGTGCCTATACGGAAACCGCAGACCCTGGCCCCCTGTGCGCGACAGCGGAAGTGGGCCCCGTAACCTGGGGTTACCCCATACAGAATTTTAATGCGACAGTCCCTTTAACCCTCCCCGACGCAACCCAAAGCGGAACGTGGTATCCTACGATTTTCCTCTTCGAATACAACCCGTCAGCCAGCAAGTACGAGTGGGTCTGGTACGGGAGTTTCAATCCGATCACGCTCGCGGGGGGACAGCGCTGGAACGACGAGGAGTTGGTGGGATCCATGAGTTGGCAGCCTTCGGGAACAAATGTCAACTTGCAGGTTTCCCAGATCACCAACGCGTGTAATTGGGGAAAAAGCGGGGCTTTGCGCCTGGCTTTATACGCGACGGCGTCGCCCTACAGCGCGCCGCCCGCAACCCCCAGCAGCCTTGTTTTTGCTGATTACGACTTCCCCGCCCTGTATGGCCAACAGGCGCGCACGGGCATCAACCTGAACCTGCCATATACCGCGCCGCCAGCCGGCACTTACTACGTAACCTTGGGGCTCCTGGACAACGGAGTGCTGGTGGACTATTACAACCTCCCCAACAAGCTCACCAGTGGCGGCACCACTTACACCATTACCGTCAGCGCCTCGCCGACCGCGGGCGGCAGTGTCGGCGGCGCAGGAACGTATGCCGCGGGCGCCTCGCGCACCGTAACCGCCAACCCCAATAGCGGCTATGCGTTCGTGAACTGGACGGAAAACGGCAGCGCGGTAAGCACCTCGTCCAGTTACACCTTTACGCTCAATGCCAATCGCAATCTGGTTGCCAATTTCACTCAGCAGCCGCAAACCGGCGGGCTCAAGGTGACGATTGCTCCCTCGAGCGCTGTGAGCGCCGGAGCCAAGTGGCAGGTGGATGGCGGGACCTGGCAGGCCAGCGGGGCGACGGTCTCCGGCCTTGCGGTGGGCAGTTACACGGTAGCCTTCATGTCCATCTCCGGCTGGATAGCGCCGACCAACAACACGGTCAGTGTCACCGCCAATAATACCACGCAAGTCACCGCCACTTACGTGCAGGAATCACAGAGCGACTACTATATCGTCTTGACCGCCTCCCCGAGCGACGGCGGTTCGGTCAGCGGCGCCGGTGCCTTTGCCGCGGGCAGTTCAAGATCGGTCCGGGCTACTCCCGGCAACGGCTATGTCTTTGAGAACTGGACCGAAAGCGGGAGCGTGGTCAGCACCTCGGCAGTCTACAACTTCATTCTCACCACCAACCGTGATCTCGTGGCCAACTTCTTCTCCAGTCCTTTCCCGGCGGTGGCTGGAACCTATCATGGTCTGTTCGCATGCCATACCAACAGCCCCTCGGCGCTAAACGTTAGCATGGGCGGCTTTACGATGTCCGTCACGGACAAAGGGGCTTGCTCGGGCAGCTTGGAAGTGGGCGGCGGACGCCGTTCTTTCAGCGGACAGTTTGACGCCTCCGGCTATCTTACGGCACAGGTCACCCCCCCGAAGCCCATCGAGAGTGTGGAACTGCAACTGGATTTGAGTGGAAGCTCCTATATGGTGACCGGCAGCGCGATCAATCCTGCTTGGACGGCGGGGGTGACCGGTGCCCGTTCTGTCTTCGATGCCAAGGCCAATCCGGCACCCACGGCCGGCAAATACACCATGGCCATTCCCGGCAACGGGCAGGGACCGATGGGCTATGGTTGTGGCACGGTGACGATCTCCGCCTCCGGTACTGCCCAATTCAGCGGGTGTTTGGCCGATGGGACCAAGATCAGCCAGGCCGGCACAGTTTTGATCCCCTCAGCGGCGGCTGCCAACCCCTCGTACTGGCCGTTTTACGTTTCGCTCAACAAAGGCCAGGGCCTGATCGCGGGTTGGCTGATCCTTTCCAACGCCCCAGCCCCCGCCTTGAGCGGCAACCTATTCTGGACCGAGCCAGGTACCAAGTATCTCCCAAGCGGGTTCAACATCCAGTCGCAGGTCGACGGTTCGCCCTACTCCCCTCCAGCCTCCGGCGGTAGCGTGCTCAATGACTCCGGCCTCTACGTGGCGTTGGCCGGAGGCGGGCTGGCCACCAACGTCGCGAGCTATCTCTTCCTTGGGCCCAATAGCCGAGTGACCAGCACGAATAAGACCAGTCTGACTTTCACCTCCTCCACCGGCGCCTTCAAGGGCTGCATACCCAGCCTGGCCAGCCCCACCGGCAAGTCGATTCCCTTCGCCGGAGTCGTGCTGCAAAATGCAAACTGCGGCTATGGCTGGTTCCTGGGGCCAACCCAATATGGTGCGGTCTTCATGAACCCGTAGGCACAACAGCGGATTCCGATACCCCTTTTTGCCAGCCACGGATCCGCAACCACAGGCGCCGGTGGCAGCCCGGGACGTGGCGGAGCTAATCTTATCGAGTCTGGCGGTGAGGCGGCCGCGCCGCCCGCCCCGCGCCCCTTTTTATTCTCGTGACATTCGCCCTGGGGCGGCTATATTCCTGCGCCTCTGACGACCCTATCGTCTAGCGGTTAGGACATCGCCCTTTCACGGCGGCGGCACGGGTTCGAGTCCCGTTAGGGTCGCCATCTCTTTTTTCCAAAAATCGGAAATTCTCCCAAAAGTCGCTATGTTCGCCTTAAAGTTGCACCGCTCTAAGGCGACACCTTTAAGACAAATATTTTATCTCCTCCGAAGCCCTCCAAAGAAAATACCGATTTCGAGGAACCATTACCGCCGAACCGGAACGAGGCCCTTATCCTTAAAATGCCTGCTGCGCCGTCAGCCTGACGATGGCAGCGGCTGCCGCGGGGAGGCTCACATTGAACTGGCCGTTTTCGTTCGGCGTTGTCAGGGGCTTCCAGGACCCCTTCCAGGCGCCGTTCGACCCGATCGCGGCACCGCCCAACGTCACGCCGGACTTGGCCTGAACGTCGCCGCCGGGAGCCGTCAAAAACATCACTTGCCCTCCACGGCACGTATTCCCCGAATCCAAAGTCACCTGGGCCGCGCGGGCATTGGGTCCGTACTCCTTGTTGATCAGGATGACGCGGAGGCTGCCGTCCTGGCCCAGCACGCAATAGGCTGTCAGGTTCAAATGCGCCGGATTGCTCGTGAGGTTCGCGGTCACCAATCGGCCCGTGCCGGCCAACTCGAACGCCTTCAGCGCATACGCCAGCGGATGCGCCGCAAAGCCGTCATCCGAGTTCCAGAAGACAGCGTATCTCATCGGTACGCGCGGCCGAGTGCCCGCGACATAGCCGCCCGAGTGGAAATTGATGCCCTCGGCACCGTGAGCTGCCCACCAGAACAGATAATCCAACCCCCAGAGCGCGGACGCAAATGCATCGCTCACGTCCGGCGCGCCGCCATTGGAGAAGCTGTTTGCCTCCTCCAGCCGAAAACGCTGGCCGTTGGTCAAAACCGCGGGAACGAATTCCTTGTGCAGTGTTTCGTAGGTCCCGATCAAACCGGCCGAAAGCAGTGTGTCGCACCCCGCCGCGGCGCTGACCACGCTAAGGCCGCTCCGAGCCGGATACTCGTGTTGCGTCACCAGGGCGATGCGCCTGTCATTCCCAAAATCTCCCGCGAACTGGCGCGCCCAGGCCGCATTCTTGTGCGTCGTGCTCGGGCCGCAGAATTTGGCCTCCGGAGCGTTCGTGGCCGCCGTGATGACCTCTATGGCCCTGGCAAACATCTCCCGGTAAGACGCATAATCCTTCGCCAGCTTCTCCGGCTCATTGCCCAGGCAAAAACAAGTCAGGTTGGACCGGTAATGCTCCATCACATACTTCGCCAGTTCCGCGGAAGCCTGCGGATGGCTTCGGCCAAGCGGCAGTGTGTAAATAACTTCAACCCCGGCCGCCTCCGCGAATGCAAACAAACTGTCGATGTCGGCTTTGCCGGGAATGGCCACCGTGTCCCGCTCCGCCGTGTTGCCCCCCACGCGCAGGCTCTTGATCCCAAGCGTCTGAAACATCCCGACCAGAGCCTTGTTCTCGGGACCGAAAAAATACGCGCCATTACTGCCCGGCAACACCAGTGCCATCTCGTAACTCAGGCCGCTGAAGGCAGCCGGCAGGGTCCGGCCGGGATCCTTGATATCGAGCGAGACGGAAATTGGGCAACCTGGCGCGCTGCTTGCCCGGTCATCGTTATCCGCTGCGGCGGATGCCGCGCCGCAAGTCAGCAGCAGCGAGAGGGCAAGTTCAAATCTCATTGGCGTTCCGGGCGCGGCAGGCCTCTGTTCACGTGCCTCGGCGAGATACTTCGGCGCTCGCCAGGGGGCCTTTGACAAACACCAGATACATGTTGCCATCCCGCGAGGCCCCGGCCTCGTTGTTCGCTCCCAGTGTCAAACTCTCGTCACGCGGGACATAGCGCTGAAAAAATCTCATCTGCCGGCCGTTGATAGTAAGGCTCATGTCGATTGGCTGGAACTGTTGCCTGAGCCACGCCGGACGCGGCAGGCTCTCGTCGTAAGCCACAAAAACCAGCGAGCCGCCTTTGACCGCGATTTCCATCAGATCCACCGCGCTGTAGGAGCCGTCCGAGTTGGCCGCCTGGACCCAATCGGCGCCAATCAACTGCGCCGGCAGCCCCGCAAACGAATAATCGCAGTCCACGAACACCGATTTGCCATTCACCACATTCTGCTCCACATGCACCTTTTCGGTCGGGCCCGAATACGAGAATGCCGTTATAAAGCGCCCAATTTGATTCGTTGGGGTTGGCGGGAACAGGGATTCGGCAACCGGGCTCCCGGTGCCGTCGGGCCGAGCCGGGTCGCCAGGCGGCTCTACCACGGGCATCTGCGGCAGCGTCCGGGTGTATCCGCCTGGTGCTTCCACGGCCACGGACCGGATCGTAATAGCTCCCGGCCTCAAACCGCCGGATTGGGCCACCAGCGTGATGGGGCCGGAGTTGCGAGTCGCCCGAAGGGCGACTCGGTTGATGCCGCATTCCAAATCAAGGTGGCTGCAGTTGATGGAATTCGTCTTGCCGCTGTTATAGCCGCCATGCCACACAGCCGGGCCGCTGACTTCGAAATCAACGCGCTGCTGAACCGTCGGACAGCGCGCGCCTTGCGCATCCACAGCCTCCACATCAAAAAGCGCCACGTCCTCGCCGTCAGCCTGCAAACCGCCCGGCCCGGTCATGGGCGTGAGACGCAGCGCGATGGGCTCACCGGCGGTGCGCTTGATCTGAAAAGCCACGGGCTTGCCGCCGGCGTAGGCCACCGCTTTGATTTCGCCCGCCTCCCAGGTCACATTGGTAAACGTAAAAAGATAGCGGTTGGATCGCTGGCCGTGCCCCAATGTCTTGCCGTTCACAAAGAGCTCCACGTCCTCACCGTTTGCGGCGACGAAAAGATCTTTCCTCGTCCCGGCTGGGTAATTCCAATGCCCGATAATGTGGACTTCCGGCTCATCCCGGAACATCGCGCGGCAGACGTAATAGGCTTCCTTGGGCAGCCGCACCCCATCGACTTCTCCGCTGGCGCGGGCTACCTCAGCCGCATCCCGGCCGCCGCTGGTTGTGTCCGAGAAAATCCAGTTCGCGCCTCCGCAATGGTTCGGCGCGCCCACTTTCCGGACATACTGGGCAACCTCGTCCGCCGCGTATTGCTCGGAGGTCAGCACGTAATCCGATTTGCCCTTCGCCTCCGCATAGCCGAAGTTGGGCGGTGAATAATCGTCCCACACCCGGCGCGGCGATTCCTCCCGATCGTATTCCCCCTCCACAACCGGCAGGCGCGCGATTTCTCGCCCGCCTTCCGTGCCGATGCATACGTCCATGAATTCAGCCGTCGCCGCGTCCGCCCGCCGGTGGGCATACGCTCGCCCGCCATGCGGATCATATTCCTCGATGCACCCGCGCAGCTCCTGCGCGTGCTCCCGCGTCACTTTTTGATTGCCGCCTTCCCACATGAGAATCGATGGATTGTTTCGGAAATAAACCAGCGTGTCCCGGAAGGCGCCCACGCGGAGCTTCCAGGCCGCGCGAACGGTGTCGGATTCGCCATCGACACCCGGTTGATCCACCATCAGGCCCAGCCGATCGCAGGCGCCTATCAAAGACGGCCCGGCGGCGCTGTGTCCCCACCGAACCCAGTTGCCACCGGCCTGCTTCATCAATTGCAGCGTGTAGAAATGCATCCAATCCGGCTGCGCCGCCCCTAGCCCGGGCCATTCATCCGTCGGTTTCTGCCCCCAGCCGTGCAGCTTGACGTGCCGGCCGTTAATCCAGAAACCGCTGTTCGCGTCCCAGCGCACCGTCCTGAGGCCCAGCGGCAGCTCGCACGTGTCAACCATCTTGCCGCCGGCGCGCACCGCGCAAACCACGCGGTAAAGATACGGATAATCCGGCTCCCATAACCTGGGGGCGTCAATGACGCCGGAAAGCTTGAACGCCTCCTGGGCACCCGCCAGGATGGTCCCGCTTTGTTCCAGCGTCGCAACCGCATGACCGTCGCGATCCAGCACTTGCGCGGTCACTTTCACCGCTTCGGCACTGGAGCGCTCGTTTTGAATCGGCATTTCCAAATGCACGGTCGCCGAGTTGGTGGAAATCTCCGCATACACGTATGGCCCGGCGGTTTGAAGAAAGCTGTAGAGTGGCAGGCAGATGTGCAACGGATCGGTAACGTAAAGCCGCACATTGCGGTAAATCCCGCCATGCGCCGGATGCCAATGCGGGTTGTTCCATGGAATCTGGTCCGCCGCGAGTTTGTCCAGCTCCTCGGGAATGGCCTCGTTGACCTTCGCGCTGAGCGCCGCCAGCGCCGGGCTTGCCTGCACGGACAGGTTCAAATCGGCGCCGTTCTGTTTCCGATGGCTCGCCGTGGCTCCCTCTTCGGCCGGCGCCGCTTCCACCGAGGGGGGATCTTTCATGAACCGGTTGTCGCACATCACTGCCAGCACATTCGAACCTCCGAACCGCAGCCAGGGCGTGAGGTCAAAACCAAAAGGCGTGAAACCGGTCTTGCTCACGCCCAGCAAATGCCCATTGCAATAGACTTCAGCGACCTGCCGCACTCCCTCGAACTCGATATAGACCTTCTTGCCTTTCGCCGATGCCGGCAGGCGGAAGCTCTTGCGATACCACGTGCGCCCGCTCCATTGATTCTGCTCGCCGCGATGGCCTGGCATCGAGTAATTGGCGAAGGTATCCACGTCGTTGTAGGTATGCGGAGCTGAAACCGCTGTCCATTCGTGGTCGTCAAAGCCGGGCTGCTCCGCGCCCGCCAAGTCCGCCTTGATGAACTTCCAGTCCGGATTCAGATTCAGCGTCAGCCGGTCGTCGGCAATCGCACACGTTACCGCCGACGCCACCAGCCAGGCAACCCCGGCTCTCAGCAATCCCCGCCCAAGGGCGCCGCCCCATCGTCCGCGAGTGCCTCGGCCCAAGCCGCACGCGGCTGTGGCGTTCCCGCTCCCCTCCGGCGGCGTTCTCAGGGCGACCTCAGCAGTGAGTCTAAAGTTCAATGGACAACTCGACCTTCTTCATTGGCTGACGGGTCGCTAAGCATTCGTCGCGTTCGGTGTTGGCCGGTCCGACCGCTCAACGCGTGCCCAGCCGGTAACTTTTGCGCCTCCCAGACAACAACAACCCACCCACCCCCAGCAGGGCCAGCACGGACGGCTCAGGTGCCGGGGTTAAAGCGCCAAATTCGCTCTGGATTTGGCCGCTGCTGAGTTCCGAACCCCAGGTGGCCAGTTCATCAATCTCACCGCCCACAACTCCGGCCGTGCCCAAGCCCGAGGAGATAGGAACGACGGCTTGCTGCTTGTTGCCCACCACGAACGTGTTCCCGTCCCCCAGCAGGGATGACGAACTGAGATTCCCGGTTCCCCCCTTTTGCACGAAGCCCGAGTTCAATGTCCCGCCCACCGCGCCAAGGTAATAGTTGAGGCCGTTGACGCCCGTGGTCGTGCCATTAAGATTGTAGGTAAGTCCAAGATAATACCAGGTATTCGCGGTCACTGACCCGCTCGATAGGAGGGTCTGGCTCTTGTTTCCCACCTTCAGCGTCAAAGCGCTCGAGCTGAACTGCAAAGCCAAGGCGCTGTTGGCCGGCTGGCTGCCGGACGCGCCGCCTGTCGTTTCGCTGTCCGAGAAGTAATACCCAGTCGCAGGAATCGCCGCAGGCACGTAGAAGAGCAACGTAAGTGAGCCAACGGCTGTGGAAGTGTCAGCCCCGCCAAGGATGCTGGAACTGCCGGTGAGATAGTCGCTGGTCGCCGCAAACGAGGCCGCGCTGGCGCCGTTGCCGAAGTAATCGGAACCGAACCCGTCGCCCGCGGTCGCCGCGGTGAATGCCGCCACGCCGCCGACCGAGTCCACCAGGGAATTGTCGAAGTGGAAATAGTAGGCGGGGTTTTGGCCCGAAACCGTGGATTGGTAGTTGGCCAGTTGCGCCTGAACCGAGGCCGAAACCAGCGCCAGGCTTAAGGTAATGATGTTGTGGGAGGTTTTCATAGGTTTCTTCATGTGAACCAGTTTGCCTTTGGTTATTCCTGTTTTTGGGTGAACGGCCGAACACTATTTTGTCAGGCGGTAAAACTGGGCGTTCGGCCCCATCGAGTTGGTCACGACGTACTGATTTCCAACGATGCCGGGAGCGCCTGCGCTTGACCACGTTGCCGCAGACAAACTCGGGGTGGACTGCAGGCCAAACGAGGGATCGGCGCTCAGCGGCCAGGAGAGAAGGACCTGCCCGCCGCTGGGCGTGATGCTTAACGCCGGCCGAACCGTCAATGCATCAAACTGCGCGGCCACCTCGTTGGTGGTCAGCTCGCGATTCCAGATCGCAACCTGAGATACCTGGCCATTGCCGGTATGGCTGGAGTTCTGGTACCGGAACCCGTTCCCGTTGGTGACGCTGTTGCCGAGGTAGAAGGCATTGCCGCCTCCCGCCAGCGATCCATTCGTGGCCGTGAAGTAGCCGGATTGCAGGGCCGTCCCGGGACGCCCCGCCCACCATTGCACCTGCTGGTTCGTCGCCGCCTCATTATAGCTAATCGCAAAGTAATACCATTCCGACTGCATGTTCGTTGCCGGAAGCAACACGCTGGTCGAATCGCCGAAATGCACCTTCAGCGCCCACTGATTGTAGCTCGGATCGTTGGCATTGGTGGTTTCCAGCAACAGCGCGAAGGAATTGCTGGTGCCAAGGCTGCCGCCCGCGTCGAAAATGAGTTTCTGCCCCGAATAATAGTTCGTGGAGGGAAAGCCATGGAACATGCCGGAAATCGAACCGACGCCGCGCCCAGCCGCTCCGGTATAAGTTCCTCCGCCGTTGAGCAGATTGGCATTCGCATAAATGCTGTCGTTCCCGAAGGCAAAGTAATAGGCCCCGTTCTTGTCCCCGAAATAATCGTAGCAGGGACCGACACTCGGCGTGTTTGAAGTCAGGCCCGGGGGCGTGAAGTTAGTGCTCAGGACCAATGCCGCGTTCATCGAATCCACCGTGTTGCCGGCCAGTTTGAAGTAATGGGCCGGCGCCTGGTTCGAGATCACCGTTTGATACGCCGAAACCGCCGGCAGCGCCACGTTGGGCAGAGCGGCAAATTGCGCCTCTACTTCAGCCGCGCTGAGCTGCCTGGCCCAGGTGGCAAAATCATCCACCCGGCCATCTCCCGGCTTGTCGAAAGTCGATTTGTTGTTGCTGTCGGAGCCGATGTACAACGCCGAGCCGCCCCCGGCCAGGGCGTTCGTAATATTGCTGGTCGTTCCGCTCAGCAGCGCGCCCGGACCGTCCAGCCGCCCCAAATACCAGGCCGCCTTGTTCACATTGGGTGAGCCGTCCGGGTTGAGGGCGCTCTCATTATAGGTCAGCGCGAAATAATACCATGCGTCCGGGACCACGTTCGCTGCCGCCAGTAGCGTCGTGGTCGAGTCGCCAAAACCCAGCGTAAGGGAATTGGGCGGCAAATTCGTGGAATTCGGATTTTCGAATCGCAGAAAGAGGGCGTTTGCGTTTGTTGGATCGGCGCTGTCCCCCGCCGTAAAAACGTACTTTGATCCAGGCGACGTGGTGCTCCCGGAAGGCGGCCCGGGATCGACCGTTCGGAACAACAAGGTGATGGTGCCGGTTGACGTGGAAGTGTTCGTCCCGATGGCTCCTCCTCCGTTGATCAAGTGGTCGCTTGCCAGGTTGACATCGTAAAGAACATCGCCTTGCAGCGTAAAAAAGAAGCTGTCCCCATAACCTTGAAAAACGTCATAGCCGGCTTGGCTCGCCACCGAACCCCCGGTGCCGAAAGTCACGCTCGGGCTGCCCACGCTGCTGGTGAGGGACCCGCCGTTAAACGTGAAGTAATAACTCGGGTTTTGGCCTTCCACGAGCGCCTGGTAGTTGGCCATCGTCAACGCCGCCGTTGCCGGCAGGCTCAGGCTGGTGCATAGCATCGCCAGAACGGTTCTTGCATGGTTCTTCATAGAGGGGTTTGTCGTTGGTGTGATTCCTGTCTTTAACGGTTTTCCCAAAGGGTTTGCGTCCAGGCCTGTTTCGCCTGCGTGAAGTTGACCGGACCGACGTGGTTATCTCCATACAGCACGCTGATGATTTGCTGTAAGTTGTGTCGGAAATCCAATTCCAGGCACTTGGCGCTGCTGGCTTCATTCAGGTCGGGTTGGGCTTTGTCCCACTGAATGTTCGAGAAGCTCGAGTCGACGTCCGAGGCTCCCGGCACCGTGCTTTGCTGCTTGCCTTCGACCACCACCAGCGCCAGTGCGGTCTGCGGCGTGTAAGTCACCTTCCTTGGCAGCGTCGCCGTCAGGCCCGAGCTGCCATCCGTTTGCAGGCCGAGCATCGTCCCAGTGCATGAATAGGTGCGGACGATCGGATTCGTGCCCAGATTGATATACTTCGCCGTGGGGCAGATGAAGACTTTGTTCTCGGTCCCGCGCGACGTCCCGCCCGTGGCCTGCCTGCTTAATGGCAGATACGCCTGAAGCGACGTGGTCCAGATATTCGATCCCCCGATGGATGAGTCGGACGCCAGGGGGTAATAGTTGTTGTTGTCGTCAACGTAAAGGCTCAAGGCGACACCCATCTGTTTGAGATTGGAAAAGCAATTCGCCTGCTGGGCCTTCTCCTTCGCCCTGGCCAGCGCGGGCAGCAGCATCGCCGCCAGGATCGCGATGATCGCGATAACTACCAGCAATTCAATCAGGGTAAACGCGCGCGCGTATGAAGCTTGGCGGAACCAGGAGTAGCGAGGCGCAGGATGCATCATAGCTCAGTAAGTTGACGCGACTCTAGCCGACCAATCTCGCATCGGTCAATTGGATGAAGATACTAGGCCAAATCGCCAACATTTCTTGCCGCGCCGCGCGCTCTGTGGTCATACTCTCGTTATGTTCTCCGGATTTGGGCGTCGGTCACGCGGCTGTTCTCCAAAGGGCTCGCAAGCTCCCACGTCCTTCTCAACCCCTTCGACGCGATCTCATTCCATCCGCCGTTGCCTATCCTCCATCGCCCTCGATTGCTGCTTCGCGATCCGCCGGGCGCCGCGCCTCGGACCGCTGGCGGTCGCTCTGTGGCTCTTCACGGCCATGGCTTGGGCTGGAGACGGTTCGGCCTGGTTCGTCCGTCCCTGGCAATCGGATGACGGTCTGCCCAACAGCACCGTAACCGGCCTGGCCCAAACCCCCGACGGCTACCTCTGGCTGGCCACTCCCAGCGGTCTCGCCCGCTTCGATGGGATGCGGTTCCAGCAGTTCTCCCTGATGGGCTATGTCGGGGAACAAAACCGCGGCGTCCTCGCCATGGCCCTCGATCGCCAGGGGGGACTGGCCATGGCGCTGGATCGCGGGGCCGTCCTGTGTCTGGACCCCGGGGCTGCGCGTGTCTTTACCTTGGCCAGCGGGCTGCCTGACCTGATTCCACTGAGCATTGTGGAGGACGGAGTCGGGTCTCTCTGGGTGGCCTATCGCGGCGGCAGTGTCTGCCGGATCAAGGCTGGCGCCACCACCTCGATCGGCGCCCAGGAAGGTCTTCCCACCGGCCCCGGCAACTGCTCGTTCGCCACCGATGCCAAAGGCCGCCTCTGGTTCTTCAAAGCCGGCTCCTTCGGCCAGGTGCGCCAGGACCGATTTGAAACCCTCGCCGAGTTCGACCCTTTCCCCGCGCGCATGACCGCCGCCCGCGACGGCGGGGTCTGGATTTGCTCCGGGCCTCGGCTCTTCAAATATATGGGTGGCGGCAAACCCGAAGCCCTCGGAGCAATCGATTCCGAGAACGTGGACACCGAACCCACCGCCATGCTCGAAGACCATAGCGGCGCCCTGTGGATTGGCACCTCCTTCCACGGCCTGTTCCGCTACGACGGCGACGAATTTGAGCGCATCCAGACCTCCCATTCCCAAATCCTTAGCCTGGCCGAAGATCGGCAAGGCAACCTCTGGGTCGCCACCGGCGGTGGCGGGCTCAATCGAATCCGGTCTCGAGCCGTCGAACTCGAAGGCGTGGAAGCCGGCTTGCCCTTTGAGACGGTCCAATCGATTTGCGAGGACGAAACCGGCGGTCTTTGGGCCACCACCCAAAACGGCTCGCTGGTTCGGCGCCTGGACGGCAAATGGTCTCCCGTCCTGACCAATGCCGCCTGGCCCGGCAGCGCTACTTGTTTGGCCTCCGACCCTTCGGGTGCCGTTTGGGTCGGCACGCTGCATTACGGACTTTACTGTTGGCGCCAGGGGGCCGTCGTCCCTTGGGAAAAAGACAAAAAACTGATGGGCCATAGCGTTCATGCGCTTCTCTTCAGCAAGCGGGGAGACTTGTGGATCGCGGAGGCCAACCCGAACGCGCTCCAACGCTTGCGCGCCGGAAAGCTCGAAACCCTCGAGCTGCCCGGAGATCTTCGCGGCATCCGGGCCATCGCCGAGGACGCCGCCGGAAGTATCTGGATTGGCACCTCCCGTGGCGTGTTGCTGCGCCTCGCTGACGACCGCCCCATCGATGTCACTCGCCACATGCTCGATTTGCCCAAATCCATCCGCTGCATGTACGCCACCCCCGATGGCAGCCTCTGGATCGGGTACGCCGGCTGGGGTCTCGGCCGCCTCAAAGACGGCCGCCTCACCAGCATCATGAGCGAGCAGGGGCTCTACGACGATTACATTTCGCGCATCGTTGCGGACGGACAAGGCTGGCTCTGGTTCGGCTCTGACCGCGGCATCTTCAAGGTCCGGCAGCGCGAGTTCGATGAACTGGCCGAGGGCCACGCCGCATCCGTCCGCTCCATCCCCTACGGACGCGGCGAAGGCTTGCCCAACCTCCAGGCCAGTTTCGGCGATTCCCCCTCCGGCCTCCGCAGCCGCGATGGACGCCTCTGGATCCCCATGCGCACCGGCTTGGTCTCGGTCAATCCCGCCCAACTTCACGAAGGTCCCGAACCGCTCCCCGTTTTGCTCTCTCGCGTCTCGGCCGACGATAAAACTCTCGCCTGGTATGGTGGCGTGCTGCCTCCGGGCAAGGCCGACGGCTGGGACATCCATGACCTGCGGGAGCGGCGAGAACCCCTGCGTCTAGCCCCAAATTATCGTCGCCTCCAATTTGATTACACCTCCATCGACTTCGTCCGGCCCGAAAACGTCTGCTTTCGCTACCGTCTGCATGGTCTGGACGAGAACTGGGTTGAGGCCGGAACCCAGCGGAGCGCCGCTTATCAGCGGTTGTCGTCGGGAAACTACCGCTTCGAAGTCCAGGCTTGCAATCAGGACGGCTTCTGGAGCCAGACCCCTGCCACCTTGAGCTTCATCGTCGAGCCCTTCGTTTGGGAAACCTGGTGGTTCCGCGCCGCCGTTCTGACCGCCGTCGTCTTCGGAGGCGTCGCCCTCGTGCGTTACGTCTCCTTCCGCCGCCTCCAGCGCCAGCTCGCCCGCGCCCAGCAACAGGCCGCCCTCCACCAGGAGCGCGCCCGCATCGCCAAAGACATCCACGACGACCTCGGCGCCAACCTCACTCAAATCGCCTTGCTTAGCGAATTCGCGCGCCAGGACAGCGCCGTCTCCTCCAAGGTCGATGCCCATGCGGAAAAAATCTCCGCTACCGCCCGCCAGGCCGTCAAATCGCTCGACGAGATTGTCTGGGCCGTCAACCCGCGCAACGACACCCTCGCCGAACTCATCGATTACACCGGACAATTCGCATTGGATTACCTCCACCTGGCCGGGGTCCGCTGCCGCTTGGACTGCCCCGATCCCATACCCAAACACACCATCCCGGCCGAGATCCGGCATAATCTCTTTCTGGTCGTTCGCGAAGCGCTGACCAATGTGGTCAAACACGCTCAAGCCAATGAAGTCCACCTCCGGCTCGCGCTCACGGATGGCTTGCTGGGCATTCAAATCCAGGACAATGGGCTTGGCTTTGAAGGAGCAACCGAGCACCGATGGGCCGACGGCCTGCGCAATATGCGCCAGCGAATGCAGGAAATCGGCGGAGAATGCCGCATCGAAAGCCACCCCGGCAAAGGCACCCGCATCACCCTGGAACTCCCCTGGCCCCGGCGGTAGCCAGCCAGCCTCTCGCGCCTTGGATGAATGTCCAGTAGTAGCCGAAGCCGTTTTCTCCTATCATGAGTTGAGCGTCAGCATATGCAACCAACCGCAAGGCAGATTAGTGTGTCGATCGTCGAGGATAGCCCCGGGACCCGGGAAAGCCTCAAGGAACTGTTGCGCCGGACCCCCAGGCTCCTCTGTATTGGCGCTCACGCCAATGCCGAGGAGGCCCTGCGCGAGATCCCCGTGGCGAAGCCCAATGTGGCCCTGGTGGACATCAATCTGCCCGGCCTGAGCGGCATCGAATGCGTCGCCCGATTGAAGGAATGCGCCCCCGACACCCAACTCCTTATGCTCACCACCTATGACGATGGCGATCTCATCTTCGAGTCCCTGCGCGCCGGTGCCAGCGGCTACTTGCTCAAAAACATGCCCCCTTCCGAGCTGACGCAAGCCGTTGAGCAGGTTCACGCCGGCGGCTCCCCTATGTCGATGCGGATCGCCCGGAAGGTCGTCAAGTACTTCCAGGAGATCAAGCCGGCTCCCGCCGACGGCGAAGCCCTCACCAAACGCGAGCAGGAAGTCCTGGCACTTCTCGCCCAGGGTTACCTCTACAAGGAAATCGCCGACTCCCTGGGCGTCAGCCTTAGCACCGTCCGCGCCCACTTGCAGGCAGTGTATGAGAAACTCCACGTCCATTCACGCACCCAGGCCGTCGTCAAGTTCCTGGCCAAAGAATGACCTTGCGCGGACGTCAGCGATCCGTAGTCGCCTATCCCCGTGCCCGCCGGCACAAACGGCTTCATCCGCACGCTGCCCCCGGAGTGCGCCCGTCCCCGGGCGCAGCGGGCCACCCCACCCGGCTGATTCCCGACGTATCCCTTGGCGCACCCCCGGCGCTTCACGTCCGTTCGGGGGCAGTGTCCCGGTGCATCCGGCATAAACGGCGAATCGCCTTTTGGCTTCTTTCCATCGGCCTGTTATGCCTTGCTGCGCCCGCGGTCCGAGCGTTGAACCCAGCCGATCCTCCCGGGAGCAACTTCGATCTCAGCCACTGGAAGCTGCAATTGCCGGTGGATAGTTCGGGAGGCACCAATGGCAGTCCGCAGGAGATCGCCGCCGCGCAGTTGACCGGCGGATACACCAACGCCTACTTCTATACCGGCACCGATGGGGCGATGGTGTTCTGGGCGCCGGTTTGGGGCGTGCCCACCAGCGGTTCCAGCTACCCGCGCAGCGAGTTGCGCGAAATGGTGTCGCCGACGGACGATACTTCGAACTGGCTGGCGTATGGCACCCACATTTTGAACGTTCAATGCAAGGTTTTGCAGGTGCCCGCCACCGGAAAGGTGATCATCGGCCAGATCCACGGCTATACCGGCGCCGCCCTGCCGCTCGTCAAAATCTATTTCAACAGCAATTCGGCCCTCACCGGAACCATCAAGACCAACGCGAACAACGATTCGTCCGACAAAACCTTCGATTACTCGCCCAGCGTCCTCAGCAATACTATCACCTACCAGATCCAAGTGGTGAACGGCTTCGTCTCTGTCACCGTTAACGGCGTCACGAACTCGCTGAATGTTTTTCAGACCGACCCGAACTGGGCCACCAATACCGTGTATTTCAAGGCCGGCGATTATTGCCAGGACAACTCCGGAGCGACGATCGACGGCGCCCGTGTCGCGCTCTACTCACTCAGCGCTTACCACGCTCCCAGCATCACCAACCTTTCCTCCAACCAATCCGTCTTCAGCGGCAGCAACGCCACCTTCGCCGTGAGCGCCGCTGGCAACGGAAGACTCAGCTATGAGTGGTGGTTCAACGCCACCAACACCCTGCCTGGCGCGACCAGTGCCTCCCTGACCCTCACCAACGCCCAAACCGCCAACACCGGCGGTTACACCGTCGTCGTCAACGATAGCCTCGGCAGTGTGACCAGCTCTGTCGTCGCCCTGACAGTCATCGGGCCTGTCTCCGCGCCGGTCTTCGACCCTCCCGCTGGCGCCTACACCGCCTCGCAATCCGTAACGATCAGCACGGCAACCACGGGCGCCTCTATCCGATACACGGCCGACGGCACCATTCCCACTTCGAACTCGGGAACGCTTTACAGCCAGGCGGTGATGGTCAGCAGCAACCAGACACTCAAGGCCATTGCCTACAAGAGCGGAATGCCTGACAGCGCCCTTGCCAGCGGTGCCTACACCATCCTGATGCGGCCTCAAATCACCTCTTCAACCCTCTCCGGCGCCAATTTGGTTATCACCTTCACCGCCGCGCCCAGCGACCTGCCATCACAATTCACCCTCGTTGCCTCGACGAATTGCTCGACCCCGATTACCAATCCTGCCGCGGCCACGATTGTCGGCATCAACCCTCCCGGCACCTTCCAAGCCACCACCCCTGTTTCCGCCGCCATGGCCTTCTATCGGGTCATGCGTTAACCCACAGCCGACGTCAGGAGGCTCCATCTGCCGCGCTGAAAGCGCAAGATCATACCAGCCCAGCAAGACCCGCCGAAGCGAAGCGCAGGCGGGCCGCCGCCCTGGGTAACACCGCCCCACACCCCACCTCTCTTTTTTCTCTCCGGTTTGGCGCGCCGGGGGCGCGCCAAACCGGAGAGAAAAAAGAGAGCAGTTCGGTTTTGCCCCCGGAACCCAGAGGCCGCCGGCACGCCGGACACATCCCGACAACGTGTCCCCTACATGGCCGGGTTTGGACGTCCCAGCCAGCAAATGTGCTGGCCTAGAGGATCCCGGCGCTTGCGAAGATGCTCGTGCAGGTCATGCGCGTGCGTCCTGAGGGTCGAGGAACCACAGCACGAAAAAGCCGCTTAACGACAAAACTCACCAGCTCCGCCCCCCAGCGACCTGCAGTGCGTAAACAGGAACCGTTCCCGGCGTCGAGTGTAGTGAATCGGGTTGGGTACTCAGGGAATCCAATCTGTGGTGAGGTAACAGAAGAAAGGAAACCGAAAGATGCTTCGAAACGGGCGGGGCGCTGGGTTTCCCAAGAAGACATAAGACAACCTCGGCAACCAAAACCACGAGAACTATCATTAAGACGCCGTTGCGCCTGGTGCCTATGCCCGACATTCAAGGTAAGCGTCGGGAGGCAGCCGCCGCTGGCGTCGGATTTGTCTCTGAGCTGGACGGCTGCCTCTGGTTCGTTCCAGCCTGTGGTCCGGCATTTCGCGGATCCTCGCTCCATTCAATCGCCTCTTGCTTTTCCAGCCTGGCGCTGTTCCCGAGCAGCTTCCACTGCTGCCGGAAGTGACTATGAGCGCCTGCTAGAAAGTAGATCTCAACGCGATCGTTCGAAACCTTTCTCACCAGAGGGTCGAGGCAGTCGTCCAGTATCGCTAAGACGTGTGGGCCGAGGTCCCCTGCGTAGTAGACGATGCAGCTGGTGAACGCAGATCTTCGCTCTTTGCTTCCGTCAGGAGCGTACGCCAAGCGACGGACTTCAAGCCGATGCGTCCCGGGGCCTTCCTGGGTAGTGCCTTGGAATGACACCCCCGCATTTGTGCCACATGGCAGAAAGAAAAGGTCGCTCTGGGCCTGACACGCCAGAGTGACCACGCACGCAAGGAAGAAAATACAGCGCATAAGCCTACGCCGATGATTTTACAGACCAACCGTTCGTATACTCAATCCTGCACCGCTCCGACGCAACACCTTTAGACAAACGGTTTATTTCCTCCGAAGCCCTCATGGCACCCCGCCAGGAACCCTCCCCTGCCATAGGCAGGGCCTCCAGGCGAACCGTCCACAAGCGCCCGCACGGTCCGCTTCGCCCGGTCCTTCCCGCCGAAGTTGTTGCGTTCACAACTTCCGATTGCCACAGATTTCTCAGTGACGCCGACCATGCCCATCCCCGACCCGATGGCAAGACAACCGTCGCCCTTCGGACGTAGCGCAGACCTCCGGTCTGCTGTAGCGCAGGCCTCCGGCCTGCATTCACATCCGAACTTCACTCGCTCTTGGCATTCGCTTTGGGCTTCGTACTCGCCACCCCAGGCATCCTGGGATTCCGCGCTACCGGGCCACGGCGTATTCGTCACTCAAACTTAATGGCAGGCAGTCCGCCGTCTGGGTAAAGCCACCCCACCCCACACCCCGCCTCTCTCTCTTTTCCTCTCGGGTGTGGCCCACCACGCCACACCCGAGAGGAAAAAAAGAAAGGAGACCCCCTTAGGTCCGGAAAGCGACGGATTCTCATTTTGTTTTTCCGCTTGCAAATTGAGAGCCTTGCTGAAATCCATTACCGCAAGTGAAGCCCATTCTAAATCCTTGCGGCGTTTTCATCGGCATAATCTATTCCGCGGCCGCGTCGGGTTTGCTTGCCGCCACCAGCCCCGCGCCGCAGGACTATCCCTTCCAACCGGTGCCGTTCACCGCCGTTCATTTGAACGACGCCTTCTGGGCGCCTCGTCTCGAAACCAACCGCCTGACCACGATTCCTTACGCGTTCAAACAATGCGAAGAGTCGGGCCGCATGTACAATTTCCAGCGCGCCGCGGCCGTGTTGCGCGGCGAATACACTCCCGACCGCAAACCGCCCGGTTTCCCCTTCGACGACACAGATCCCTATAAGGTCCTTGAAGGCGCGTCCTACGCCCTCGCCGTTCAGCCCAACCCCACCCTCGATGCGTATGTCGACAAGCTCGTCGCACTCATCGCCTCCGCGCAGGAACCCGACGGCTACCTTTACACGACCCGGACGATTGATTCGCTGCATCCCCATCCCTGGTCGGGAACCCAACGATGGGTCAACGAACAGGACTTGAGCCACGAACTCTACAATGCCGGGCATCTGTTCGAAGCCGCTGCCGCCCATTACCAGGCCACCGCAAAGACCAATCTCTTGAACGTTGCCATCAAGGAAGCCAACCTCCTTTGCGCCACGTTCGGCCCGGCCTCCAACCAGCTCCACGTCTGGCCCGGACACGAAATCGTCGAAATGGGGCTCGCCAAACTCTATCGCCTCACCGGCGATGTGCGTTATCTCAACCTCGCCAAATACTTCATTGACGTCCGCGGCAGTCATCCCGGCGGCGATGATTATCATCAATCGCGTATTCCGCCCGTGGATCAGACCGACGCGATCGGCCACGCCGTCCGCGCCGGTTATCTCTACAGCGGCATGGCCGACGTCGCCGCCCTGACCGGCGACACCAATTATGTCCGCGCCATTGACGCGATCTGGGAAAATTGCGTCGGCAAAAAACTTTATATCACCGGCGGCATCGGCTCGCGCCATGACGGCGAGGCCTTTGGCGGCAATTATGAACTGCCCAATGCCTCCGCTTACAACGAAACCTGCGCCGCCGTGGCCAACGATTATTGGAACCAGCGGCTCTACCTCCTGCACGGCGACGCCAAATACGTGGATGTCCTGGAGCGGACGCTCTACAACGGATTGCTGGCCGGCGTTTCGCTCGACGGCACGAAGTTCTTCTACCCCAATCCGCTCGAATCCGATTGCTCGTACGAACGCAGTCCCTGGTTTGGCTGCGCCTGCTGCCCTGGAAATATCACTCGCTTCCTGCCGTCGCTGCCCGGCTGCTTTTACGCCCGGAAAAATGACAGCATTTTTGTGAATCTCTTTGCCGCCGGGGTCGCCGACATCAAATTGGACGACGGCCGCGCAATCAAGCTGACGCAGGAAACAAGATACCCGTGGGACGGCGCGGTGAAAATCATCGTGGCGCCGGCCAAAACCTTCCTGTTTACCATCGCCGTCCGCATTCCCGGCTGGGCGCGAAACGAAGCGGTCCCGGGCGGCCTCTATCATTTTCTGACGTGCCCGTCCAACCAACCTGTCACGCTCAAAATCAACGGCAAACCGGTCCCGCTCACTTTGGACAAGGGCTACGCCCGTCTCCATCGCCATTGGAAAAACGGCGACGCGATTGATTTGAACCTCCCCATGCCCGTACAGTGCGTGGTTGCCGGCGACAAAGTGGAGGCCGATCGCGGCCGCATCGCGTTGCAGCGCGGACCGATTGTCTACTGCGCCGAGTGGCCCGACAATCCGAACGGCAAAGTCCGCAATTTGCAGTTGCCGCGCGGCCAGTCCTTCACCTCCGCCTTCGAGCCCACCCTGCTGAAGGGCGTCCAAACCATCACCGGCCAAGCCATTGCCATTCCGAGCGACGCCCATTCGACAAAGGTTACGAACCGCGAACAACCCTTCAAAGCCATTCCGTACTTTGCCTGGGCCAATCGTGGCAAAGGCGAGATGGTCGTTTGGATGCCCTCGTCCGACCCGCCCCCCCACCTTCCGTAACTTCTACCACACCAAGTCTCATTAGCACCGCGCTTCAGCGCGGTGGTCCGCACGCCCCGAGAGGATAGCCGTTTCAACGGCATCTCGGCCAATATGCCCTTCTCCCGTGGTCCGATTTAGGCCGACGCCCTGGGTAAAACCACCCCACACCCAACACAAATCCACACCTTAGCCGACGCCACGAGGCTCCGCCCGCCGCACCCCGCATCGCGGAGCGATGCCCGAAGGTAGCCGGGGCGCTTCAGCCCCCGGAAAAGCGCCTCCCCACACCCCACCTTTCTTTTCTCTCTCCGGTTTGGCGCGCCCCCGGCGCGCCAAACCGGAGAGAAAAAAGAGAGCAGATCATTTTTGCCCCCGGAACCCAAGCCCCCTGGCACGCCGGATACATCCCGATTTTCCTGTTGACAGGATATTCTCAATGTAATACTTTACGTGTATTTATATGGAATCAATACCACGCCACAATGCCAAATCTCCAGCCCCGCGCGGACGCGCCGGCCGCCCCCTGAAACCGCCGCCGCCGTCAATGAACACAGACGCGTCCAAGACGCTCGACATCCTCTTTAGCATGGACCCGTCCGAGATCCGTCGCGACCTGCGCCGTGCCGAGGAAGATATAGAGCCGATGGCAAGCGAGTTTTTGTCGCTCCTTGCCTTGCCGCTTGCCCAGCAGACACCCGAGACGGACGCCAGGGTTGCGCACCTCCTCATGGTTCAGTCCCACGAGCTTTGCCGTAGGGACGCGGTTCCACCCGAAATAAAGACCTTTCATTCTGCCGCCAGCGCGGCAAATATCGCCGAGTACGCGGAGACGGTTTCGGCGGGCAAAGGCACCTGCGCCCAGCTCTCCGCCCGGATGGACCTCATTCTCCGTAGGCAGGACCTCGCAACCCACGAGTTCCGCGCGCCGGACGAAGCCCCGCCGGATTATCGGGAGCTTAGCGACGAGTTCGCGCGCATGTTGGCACGCGTCGCCGACACGGTCTCCGTATTCGTGCTGCGCCGCTACCGCTTGGACGAACAAGCCGACCTCTTCGAGCGTGATCGAATGGCATTCGACCTCCAGCGAGAGGTGGGTCGCAGGGTTGCCTTCCCCCCTGCCAAGGACTCGGAGGACTCCGACACGCTGATGGACGATTATATCAAGGTCCACTACGGTGCGAAGCTGCTGCGTCAAGTGCGCTCCCGTGTAAAGGAGCTCCGTGACAGAGAAGGGCCCCGTTAGGACCGATTCCTCGAACTCCGCTCCCAAGGCCACAGCCTCCCCCGCATCGCCCGGGACCTCCAGGTCTCCCAGCGCGTTCTCGTCGATTGGAACCGCCAGTTCCGCCATGACATCTGCGCCCTCCGCGCCTCCGAACTCGAAGCCCTCCATGAACGCCTCCTCGCCAGCCACGAGGCCGATGTCGCCGCGCTGGCCGACGTCCAGAAAAAGCTTCTCGCCATCCTGCCCCAGCGAGAACTCATCGGGCTTCGCACCAGCCAGATCCTCAGCTTGTATCTCCGCTACCGCCGCGAAATCGACAAAGTCCACCTCGCCGTCGAATCCCTCGTCCAGCCCGAACCGCCTCCGCCGCCCTCCGCTGCCCAGCAACCCCCTCCCCCAGCGCCCGCGCCCGCTCCCCCGGCCAACCCAAACCCACCCACCCCGTGAAACCGCAGCCCGTCCCCAATCAGACCCCGGTCACTTTTTGCCTATGGCCACCCTTTACCCCCCATCAATGTCATCCCTAAATTGCATTATTTCCGCGCCGTTTCTGCGCTGTTTTCAAAGGAGGTATTTCATTACTCATTGTCCGCAAAGCACTTAGAAAGTCAAGTTCCTCAACCAGCGCAATTCCTGCCCCACTATCGGCTATTGCCTATTGGCTATTGGCTATTCAGTGCCGCTCGCCCCCGAACATCCCTCCCCCGCGTAGACTTCCCGCATCCGCCCCAAGGCACGTCCCACCGGGGCCATGGTGAGGCGCCGGCTTTTCCCAATATACCACCCCCCCTCAAACGGTGTAACCTCCCTCCATGCTCGAACAAGCCATCCTTGAACTGACCGTGCCCACCCGCGGCCGTGGTCTCTACGAGTTCACTCAACCGGTGACGGACTGGATTGCCCAAAACCGCTTCCAAACCGGCCTGCTCACCCTCCATCTGCGCCATACCTCCGCCTCCCTGCTGATTCAGGAAAATGCCGACCCGGATGTGCGCCGCGATCTGGAGGCCTTTTTCGACCGGCTCGCCCCTGACGGCGATCCCCTCTTTATCCATACCACCGAGGGCGACGACGACATGCCCGCCCACGTCCGCACCGCCCTGACCGCCGTCAATCTCTCCATCCCTGTCACCCATGGCCGCCTCGCCCTGGGAACCTGGCAGGGGCTCTACGTCTGGGAACATCGCCGCGCCGCCCACAGTCGCAGAGTCGTCCTGCACTTCATTGGCGAATGATGCGCGGCCGGCTTTTTTCCGTTCTTAATGCTTTCCAACCCGCCCCTGCGATGGCATTTTCGGCTACGATTGAAAACTATGACTTCATTCGGGTGGTGCCTGAGGATCCTGATGCTGGCGGCAATGATGCTCGCCGGCGCTTTCGCCGCCGCGGGAGGCCAGACAAACCTCAACCGCTTCGGATTCACCGGCCCCGAGATCTTCCCCATCGATAGCCAGATCTGTAATCTCCGGGCCGCCGACCTGGACGGCGACGGCCTCATGGACTTGGTCGTGGTCAACAACGCCCAATCCAGAATCAACCTCCTCTACAACCAAACCGGCAAGACCAACCTGGCTCCCACACCCAAGCCCGAGGGCAAACGCGAACTCAACGATCTCCCCCCCGATGCCCGGTTCCGCATCGAGTCCATTGCCTCCGAAAAACGCATCTCCTCCCTCGTCGTCACCGACCTCAATGGCGATGGCCGGCCCGACATCGCCTACTATGGCGAGCCCAAGGAACTCATTGTCCTCTACAACGAAGGCACCAACGGCTGGAGCGCCCCCAAACGCTGGCCGATCGAGGACGGCCAGTTGAGCCCCAACGCCCTCTGCACCGGCGACCTGACCGGCCACGGCCGCACCGACCTCCTCTTGCTCGCCGACAATTGCATCTATCTCCTCGCCCAACAAGCCGATCATACCCTCGCAGAGCCCCAGAAAATCCCCTTCTCCGGCACCGTCAAAGCCGCCCAGGTCGTCGATATTGACGCAGACGGACGCAACGACCTGTTGCTGGTCAACTGGGAGGATCGCAACCCCTTCCGGTTTCGCCTCCAGCAGCCCACCGGCGACCTTGGCCCCGAGATGTACTTCCCCTTCGCGCCCATTCGCTCCTATTGGGCCGATAACCTCGAGCCGAACGGCAAGACCCAGATTATTACCATCGCCCTGAACTCCGGCCGCGCCCAGATTTCGGAGTTTGTCCGAAAACAGGCCGAAACGCTCTCCGGCTGCTTCCGTCAAGGCCAGCTTCAAATCCTGCCGCTAAATCGCACCGATAAGGCGCGCCGCGGACTCCTCTGGGCGGACGTCAATGGCGATGGCTTGCCCGACCTCCTCGTCGCCGAACCCGAGAGCGGCCAGATCTCTATCTTCCTCCAGCGCAAAGACGGCACCCTGGCTCCCCCCAAAACCTTCCCTACCCTGGCCGGCATCAGCGACCTGGCCGTCGCCGATTGGAACGCCGATGGCCACCCCAACATCTTCATGCTCAGCGATGACGAACGGCAGGTGGGCGTGACCCAGTTCGATAAGGACCAGCGGCTGCCCTTTCCCACCCTCATCCCGCTTGAAGGCAAACCGCTGGTCATGGCAGTGGGCAAACTGCGCCCCGACGCCAAACCGACTCTGGCGGTCCTCGTCGACCAGGACGGCCGCCGTTCCCTCGTGACTCGCACCGCCGACGGCAAATCCAAAACCCAAAAGCTGAGCGAGGACTTCAAGTCCAACCCCGCCACCATGGCCTTTCACGACGCCGATCAGGACGGCCTCAACGACCTCGTCATCCTCATCCCCTATGAAAAGGTCAAGGTGCTGCGCCAGGTGCCCAACAAGGACTTCGAGGAAATCGACGTGGAGCCCCCAGGCGGGGTGATCGAACAGCCCTGGATGACCGCCGCCGACATCGACGGCGACGGCAAACCCGAGCTGCTCCTGACCCAGAAAAACTTCCTGCGCGCCGTCGTGTTGAAAGCCGACGCCGCTCTCCAAAACTCGACCAACCGGAACGGTTGGACCTTCACCGTGAAGGAGCAGATCAACGGCGCCGCCAGCAACTCGCGCCTCGTGGGCGCCGTGCCCATTGCCAACGGCAGCAATGCCATTCCCTCGCTCTTTCTGCTCGATGCCGAGCGCAAAGCATTAACCCTGTGCGAGCGCGACCGCTCCGGCATCTGGCAGGTCGTGCGCAACCTGCCGCTCCCGCTCTCTGATTTTACCGGCCTCCAACCCATTGCCTTGGGCGGCCCCGGCGTCAATGCCCTCGGCCTGCTCGGAGTCAATGCCACCGCCTGGCTCCCCCTCGACGGCCAGGTCTGGGACCTCAAGGAACTCGACAGTTATGAAACCCCAATCAAAGACGGCCATCTCACGGACGTCGTCACCGGTGACCTCGATAACGACGGCCGCAAGGACCTCGTATTCCTCGAGACAGCCCGGAATTACCTCGACCTCGTGATCTTCGACGCCCACCACAAGCTGGTGCCCGCCAATCGCTGGCAGGTTTTCGAGGAGCGCTCCTTCCACGGTCACCGCAGCGATATGCTGCCCGAGCCCCGCGAAGCCGTCGTCGCCGACTTCACCGGCCACGGTAAAAACGACCTCGTCGTCCTCGTCCACGACCGCATCCTCCTCTATCCCCAGGAGTAATCGTTAAAACGTTAGAACGTTAGAACGTAGAGGGTGCGGAGCCGTTCTAACGCTTTAACGTTCTAACGGCTCAGAACGTAACCACGTCGCACCCATCCAGACGCCCACTGCTATCAAGTTCGAATGACAGCCGTCACCCTTCAGCGTAGCGCAGACATCTTGTCTGCTGTAGCGCAGACTTCCAGTCTGCATGGGCGCCGGGCACGAAGCGCACAGGCATTGCCGAAGGCGAGTGAAATTCGAATGCGCTGGTAGACCGGAAGCCTGCGCTGCAGCAGACAGCGCCACAGGGCCGCGCCGCGCCCGTCTCCCTCAAGCTTAATCACACCCGTCCGGAGTCCCGCGCTATGCGCCCCCCTGCGCGTGCGCCTCCATCCCCACGCACGAGCAGACAAGATTGCGGTCCCCGAAGACGTTATCGATGCGCGAAACGGCCGGCCAAAACTTGTGGTCGATCAGCCAGGGAGCCGGAAAACAGGCTTGCTGGCGCGAGTAGGGATGGTCCCAATCCCCTGCCAGCATGTCGGCCGTATGCGGTGAATTCTTCAACAGGTTGTTTCGTGGATCCACCTGGCCCGATTCCACCGCCTCCATCTCGCCATGAATCCGGATGAGCGCGTCGCAGAATCGGTCCAGCTCCGCCTTGGATTCGCTCTCCGTCGGCTCGACCATCATGGTGCCCGGGACTGGCCACGATATGGTTGGCGCATGAAAGCCGTAGTCCATCAACCGCTTGGCGACGTCTTCCACCGTCACGCTCTTGAAGCGGCGCAAGTCCAGAATGCATTCGTGAGCTACCAGGCCGGTCTTGCCCCGGTAAAGTACGGGGAAATACCCTTCCAGCCGCCGGGCAATGTAGTTCGCGTTAAGGATGGCATATTGAGAGGCGCGCCTCAGGCCCGCGCCACCCATCCCGGCAATATAAACCCACGAGATCGGCAGAATGCCGGCGCTCCCCCACGGCGCGGAGGCGACCGCGTGCGAGGGCCGAGGGTCGAGGGCCGAGGATCGAGGAGACTCAATGGAGCCGCCATGGCCCGCCTCCGCCGGATTGACGACCACATGACCCGGGAGAAACTTCAAAAGGTGTTCCGCCACACCAATGGGCGCCATCCCGGGACCGCCTCCACCGTGCGGAATGCAGAAAGTCTTGTGCAGGTTGAAATGGCCGACGTCTGCGCCAATGTCCCCCGGCCGGCATAGGCCCACCTGGGCGTTGAGGTTTGCGCCGTCCATATAGACCTGTCCCCCGCCCCCATGAATGATCTGGCAGATCTCCTTGATCGTTTCCTCGAAAACTCCGTGCGTCGAAGGGTAAGTCACCATGAGCGCCGCCAGGTCCGTTCGGTGCGACTCCACCTTGGCGCGCAGGTCCGTCAGGTCGATGTTGCCCTGTTTGTCGCAAGCCACAGCTACCACCTTAAGCCCCGCCATCACCGCACTGGCCGGATTGGTGCCGTGGGCCGAGGTGGGGATCAAGCAGACGTTGCGCCGCTCCTCGCCCCGGCTGGCGTGATACCGGCGGATCACCAGCAGCCCGGCATACTCCCCTTGCGAACCGGCATTGGGTTGCAGCGAAATGCCCGCAAACCCCGTAATCTCCCCCAGCCATGCCTTGAGTTGCTCGAAAAGAACCTGATACCCCTTCGCCTGCGCCGGGGGCGCAAACGGATGCAACCGGCTGAACTCCGGCCAGGTAATCGGCAGCATCTCCGCCGCCGCATTCAGCTTCATCGTGCAGGAACCCAGCGGAATCATCGAGGTCGTCAGCGACAAATCACGCGCCTCCAACCGCTTCAGATACCGCATCATCTCCGTCTCCGAATGGTAGCGATGAAACACCGGATGCGCCAGATAGCCGCCGGTCCGGCCAAACGGATCCGGATAAGACGCCCCTCCGGCGACCAGCGATTCCACGCTGAGCTTGGACGCCCGGCCACCGTTGAAGACAGCCAGAATCTCAGCCACGTCGGCTTCGGTGGTTGTCTCATCCAGGGAAATACCCGTGGTCTGCCCGTCAATGACGCGGAAATTCATCCGTTGAGCTTCCGCGGCCTTCAGAATCTCGGAAAGCTTCGCGCCCACATTGACCCGGATTGTGTCAAAGAACAACGGCGGGGTCCTCGTCGGCTCGCCCTGCACCGGCCCCAGCCTGAAGCCAAGCTGCTGCAAACCTCTGGCCAGCGCGACGGTCAGCAGATGGATGCGCCAGGCGATGCGTTTCAGACCTTCGGGGCCATGGTAGCACGCGTATACGGCGGCGATGTTGGCTAGCAGCGCCTGCGCCGTGCAGATGTTGCTGGTCGCCTTCTCGCGCCGGATATGCTGCTCGCGAGTCTGCAAAGCCAACCGCAACGCCGGCCTCCCGCGCGAATCCTTCGACAATCCGACGATCCGGCCCGGCATCTGGCGCTTGAACGTCTCGCGCGTGGCGAAATACGCGGCATGCGGGCCACCGTAACCAAGCGGCACCCCGAACCGTTGCGCGCTGCCCAGCGCCATGTCCGCCCCAAATTCCCCCGGTGGCCGCAGCAACGTCAGCGCCAGCAAATCCGCCGCCACCGCCACCAGCGCCCCCGCTCCGTGCGCCCGTTCGATAAACCCGGCATAACAATGAACCTCACCCCACGTGTCCGGATACTGCACGAGCGCGCCAAAAACCTGGTCGTTGAATTCGAACGTCCGATGGTCTCCCACTACAACCTGAATCCCCAGCGCGCCGGCCCGCGTCCGCACCACATCAATGGTCTGCGGATGGCACGCCCCTGACACAAAGAACACCTTCCGCCCGTCCTTCAGGCCATGGCACAGGATCATGGCCTCCGCCGCCGCCGTCCCCTCGTCAAGCAGCGAGGCGTTCGCAACTTCCAGGCCGGTCAAATCCATTACCATCGTTTGAAACGTCAATAGCGTCTCAAGACGCCCCTGGGCAATCTCCGCCTGGTACGGCGTGTACTGGGTATACCAGCCCGGATTTTCCAGAATGTTGCGCTGAATGACCGCCGGGGTGACGCAGTCGTAATACCCCATGCCAACGTAAGAACGGAAAACCTGGTTTTGTGCGGCGATTTTCCGCAACGCGGCCAGCACCTCGGGCTCCGACCGGCCGGCAGGCAAGTCCAGCGCCCCGCTGAATTGGATCGCCGACGGCACCGCCTGGCTCGTCAGCGCCTCCAGGCTCGCGAAGCCGACCGTCTCCAGCATTTGCCGGGTCTCCTCGGCGCTCGGACCGATATGCCGTGCAAAAAACGGATCGGCATCCGGCAATGTCTCGGCCTTCGCCGAAATCCCCGGTCCGCTCTTTGGCTCCTGGGCAGCGGTCAAATCCCTCTGTCGCATTTCTGTCGCTAGCATCCGGGGAAAGTACGGTCAGTTAGGTTCAAAGCAAGCGGATTTGAGGGGATTGAAGGGGGCAGGCCAACCAGTGGCCATCGGCTCGTCCGGCTTTCCCATTGCGTTTCAGGCGGGGCGGTGCGGCCCGATAAAACAGGCTCCCATCGGCGTGGCCTTTGGAGCCCAATGCCTGTTTAATGCGGCGGGTAATCCCCGAAGTCGGCTTGGAACCGGTGATCAGGCGGGCTCGGCTTAAACTCCCGATAGGCGTTGCCGTGCCAGACGATCAGCTCCAGCTCGGGTGTGTCCCGAAACCTGCGGGCGCAGGCGTATTGCTTGAAGTCATGCACCCGGATGCCATACACCGCAACGATGATATCCCCGCGGTCCAGGCCGGCTTCTTTCACCAGATAACTGCGCTCTTTGATAAGCACGCCGTCTTTGGGCCGGCCTTTGCAGTCGGCCAGCGAGACCTTCTCTATCCCTTTCGGAAAGAGGGCATCATAGCGCTTTTGGAGTTCCCGATCAAAATGAGCGCTGCCGGTTTTGGCTTTGTAGCGCTGACAGAACGCGACAACGGGACCGGAGTCGTTATAGCGTTCCTCAATTTTTGCGTACCAACCCAGCGCGCCATCGTAATCTCCGGTCTCCTCCAGGAACAGGCCTTTGGCCTCCAAACCGATCGCGGAATAGACCTCGCCGGCTTCGTCGGCGATCTGACGGGCCCTGGCTGTGTTGCCTTTTTTGAGGTAATAGCGCACGCGCATCGGAGCCAGGTTCGCGACATGGACGGAATCAGCGTCGCTATCGCATGCCCGCTCCAAGTACTGGCTGGCTTTTTCATCCTGGGACCGCCCCCGGAAGTAGGAATAGAGCAGGTAGAAGTTTTCCGGGCTGTTCTCGGCGGCCTGGAGCATCAGCTTCTCATACTGCTCGGGCTGATCTTTGGCGAACTCCGCCAGGCTGACTTGGGCGTAATCGGTGTAAGGAAGCATTTCCCGGAATAGCGCCAGTGCCTGCTCATACGTGGGGTGGTTGCTGTACTGCATCTTCAAAATGGCATTCACTATCCACACGTTGTAGGGAGCCAGTTGGTGCAGTTGCGCGAGCCGCGCAAGGGTGTCAGGGCGCTCCACCAGCGTGGCGTGAAACAGCCGCGGGTAAAGGTTGTAGGCGGTGCCCGGTGGCGGATTGTACTTGTGCCATTGGCAAAGGTCCGGACTAGGAGAGGGATTATAGCCGGGGTCAACCGCGGAGTTATAAGCCAGGTCGTTCCAGCACTGGCAGGGAACCAGCTGCGGGGTGGCAAAGGCGACCTTGATCGTGCCATCCACGGCGCGACGGTAGGTTTCGACGTCGGCGCTGATGCGCCGCTGAACAAAGGGGTAGAGACGAAGGCCGCTCAGACTCCGCGCGCAATTGGTCGCGAATTGGGCAGCCTCTTCCGGCACGCCCCATCGGTCATGCATGAACTCGAAGTTACCGAGAACCGCGCAACAGAGATGGCGCTGGAGGAACCAGGCCCATTGGCTCCAGCCTATGATACGAACATGGGTCTGGCCGTCGGCTTCGATACTAAGACATCGGCGAGGGGGTTCGTTCAAAGCTTTGGCCAAGCCGCCCTGGGCCAGGCGATCGGAGTGAGTGTAACCATAAACACCCTGGATCTCCCTCATCTCGAGAACCAGCGACAAGCGAAGCGCCTCGTGTCCGATTTCGACCGACGAGGGATATTCGCTGGCGATGCGGATAAAATCGATGGTTTGCTTTTGGGTTGCATCGAGTTTCGTCCAAGCCGGGGTCGTCCCGATGCGTGTCACCATGGCGAGAAACCATTCGCTGCTTTCAAGCCCGGAACGGTGGGCGGCCTGGCTGAGCGGACGAAAATCCCCCGTGATTCTGGTCCGGAGGGCGCGCGCCATCAAGGCCACGGCAGGATCATCACTGCCGGCCTTCTCCAGCCGGTCCAGCGCCGGCACCTGGGCCTCAACCAGGGATAGCAGCATCGCTTCAGCGATCTGCCCATTCGGCCCGCAAGTCCCCGAGCCGCGCAGCAGGCGGGCCATGGCCAGATGTGTTGTCATCCGGCAAAGGGGCGCGTGGATCTCCAGGAAGTGACCCGTATGGTCCCGCAACAGGAACGCACCGAGCAGCAGCGCGGCCTTCTCGTGCAACTCCGGGCTGGTAAAGTCCTTTTCGAGCGCGCCCGACAAGTCCCGATCCTCGCGCGCGAGCGTTGAGGCGGCGCCGTCGGCAAGCCGAGCCATGAGGGCGGTGTCCGGCGACTCGCCGGCAGCCGGCGCGTGCAAGCCGCTCACCCTCGCTAGTTCGTCGGCAACGCCACGGTAAACCGCGGGTGACCAAATCGGCCCATCCATGCTCAGCTCCAGCTTCACCGGCTGTGTTTTTGACTCCAGCCGAATCTGCACTTCATAAACCGGAGCATCCTGCGAAGAGTTGGGCTTCTCGGCGAGGGCAACCGAAAACTGCTTTGGATTCGGAAGTCGATGAAATGCCGCGTAAAAGACCTCCTCGGCCAGGTCTGAGACGATGGCGTGAACGACCGCCTGGGACTCATCCCGGAACGGCAGCTCACTTTGGGCCGCTCCGGAAGCCGTCCCCCCGGCCGTCTTCGGCTTGCACCCCTCCAAAACCACCGCTAGAAAAAAAACGCCCGCCAATCCAAGAGCAGTTATTCTGAGCATGCCACGATTAGTTGTTCATTCACCCGTGGCCATCTTGGCCTCGTGGGGCTTAAAGTCGAGAATATTTGCACAACGGGGGGTTAATCCTAAAGTGTCGCCAGAAACCCACCGATATAGAATCGCAATGATAGATGTCGTACGTTGTATCCGAGGAGTAGTTCTCTCCGCTTTGACTGTCGCGCTCTGCAGTTGCAGTTCTACCGGTCCCAATCAGGAAGCCAGTCTGCCACGTTTTCACGGAGCGGCCCAAGCCGATCTGGTCGTGGAGTTCCCGAGTTGGGAGGCCATTAACATCATCAAACCCAACACTTCAGAAGGGGCGTTCATGCCGTTCTACAACCGGGCTGGAGTCCAGCGGAGGCTCGCCCAGTTCCAGACCCGGCGCAACCTGGCTGTAGTCGTCTGCAGCGTCCCCTACTCCCCTGCCGAACAGGCTCAACAATGGGCCGCGTGGAATTCCATTCTCCGCGGGTTGGGTTACCACCGCGTCGTTTACTTGCTGGGGCCTGCCGCTCCCGACTTGAATCGGGTGCCCATCCTCAAAGACGAGCTCTTGTCCAGTGTGGCCGAGTCGGACCACTAATCCCGGATCTCACCTCCGCATGTAGCGCGGGCCTGTTGGACGGGGCGTTCCCCCATGGCCCGCTGTCCACCCGGATGAAATCGGGAATAGACCCAATCTCCCCCGAAGCTGACCGGCAAAAGACCAAGGCAGTTTGACCAGGTTATTTCCGGACAGGCCCTAAAGTCCTCCGCCCAGCCAGCCGATAAGAAGGCAGCCCGGCTAGTCCCCGGCTGTACGGGTGGATGGATGGAATAAGGACTACTTTATGGCAGACAAGCGCGTCCTGTTCGCAGATGCCGATCCCCAGGCTCTGGCGGAATTTCGGCAGGCCCTGGGTGATGCCTGGGAAGTAACAGGCGCGGCCAGCGGCCCCGAAGCCCTCGATGCCCTCAACCAGCGCTCCTACCAGGTAGTGGTCGCCGCCCTGGATTTGCCCGGTCTGGAAGGCGCCGAATTCCTCAACCAGGTGCGCGACAAGGATGCGCAAACCATCCGCTTTCTCCTGGCGGCGGAGGCCGACCGCGAACGGGTGATGAAGAAGGTCTTCGGAGCCCACCAGTTCCTGACCAAACCGCTCGACTCTTCCGTCCTCAAGGCCACCATCGAGCATGCGCACGAGGTCGATAAATGGATTGCCAATAACCGGATTCGCGAGCTGGCTGCCCGCGTCCGTGTTTTCCCCACCATCCCGTCCCTCTATCTGGAGGTGCTCAACCTGCTGCGCTCTCCCCTGACCACCGTCGAGGAAGTCGCCGGAATCATCGCCAAGGACATGGCCATGATGACTAAACTCCTGCAAGTGATTAATTCGGCCTATTTTGGCCTGCCGCGCCGGATCACCGACCCAACCGAAGCCGTGGGCATCCTCGGCTTCGAAACGGTCAAATCGATGGTGATGTCGATCAAGCTTCTCAGCCAGTACAACAAGCTCAACCCCGTCTATTTCTCTCTTGACCGGCTCTGGCAGCACAGCACCGATGTCGCGCGAACCGCGCGCGACATCGTCATGTTGCACACCCACGACCGGAGTCTCGCTTCGGATGCCTTCACCGCCGGGTTGCTCCACGATCTTGGCAAGGTGGTCCTGGCCGCGAATTTCGATGAACAATATGCGGGCGCCCATTCCCTGGCGCGGAAACAACAGATTCCTCTCTGGGAAATCGAAAAGGAAATCTTCGGAGCAGGCCACGGCGAAATCGGGGCTTACCTCTTTGGCCTTTGGGGCATGCCGATGGGAATCCTCGAGGCCGCTGCCCTGCATCACGACCCCACCCGGACTAACAACCTGGAGTTTTCCCCTCTGACAGCCGTGCATGTGGCTAACGCCATCGAATACGAGCTGCACCCGGACGAGCAAGGGCTCGGCGCTCCGACAGTCGACGAGGCTTACCTGGCCGCAATTGGCTGCGCGGATCGCCTCCCCATCTGGCGCGCATCGGTCTTCGCGCACGAGCCGGGCGAAGTCGTCGCCAAACTCAAGGAATCTGCCGCCGTCCAGAGCCCAGCAGCCGCCCATGTGACGCCCAAAACCGCCCCCGTTAAGGCGCCTCCGCCGACCGCCCCTGCGCAAGCTGGGGCCCCGAGTGCTGCGCCGGCCCAGCCGCACGCTTCGGCGCCGACCGCCCCCACGGTTTCGCAGGAACCACCCCCCAAACCCGCCGGACTTTTTCACTACCGCCGATGGTTATACGCCGCCGGCCTCGGAACTCTCCTCCTCCTGCTTGTCTGTCTGGGACTCAATGGGGTGGAGGACCCCAAGGCTTTGCTGCCAGTCAAAGCTAAGGAGATCGTGCCGGCCGCTCCAAATACTCTTGCTCCAGCCACCGCCACGCCGATTCCCGCCCCAAACCCATCACCGAGTCAGAAACCATCGGACGGATCTCCCGCGCTGACCGCGGCGCCTTCCCCAGCGCGAGCCGCCCAGCAGTCCCCCAGGAAACCGCAGCCCACCAACGATACGGCGGAGTCAATCCCACCTGCTTCATCCAACGCCTTGGCGCCATCGGCGCCGCCCTCAGCCACCCCGCCAACGAACCAAACCCCGGCACCTATGTCGCCAGAGGTTCTTAGAATCCCGCCCAAGGTCCTGACCGTAGCCGACTTGCGGTTGCAAGGAGTGATCTGTTCTTCCGATAACCCTTCGGCGATCCTCAACGGGAGAATGATCTTCGTGGGTGAGTGGATTGCCGGCGCGCGGCTAATCGAGGTCGGCCGCACCAATGTCACCCTCGAATACCAAAACCAACGCAAGACGCTGACGTTGAAGTAGCCAATCCCTCTAACGACACGGCGGCTGTCGGCTTCCTGAGGCCAGCAACAAAAAACGGCGCGGACCTTTGTCCGCGCCGTCGTTCCGCTTTACCCCGAGCGTCCTCTCCTACACGTCGTAGTAGAGGAAAAACTCATACGGGTGCGGCCGCAGACGCAACGCGTCGTGCTCCTTGCGCTTGGTCGCAACCCACATGTCCAAAAAGTCCTGCGTGAACACGTCCCCCTTGAGCAAGAAGTCGTGGTCCGCTTCCAGGCTGTCCAGCGCCTCGCTCAGGCTCCCCGCCACGTTCGGCACCTTGGCCAGCTCTTCCGGCGGCAGCTCGTAGATGTTCTTGTCCAGCGGCTCGCCCGGCTCAATCTTGTTGAGCACCCCGTCCAGCCCTGCCAGCAGCAGCGCCGCAAACGCCAAATACGGATTGGCCGCCGGATCCGGCGGACGATACTCCAATCGCTTGGCCTTGGGATTCTCGCTGTAGGTCGGGATCCGGATCGCCGCCGAACGGTTGCGCGAGCTGTAGGCCAGGTTCACCGGCGCCTCGTAGCCCGGCACCAGCCGCTTGTAGCTATTGGTCGTCGGATTGCAAATCGCGCACAGCGCCTTGGCGTGCTTGAGCAGCCCGCCCGTGTAGTAGAGCGCCATCTTGGACAGCCCCGCATACTCGTTGCCCGCAAACAACGGCTTGCCCTTCTTCCAGAGCGATTGGTGCGTGTGCATCCCCGAACCGTTGTCCCCGAATAGCGGCTTGGGCATGAAGCACGCCGTCTTGCCGTGGCGCCGCGCCACGTTCTTGACCACATACTTATACACCATCATCGCGTCGGCCGACTTGAGCAGCGTCGCGAACCGGTAGTCGATCTCCGCCTGCCCCGCCGTGGCCACTTCGTGGTGCTGCCGTTCAATCTCCAGCCCCAGCTCTTCCATCACCAGGATCATCTCGCTGCGGATGTCCTGCTGCTGGTCCTGCGGCGCCACCGGGAAATACCCCTCTTTGTGCCGGATCTTGTAGCCCAGGTTGGGCATCTCGTCCCGGCCCGTGTTCCACACCGCCTCGTCGGAGTCGATGCTGTAGAAGGTGCCGTTGCTCTTGGAGTCAAACTGCACGTTGTCGAAAATGAAAAACTCCGCTTCCGGACCGAAGAAGGCCTGGTCGGCCAGCCCCGTGCTCAGCAGATACTTCTCGGCCCGCTGGGCGATGGCCCGCGGGTCGCGGGTGTAAGTTTCCTTGGTGCCCGTCTCGGCCACCGTGCAGGTCAGCGAGAGGGTCGGCTCGGCCATGAACGGGTCGATGAAAGCCGTGTCCGGGTCGGGCATGGCCAGCATGTCGGAGGCTTCGATGCTCTTCCAGCCGCGGATGCT
>Ga0181517_10000433_pt1 | contig 57083 bp, 61 predicted proteins | sample PEATcosm2014_Bin_31_FD_119748 | JGI IMG/M metagenome (GOLD analysis project Ga0181517, IMG submission 119748) | Peatland microbial communities from MTU Mesocosm Facility, Houghton, MI, USA - PEATcosm2014_Bin01_30_metaG | ecosystem: Environmental > Terrestrial > Soil > Wetlands > Peat | place... | reverse complement strand
CAACCCACGCTTTTGACCAACTGCCTGTACAAGAACTACTTGCCAATACATCGTGTCAACTTAAAGAAAATAGCTTTTGTAACCAACTAACCCTCAATGGCTTCTAACCGGATGATACTGATCCGCGCTGCCTTTCTGGTCCCCTGCCGATCTGGGAGCCGGCAACGATCATTCGGGCTTGTATGATCTCATGAACAGTACGCCGGGAACCAACTTCGACAGTACCAGCACCCCCACCGTGCAGGATGGAGGAACAAGCAATGAGATTCGTGTCGTTTTCCCCGCTGATATAACACCGAACCCTCCTGCCTCAATGGTATCGCAATACAACTGGCCGGCGGGTTTGAACGACATCGCTTTTTGCCAGGGCGGAAATATCATGATAACTTTTGACGGAACCTCCTTCAACGCGTACCCGACGGCGGCTTTCATGCAAGGCCTGAATTGGGGATCGCCCCAATATACCCCAACCTACACCAGTTCGATGAGCCCTGGACAATGGGATGGCGGATCCTTCATAAATCTCGCCCTATTTTGGGCCTCCGGCAATACTGATGGCAGGGCGCCGGAAGTCGTCCCGAACTATCTGCTCTACATCAATGTCAATCCTCCCAATAGCGGCAGCAGCTACGCCTATCAGAATGGCACTTTTTATCGGCTCGATTACAGTACTTCCCTGGATAGTTCGGGTCGCGCGGTCATCAGTATGCAATATTACACGACTCAAGCCCCTTCAAAATAGGGCGTGTCTCACTCCTCTTCCTTCTCCGCATAAGGCCAGTCCCCATACGGCGGCGAAATATCCTTTTGCAAATCCTTGTCCACCTCTCCGATAAGGTTCCAATATCTTAGCCCCACGGCCCGGCAGCCCTGGTCATAGTACGTGGAGGAATTGCCCTTGAACTGCTCGGAGAAGACCCCGCAGAGGATCATCATGTCGCGGAAAAAACGCTTTCCGGCCTGGGTGGAGAGTATCTCCCGCAGATCCCGCGCGCGCGCGGCGCGAACTCTTTCGGCCTCTCTGCGCGGCCGCGCCTCTCCGGGAAAGGCGTCCCACAGGGGGGGAGTCCAGGCAAGATGATCATCGTGGAATTTCTCCGGGTCGTTTGGCATGGGGGGATTATAACACTATCCGATTGCCCCCTGTCCTTCGACCCCGCCCAGGACTGAACTCCTGGGCTACATCCGGACCGTCCGGACAAGCCGGACTTGTCTGACAACGCTGAAAGACGTGTTTCAACTTCTTCGCGTGTTGCTTTGGTTCCAAACCAGACCAGTCCGGTTTATCCGGACGATCCGGATGTAGCCACGTACTTTAGTACGTGGTTGCGCCCTCCCGCGACTCATCCTCTCCAGAGCGTCCCCCGCGCGTCCACCCTCCGCGAACCCATCCCCCGCCTACAAAGGACTGAGGTTACAAAGGAATAAACAGACAAACACTTATTCTTTGTGTGTGTTGTTTTTTAAATTCACGCAACAGCCCAGGACTGAACTCCTGGGCTACACTCGGACCGTCCGGACAAGCCGGACTTGTCTGACAACGCTGAAAGACGTGTTTCAACTTCCTCGCGTGTTGCTTTGGTTCCAAACCAGACCAGTCCGGTTTATCCGGACGATCCGGATGTAGCCACGTACTTTAGTACGTGGCCTCTTTTACATTTCTTTACCCCAAAACTCTCCACACTCCCCGCTTTCCGTGCTACACTATAAATCCCAAGACTTTATGCCCAGTAACATAACACTCTTTTACTCTTTACATTTCCGTCCGTTATATTAACCTGTGCCTTTGGAGGCATCCCCACCGGGGTTCCTTCAAACCACACCGAGTATTATACATCATATGATGAAAACATCCAACAAGGGAGGCTTCTCCCTCATCGAGCTACTCGTAGCTCTATCGATCCTGGCCGTCGTCGCCGCGATCATCGTCCCAAGATTCATAAACGTCCGCTCCCAGGCCGCCGCCGCCACAGCCCAGGGACAGCAGCAAATCCTGCAGACAGCCATCCAGCAGTGGTTGGCTCTGGGGGGCAGCCCAGGTACTGAGGTCACCTCTTCGACTCTCGCCTCCACAGTCTATGCTGGTAGGATCATCAGTTTCCTAACATCAGCCAGCGGCCGTACCACGACCGCCGCCAACGGTGCCTGTTCGGATTCTTCTGGCACGATGAGCTCCGCGACGATCTCGTTGGGAACCCTGACTGCCAGCACCGGTCCCACCACGCAGGGTTTTCAGGTTACAACCTCCGCCGCCACCTATTATGACGGCGCGGGCAATACCTGGGCTATCTACGTGAACCCCGCTGACGGTAACACGGCCCTCTACTGCACTGCCGGCGCTAGCAATCTCATAGGCTCCTACATCGGCGGCACAAACTAAAGTTTGCTCCCCTTGCAATCCCCCTCCACATGGAGGGGGATTTTTTTGCCCGCGTGGCGCATTTTAATGGTGGGCATTGGAAGACGGCTCGCCCTGCCCCTCCACCTGCCACTTTAGCCTGCTGATCCGGAACTGCGGCAGCACCTCCCCACCTTGAATGACCATATCGCCCCGGCCGGAGATATCCAGCTTGCTCACGCCTTTGGGTAGCTTCATCTCAAGCGTCACATCCTTCCCGCGTACAGGCAAAATAAAATCCATTTTCTCGCGCACTTTCTCGTTCTCCGAGTCCGGCGGCACCTTCTCAAAAGGATGCCTTCTTTTATACTCCAGCACCTCCACAGCCGAGTAGAGCGGTCTGACCGGACGGCCCTCGGCGATCCAGTAGCGCGTGATCTCGATGGGAATCTCTTTTGAGGTCATATTATCCATCCGAAAGCTCAACCGCATCGGCACTTCTTCGCCCCGGTTGCCCAGTACCACGTGCGCCATCATGGGGAACTCCCAGGCCTGCCAGGGGACAACCCCCACCCACGGGAAAAGACCGATATTCTTGTCAACTCTTTTGCCGGAGGAGACTATCATCGATACTCTCTCACTCACAAACACGCTGATCTGGGAGTCCCCTGATCTTTTGGGAATCTCCAAAAACACGGACGCCCTCCGCAAAAGCGCCCTCGAGAGCGCGTTCTTCCCGGGATCGCCCCAAAACTGCAGGGAGATGCGGCTGCAGGAGCTCAGGTAATCTTCGGGATCGTAGCGGCACTCTCTGGTCAGAGGGACTCTCTCTCCCGAGAATTTCTGGTAGAAGCAGCAGCCGGGAGCCACCGCGCCCAGCAGATAAACGAGCGTAAAGAGCGTGATTCTCAAAAGCCCCGGCTTATCCAGAAGCGAACGCATCACGAGCGCGAAGAGGACCAGCTGCCAGGCCTGATCGAGCCGGTAGAAAAGATCTAGAGACTGTCCCATCGTAAAGAACGAGGCCGCCAGAAACAAAAACAGGAGCGCCCAGGTTCTTCCCTCGCGCCAGAGGCCGCCCCTTATGAGCGCGAACCATACCCCGAACTCCAACAGCGCAAAGCAGGGGTATTTCCAACCCAGGCTGAAGACATCCCCACCCAGAAAGATCAGTTTGTCGGGGTAAAGACGAGTGGAGTAGAAGACCCAGATGGGGAAGACGATGCCGAGGGTGATAAGGGCAATGGAGATCATCTGGCGGACAACTTCTTTTTTCACGGCGCCAGCCGTTCTCGATAGTCCCATAGGGACTTCGCGAAGCGAAGCGGAGCGCCCCGACTTGTCGGGGTTAGCCCAGGAATTCATTCCTGGGAATCTTGTCGACAACCCCCAAACAACATACAGTCCCCCCACCATCCCCGCGCCGATCGCCGTCAGCGGGCTCCAGAAAAGCCCCAACGCCACCCACAGGAGCGCCTTCCCAACCCGGCCCTCATCAGCAGCCCTTAGTACGAGAGGAGTCAGAATGAGCGGCGTAATAAAATGATGCGCCGCGAAAAAGAGCGTCTCCGATATCGGAATATTGCGCCAAGGATGCGCCCACCAAATGAAGAACATCTTCTCGTCACCACTGCGGCCCCAAAATAGATCTCCCACCCAGCTCAGCCCCGCGAAACCGAAAAGCAGAAAGAGCGTCCACGCCGGCAGCCGGAAATATTTTCCAAGGCCGACAGCGCCCAGAGAGAGCCCCAGCGTCGCCAGCGCGAAGCTCGATATATCGACCGCTGATTGTCCTCCAAGCGCTCCAAAAATCGCCGGAATGAGATGATAGCCGAAGTAGTAGACTACCGAAAAGCTCTTCCCGTCCAAAAACCGGCACTCCCACGGCCAATGGGAAGGCGTCAGCCCGCGGAAAAACTCATTGGCCTGCTCGTAATCGGCGCTCTGCGGCATCCAGCCGCCGACTCCCATCACAAATGCCACCAGCGCGCAGCCGAATATGATTGCCACCACCTCCCGCCAGGAATAATGGAACTCCCCTTCCGCGGCGTCAGCCGCTCTGGATAGTCCCGAAGGTGGGGCATCAGACGAAAGGCTCCCACATCCACCCCCTGCCCCTCCTTCAAGGAGGGGGGAATTATTTTCGGGGGCGCTGCCCCCCTCACTACCTGGCCGCGTCCGACACCCTCTCTTCATCGCCCCCCACAACCCCCATCCCGCCAACCCCGCGAAGAGAAAGTTCCACGGCGTCTTGAACCACCACAGAAGGAAAATGAAGACCGGCAGCCCCAGATAAATGAGGGCGGCTTTTTCGATGGTGGACCAGGAGATACCGGAGGCTTTTTTCATTTCCTCATCTTATAACGGCAGCAGAATTCTTGTCAGCCCGAAATCGTGCAGAGGGCGCTATTCAGATCGCTTCTCACAAAAAGAAACATCAGGATAATATGCAGATTTCCCGCCACCGCCCATTTCCAATCCTTCACCAGCACGTTGAAAACGAAGGTCATCGGCAGAAGCACCCTATAAATGGCTCCGGGATATCCCTCCCACACGGAAGTCCCCAAAAAGAAAAAGAGCGCTGCAAATGCTGCGCCCACCCGCCAGAGCCCGGACGACCATCTGGGATGTCCCAGAATATGGAACGCCTGCGCGTACAGGGATATCGCCCCAAAAGTCGGGACTGCGAGGCGCCAGCCGGTAATGCCGTGGGTCCTCTCCCAGGCAAACATTCCCATCACCCCGTTCCACGGCCAGTCAAAGTTTCTCAGTCCCCCGTCAAAGGTCCCAAAGACAGTCAACAGATATCCAAACCAAAGGAGCGGGGGCAGCAGCGCCAGCACCGCGTATCCAGGCTTTTTTCCACTTACTCCCACGCAGCCCAGCAGGTTTGTCTCGCGGGAGAGTCCCGAAAGCGCCAGAAAACAGGCACCCAGCAGACGTCGGTTGCTTCCCAGATAGTACAGTCCCACCATCATCAGGAAGAGCCCCGGCAGATCTGGCATGGCACAGAGAATGGAACTCAAAGCCCCCGCAGAGAAAATCACGCCCGACCACCTCAAAAGGGAGAGCCAATCATCGAGCCTTATCCACCAACGCGCCAGCAGGACTGCTGCCAGCAGCCAAAAGAAGATATTGGCCAGGCTGTACAAATGCAGCGTAAAAGCCGCGTTGCCACACCCCAGCAGATGGCAGAACGCGGACAGAAATATTCTTCTAAAGCGATAGGGGGAATCATCCATCGCCTTGACAATCGAAGCATCATGGGGATCTGGCCTGATGGCCATCTGGGCGTAAAACTGGCCGTCATAGCCCCAGGAATCAAAAAGCTCGGAATGTTTTATTTTCCTGAGCTGTGGCAGCGCTCTGGGCTCAAAATAATCGCCAAACTTCACAAGCCAGGTAAGCCCGGTAAAGGGATTGGCCGTCGAAAGAATAGCGAAGAGCAGAAGAGAAACAAGCCCAAAGGACACCCATGATATCACGCTACGCTTCATACGATTCAAGGGAGTCTTGCCACACCCTGGCAAACTGTCAAGGCTATGCGGATCAGCCCGAGGCTGCTCTGATTTCCCTTTACAAGTCATATCAGAATTCATATCTCTAAACCCAATCATGACCAAAAGTCAGACAGATAAAGTCAAATCGCTGTTTTGTCTTCTCCTGCTTTGGTCTCTTCTTGTAGCGCCCTTGATTTACGATCCCTCCGACGTACTGCAATGTCATCGGATGTGGGCTCACCAGTCTCAGGGAACAGGCCCTTGGAATATATATTTTCTAAACAGGGAAGGTCAAAGAGATCCCCAGGCGGGTTACCTTTACCCACCCGTGGCTCTATGGATTCTCACAGGCATTGAACGGTTACAAATGATCTGCGGGCCGCTTGTAAGCGATGCCGTCAGTTCTTTTGTATTCTTCATGAAGCTGCCCAATATCGTGGCTTTTTTTGCGTCCGCCCTTGTTTTATATCATGGTTTAAAAAGAAAGTGCGCGAAGCATTATGCCATTTCCGTTGCCAACAACTATCTGATGTGTATTCCACTGCTATGTGTGGCGGCCGTGTGGGGACAATGGGAGGCGTTGCTGGCCTTCTTCGTTATCGTGACGTTGATGGCGGCAATAAACGATCAACCCTTCACGATGGGAGCTGCCGCCGCCCTGGCGCTATCACTTAAAGTCACCGCCATCGTTTTTGCCCCAACTATTCTTGTCTATGTACTGCGAAAAAGCGGCACGCGGGGTGTTTTTAAGGCTCTCATCGCTTTTTTACTGGCCACATTGCTACTATGCGTACCCATTGTTTTGCATGGTGCCGGCCGCGAATTATATGACTCCTATACTGTCGTTTTTAATAAAGGCGTCACGCTCTCAAACCACGCGGAGAACTTGTGGATGTTTCTTCGTGAGATCTCCAGGTTCATGCCTGGCTGTCATCTTGGAAACGGAACTGATGTGCTGATCGCGGGGCTTATCTCTCCACGAAACCTCGGCTTGTTGCTTCTGTTCATATATACATTGGCAACCCTGATCGTCCTTTGGCGCAGGCCCACCGTGTATGTGTTTGCACTCGGCACGGCAATGGTTGGTCTGGCATTCTACATACTTTCCACGCAAATCCATAACCGATGGGGGCTGCCTGCTCTGGCTCTCCTGTCCATCCTTTCTCCCGGCAACTTCAGATTAACATATTTCGTGTTCTGCGTTACCATGTTCTTGGAGATCGCAATCGGTTTCTATGATTGGGTGTACTTGAACCACATATCAAATCCGCCAAGATGGATACCGTCTTGTCTGGCGGTGACAAATCTGTTGCTGTCCTTCATCCAATGTGTAATTTTCACATGGGCAAGCATTGCGTTCTTTAAAATCGCCACTTCCAGGACAATCTCCGAATCAGAATACCTTGGACTGCGTGAGCCAACCTCCTGAGAACAAACGCTCTTTCTTTCCCGCCCCCCTTTTCCGCTTGGCACGTTCCGACAATTGTGCGTGAATACCAGCTGTGGCGCACAATACAACCTCCACCGCACGGGAGTCTCCGGCTCTCGCCCTCCTCGTCATCGCGGTCTGCCTTTTCTTCGCGTACTCTTCGGCGCTCTTCATTCCCTACGCGCACCGCGACGATCCCAGCCGGATAGTCTACTACTCCGACTCCTACGCTCCCGATCAGCGTATCACGCCCTCCCAGACGGACAACTGGGGCATGAGCATCACCGCCCACCTGAAGGAGTGGGACTTGAGTATCGGCAGGCCGTTCCAATATCTCTGGCAAAGGACTCTTTTCCAATTCACCTCCACCGTCGGCGATATGTGTTGGATGCGTTTCGTGGGGCTTGTGGGCGCGGTTCTCTTCGCGTGGACAGTTTTTATATCCCTGCGACAGGCCGGCTGGGGGTTCCACCACTCGTTGGGACTGGCCCTGTGTCTGGGATTTCTGCCGGCGGTGCAGGCTACTGTCAGCTGGGCAAGTGCCAATCACGGCGTATGGGCGGCCTTTCTGGGATGCCTGGCGGGATACCTCTGCCAGAGATCCGTCCCCGGACGGCACCGCTGGCTGCGACGGATTCTCTCGGCGGTCTTCTTTCTTTCAGCGCTTCTTCTCCATCAGGCCGCGGGCATGACCTTCTGGCTGGTGGTCGGCATCATGGTCTTTTCCCTGCCGCGCCCGGATCGCGCGGAATTAAAAAAGCTCTTCGTCATGGCAGCCGTCGGGCTGCTTGCGATGGCTGCGGCATTTGTCGTCCACCAGCAGGGCACCGCCTACGGGACCTCAAGCGGATTTCTGTGGATGCACAAGTCGCATTACACGGATGTCAGCCTCGACGCCGGAAATATCTCGACTCTTCTTACTGGGCGCCTCTTCAGCACCGTTTTCTCCCCCTATGTCGTCTTCGCTCCGCTGAGCATGATGTCGCTGGACATATACCTATACTTTGCCACGCATCCCATGCACAACGGTTCGGGGCTCATCGCGCACCTGAACCCCCTCAACCAGTTTCTGCAGGTCTTCTCCTGCGCTTTTTTTCTCACCACCCTGATAGGGCTCTATTTTTATTTCGAGGGATCCCGGTTGCGCCGGATGCTCCTGTGCGTCGCGGCGATGGGACTCCTTTTCTTCTCCTATATACCGGTGCTTTTGACCAACGTCACCTCGATCAACCACCGGATGATGTTCGCCATCTCAAGTCTGGAGGTCTTCTATCTCTTTCTGGCGGCCTGCGGCTTTTACAGGAGATTTCTGCACCGGAAAGCCCCTCCCAAGTGGGGTATTCTGCTCCTCGCGATCGCGCTGGGGGCCTTTGCCGACTACAACGTGGCGCGTTTTGTCGTCTGGCCGCAGGCGCTGGAAACGGGGCTGGCCCATTACAAATTATCTCAACCGGAGATCCAAAAGGCCAAACGCGTTGTCTTCCTGCAGCCCGCGTCCGTACCGGGAGTATGCAGTGATGATTATTATTCCGAAGAGTTTGAAGAGCCGTCTTCGGCCACCCCCATCTGGCCGCAGCCTATCGTCAATATCTTCAGAAGGGACATTCACCCGAAAAGCCCTAGCATTCCCGTCGAGCTCAAAAGGAACATCGAAGGCCCCTATCCCCCTCCCGATCCCGATACCGCCGTCATCGATATGCGCGACGTTAGGGAAATGGGCGTCAAATAGCCTCCCGTCCCTTATCGTTCTTGCCCACGCCCTCCCGTTTCCCCTACACTCTCCCTGTGCCTCTCTCCCGCGAAAAACGACAACTCTTCATGCGCGCTCTTCCTCCTTTGGACGCCATCAAAACCTTCATCACAGGTCAGTTTTATCCGGGCGACGAGGACGACGCTCTTATGGAAGCCATCCGGAAAGATCCACGCGTCACCCTTCCCGACGAGGAACTGATGGAGATCATATGGGACGGAATGGAGGCCGCGGAAGAGGCGGAAGACCGTCCCAATGACGTTGAGAGAATCGCCGAAGAATGCCTGAAGCGCCTGACGTCAACCCCATGACCCCCGAGATCTCCATCATCGTCCCGACCCTCAACGAGGCGGAAAACCTCCCGGAGCTCTGCCAGAGGATCGGCGCGGCGCTCTCCGGCACTCCCCACGAGATCGTCATTGTTGACGACAACTCCCGCGACGGCACGCCCGGGGTATGCGGGGAACTCTCCAAAAAACATCCGCTCCGCCTTTTGATTCGGGAGAAGCCCGTCGGGGGATTAAGCGGGGCGGTTCTACATGGGATCGACAATTCCACGGGGCGGATTATTGTTGTCATGGACGCGGATTTGCAGCATCCACCGGAAAAAATCCCCGAATTGCTCGCGGCATTGGAGCCAGTCATTCAACTCCCACCCCCTGCCCCCTCCCTCGGGGAGGGGAATAACATAAGGGGGCCTTCGGCCCCCCCTGCCCCCACGCCCGCCGCTTTTTCCTCTCCCGCGGCACCAGCCGCTCAAACTAGTCCCGCAGGGACTTCGCAAAGCGATAGCGGAGCGCTCAGTAGCCACGGGTTTCAACCCGTGGATAACTCGGCCCCTCCCGCCGACTTCGCCCTCGGTTCGCGCTACATCTCCGGCGGCGGCACCTTCGACCGCTGGACGCTCTATCGGCGGCTCAACTCGGGACTGGCCACGCTTCTGGCCGTGCCTCTTTGCGGGAAAATCCACGATCCCATGAGCGGCTTCTTCGCGCTCTCCCGCCAGACCTATTCCCAGGCGATAAAACTCAATCCCCTCGGCTACAAGATCGCCCTTGAGCTTATCTGCAAGTGCCGCGTCAAAAACGTGGTCGAGATACCGATCCACTTCGACGAGCGCAGACGCGGCCACTCGAAGCTCTCCTTCCGGCAGCAGCTCCTGTATCTGCGGCACATCCACCGCCTCTACGAGTTTGCCTTTCCCCTCCGCTTCGCGCTCGTCAGGCTTTTGGCGCTCTGCCTGATGATTCTGGGATTCTGGCGGCTCTTCGTTCCCAAAAATTAGGTTTTTTCCTGTCGTAAATGTTTCCCCGCATCCTGCCGTTATAAACACGCATGAGACGCCCTTCGGCATTTTCCCTGATAGAGCTTCTCGTGGCACTCTCCATTCTGGCCGTCGTCGCCGCCATTATCGTCCCAAAGTTTGTGGGGGTCCGCACAGCCGCCGCCAATACCGTGGCGCAACAGAATATATCCGAGCTCAATGACGCCTACAATCGCTGGCAGGCCCTTGGCGGCACTTACGCGGCGGCATCGGGGGCCGATGGAACTCCATGCGATGATACCTTCTTGGCTTCCAATATGCTCAGCTTTCTTTGCTACCCAGGTTCGAACAGCGCCGATCCTAGCGGTAATCCCAGACAGCAAGGTAACTGCGCCAATCTCAGAGACACATACGGCCCGGGCGGCTCCTGGACGGTCTCCGTCAACGCCCCCATCTCCCCCAGTGATCTGGCGCAGATAATCGGAGGAAACGCCGGCAGCGCACCGACTGGATCGTCGCCCGATGGCTTTTACTCTAATGGCAGCTATATTCTTTTTAAATCCGGAGATTCACTATATTTCGTCTTTTATGAACCCCAGTCGGGAACGGATCCCAATTACGCGCCCAACGGCAACCCATATGCGTACAACGCAGGGTTTTGGATTCCAAGCGACGCGGAAGCCGTGGCCAATGGATTCGATGGCAACCCCGTAAGCACCTCCGACGATATAGTGCAACACTGGAATGAATAATTACCATCACATAAACACCTCCAGGCTGACGACCTGGCAACCAAGATCCATATGAAAGGCGCCTTCAGCTATAACAACCTCTTTACGATCCTTATCGTTGGGGCAATATTGGCCTTTATAGCAGTCCACATAGCGCCCGCACAGGAGGGCGGCTCCGGTGAAAGAATCGCGCAGACAATCGACGGGGTAAAGATGGTCCAGGCGCGGGACGAGTCTGGAAACCTCATCCTAGTCAAGCCAGGTCATCCCTCCAAAGAATCTTCTATATACAAAAGGCTGCAGTCGGAAAACAGGCTGCCGCCAGGCTGGGATAAGTAGTCCCCGCCTCATGTCATGTCCTGCCCCTTCAGCCAGTCCAGCGCCATGATGTCATCCACAAAGACCTGGAATTTGAGCTTCGTTCTCTCCGTCATCCTCACCAGTCTTCTGAGCGTCATTTCCGCGCGCGAGCTCTCCGGCAGAAGCATCGCCCAACATTTCCATCCGGTCGCGAAGGCCATCGGAGCAAAAAACTCGTCGACCCACGCCGCGTCCTCCTCCACGAGGGACTTATTCTCCCTGTCGTCGGAGAGCCACTTGTCGGCCCTGCCGTCTTTCAGCAGTTCAAGACCTTTCAGGAGGACTTCCCTGAACGCGTGGCTGGGGGCGGTCCTGAGGAACCTGTGATGCACGATCTTCCACTCCGGATAGTACCGGAGTATCGCGTCGCTCGTATGGATGAGTTCCTGATAATCCACCGCCCGATCAGTGAATACCTTTGATCCAATTTGTCAAAGACTAAAAACGATTTACGGGATTTTAACCTGCCAAACCATTGTGCGCCACCGGGATCGCCGGCCTTCCGCCCCTTACCCGCAGCGCCTGCAGCGCGGCATCCTGCAAAACGCGCTGGAGTCCACGCAAAGCGCCGGCGTGCTCCCGTCGAAGCCCTGCCAAAAGATCAGCACTCTCCTGCTTTTCTACGGCAGTTGGCTCCGCCTGTGCGGCATCCAGATTCTTTTTGCGCGCGGCCAATTTCTCACGGTATGAATCGAGCTCTCTGCCCGCCGCAGTGGACGCCAGCAGCCTCTCGGACTCCTCCCTCACGGCTGTAAGCAGAGTTCCCGACATCCGCTCGCGGGATTTTTCAAGAGCATCCGGAGCCACGCGGGCCGCGAAGAGAAAGGCCCCCACCCCGGCCTGTTTGACGGAATCGAGGGTCGCCCCCTTGCGCAACTGCTCGGCTTTCATCGCCCAGCAGACCGATTCTGTGGCCATGTCGGGATTATGGGGCTCCGTCCAGAGCGCGGCGCAGTAATATCTCCTACCCAGCAGGGCTTCCAGGCGCGAGCCGTGCCGGGCGCAGAGGAAGGCCTCCCGGCAGACAAGGGTCCTTTGCCTGGAAGGCAGTCTTATCCAATTGACCTGCCGATCGAATTCCCCAAGGGTCTCCTCCGGCGTTTTATCCCGTTTTTGCGCCGCCTCCACAAAGCCGCGTCCCAACTCACGGGCGGCATCTGTGTTCTTCGGATCAAGCTCCAGACCGGTCGCGGCATACTCCCTGCCCAGCAAGACTCCCGACAGGCTGACCTTCGGGAGAGTACTGCGGGTCATCTCCAATTCGCTGTGGTACGTCTCCAGTTGCGCTCTGCGCTTCTTGCTGACAGTTGTGGCGGTGACGCCCGGCGGGATGGTGACGATGGCCGAACGCAACTCCTTCATGGCTGCTTCCACCTGCGCGGCGATCTGCTCCATGCTGACCGCAGAGTGCTCCTGCGAGTCGAATCCCTCGACTTGGGCGCAGAATTTTGCCCTCAACGCGGCCTGTTTGAGTATGTTCCACATATGCGGTCTATGATACCGCATTCTGTTGGCATTATACAAGCCCGAAGATTCGCCACGGGTTGATCCAGCCTTCGCGCGAGGCTACGGCGGACAGGAACCCGAGGCTACCTATCCTGCAGCCCCTACGGGGTGCTGAAATTCATCCCGAAGGGATCGAAGGTTATGTAGCCTCGGACTTCAGTCCGTGGCGTGTGGGAACGCAAATACACGTCGCGTAGCGACCGAAGGCATCTTGGCCTCGGGTTTTAACCCGTGGCGCAAAACCCGTGGCGATGCTTTTTCTCTTGCATACAGGCAAATTAACGTCATATATTAACCCTATGTCACTCTGGCCGCATCTCAGGAAGCTCGCGCAATCAGCCGGGCTTGCAAGAACACCGGTGGGAATTTTCAATTCCCGCCTCAAGCACGCCGCGCAGCTCGAAGCCAATCACGCGGTAAGCAATGAGCAGCTCGTGCGCATCGTTGACGACGCGCTTGCCGATCTGGCGGCAAGAGACTGTCTAACTACCTATCCGGGCGCGGTGGAAGCCGCCTGCGCAAGAGCCTTACCAGGTACTCTGCTTGAGGCAAGGCTGGGCAAAGAGCATTATTTTATCGAAATTGCGTCTGGGCACGGGGACACCACCACAGTCTATAGTCTGGCCAGCTATCAGGTAGACCTGGACCAGATTCTTGGCAAGCCCGCGACAGAGATCTTCGATGGCATCGCGGCATTGGCCGATAAATTCCATTTCACAAAAGAGCAGCTGGCAGCCGCCTACAAAGGGGGCTGGAAGGCTTCCGAGGACAATAGCCTGCTGGAAGCGGAATTAGGGGTGGCTTACCACAGTGCCGGACTTGCGCTCGACCCCTCAAACACTGGTGATGCCGGCGGACTGGCCGGATGGACAGTGAAATTGGATTTGGCAACCGGCAAAAATCAGGAAGAGATCATTGCTCACATTGACGCTTTGTCAGCCGAGCACCGCTTCACGCCCCAGCAGCAGGCATCCGCTTACCTGGAAGCTGGAAACTGTGTCGACCACAAAGGCACAACACTGATGCGCGCCAGTTTTGCCGTGTCATTCTTCCGGTCCCGCCTTATGATCGACCCGACTCGCACGGACGATGCGTATTGTCTGGTATGTTCCAGAGCCACGGAAGCCAATCTTCGGGGACTGAAGGATGAGGCGCTCGTTGACGCCTGCACGAAGGCCCTCGCCGAGGCAGTCTCCCTCTGTTCGGATGAAAAAGCCAAGCAGTTCGCTCTGGAAGGCATTGCGAATAACGATCTGCGCGAGAAAGTCGAGTGGGCATACGACACCCGGTTTGCCCAAGTGGCGGACCAGGGATACCAGAATCAGTTGAGGGATACCGTCATCACAGGTATACAGCTCGAAGCCATGCAAAGAGGGAGCGCGCAGTTGGCTGAACAACTGGGGCAACAGAAAGCCGATCTTCTGAATAGGAGACGGGACATCGCGGCCCGCATCCATATGGGCGTCAGAGCCGCGCCATCCCCCGCAGCCGCCCCAGCCCCGGCAGCCAGTTGAGGTTTGAAGTCAGCGTCTCCCTAGCCCGCCCCTTGCGGCTGCGAATGTCTCGGCCACTCCAGCTACAACAACCCCTTGTGGGTTGCATAGTATAGCCACGGGTTGCCGCAGGCCCTGAGCCGCGAGCGAAGCGAGTATGCCGAAGGGCGCGTATTACCCGTGGAGAACTGAAAGCAATCTCTTATTATTTTACGCCCTTGCCGATCAGGTACGGCACATATTTCATATCGGTGCCCAGTATATGATCCACCAGCCATTTCTTCAGGAAATTGGCCCCCTGGATGGTCATGCCCGACTTCCCCGCCTTGAACTGCTCCTGCAACCTGATGACCGTCCTCGTAAAGACCTCATGCTCCCCATGGTGCGCGGCGTGATCGGGGTACCCATGAAATTTCAAAAGCCCCTCCTCTGCCGAGAAATGCACCACCGTATATTGGATCAATGCGTCGAGCAGCCCCCCCATGATCTCCTTCGCCTGGTCTTTCTCCATCGCGGCGTGCAGGCCGTTGATGATCTCAACCAACTTCCGGTGCTGGGCGTCAATCACATTGATGCCCGTGCAGTACCGATCATTCCAGGGAAAGAAGTCGCTCATATATTTTCACCAGGTAACCGTTCAACGGCGTTTTTGGAGCGGAGTCAATAGGTTTCAGGCCTTATCCTATGGCATATTGACACAACATCGGAACAACGCCCACCCATACCCCTCCCTCAGGGAGGGAATTATTATTGGGAGCGGTGCCCCCATACCCCTTGCGGCTACGAATGTCTCGGTCACTCCAGCTACAACAACCCCTTGTGGGTTGCATAGTATAGCCACGGGTTGCCGCAGGCTCTGAGCCGCGAGCGAAGCGAGTATGCCGAAGGGCGCGTATTACCCGTGGCGAACTGAAAGCAATCTCTTATTATTTTACGCCCTTGCCGATCAGGAACGGGCTGTATTTCTTGTCGGAGCCCATTATATGCTCACCGAGCCATTTCTTTAGAAAATTGGCCACTTCCAGGGTAATCATCGCCTTGCCGGATTTGAACTTGCCCTGCAGATCAAGTGCAGTCTTGGTGAGGGCCGCGTGCTCGGCCTTGTGCGCGACGCTTTCGGGATAGTTGTAAAGTTTGAAGAGCTTCTCCTCGGTGGCAAAATGCACGACCGTGTACTCTATCAGCTGATCGAGGAGTTTGCCAAGAACCTCCTTGGCCTGGCCTTTGCCCATGGCCTCGAAGAGCTGGTTGAGAATCTCCACGAGCTTTTTGTGCTGGGCGTCAATTTCCTTGATGCCGGTGTTGTAGGTGTCATTCCAGGTGAAGAAGTCGGACATAAAACGCAATGAGGGTTGCACTCACTAACTTCGCCAGAGATCACTGCATATTAAGGCAGTATTTAGTTAAACAAATATAAAAAGCCACACGCCACGGGTTAATCCAGCCTTCGCGCGGGCTACGGCGGACAGGAACCCGATGCTACCTATCCTGCAGCCCCTGCGGAGCGCAAAATCCATCCCGCAGGGATCGAAGGCATCTTAGCCTCGGACTTCAGTCCGTGGCGGTCGGCAATGGGCGTCTCCGTTTTCGCCACTATTGCGCCATTAGATCCACGTTACTCTTTGGGGGTTGTGTTTTCTCGCCCGCCACGGGGCTTTTTGTCTTCCTGAATTTGGTATATCTTTCCAGCTGCACCGTATGCATTACAATTGTATTGACCGTGGCATGAGCGACAAAAGCGTGGCCAAATCCCCTCGTGCGCATCTTGTACCAGTTGAAGGCTCCCAGCAGAAATTGAGGGACGGGAAGCGTCTTGAGTTCGGGGCTATGAAGCAGCGCAAAGACAGCCGACGAGAAAAGACCCGTCCCCCATCTTACGCCTTTGGCACCCAAAAGAAAAGAAGGAGCGCCGCGGAAAAGAGCCTCTTCGGCCATCGGGCCAAGCAAGCACCCACGGCCCACCAGTTGCCAGTAGGGCATCTTCTCCAGCTCTTTTACATCCTCCGGTGGCAAACCGATTTTCTTCCCGGTAATTTTTCTTACCGCCGCGCTTATGGTGATTGTGCCCGCCATCACGCAAAGACTCTCCCCCGAGGTTGCCAGATAACTGCCGGGCTTCCTGACACTTTCCGGATCGTCGATCTGTTGCCTGGTAGACTGTGTCGGCTCTGCCTGCTTTGGTGCCTCTCGGGGAACCGACGGGGTGACTGCGTCGTCAGAATGGGAGGACAGGTCCACCTCCTTTTGTACGGGCTTTTTTTCTTCGCTCAAGGTCCATACCCGGCCCAACTCTAACCCTCCCATGGCTGCAGCAAGACACAGCGCCGTCTTTTTTAAGAACGCCCTTCTTGTGCCACCCTTGCCTGAAAGCTTCCTCATTGCCAGTAATCTGTTCCAGAAACATTGACGCAAACGCTTCAATATTCAAGTGCCTCACATTTTCGACCTTACAGTTCCTCCCGCGCGGCAACAAGAGTTGTTAAGCCGCGGGAGCTACGCTTCCTGGGGCTGCGGGAGCCTGGGACTTGAGACGCCTTTCCGCCAAAACGGCCCAGGCGGCCGTATGGAGGTGGGTAAGAAGGACTGGTTCCTCTTTTGCCAGCTCCCGCGAAATAGCTTCCTGTTGCTGGGCGAGATTTTGCTGTTGTGCCTTCAGTTCGGAAACCCTCTGCGTTGACCTGGCTAATTCTGCCATTTCTGGTTCTGCCGTTTGCGCGAGTATTATCTCCTGAAACTTCCGAGTAACCCCTACGCGTAAATCCTGCGGGATAGCTCCCAGCGCTGTCCCTACGGCGTCGGGGTTCTTGCTTCGTCCAACAACCTCGAGAACGTCATTCGCGCAGGCATTGGTCAGATCGTCGCCCTTAAGCCCACGACTCCGCGCCACTGCTGCCGTCCAGATGGCCAGCTCTGCAATCGCATCAAGATCATTTGGATCGATCTCAAGCTTGGCATTGAAGAGTGCCACTAGTATGAGCGCCTCATGCAGAGTCTCATTTTCCGCAACACAGAGGGCTCCCCCGTACGCACGCGCTTTTTGTTTTCCCGTAAACCTGCCGGCAACCTGCTCGACAGCAGCCGCAATCTCTTCTTGGCTCTCATTTTGCCGCTGCGCTGCTGTCACCGTCCAGTGGGCCAAACCTTCAGTCACATTGAGATCATTTGGATTAATCTCAAGCTGGGCATTGAAGAGTGCCACTCCAATGAGCGCCTCATGCAGAGTCCCCTCTTCCGCGGCACTGAAGGCAACCCGTATGGCGTCACGATACTCCTCCAACTGTCCCCCGTACTTCGGGTCGTCTGGTACCGCGATGACAACGGCCTTGCGCCACGCGTCAAGGGCTCTTGTTGTCACTTTCGTGATTGTCGCCACGCCCACGCCACCCCTCTCGCTGATGCCAATCTCCCTGATTGCGTCGAGAAAGATATCTCGCGGGGTTTTCTCTGCGGTCTTGTTTGCCATAATAATCCAACTATAATACATCTATTGCCTAGATCAAGCAAGAAACCGCAACAGCTACCTTTCCTGGGGCGCCTCGAAGAGCTGGTTGAGAATCTCCACGAGCTTTTTGTGCTGGGCGTCAATTTCCTTGATGCCGGTGTTGCAGCCAAAAAGTCATAACTTACTGAAGAAAGAACGATTTAAAACTATAAACCTCTCCAAATCAATGCTCTTATTATCTGTAAAAAATCATTTACTTACTGAATACCTGGGATTGTGTGTTACAATAGGGGTGTATGAGGAACTCTATTTTCATATTATTCATTTCATTTGCCTGCGCGCAAATTTGCCTGGCCGTAATGCCGAAAGACAAAAACGGAGTGCCCAGTGTCTGCTCGTCCACTGTGCTGGCCTACTCGGATACAAAGCCATCGATGGATATCATGGCAAACACGGACCCGGCAATGCAGGATATTCTTGATGCTAAAACCGACGCTGAAGTCAATACCCATAACAATTTTACGATCACTGAAAGATGGCAGCTACAGAATGGACCACAACCCGGGATGATATCCACGCTGAAGTTGTACAGTTCTATGTTCATAATTGGAACACAATGGGAAGGACTGACGCTCGTCGCGTATGATTTCTATAGCGGTGGAGATGGCATTCAACATACCGTTACCTGGAAAAACAACAACACGTATCCGCTGACAGTAACCGCTCTGTACAGTCAGGATCCAAACACATATACCCTTAGCTGGCCCTACTCCGACCCTCCCTGCCCCAAACATTACACCATGACCTATTCGCTTAATCCAGGCGACACCATAGTTGACTGGACTGGCTGGGATTTTTCTGATGGAGTGAGTCCGAAATGGTTTTTTGCGATTATAGGCGTCAGCGGCCCCCAGACACAGACCGTATCGATTTCACCGGCATCCCAGACGGTTGATTCGGGGACATCCGTGACCTTTACAGCCGGTGCCGTCGACGCCAATGGTCACCCCATCAGCAGCAACGCCTGTGGAGGCTTCACCTGGACGGGCTTGGATGGACTGTCGGGCACAACGGGAGTTGCCACGATCACAGGAACAGCCACAAGCCAGACGGTAACCTTTAACAACACGACAAGCGCCCCCCTCACACAGACAGTAACGGTCAAAAGCCCGGGGAACGGCAACTACGCGCCATCAAACACCGCGACTGCCACTATCACGATCAATCCAGCAGCTTCCTCCGGCCGTTCAGTTACTATTACCACCTCGGCGCTACCCAACTCAAATTACAAAGCGTGGTTTGCCCCTTCGGCTCCAACGTCAGTAAAGGTCATGCTCCCCTGATCGGACACTGATGGGACGCTGAAGCTTATGTTGGGTTGCCATTAGTATCCTTAGTATTACTAGTATTATAAGTATTCCTCACCACCACCGTCCCACCCAGTATGTCATGCAGTGCGCGGTTTCTCTTGTCCAGGAAGAAGACCACCGCGTCCACTCCAAAGATGCCGTAAAAGACCATGTTGGCGATCTGGGCGTGCGACTCGATCATCTTCCGGACCTCCGCCTCCGAAGGCTCCCGCCCGCCGGAAGTCACGAAGACCCTCTCCAGCCACACAAAGAGAAAGACCGCCCAGATGATCTTGGGAAGAGCCCTCCACAGGACGTTGCCCCACTCAAGCGGCTTGCCGGAAGGCCGCACGACGCGCAGTCCCATGGCCATCTTGCCGGGAGTGGCGCCTCTTTGCTTCCAGAAGAAAATACAGTACACCGGATCGGCGGCACAGGCGAGGATGAGAAATAAAATCATGGACTCCTCTCCGCCCAGGAGCATCAGCACAAAGAGCACAGAAAGCATCACGCACCACAGCGCTCCCGCGTCGATGATGAGTGCCGCGAACCTCCGCCAAAAGCCCATGTATAGATTGGGTGGAACGAGCGCGGCCCCGGTCTTGGCCACGGCATGGCGCCTTCTATGGAGAATGACCAGCCCCAGCGCGAGCGGCCCCCACGCCAGCACCCCGGCGAACGCGCATACCAGTAATTTCCACATACTCCGATCCTATCCGGCTCTTCGCGGCCTCCGCAACGCCAAAGAGCGGCGCTACTGTACCGGCTCCAGCACATTGATAAAACGCAGCTCCCCATCCTCAACTGACTTGTGGACGAGTCTGAATTTTCCACCCTTAAAATCCTCCTCAAAGATATCTCCCTGCCTGACGGTGGCTCTCAGCTGAAATGAAGTCTCACAGCCGCTAAGAACATAGTCAAACTGACTCTCGTCGAGTGGATATCTTATTTCCATAAAACTTGCCAGTACCGCGTCTTTGCCGTTCAGCCTGTGACCAAGCTGCGTGGACACGACATGGAGAAACCCACCGCCGGGTGGTGCCATAGAGTCCCTCAGATCCCCTCGTATCCGGGTGATATTCTCTGCTGTGACAACCCTTACCGCCATAATAAGCAATTATAGCCTATGTACTGGCCCCTTCGCAAACAAAAATTATTCACAGTCCGGCGGTGTGACCAGCCCCGCCCAAGCTACTACCATATCACTTCCATCACGGTCGTCGAAAGCAACGTCCCACCCTCATAGGCATGATGGACCAATCTGCACGGATCCTCCGGGTTGCCCGTCTCAATGCGATCCCCTGGGCGCATGGTGATGGGCATCTTGAGAGCACCAAAGCGATATTCAAATTCTCCACTGCCTTCGACGCATCTGATCATGGCAAGGCTGGTCAATATTGCGTTCTTGCCGCCCCTCCCGTCTCCCAGGAGCGTGCTGGCCACCTTGATCCGCAGACCGGGAGGTTCCCCAAAGACAGCCCTTATCTCATTGCGTATCGCTGCTATATTCTCTTTTGTAACGACTTCTTCTGCCATAACAAGTAATATTAACCCAAACATCTCGCGCCGCAAGTGGAGCCTTCATTCCGAAAGTTCGCGCTCCAGCAACTACTCCATCGTTTTCATCGTGGTCTCTGTGCGCAAAGTTCCATTGTTGAAAGCCCTGTGGACAACCCTGTAGCGACCATCCGAATGCTTTATCTCGATTTCATCGCCCACCCGTACGGCGTTTCTCATCTGTTGAATCGACCCCGTGGACAGGCTGAGTGTATATCCAAAGCTCCTGCCAAACGGGGAAAAATCCATATCGGCCAGATTACCCACTATTTCGCCCTCGCCAAGCAGGGGGGAGGAAACCCTGAGCTGCTTGCCGACAGGTTCGCCCACGGCAGCCCTCATCTCTCTGCGTATTCTTCCGAGCTTTCCCCTTGTAACGACTTCTACTGTCATAATAAGCAATATTAGCCTATCCCTGGCGGCAACGCAAGCAGAATCATTCTTCCCAATGCGGCTATCTCGCCATCTCTATCACCGTTGTCGACTGCAGCGCCCCATCCTTAAAGGAACTATGGACGACTCTGCGATGCTCATCCGATATATCCACCGCGACTTGATCTCCCACCTTGACTGTGTTGGTCAGCTCCCGAAGTGCGCCTGTGGCAAGCTGGAGGGTATAATCAAATGGTTCGCCATCCGCGGAAGGTGGCAGCCCGATAATACAGGACTCTATCGCAGTCCCCGCACCTATCGTCTGTCCAAGCAGCGTACTCACAACCCTGAGCGGTCTACCGAATGGTTTCGCCAGATGAGCTTCAAACCCTCTCTGTATCTCTGCGATATTTTGCTCCGTAACGGCTCTAACTGTCATAATAAGCAATATTAGCCTATGCCGCTCTGCGCCGCAAGCCAAAAAGCGCCCCGCCTCCCAGCCTTGCATTCTGCCTGGATTGGGGTAAGGTGAGGGAATGGAATTCCCCCGCGCGCATATCATACTCGGTTGTCCGGGCACCGGAACAAGCTCTGCCGCTCTGGGCGTGGCAAATCGCACAGGCGCGGAGCTTCTCTCATACGAAGCCCTCCGCCGCGAGACATTGTACGATGAGGAAGCCATTGCGCGGGTGGCGGCACGGAAGGCGCAAATGATTCTGACGGCGGGACAATCGGTCGTCGTCGAGGGCTCGATATCGGGCAGGCATTCTCTGAACACGCTCATTGCGCGTCTGGCGGGACATCCGATCAATCTATGCACTTTAAGGGCGCGTTGGGAAACGGTAGAGCAGCGGAACCGCAGCAAACCAGGGAAACTCATTGTCCCTTCTGAAATACTCCTGCTCGCTTTCCAAATAGGCTCGCAAATAACCGCCGGCCGCGTGATCCACACCGACAATCTCTCCACGCAGCAGGTGGCCGACGCCATCCTTGGGGGGCCATAGAGTTCTTCCATAAAAGATAAAGGAGCCTGCCCCCTTAACCAAAGTCCAATCTTCTTTGGCCGATGGTATTAGAACATTTCCATAAAAGATGTATTATCTCTGACCACTCAACCCCTTGTGGGTTGCCTTGTATAGCCCCCCGTTGCGGTGCTCTTTACGGGGGGCAAACGAAGGATTACCATACAACATTTATGTAGATGCGCTAGAGGCCGTTCAGGTGCTCTTTCATCTGCGCCCTCTGGTATCCCCCGATGGGCATTTGCAAAACCCCCTCGCTGTACAATTTTGCCGCAGCTCTGACGCGCAGCCTCTGGACCCCTCTGTCCAATCTCAAATAATCGCTCGGCTTGCTTACCCCTGCCACCTTCGCCACTTCCACGACCCATCCCGTAACGTCTTGCCGCGTGCAGCCATGGCTTTTAAAGAATTGGTATATATGTGAGGCTGGCACCGTAAGGTCCAAAAGTCGCGACACGAAGTTGAGCGGGACTCCGGCAAATTGTGTGACCGGACGCGGGGTGGAAGGCTTTTTGGGGGCCAGTATCAGGGAACGTGCGCTCATAAGTAAAAACCCTGAATAATAGACATAAACATACCCGATGTCAATATAATCCAAAAAGGTTTTAATTTCTTTGATACCTCTTATTAGTCTATCTGCTCTGAACCTCTTTTTTCGTCTACACCGCTTTTGCCGCCTTCAAAAACACAAAGGAGGCCGCCACCGCCAGCACCGACAGGCATAGCGCGCTCACGCCGTCAAACTCGTATTCGATGAGCGCCCAGGCCGCCACCGCCTCGGGCAGCACCGCAAGCGCCACAAAAGAGGCCTTCTTCCAAAATGCGCAGTGAGATGAGTGTTCCATAAGTATCTTCATCCTGCGCTGTTTTATTCCCCTTGGCAAGCGGAAGCGCTCTTATTCCCCCCAGTGGATCGTCAGGCTGCCCACCGTGCGATTCGTCCTCTTCCCGTCCTCGAACCGCCTATGAAGCAGATTTTTGTCATCCTCGTATATGACGATCCTGTCGGCGCACTCGACTTCTCCTACAAACACCGCTCCGCCCAGCGAATCCACAAGCGAGTATTTAAACGATTCGCCTCCCTGGGAAAGAAGCGACACGTTTTCCGGCTTCAAACGCAAACCCTGTCTGACCGCGTCTCCCTCATGATCCCCAAAGACCCCTGTGCCGTAGACGGTCAGTTGCTTTCCCAAGAGCGCGCTCAGCATTGCCTCCCGCACCCGCGCGATATTGTGCTTGTTAATCCAGTCAGTAGAATCTGCCATGCCTCCAACTATCCCACAAATCCCCCCATTTTTCAAGTCCGGCGACTCTTGACAATCTCCGCTGCCCTGGCGGATAATCCGCACAATACCCTAATGTATCGCCTGTTACGGTCTCCCAAACCCATATGAAATTCTCCCGCCTCTGCGTCGCCTCCGCCGCGGCGCTTCTTCTCACCCTGGAATCGGTTTTCCTCAGCGGTTGCGCCACAGGGACTATCACCGACGTCAAACAGGTGGAAGCCGCCAAACCGATCGCCGTTGGTCCCCAGGAAAAGACCCGGCCCATTTCAGTCAGCGGAGTTTTGGAGAGGACACGCAACGGAGCCGAGATCGGCACTGTCTACGTCGGAATGTTCATGAGACCGGTCAACAAGGTCTTTTGGAAAGGTGGCCGTTATCTCAACATCACGGATGAGGACATCAACGATCTTCTGCGCAAAGAGCTCTCTGACGCCCATTACGATGTTGTGGGAGGTCCCGATAGATTGTTCAAGGACGACGCAGACTCCCGCGCCGAGTTCAGCCTTGGTGGAATCGTCGACGACATCAAGGCCAATGTTCAATATCCCGACGAGTACAACGTCAACTATTCCCGCGCGCAGGTCTACCTAAAGGTAAAATGGGAGGTCTACTCAAGTTTTGAGCGCAAGGTAGTTCTTACCGAAGTGACCGAGGGTTCCGTACAGCAGATGAACGCGCAGTTCAACGGTTTGGACGTTGCCTTTGACGACGCCTTCAGGATGGCCACGCAAAACCTGCTCGCGCGGAAGTCATTCCATGATCTGGCTGCCTCCCCCCGCCCGACCAATATCACCGAGGGAAAATCGATCACGCTCAGGTTCAAAGATCCTGTCTCCGGCGGCAACATGGTCGACAAACTCCCCGATCTCAAAATGAGCGTGGTAACGATCTTTAACGGCAACGCGATGGGCAGCGGATTCGTTGTCACCGAAAACGGTTACATCCTCACCGACTGCCACGTGGTCGGAGATGCCCGCTACGTTCGGATACAGTTTGCCTCCGGCATGGAAACTGACGCGGAGGTGATCTGCAAAAACCGCGCGCGCGACGTGGCTCTTGTCAAATGCGGCGAACAAGGCCTCAAACCCTTGAGCGTTCGGCGCGAGCTGCCCAAGATCGGCGAGGAGGTCTACGCCATCGGCACGCCACTAAAGGAGTACCTTACCCAAACTGTCACCAAAGGCATCGTCAGCGGCTACAGGCAAAACACCAATGGACAGCTGTTCATCCAAAGCGATGTGAATACCACCCACGGCAATAGCGGCGGTCCGCTTCTGGACAGTAGCGGCAACGTACTGGGATTGTGCGACAGAGGTCTTACCGCGACAAGCGACGGCCACAACTTCTTCAACCCCATCGACGATACCATCAAAGCCCTCAAGCTGGACGGAAAACAGGGCACGGGAGAGGTAACTCCCCCCGTCCCCGCCCTCCGCTGAAATACATCCCGCACGCGCCATTCGTTTCTCCCGCTGGCGTCCCGTAGGGACTGCAGGCATCTTAGCCACCGGTTTTAACCCGTGGCGGACCCGATCAACCCGTGGCGAACGAAAAAACTGGGTCGGGTTCCTATCCGGCGTGGCGACCCCTAGTCATCCAAGGTCATCTCAACCACTTTCTCATCTCTCGATGCCTCACCGCGAGTATGTCTGAATATGTACCTTCCATCTGCATTGGAGCCAGACTGTATCGTATCCCCTGCATTCACACACCGTTCCAACAAAACTTTGCCAGCAGCAGTGCCCAACTTGTATGGCAAACAACCCTTGCCGGGCGCTCCCAGCCCAAGCAGTCTGAGTCCGTTACCAACCTTTGCGCTGGATACCAAGTCTCCCGCCGAGCCGCTTGCCACGCTCAGGGGGCGACCGGATCCAAGTCCGACAAGCTGTCTGCGGACATCATCCATATTTTTCGGCGTTACCAATATTGTCGATGCGACTTCCATAGCAGATGATATTATCACACATTATTCCCATTCCACAAGCCCAAAAATGCACCCCCGCGCGCGGCACTGTATTGGCGTCGCGTAGCGACTGCAGGCATCTTAGCCACCGGTTTTAACCCGTGGCGGACCCGATCAGTCCGTGGCGACCCCTACTCCTTCACCGCCATCTCGAACCATTCCGCGTCCGCCCCATATCCGCTCCAGTGCCTTAATATGAACCTTCCTTTTTCATTGGAGCCAAACTCCATCGTATCCCCCACATTCACACACCTCTCCAACAAATCATCGCCAGCCCCAGTACCCAACTTATATGACAAATGACCCTTCCCTACCGGCCCCAATTCCATCAGTCTGGTGCTCAACGGCTCGCTGGATGCCGTGCTTGTCACGTTCAGGGGGCGGTTGAATCTCCACAAAGCCCAAAGCCCCCCGCGTATCTCATCCATATTTTTTTCTGTTACAGTCACTCTCGATAGCATTGACATAGTGGGTAATATTCTCCCATGCCTGACCGACTAACGCAAGAATAAACGCAATCCCGCGCGCGGCGCTGTATTGGCGTCGCGTAGCGACTGCAGGCATCTTAGCCACGGACTTCAGTCCGTGGCAAAAGGCTCGATCAACCCGTGGCGACGCCTTCCCGTGAGCTTTCAGCTTTCCCATTATGTTCACGGCGTGTCCCACGCTTTGCATTTCGTTTTGCATCTGTGCCTGCCTCATCTGCTGCACTCTCACAGAGTTCATGGCTTTCTTGCTCAGGAGCAGCTTCGGATTCACTCCCAGGCTTCTATTCACCTCCCTCTGCGCCTCCTCGGCATTCCAGATGACCTGCGAGCCCGGCGTTAGCTGTGCCTGTGATTGTGCAAATCCCAGCGCTTGCTGGATAGAGCTCATGCCGATCTGGTGGCTTGATTTTCCCCATACTTAAAGTCAGAATGCCAGAATGAAGGTACTTCAGCTAAAGCAAAAACTTGAAGCGTTTAAGGAAGCACTAGAATCACATCTAAAGCTTTATTCTGAATCTATTGGCAGAATTACTAATGAGATAGAGTATAATGAGAAGGAGATAGATTCTCAGTCAAAGGCCTTATTGCGGGAATTAGGAAGCCTGAGGCAATACCTCGAGTATTATCGCAAGTCGTGGATTATAAATATCTATAATTCTCAGTGCAGTATTCTTGATCATGCTGTTGGTAGTGCTGACCCCCGAATAAAGGGACCCTGCCTAAAATCTCTCATTGATCACATCGTTCTAATATTGGGGCAGTTAGACGAACTTCCCGTCACACAGGAAGTTCGTATCACCGAATATTCAGAATCAACACCCGATGAAGAACTTGCTATTAGAGTATGCAGCCGCATTAAACAAGCAGTTAGAGCCCTACGAGAGAGACGAAAAGATAAGGTCCCATTCGCCATGGATGACGAATATGATGTACAGGACCTGTTAAAGTGTCTCATGCGGGCATATTTCAAATACACTATTGGCGAGAATCCTATTCTCAAAGTCGCAGGAGCAAAATCCAGCAGGGTAGATATTTCTATAGAAGAGATTGGAGTCTTAATTGAAGCCAAGTTCGTGAGGAGCCCTATAGATCAGGCAAGAATTGAAAAAGAGATATCCGAGGATTTGACACAGTACACAGCATGGAGTCCCTTACAAAAACTAATCTTTGTGATCTACAACTCAGATGATCTTGAAAATGCGGATGCGTTGGACAAACTTTCAGGGACCCACACTCATGCAGGCAAGTCTTTCGACGCCATTATAGTAAAAGCCTAATATCATAAACCAACAATGACAGGTATCGTCCATCACGTTGCGCCCACCATACCCATCTGGTGGTTGATTGTCCTTGGCGCTGTTCTATTCATATGCATATTGGCTGGCTGGACAAAAAGATACGCCATACTTTTCTCCGGAGATTTCGCAGACGGCGCAAAAGAATCCGAACACAAGGGAGCTTTCTGGTTCTTTATGATTATCGATCATTTGGCGTTCTTAGTTGTTCTATTTTTACTTTATAAGGAACTGAACTTATAAAGTCACTTGATGCCATCTTTTAGCTTTCCATACAGTCCCATATAACTTGCGGCAAACAGTGCCACTTGCAAAGGAGGAATCTCCTCAGCCGGTATAGCCGCGAGAGACTCCCATGATATCCCCGTCATAGCACCCCTTGTTCCGACTGCGTTAAGATCTCCTTTCTTATAATCAGCGCTGTTATAATTCGTATCATTATCAGCATTAAGGACCTTTCTGGTTCCTTTATACAGCTCACCAAATGGCATATTGTCTATGTATCCTTTCATGTAATCCGAAGTATTGTTAATAGGCCCAGATGTCGGAGCTTGTTGATACGAATAAGAGAATGCTGGCGGTTTCTGCGGAGCAACAGCTCCTTTCCCCCAAGTCCCACTCCCCTGCCCGCCATTACCCCCGGAACTTGGGCTCGGCTGTGGCGCTGCCCCAGGCCCGAAAGACCCGTTGCCCTGTCCTCCGTCGCTTTCTTCCATCGCCGCGTACTGCATGGCCAGCAGATTGTAGCCTGTGCTATGCGCGGTTGGATCTCCTATTGTCGGATCATCATAAATCTCATCCATAAATACCTCCCACCCTCTGCGCCGCGTTAGTCCCGCGGGCGCGGGACGGTAGCGTCGCCACCCCGACCTTGTCGGGAGTAGCCCACCATTTCAATGGTGGGAACTTTTTCATTTCCTCCTCCCCTTTCCCAAAAGCGCTTTCCCGTGAGCTTTCAGCTTTCCCATTATGTTCACGGCGTGTCCCACGCTTTGCATTTCGTTTTGCATCTGTGCCTGCCTCATCTGCTGCACTCTCACAGCTCCCATCTGCTTCTTGCTAAGCAGCAGCTTCGGATTCACTCCCAGGCTTCTATTCACCTCCCGTTGAGCCTCCTCGGCATTCCAGATGACCTGCGAGCCCGGAGCCATCTGCGCCTGTTGCTGCGCAAATCCAAGAGCCTGCTGGATCGATGACATCCCGATCTGCCTCTTGGCCTGGCTCAGGAAGGAGGTGTACTCGATCTTGATCTCCATGCCCTGAGGAAGCTGTTTCGGCAAAGACGGGAGCCTCCCCTGCATAAGCGCTATGTCAAAGAATCGGTCTATCGCGGGCTTAAGCACTTCGTTCTCTATCATATCGACGACTGGCCCAATGCGCGCCATCTTTTCCTCCCATACCCTCGATGAGAGATACGCCGTCGCGTCGGGCGAGAGGCTCCCCAGCTGCGTCATCGCCATAAACACATCGCGGAAGAGCGCCCGATCAATACGCTGCATCACGTTCGTGATCTCCTCGGCCGTGTCCTTGATATTGAATTGAAGATTATAAACAGGAGCTACCTGTTCGGGCGCCATAGGGGCGGCATAGTAGTTGGTCTGACCCGGGCCGACGCGGATGCCGACGCTTCTCAAACTCTCCGGGGCAAGCATGGGCGGATCGATCGTCTTGTCGAGTCCCAGGAGCTTCTTGCTCTCCAGTTTTTGCACCTGCTTGATGTCCCCCAGGATCTGCATCACGGGGCTTATCCCGTAGATCTGGCCGCCAACCACCCCCCAGCGCGGGGTCACATTCGGCCTGTCGCGGAACCTCCGGTTCCTCATGACGGCGTTGCCCTCAAAGCTCGGATCGCGCTGGCTCCCGACAGAGCCTTCCAGAAAATAAAAACTGTCGTACTTCATCCCGTAGACGCCCAGCCCGTGCGGATCGAAGTACTCGGCGGGAACTATCGCATGGACGACCATCCATTCCTTGTCGACCATATGGCTGTCCCACATCTTCTGGACATCAGGCGGACAGTTCTCGTAGCCGAATTCCTTTATCATGGCGCCGACGGTCATCACCTTGCGGCGATAGGTCCTGTCGATCCGCCCGTACGCGCCCAGTCCATACACAAACTCGCCAATCGTGTCCGTCCTGCAGATCGCCCCCGCCACAGGATCCTCGTAAATCACCATGTTGGCCGACCCGAAAACGGCCAGCTCACCGTATAGCGTTTTCATTTCATCGTAAAAGCCGCTGCGGTCCATGAGCGATAGCACGCGGTTCCTGGCCTCAAAGAGCCACTGCTGCACGTCCGCGTCTTCCATCAGCTCCTCGTCGGGGACCCTGAAGGCGAAAAACGGCCTGTCCTTGGGCGTCATCCCCTCGGAAAATCCGCTGACCAGCTCGTTCTTCGCCAGCCACGGCCCCGCGTTGATCCGGTACTGGTCCTTGCGCATCCCCAGATCCTCGTAGGGATCGCGCAGCCCCCACAGGTTGCGCCCCGAGTAGGGATCGGTGAACTGCTGCACCTGCCTCCAGTGGTCGCGGAAGACCCACATATTCTGAAAGAGGTTTTTGTAGACGCGTATATGTTCCTGTAGATCGATAGGTGATTTCTCCATGCGCCGATTATACAGGAAAACGGGGGAGCCCCCTTGGTGTACGGCTCTACTGGCTTATCTTCTTCAAATATTCGACAATAGGTTTGAATGCCTTCGAGTCCAGATCAAATATGTCACCGGGTCTCTTCTTATCATTACTCCATGCGTAACGAAGCGAGGTATAGGGATCACCTTCGCAGATGCTGGACAATAGGCTCTGCACCCTGATTTTCAGATTCTGTGGGACATTCCACTTATCGGCACCAATACAGCCAACAAAATTATCCACACAATCACTTTGATTCTTATATTTTCCCTTATTCAAAGCAGCCAAACAAAGCGACTCTATGGAACCCTTTTGGCCTTCTTCCGGCAGCATCATAATCGCAACGTCAGGCAGCTTCTTCCCTTTACCAATCTCCCATGATCTTGATGGCACACCATACTCGCCCCGCAGACTCCTCTTGTTAATGTTAGTTATGTACTTTTGGAGTTCTTTAAAATTATTTTCGGGCGTATTGTCATTGTCGGCAACAACAACTACTGTTCTTATCTTTGATATATCAAACGGCTGACCACTAATTTCTGACACCGTTATCAAGCCTTCCAGACTGCCTACAAATCCGGGGGATCCCTTTGGCTCTCCCTTATATAACAAGATTCTGTTCTCAAGATGATTTCTCAATATAAGCAACTCTAACAAGACATCGTCAGCAGATCCCTCTGTTATGACGAGCGTTTGATATTCGTTTGACATAGTCTTTACCTAAACTCCACTCCCGTTTCCAGAGCGGCAGCCAGTTGACTGCCCCCGAAAGCCTTGACGACGTGTCCCTTTTTTTCATCTTCTGACTTTTCCACTCTCAGCAAGCGGAAGCTGTCCTCGTCTTTATCAATAGATGGCTTCAACGCTTCCAAACACTCTTTGCTATGCGTTGAGGCAAACAACTGGACGTTAAACTTACCACAAAAGTCCAATATTAGCTTCCATACCTTCGGCAAGATTGAATAATGAAACCCATTCTCCAGTTCATCAATCAGAACGACCTTTGCCTCTTCTGATGCGATGACAAGAAGGATGTAAAGCAGCTTGTATATTCCCGATGAAACCATGCTCACAGGGACCTTCTCAGAAAAACTTTCGGGGAGACTGCAATAGATGGCAGGCACATTTCCTATACCAAGAACAGAGAGATCTTTTATTTGGGGGAAAACTTCCTTCAACGCCAATTTTATCTCATCTTCTTTGTTGCGCCGGCTTATGTTGGAGTATAAACTAACGCTATACCCACTGACCATCGGCAGAAAAGAGGGAACATAGTTGACCTTCGAAACAGGAGGAACTTCATTTGTCGTTGAAATAATACTCCCACTGTCTGGCTGTATTTGGGGACGCGTCACGTATTTCTTACCTCCAGCCTCCACTTCAAACGTCAAGGGAATCATCGTAAACGAGTCGGGCGTTATCTGGTTCTGCGACAGCTGATTAAGTGGGTTTCTTTTTAACAACACCTCCAACGTATCCTTGCCATAGAACATTTTGAAGGTTCTCTTATATTCTGGTGCGCCACCAAGAGAAATCTCGATCGGATTCTTATCATCAAACCTGAAAAATGAATCCTGCCAGAGTGCTTTGTACTCTTCATTCGTGCGGGCGAATAGAGTCATTTGCAGTCCACGCCAGTACTTATAGGTAAAGACCAGGCCAAAACTACCACTAGTCATATTAATAGCCTCCAAAAGCGTCGTCTTCCCGCTGGCATTTTGGCCCACAACAATATTAAACCTCCCTATGCTTTTTTCCTTGAGCTCAACATCTTCAAAGCATCGGTAGTTCTTGATTTGCAGGGAGGTGATCATCTGTTTTGATTCCAGCCTATTGTTTTTACGCATATTGTCAATATTCCTCGTTGTTATTACGGCATATGTTCCTGTAGATCGATAGGTGATTTCTCCATGCGCCGATTATACAGGAAAAAGCGGGACACCCACCCCGCGCCGCTGGCATACACGCGTGGGCTGCTGACCCACGCCTACAATATCTCACCCACTACCTGGTTAACATCACCCATGCCTGTGGGCCCCGCCGCGTAGCGGGCGGCATCCGGTAGCCAGCCCGTTAAGCCGGGTACCGGCGTTATGTGGGCGAAGCCCGGTAACTCTGTCAGAGCAGCGGTCAGCAGGCCCACGGCTATCTCCATCCACGGCAAATAGCCTTCTCATCCCAAAACGCTATTGACAAAATTCAATGATATATTATTCAATATCATCATGCCTATTACTCCCGATATCGACACTCTCACTCTTGCCGAGCTCCTTGCCAGCCAAGGGGCACACATGGAGAACTTTGCAGGCAAAACTCCCTTCAGCTTGAAATTTGACGACCACCGCCAATGTGACAATGACTATTGGGAGGCAGTTGTATCTCTCAAAGATGGGGGCCTTGTTTCTTATCGCAGAGAAGAAGACTTAGTGGAAGGCTTTTTGCCAGAAGCAATACTAAAGGCCAACGCGGCACTTCTGGTAGCTGTCTCGCGATTCTTGGGACGTAAGAAGCCAGAAACAATAAGTCCGACAAGATTGATCGAGAGAATCAATATGACAAAATTGGCAAAAGAACATGGGGGCGGAAATATTTTAAGCTGCTGCTCAATCATGCCGTGGAAACTTATCATGAAAGAGGAATACGCCCGTGTCGTCGACGCGGATGGCATAGCCATCAGTCGCTCCATGAGAGGTAGATTTCCTGAGATAGTCAGTGGCGGTCGTTTTATGGTCGCGGTCTCAATGATCTTTGCCCCGTTGCAGGAGGAGATCGCTAAGAGAGCGCAAACACTTGCCAGAGCGTTGACACCCAGCCGCTTAGAGTAGCCGCGGGTCAGCAGGCCCACGGCGATCTCCACCCACGGCTTCTCACACGGCATCCCCCTTTTTTCTTGCGCATACAGGCTATTACTGTATAATATGTTCATCTATTTTCTCAAGCCACCCCCGCTCCACACCTCCCATGCCTTCCACCTCCGACATCTGCGCCAAGGTCCGCAATCTCTCCGCCGATAATCCGCAGCGGCACGAGATCTTCTTCCAGGCGCTCCACGATCTTGCGGAGAATATCCGCCTGTTGCGCCGTGATCGTCCCAATAGGCGCGCCAAGCCGGTGGACGACCTTGCCGCTCCTTTCGCGGAAATACTCTGCCGCTACGCCGTCCATGATCGCCGCCCGAAAGAGGCCCGTCAGACTCTCTCCGGTCACCCCGCCGACACCGCGCTCGAGGTCTTTGATCTTCTCAAAGAGGCATCCTGGGCGGGAGAGCAGTTCCAATGGCTTGTCGGCTCCTCTATTCTGGGGCACTTCAAGACGCTCCTGGCCACAACCGGGCATCCCGCCGCCAGAGGGTTCTACGCCGACATCATGCAGCGGACCGTCGACCGGGCCTGCGAGGCTTCCGGTGAGCGGCTGACCCAGGCGCTCGACATTCTGGAAAACACCCCCAGCAGCACCGCCGAACGCGCGCTCGGGCTCACCGCTCTGGCCGGGGAGAAAACCCGTCTTCTCTACGGCAGACTTCTGGCGCCCTACGAAAGTGAAGGCGCGCCGCTTCTCTTTACGCCCGCCCCGTTCTCGGCCATCGAAAGATACACCGGCGATCTGCTGACCCGGCTTCGGCAGGGAGAATCCCTTGAGGATGCCGCTTCACCCGATACCAATCTCTCACTCTCCGCCGCGCTTCTGGGCGCGCATCTGCTTTCCAAAGCCCCTGAGTCCTATTTTGAAAAACCACTCTTCCCCGCCGAAGGCAACCGACCCGCCAGCCCAAGCGCCGCGTTACTGTGCGACAAAACAGTCCGCGCGCCGCTTATGGCCGCGCTCAATACCGATGGCATCTCACAGCGCGTCTGCTGCTGGCTCTACGATGCCGTCAGCACCGCCTCCGCCAGCCGCCGGAACAGGGTCCGCGAGATTGCCTCCCAATTCACTGATCCGCTCTGCCGAAGCGCCCTCGACGAGGCCCTCTCCACTCCTCTGCCGCCGGGAGCGTAAAGCGCACGCCCACCATTAAAATGCTGGGCCAAGATCTGCTTCACAAAGTCCTCTGGGGACTTGTTAGCGTGGCAGCGCCACGCCTCTCAGAGTTAGCCCGGGGTTTTAACCCCGGGTTTTGTACAGAGCCGATGGCGGCAATCCCCTTGGGGGGCGGGTGCGCAGCACGCGTGGGGGGCTAGTTTTATCAACATTCCCCACAATTCATTTTTTTGCTTGCAATTTTTTCACGGCAGGGTCATGCTTGCTCCCGATGGATGGTATTGAACATCCGACAAATGGCGTTACAGTATTGCCTGCCATCGGTAGTGGGCGTGGCGAAGGCTCTGTGAATCTTCTCGCCGGATCTTCTCTCTACCAAGAGTTCCTAGCGAAGAGGGAAGAGATTCTCAAACACAAATGGATTGAGTCCGAAAAAGCGGGCCACGATATTGGCTTGGATCGGGCCCTGGTCGACTGGATGCTCAAACACCACACCAACTGGCGCAGAGCGCGGCTGGCGGCGGCGGGCGCCACACCGGCCCGTCAACTGGGAACCCTCACCCAGGCAGCATAGGGTTGCTGATTGTAACCGCGGCGCATTCCTCCCGTGATTTGTCTCTCCCTTGTATTGGCATCCGCCCCCTTACCCCCTACCCTGCTGCTCTGGCAAATATAGTTCCTACCACTTTAGCTTCTACAACCCCTTGCGGGTTGCCTTGTATAGCCCCCCGTTGCGGTGCTTTTTACGGGGGGCTCCCTGTCCACCTCGTCCATACACCCACCCACCCCTTGCCCCGCGCTGCTCTGACAAATTTACCGCGCTTCGCGCCTGTAACGCCGGTACCCGGCTTAACGTTCTGGGCGGGGGAATTGATTTTCAGGGGCTTCACCCCCATGCCCCCTTCTTCCGGCCTTTCAGCTTTGTCCGTACCAGTCCGTGTATGTCAGTGTTCGTCCGTGAAAGTCCGTGTTGTGTTCACCTCGTCCACCTCGTCCATCTCTTTCCCCCCTACTCCCCCACCATCGTCTTGCCCGACACCTGCGGAGGCATCAGCGCCCCCATGCCCCCAGTGGGATTGGTGGAACCCAGTCCGGCGGCCTTCGAGACGGCATTAAGCTGGTTCATGTAGGCCTGCGTGACGGAAGCGTAATCGGCCTGCGTGGGCGCGGCCGCGGGTTTTGGCAATGACGGCGTGTGAAACATACCCCTATTATACCAGCTTTCCACCCGCCCCCATCCATTCCCGCATATACTCCCATCGTTTCCCTGTTCCCATGATCTCCATGCACAAGGCCAGCCCCCAGAAAATTGTTGTACAGGCTGGTCGGAGTATGTAGGATCCCTCCTGATGCGCAGATCCTTCTCTCTCATCGAACTTCTTGTGGCCTTATCCGTTCTGGCCGTCGTCTCCGCCATCATCGTGCCGAAATTCATCAACGTCCGCAAGGAGGCCGATGAAACCGTAGCCAAGCAGATAGAATCGCAGCTCAACACGACGTTCTCGCAATGGCTGAGCTTGGGAGGGGTGATATCGGGTGCCGGTTCCGGCCTCACCACGGGCGATATATTGACGTTGCTGACAAGCACCGGCGCGCAATCAATCAGCGACAGCGGCCAGACTGCCTCCGATGTCTCATCCCCCATGGCACAAGAGATACGCGTGGCACCGATGCCCGGCAACCTGGCGCAAAATCAGAAGGTTGTCATTTCGGGCAATACCATAATCGCCTACAATCCCGGCACGCAGAGCTTTGTGACGTGCACAAATGCCGACTTGGGAATGCCCGAAGGCGTCACCGTTCAGAATGCGATAACGTACGTGCCAAACAGCAACGGCTCAGTGACTGTCTTCCTTTCCTGCAGCGACGGGCACGTCTATCCCTCAACGGGACAATACACGATCACCCCCTGACCCGCCCCGTTCCGCGCCCACACACGCTCCCTCGGTTAGGGATCGCCATCCGCTTTTATATGGGACCTGCGGGCCCACACCCGCAACTGTACCGTCCGTCATCACTTCGCGCTGAAGGTCGAATACCCTGGGCCAGTCGAATGAAATGAGCCAGTCGAAGGGTTGCCCCCCATGCCATCTTTTTTAATCCCCTGCGCCTTTAGAATTCCCCGCTAACATCGCGGAGCGATCGAAGGCATCTTAGCCTCGGGTTTTAACCCGTGGATAATGGCTTGCTCCCCGCGCCCCCCACACACTCCCTCAGTTAGGGATCACCATCCCCAGAACCAGTTTCGTAAAACACGCCGTGGAAGTCCCTGCTTGTTTAAATGGCGGGAAACACTGGAGTAGTTGCATTTTATTTACACTTGTAAAAGTCTTGGCAGACATTATCTATGTTTATAAATCATGTGTTATAATGTCGGTGTATGAAAATACCAAGAGGAGTCAAATTCGCCACGACAGTTACAGTGGCCTTGTATCTCGGAGCGGTAGGACTCAACCAGGTGGCCACAGCTATTGTTGCAAAAGACATACTGCGTAACGTCAGCACGAATACACCTGAGAATGCCAAAAATAGAGCCGAGTTAACCGAGCGGACGGGCTTCCAGTTTACAAAAGACATCTATGGAGCATTTGTTCCAGACACGAGAGGGAAGCACTCATTTATGGAACATCTCATGTATAGCTGGGAAGTGGAACAATGGATGAAGGCTCACAAAGAGCCGGGTACTCCTAAAGTATAATTGGTCAGCAAGTGGGACCGTTCTAGCACGTCGGATGTAAAGGCAAGAGAACACTCATAAGTGGTGCTCAATAGCCTGGGCATTGACTACACGAAATTGGCCTATCGTTCTCCCCCCACACACTCCCTCAGTTAGGGATCACCATCCCCCCTGCATTTGGCTCCGCAGGGGTTCAGGGAGTAGAAGACCTATTGGGGGAGGCTTGGCGTGTCAGATCTTGAGACACTTGAGTGCCTAAGTTATTACGCAAGCGCTTTCGGTGAAAATGGCTGGCCTTGTTTCTGAGCGGATGCTTTTGGAATAGAGCGGCCAGACGTTCAAACGCGCTTCCTGGTGCTGCGAAGGCGCTGATGTCGTTTTTAATTCCACTCATACGATTATACTTGCACAGGCATAACAAAGTGTCAAGCTCTACATAAGGCATACTAACCTTGCTTGGCTTGCCTGCAACGTGATACAGCACATCGCGTGCCATAACGAAAGACAGTCCTTTCTTTTGCGCTCTTCTGGGATCTTAGTGGGTAATAGAATGCGCTGTTTGAAGGACAATCCGCGCCGGTTCTCGTGTTTTCGGCCCGTTTTCGGTGGTTCCGGCGTCAAAAGGACGTCGTCGTGCCGCCTATTCCCCCCACACACTCCCTCAGTTAGGGATCACCATCCCCATAATTGTGCTTCCTTGCAAGAGAGAAAAACCGCCTCACCACCGAGTCGGACCAATAGTTTGTTTCAATGAAACTAAAATTCGAGAACCCGGTTTCAAGGCCGGTGTTTTCCCAAAGCAGGAGGTGTCCCACTGCTTCACGGACGCTCATGGATGCTTCGCGAGACTACGCCGATCAATACACCCCTACTGATACGTTTTTTGCCCTCTTGGCACTCTCCATTCTTCTTTTTAGAAAAGACCACACCTCGGGCGGAAGAGTTTTTCTGCCTCCGGTAAGTTTCTTAGGAAACTCTTTCACCGAAACGCCATTCGCACGCCTCCTCTCCTGAGCCAAATCGTGTAAGGCTGCGTCGAGTTCCTGTGTCGCGTAATTCATCGACATTTTCCGTTGCGTTCCATCCTTTATATCGGGCATTTTGGCTATTTCCTTTAATAAGTATTGTTTCCTTGCCGCTCAGCGGGATATGAAGTGCCTCAATCCCCCATCTTTAGGTGCTCTCCATTGTCAATACACTTTCGGATTTCGTCAAGCAAGACTGGGTGGTCGCCCCGTCTTCTGACGCAGATAAACCGAATCCGCGCGAGATTTTCCTCCTTGGGGAAAAGGCGAGTGCGTCCATTGTATTCAAACTTCAGCAACTTCTGCCTAAACCAATGCTGGAGCCGCGTGTGGTTAATGCCGCTGAGACTTTTCAGCTTTTCAAAGGTTATGAGTTCGTCAGGCTTCGGCATAATCAAGATTTCCAAACTCTTTAGGAGTTCGATGCTCCTGTAACTCTCGAAACTTCTGGTGCTTTTGTCAACGCTTTTGTTTCATTTTCTTGTTCGCCCTCTGTGGCGGTCTTGGACCGACCGGCAATTCCAGAACGGCCCGCTTTTAGGGAGTGCGCTTCGATGGGTGTGGCCTTTCGTCGCTGACAGCAGAATTCCCCTTCCCCACCCGTCCGGCTTGTGCGCTCGCGCCAGATCAGGTGCGTCTGGCCTCCCCCCACACACTCCCTCAGTTAGGGATCACCATCCCCTGTCCCCCACGCGCGCCCAGCGCATTCGCGGCCTGATCCGTCTCCGCGATGCCGTCCGGCGCTGCCTGCGCGCGCAAGTTGAGGGCGAGGATCAAGACCAGCTTCAAGCCACGCGCGAGCAACTCAACCGGACCTACGACCGGTTTGTCGCCACGAATGGTCCGGTCTCTGAGCGCGCCAACACCTCCGCGTTCCGGGGCGATCCGGATCTCCCGCTCTTGCTTTCCTTGGAGCATTACGACCCGGACACGCGCCGCGCTACCAAAGCCGCCATTTTCCGTGAACGCACGGTCCAGCCCGGCCGGGCACTGCCCCAGGTTAGCACCCCCCAGGATGCCCTTTTGGTCACGCTTGGTGAACGCGGGCGCGTGGACTTGGGCCTCCTCTCGCCCCCACACACTCCCTCAGTTAGGGATCACCATCCCCCCCTATTGCACCGTCATGGAAGTTCCCGACATCTGCCCGGAGACCCCCGCCTTCGCTCTATAGGCTCCTTTGGCATTAAGCTCATAGCTTGAGCCGCCAAGAAAAACACCCACCGGCATAAAGACGGGGATTCCCGGAGAGGGCATTGTCGCGTCGCAGGCCCCCTGGGCGTTCCAGTTTGTGCCGCCGGCATTGCAGTAAAGCCGCGCCGAGTAATTCCAGCATTGGGCGCCGGCGTGCACGCTGAGCTTGCCGTAGCCGCCGGACATATTGGAGTCGCTGCTCATGGCCGAGCCGTCCTTCGCGATGGGCTCAAAGGTCCAGTTGGCCGAGCCGACGCTGATTTGGACCACATCCCCTACGGGGCTGCCGCCCTGCAAGGGCAATTTCCCGGCAATGACCACCTTGTCCTGCGCGGCTTCCTGTGAGTCAAAATTGCGGTTGAGGCTGAATGACGTTATCGCCAGCAAGGGGGAGCCGCCGCTTGAATCGTAACCAGGGTAGCCCTCCGGACGCGAGATATTGGTATAGACCACGCTTGAGGAATACAGAGCGGCAGGTAGAGATGCGTCGCCGCCTTCGGCAGGCGGAGAATAGGTATTGGGTACGACGAACACGCCGTATTGCGTCGCGTCATAATCGATCCCTCCGGTATCAACGTCACAGCTGAACGAGCCGTTCGCGTTGATGCTTGTCAATGGGTCGGCAAAGGTCGGCTTTGTCCACCAGCCGCCCACGTAAAGATAAACCGCCACAGCGTAACTGCCGGGCGAAACCCCGCTGACGACCCCCTCCAGGTAGGCGCTCCCTCCATAAGCGGGGATCTGCGTCATCGTGATTTCAGGCGTACTGCCGCCGCCGGTTGTCGGGCCGGTCGAGAGAGTCGGCTCCCTCAGGTAAACCGCGGGGGGAAGTTTATAGCCCCCGTAAACCAGATTCATGCCGGGCTTGAGCGACCCGCCACCTGTGCGAATGCCCCAGTGCGAGCCCTGCGAGCCCTCGACAGGTGCCTTCCAAAGTTCATCAAAGGCATCGAAGTACATCACATCAACTCCCATATCCTGCGCCCAGGAGTTGACCGCCCAAAAGTGGTAGGCCGCGTTCACGGGCGTACAGACCGCGTCGCCCTGGGAGGTTCCCGCGCTGGGCCAGCCTGCCTCTCCAATAATCACTTTTTTTCCTTCGGAGGCCGTCACAAGATCCTTGTAGTGTCCGTCCATCGCCGCTACCGCCCCATCGATCCGCACTGACTCCCAGTAGGGATAGATGTTGGCCATTACGACATCGCAGCCTTGCATAAGGATTGGATTATCGAGCAGCACGCCGTAGCTTTCGTCCGTTGTAACGGGAATGTTTGTGGGAATGGCAGCGCGAACCTGCCGGATATACGTCAACAGTTGCAAGACAGTCAGGTCTCCGCGCAGAACCGCTTCGCTTCCCACGATCGCCATATCCACCTCGCCCCGATTTGCCGCGGCTGTCAGATTCGCGAGCTCCTGGCTGTTGGCAGCCAGCCCCGTGGCATCGGTCTGCGGCCCCAGCCACGCCTCCTGCGCGATCTTGAAGCCATCCCCGTGGGCCTGCGCTCCCGCAGTTTCCATGCCGTGCGTGGTGCTGTAGGTTCTCACCCATTCGGCGCTGCCCTTGAGCTTGCGCAGGCGGCTGCCGACCTGATTGGTGGAGAGCGTTATGCCGGTATTGGGATCCTGAGTGCCCGTGTAGGGGCTGAAGGCAAGACCGTAGGGCGTGTATTTCACCGATGCGGAAAAAGCGCTGCTCATGGCCAGGAGCGGAAGGACTCCCAAGCAGCCGCTTGCAAACCTCTTCCAGGCAGGCATCATACGCCGCCATTCTTTACGCGTTCCAGATAGTGTCAACCCAAATAAACTACCACGGTCTGAAGGGGGCTTCCCCTACCTCTTCATCGCCACGTCCACCATGATCGCCGCCACATAGGTGAACGGATAGAAGAAATAAAAGAACTCCTTCGAAAGCCTCGGCGTCACGGCGGAGAGCTTCCGGCTCAGCCAGAGGACGGGCACAGCCAGCAGCGCCATCGGCACGATCAGCAGATTGTCCAAAACAGGCCTCTCGCAGCACCTGTTCGCCAGAAGCGCGAAAACGAGCAGCACCACCAGCGCCAGTCCCTCTCTCTTTCTGACAAGCGCGGAACTCAGCAGCATTCCCACCGGCAAAAAGGCCGTGTACTGCAGCCAGGGATTCAAAAACACCGCCGCCAGAACCGCCGGCACGATCAGTTTCCATCGGGAGTTGAGCCCATGCGCCTGATTGATCCGTATGAGAGCCACGCCCACCCACAGATCCCAGAGCATATTCGTGCTGAAGGGATCGGCGCGGTTGAAATACATATAGAGCGCCTGGGAGGGTATCCCCCACAGCAGGAGGTTTCTCTGCAGCCTCGGCCCGCGACTGGCCGGGTTCACCATCAGGCGGCTCACCAGAATAAAGGCAAAGACGGGCATCACAAAGCGCGCGATCATGTAGCCTGGCACCCAGAGCTCCGGCACATGGAAGGTGCAGTGGTTCATGAGCATGGCTGCGCAGGCGAGGATCTTCGCCAGATCATAACCGTCGTCACGGATCAACGCGCTGCCCATTCCCCGACTCTAAAGCCCCGCCCTCCGCAGGTCGACAGCAAACCGCCGGAAGTATCTGCTCAACGCCGCGCATTCCTCCCACGATTCCCCTGCTTCGCATGATTCGTATGTTCCTTGCATCGGCATCCACCCCCTCGTTCTATACTTCCCACCGCAGGTTCTAACTAGTCCCGTAGCCAATTTAGCCGGGTACCGGCGTTTTATGCGCGTAAGCGCGGAAATATCTCCCTTTGAAGGGTCGGGGTGGTCAGCGACTTCGCGAAGCGTAGCGGAGCGCTTTGTAGCCACGTATTTTAATGCGTGGCTGACGCCATACACCCACCCACCCCCTTGCCCCGCGCTGCTCTGACAAATTTACCGCGCTTCGCGCCTGTAACGCCGGTACCCGGCTTAACGTTCTGGGCGGGGGATTTTATTCAGGGGCTTCGCCCCATGCCCCCTCCTTCCGGCCTTTCCACGGGCCCAGTCCGGCCTGTCCGGACGATCCGGTTGTAGCCCCGTACTTCAGTGCGGGGATTCTCCTAGCTCGCCGTTCCCGTCGTTACATTCTGTGCCGCTGCCTGCGTCGCATTCGCGATCTGCGCCTGTACATTGGCCACCTGTTGGGCGGCCTGATAGGCTTGCAGGTTGTTATTTGCGGTAACGAGGGCCTGTCTGGCCTGTGCCACGGCGAGTTGTAGGTTGAGTAGATTTGTATCCATAGTTTTAGTATCCTTCCAAAAAGATGAATCCGGTGCTGGTGGACCCGGTAATGGTGCATCCGGTCGTGCTAAGGGACGTTACAAGGCTTGCGGAGAGCTGGTTGGTCGTCAGGATCGCCGGAGTGTGCACAAATTGATAGGGGAACGTGTACGAGGCCGTGCCAACAAGGGCACTGCAATAGATGACTATCTTCTGATAGGCATTCCCAATATCCGGCTGCGAGAATATAGCTGTACCGGATGTCGAACCGTTGACCGTCGTCTGCGGAGCGTTGCACATGATCCCCGTACTGGCCTGAAAGGTCGCTCCTTCTATCAGGCTGATTGACGAATTGCTCTCATTAAGTGTCAGTTGCAATACACGAACCGAGCCGTTCCAGTACACAAACAAATTGTCAAAACGATTGGCTCCAGCGCCGGTCCTTGACGTGACAAAATTAAAGTAGTTTCCGCCAGTAACCGGGAAGGTCAGGGATTGTCCCAAAGCTATCGTGGCTCCGGCGGAGAAGGTCTGCGCGGATGTCCAGCTATTCGCCGTCCCCAGTAGCGTCGAGAGAGCGCTCCCAACGAATGCGGTCGTGGCAAGCTGTGTGGTGGACGTTCCCCCCGTTGCCGTCGGAGCAGTCGGAGTACCCGTCAATGCCGGAGAATTCAAAGGCGCGTAGGCGGTGCTATCGAGGCTGCCATCGGCCTTTAGGAACTCGCTATTGCTCCCGCCTACCGAAAAAGATTGCCCGTAGTAATTTCCCCCGTTATCGACGTGCCAATAGCCGCTTTGAGAATTACCAATCTCAGTGCTGTTACCGTTGTTGTTCATTATGTCCAGGCAGTACTGCGGCTGGTTGTCCCAGCTATCCACTCCAACCCCGACAAAGTTGCCAAAGCCTCCCCACACTGTAAGCGCTCCATCGTATCCGATTAAGGTCAGTTGGCAGTTGTAAAGGGTCTCTCCATCGCCGCCCACGTCGTTGACGAATATCCCAAATCTGCGCTGCTCTCCACTGGCAGTCCCGTCAAGAAATTCCATCTCACCCAGCCTCGCTCCCGGATAGCCGTACAGGTTGAAGGTCCCCCAGGTCTCGCCGTGCCAGTAGTCCTCGGCTCCCACGCCAAAGAGCAGACTGCCGTCCGCGTTGGCAGCCGAGATAAGCGGCTGGTCGTAGCCGTCCGCTATTGCCGATACCCCCTGCGCTGCTATGGCAGTTTTTCCGGCAGTACCCGTATTGAATGATAGCGTGCCAGACACGGAAAAAGTCTCGGTACTCGGATTCCATGTTCCAAAGCCTCCAAACGCCCCGCTATTATTGAATTGCACCGCTCCACTTGCGCCGCCAGGGGTGGGAATGACAGTCGAAGACGGCAGATAGCTCGTCGTCGGTATGCTCCCGACATTGCTCCCATTCCCCGTGAGCAGCCCAGTAAAGCTCGTAGAAGTACTGCCGTTCACCAGATTCGGTCCTGGAGACCCTGTAGGCCCTGGCATTACTCCCAGCCCTCCCAGATTAAAGCTCAATATCCCATAACTCGACGTGTACCCGACACTCCTTGTGATGCTCGTTGGATTTGTCGGCGCGTTCTGCTGCAACCCTCCCCAAACCGTGTCGCTCAGGTAGACTGGCTGCCCTACAAGGAATCCGTAGGAGTTGTTGTAGTATCCAAGACAAAGGAAGGTAGTCGGCTGACCCGACTGTCCTCCGTAGCTGACGGCCAATATCCCGCTGCAATTAGCAGCGCTATCGGCTTTTGCAAGCCAGGCGGTATTGGTATTGTCAATGTAACAAACCTGTCCGGCCGTGGTGGTTTGGGCAGCGGTGTAATATCGTACATAAGAGGTAAAGCCAAAATTCGGAGCCTGCTGAGGGCTGAACTGGCTGAGGGCGTTGCTGTATAATTCGTCGTTGGGCATTCTATTATGATTCTTTGGGCATCCTGCGCGCGCATTTTAACACGATTGCGGGAGCCCCCCTCTCTTCCGCGCCCCCATGCCCCGCGCGATTGATCTGCGTTCGTCCACCTCGTCCACCCAGTCCACTTCGTCCACCTTACTATGGCATTTCACTCATCGCTCACATGATTCCCATGCTTCGCATGATTCGTATGTTCCCGCCCACTTTGTCCACGGCTACAGCGTCTCCCCCAGACATCAATCGATCGCCTTATTACGCCTACATATATATTCCTTTTATGCCGTTATAACTCCCGGAAGCGTCCCCATGAAAAACATCACCGCCATTTTCTGTCTGTTGCTCGTGGCCGGCACTGCCATGGCCCAGTCGGTCCAATGCCTGGCCGTGGGCGTCTCTTCCAACGGTTCCGCCATCACGCCAGACCCGTGGGGCGCCTACGATATCACTCCGGGCAGTCCGGTCACTCTCACAGCCTCCGTCGCCGATTCAAACGGCAACGCCATTACTTCCACGGCGGCGGACTACTCCTGGAGCATGATCTCCTCCCTGGACGGCTGGGGCGCGCCCGCCATGGGAAACTCTTCCTGCCTCGCGCTCACCAGCGATAATCTCCCCATAGGCGACTACCACGTCACCGTGACCAATATCGGCGGCGGCCAATACGGTCCCTCCAACACCCTTACCCTTGAGCTTCACGTGGGTGGCTGGCAGGCGGTTTCCATGCAGATCGCCTCCCCCGGCGCCAACAGCATCACCACCGCCACCCCCGTCACTTTCCGGGCGCAGGCCTCCGACAAAGGAACCGGCGCAGCGCTCCCGGCTGTCTCGTACTCCTGGGCTCTTTACAACGCCCCCAACGGCAATATCTCCGGTCAGACACCTGTCGCGCTCTCCTCCGATCTCGCCAGTCCCCCGCCAGTTGCAATCTCAGCGGCGGGCACCTATTACGTCCAGGCGCAGAGCGCCACGGCAGGCTACACTCCCGGAATTGGCGGGATCCTGTTCAACGTCGCCTCCGCGCCCGTATCCGGCCAGAGTGGAACTCCGGCTCCCAAAACAGTCACCATAACGATTACCACGAAGCCCAGCCAGGCCTACAAGTCCTGGTTCTCTCCCAGCACCATCACGCAGCAGGTTCAGCTGCCGCAGTAACGCCGTGAGATCACCGCGCTATAGCGCCTTTCGGCTTTTACCGCGCTTCGCGCCTGAAACGCCGGTACCCGGCTTAATGTTCAGGGCGGGGATTTTTACATGGGCCCTGCGGGACCACACCCGCCTTTCTTAATCCCCTGCACCTTTAGAATCCCACGCTAACATCGCGGAGCGATCGAAGGCATCTTAGCCTCGGGTTTTAACCCGTGGCTAATGCCCGTGTCTGTCCACCTCGTCCACTCTGTCACCCACCCCCATTCCCCTTCTTCCGGCCTTTCCACGGGACCAGTCCGTTCGGAAGCTGCCGATTCGATCCAGATCATTGGCGTCCAGTTTGTGAACAAATAATCCGCGGAACTTTTGAACCTCTCCTCCCATTCTATTGTCGAACGTCTGGGGGATTGTTTTCTTCTCCACGGCAGACCCGCGCAGGACACTAATCGCCAGCGACCGCAAAACCAACCTGCTCTAATAAACTTCACCAACCCGCAACAAAGGCTTGCGCGAGCCCGCCCAGGAGAAGATGCTTTCCCAACTTACAGAAAGGATTCCAATGGACGTAGAAACATTGTTGGCGTGCGAGAGCATCGGGGAATATGACGGCCGCATCACTTTGGAGGGCATCATAGACCGCCTGCCGGTCAACCCCGCCACAAAAAAGATCGGGGACTTCTGCGCGTTTCTGCGCCTGCGCTGGGATATGGGCGATTTGAAAAAAGCCCACCGGCTCGTGATGAATCTGATCGACTACGACGGCGTCCCCCTGGCCCCGCCGATAGTCACCACGGAGTTTCCGCAGCGCGACAAATACGCCAACATGATCTTCCCGATCCGCGACATCTTCGCCCGCAACTGCTCGGAGTATCGGCTGGATATCTTCATAGATGGTATGCTGAAGTCTTCGTTGCCCCTGACCATATACCGCCAGCAGGTGCGGGCCTAGTGCGTCCGCTCCACCAGGAACGCGATTCCGGCCTCCAGCTTTTCAGCCGCCGCTTTGTCCGCGAAGAACCCGATGCTTTTGAATATCTCCCGCGCCCTCTTCTCCAGCTCCCGTTTGCGGGCGTGGGCGTACTCGATCGCGCCGCTCTCCTTCATGCGCCCAATGACCCACGCCACCTCATCGGGGCTCTTCTCCTCCCGCCGCTTGGAGATGATCCTGGCCGCCCTTTCCCGCTGCGCGTCCGGCAGCACCCGCAGCAGCCTCGAAACAGGTATGGTGCTTTTCCCCTCGTAGATGTCGTTCCCGATCTGCTTTTTCATCCCGTCAAAATCCGAGGTCAGGTCGAGTATGTCGTCCTGTATCTGATAGGCCATTCCCAGATTGCGCCCGAATTCCATCAGCACCCGCAGCTCATCCTCCATAGCGCCTCCTATCATCGCGCCCAACCGCAGAGGCCCCGCGATCGAGTAGTAGGCCGATTTCCCCGCCATCAGAAACTCCGTCTGTTCCTCGTCAAGGGGTTCTCCGGTTCCGCGCCACATCAGCTCCACCGACTGACCCAGATGGGTCCGCAAAAGCATCCGGTAAAACTCCTCTGAGATTCTCTCCGCCAGCCCGCTTCCCAGAGAGGCGTAATTTCTTGAGAGCATCCTCCACATCAGCAGATGCAGCGTGTCCCCCGCGTTTATCGCCAGCTCGCGGCCGTGGATCCTGTGCAGCGCGGGTTTGCCCCGCCTGTCAGGGGAATCGTCCTCTATGTCGTCGTGGACCAGCAGCCAGTCCTCGGAGAGCTGCATGGCAGCCGCCGTCGTGAGCGCTTTTGCCTGGGGGGTTCCCATCGCCTCGCAGGCAAGCAGCAAGAGTGTCGGCCGCACATATTTTCCCATCCGGCGCGGATAATCCAGCACCATCTCCCAGTGCCTTTTGTTCTCCGCCTGGAACCTCCGCGCGATATCGGCGCAGTAGGGATTCCCCTCGTCCGCCGGCAGGTTCTTCTCAATCACCTCCCAGACCACCGGTTTTTTTTCCAATAGCACCGCTTTGAAATCGACCATCCGCCCATTAGAGCAGATATCATCTCTCTCGTCGACACTCCGCTTCGCATGATTCGTATCTGCCTGTCCATATTGTGTCCACTTCGTCCTACAGGTCCTCATCTCCCTCTCGTTTGCCTGCGTATCCACATCGTCTTCCACCCAGCCGCGTAGCGGGCGGCATAGAGTAGCCGCGGGTCAGCAGGCCCACGGCGTTGTCTGCCTCGCATCCATTTCTCACCCACCCCTCCGCCCCCTTCTTCCGGCCTGTCCGCGGGCCCAGTCCGGCTTGTCCGGACGATCCGGTTGTAGCCCCGGAGTTCAGTCCGGGGATCCCCACCTTTTTTGATCCCCCGCGCCTTTGGACCACCCGCTAACATCGCGAAGCGATCGAACCCCGACCTGTCGGGGTCGGGTTCCTGCCCGCCGTAGCCTCGCGCGAAGGCTGGATTAACCCGTGGCTAATGCCTTGCCAGCGAAACTACGGAGCCACAAATCCCTGCGCGTTCACATATACGCTCGCCCCGCCCGTCACGCACTGCACATTCATCGCGGTATTCGCGCTGCCCCGAAGTGGCGTCTCAAAGTTGTAAAGATACGGCGTTTCCTGCAGGCTGGTGCTGGTACCCGGCAGATGGATCGAATTGATGACCGTAGAGCCGTCAAGAACATTGAGCACAGTCGCCGTCGCGGAGGTGTTCGAAATCTGTATCCCCGTCAGATAGTTTCTCAGTCCCGTTCCGGCGGCTGTCGCGATCGCGGTGGCGGTCGTACCGGTCAGGGGCGTGTTGTTGTTGGTGTACTGCCAGGTAAAGCGGCTCTCCGAGAAAAGGAGCGCTCCCAGGTTGTCCAGTTCGCTGACATTCACCGAGAGCGTCGGAAGCGAGTTGGCGGGGATGTTCAGGTAGTCTGCCCAGACGTAGAGGTTGTTTCCCGGAAGCGTGATGGGGCCGCTCGACACATACTGCGTGACGGAGGCCGCGGGCGGGACGACGATGTCGAGGGTTGCGAAGTACTGCAGTTGGGCGGGCGCGTTCATTACCGTCGGGCTGAAGGAGGTGCCCGCTATATAGAGGCGCACCTCCCCCGAGGTGTTCGAAGTCTGCGCCGCGGAGCCGGTCGTCAACTGCGCGTTGACGGCTATCGTCTGGCGACCCAGCTGCTGGGTGGCGCAATACTGCTGCTGGGCGTTGCCCGAGCCGAGGGTTTGCGAGGAGATGATTGAGTAGACTGCCATGCGGGGATTCTACCAGAAAAATTCCACCCCACCCCCTTACCTCCATACCTGCGGCGTCAGCCGCTCTATCTAGTCCCGTAATATCTGCGCAACGCGCAGGTATGTCAGGGACTTCGCGAAGCTTCAGCGGAGCGCTCGGTAGCCACGTATTTTAATGCGTGGCTGACGCCATACACCCACCCACCCCTTGCCCCGCGCTGCTCTGACAAATTTACCGCGCTTCGCGCCTGTAACGCCGGTACCCGGCTTAACGTTCTGGGCGGGGAAATTGATTTTCAGGGGCTTCGCCCCCATCCCTTCCTCGCCTGGCGTGCCTGTCCGTGCAGGTCCGTGTTCGTCTGTGTTTGTCCATTTCGTCCATAATGTCCATCCAGTCCATACCCCATCCACCCCCTGCCCCCTTCTTTCGGCCTTTCCGCGGGCCCAGTCCGGCCTGTCCGGACGATCCGGTTGTAGCCCCGGAGTCATAGTCCGCCGTAGCCTCGTGCGAAGGCTGGATTAGTCCGGGGATCCCCACCTTTTTTGATCCCCCCGCGCCTTTAGAATCCCCCGCTAACATCGCGGAGCGATCGAAGGCATCTTAGCCACGTATTTTAATGCGTGGCTGACGCCATACACCCCCCACCCCTACCTTGTCACCCCGGGCACGGCGGCTCTCGCCATCTGCCGGCCATTGAGCATCAGCTGCAGCCCCGCCAGCAACTCAGCAGGCGCGTTGGGCGTCACCCCTCCCTGGCCAAATACCACCATGACCTTGTCCACTCCCATCGCCATCAGTTCCCTGGTTCCCTGGAGCGCCGCTCCCAAGCCAGCCTTCCGCAGGCCCAGCGCGTCAAAGCGCTCAATCTGTTGGAGGGTTTCCTGATACATTTTCCTGTAGAAATCGGACGCAAAGTCCGGCCCCTCTCTGATCACGGAAATCGCCGTCTGCAGCACGGGCACCTCTTGGAATTGTTTCAACGCCCTGATGGCCAGGGCGGCAACGGCAGGATTGGCACCCTCATCTCCCAGGGCGCTTTTCACGAGCGCGATCACCCTTCCGGTGATGCCCGCGGACGGCGTTGACGGCTGTGCGGATGCGGTTCCAATGGTAGTGGTGGACTTCATAAAAAAGATCTACCCTCCTGTTTTTAGAAGGTTATGCAAGCAGTTATATATAGGAATGTGTTACCTTGTCAATAGTATTTATTTACTTATCCCCAAACTCCCTCCACGGATCGTAGGGCTCCGCGCGCTCCCGCCTGTAAAGCATCTCTCTGGGAGCCGGCGCGGCCACGTCAAAAGCAAAGGTCAGCGCCAGGGCGTCGGCGATATCGGGGCTTCTTCCGGTCCGCTCCCGCATCATCTCCTTGCCCTCCAAAACTTTCTTTCCCATCAGGTTGAAGGAGTACTCCACGTCGGAGAGCTCACCTATTAGCTCATCGTTCTTCCCAAGCGCCCCGCCGGACTTCAGCCACTCCGCCATTTTCACCCACATCTCGGTGCGTTTCAGGTGGCAGTCATCGCGCAGGCTCGTCCCGCCAAAGCTCACCGGAATGGGGTTTCTTCCCAGCCTTCGCAGCTGGTCTATCACGCCGTTCCCCATGCCGATATCCACAAACACCGCCGCCGGTATTCCCAAAACCTCTTGGGGCATTCCACTGTCATTCTCCATAAGTCCTATAGGTCTTATGAGACTTATAGGTCCAGTCCCCGATCGGGCCGCCCTATTATTCACCGTCCATAGATCGTTTATCACCCCCGCTATCTCCACGCTGTCCACCCCCTGTCTTACAAAATGCACCCAGCTCATCAGTCCCTGCCTCAGCACAATCGCGGTTCTGTCGCCACCCATCCAGGCAGGATCGCAGCCGACGATAAGCGGGGCGCCCTCATACTCAATCGGCTGGTACTTTATTCCGGCGGCCGCCTCTGCCAAAGAGCGCGGGATTAGCGTATTCATCCCCACCAACGGGTGCTCTCCCAGCACGCGGATGCGGTACTCGTCAGTCCCTTTGAGGGGCGCCATTCTCTTCAGGAATTCCTCCCCCACAAGCGGGCTCTCCTCGCTATTGAGCCTTATCGAGGTGAAGAGCTTTTTGTTTTTGTTGTGGCTTTCGTAGGCGTACCCGGACTGGCGCGTGGGGTTTCCGCCCATCAAGAATCTAAACGCGGCCGCTGGTTGCTGATTCAGAGGCTGCGCCCCAACACCCCAACTTGTCCCCTGAGCCCCCGCCCCCTTGCCACCCTTCTTTCGGCCTTTCCGCGGGCCCAGTCCGGCTTGTCCGGACGATCCGGTTGTAGCCCCGGAGTCATAGTCCGCCGTAGCCTCGTGCGAAGGCTGGATCAGTCCGGGGATCCCCCCCAGCTCCACCCCGCTTTTGGAGCTGGCTCCCGTGATCACGCTAAAGACCCTATCGCCCACTCCGTAACACTCGTCCACTATATAGGCGGTATAGTCGGCGCGCGCCCCCTGCAGGCTGCTCTCCTCGCCCGGCCTGGCAGTCCGCGCGCTCATAAACTGCAGCTCCTCATTCCCCACCACCACCATCCGGTCGCTCATGATCCTCACCATGTCCCTTACGCGGGAGTCGGCGCGGCTCACGATGAGCGAGATCTCCGGCATAAAGGCGTCCCGAAGCTGCGGATAGGTGGGCGCGGTCACAATCGTCTTGCTGGGTTTCCACAGGAGCGTATGCCAGAGCGCGCAGATCGCCATGCAGGCGGTCTTGCCGGTACCGTGCCCGCTCCGCACGCTCGTCCAGCTGCCGGGACGCTGGAAGCTCTCCAGGACGGCCAGCTGCTGGGGGGTGGGCGTCAGGCGCAGCGCCTCGGTGGAGAAGAGAACCAGGTCGTCTTGGTACGCGTTCAGGCGTTCCGGTGTCAGCGCGGATTTTTTCATCCGGCCATTATAACAGCTTCCGCGGCGGACCCGCGTCTCCCTTCCTCTCCTGGCGTGCCTATCCGTGCTCGTCCGCCATGTCCACCTCGTCCATACTCCACCCACCCCCTGCCCCCTCGTTCTGGGCAGGGGAATTGATTTTCAGGGGCTTCGCCCCCACCCCTTCCTCTCCTGGTGTGCCTGTCCGTGTGCGTCCGTGTATGTCTGTGCCAGCCCTCCAACCCCAAAAGTTCTTGCCACTTTAACTTCTACAACCCCTCGCGGGTTGCCTTGTATAGCCCCCCGTTGCGGTGCTTTCTACGGGGGGCTCCCTCGTCCACCTCGTCCATACTCCACCCACCCCCTCCGCCCCCTTCTTCCGGCCTTTCCGCGGGCCCAGTCCGGCCTGTCCGGACGATCCGGTTGTAGCCCCGGAGTTCAGTCCGGGGATCCCCCCTCGTGCGAAGGCTGGATCAGTCCGGGGATCCCCACCTTTTTTGATCCCCCCGCGCCTTTGGAATCCCCCGCTAACATCGCGGAGCGATCGAAGGCATCTTAGCCACGTATTTTAATGCGTGGCTTCCCCGCTCGTCGACATCGGCCGTCCTCCCATTCCTTCCGAATCATCCCTCCCATGATTCCCCTGCTTCGCATGATTCGTATGTCTGTTGCATCGTCCACCCCACCCACCCCCCTTACGCCGCTCTATGCCCCGGGAAGATCCACTCCGTCCGTCCCTCCCTGCGAGCGCGGCGGAACCTCCCGTAGCGCTCCCAGCGCTTCCGCAGATAGACGCATTTCTTTCCGCGCAGACGATCCTTTTCCTGGCGGCGGAGGCTGACGGCCCGCGCCCGCACCTTCGAGATCTCCAGCGGCAGCCCCGTGGCCTCGCAGAGCCCCTCCAGACTCCCCGCGCCGCGCCCAAAGAGAAAGAAAGACGCCGTCGACAGGCACCGGCTGCCGCCCTTCAGGAAGGCCTGGCGGCCGTACGCGTAATCGTAGAGCGCCCGGTCGACGACGGCGTTCAATATCCGCAGGGTTCCCTCGACCGTGGGCTTTCCGGACATTAGGGACGGGTCTTTCCCGCCGTCTGGAGGGACTGTCCGGCACGAGGGATGGCGTGGAAGGGCTGTTTTCGTTTCCATGCCGGAGAGCGTAACAATACTTAGAATACTAGCAATACTTAAATACTATATTTAGTATAATAAATATTTATAATACATCAGGTGAGCAGCGCCCCCTTCCCCCTTTTTTGATCTCCCGCGCCATTGGAATCCCCCGCTGACATCGCGGAGCGATCGAAGGCATCTTAGCCTCGGATTTCAATCCGTGGCCAAGTTATGTGCCATACAGCGCCCCCCTACAGGGGCCATAGTAGGCTCATAATTGCCCCTATATATTCCGCCGACCCTTCCGACAAATAGTGTTGCATCCCTACCACGGGAATGTAAGAGTGGAGCGATAAACCCGTATGAGAAACCATTCTTCCAATGGAGCTTTCACCCTCGTGGAGTTGCTCGCCGTGATAGCGATCATGGCCGTGTTGATAGTCGCCGCGCTGCCGTATGTGGCGAATTACACGCTCTGGGCGCAGGCCACGGCCGAACAGCGCGACGCGCAGGTGGTGGCCGGCGCGATGGCGCGCTGGATAGCGCTTGGAGCCGATACGACCGCCGGAAGCTCATCCAACCCGACGGGGGCCAGCACTTACAACTGGAGCAAGCCAGTCGCGGGCGGCAGAATAAATTACACGAGCTCCTGGACCAACGGCTCGGTGCCCGCCGGAGTCATCGAGGACCTGGTGCAGGGCTGGACGGTCATCACGACCAACCAGGGAGCGTGGGGCAACAGGGATCCTTTCATCTCTCCGGCAACCTCCTTTACGGCACTGGGCAAGCGCATCAAGATCGCCTTCACCGACACGCGGCACTGGACCGTCACCGGCCGCTCCACCGCCGGCTTCGGATATTAGTATTCTATCAATTTCTCCCTTGCGGGGCTTGCTGTTGCTTGTTGCATTCCTCCCGGAATTCCCCTGCTTCGCATGATTCGTCTGCCCCTGCACCGGCATACACCCATCGCACACACCCTCTCTGCTAATCCCCTGCGCCATTGGAATCCCCCGCTAACATCGCGGAGCGATCAAAGGCATCTTAGCCCCGGGTTCCTGTCCGCCGTAGCCTCGCGCGAAGGCTGGATTAACCCGTGGCATAAGCCTCTGCCAGCCGCTCCCCTGCCCCCTTCTTCCGGTCTTTCCTCGGGCCCAGTCCGGCCTGTCCGGACGATCCGGTTGTAGCCCCGTACTTTAGTGCGGGGCATCCTCACAGCCAGCCCTTCTCCTTTCCCTCCCGCGTCAGCTCTCTCACCTCCACCGCCCCTCCCAGGGCACTCTCCAGCAGGAACCTCTCGCAGCAGGGAAAGATCTCCCGCAGATGCGCCTTCCAGTTGACCGCGTAATCGCGGTGGAAGCACTTCGCGGCGGCATCGAGGGCTGTCTGCGACTGCCGCATTCTCTCCTCAAAAAACACCGCCGTCTTGCCGCTCGTCCTGTTCTTATGGTAGCGGGCGCGCACGAAGGCCCTGCGCAGGAGCGCGCAGAAGTACGCGCGGTAGCACTTTCGGCAGATCCCCGCGCCCCACATTTTATGGAACGCCGCGTCGTGCCCGCACTCTTCACCGCACTTGACGCAGGGCGCGCGCACCGTTTTTTCCAACTCTCCGGAGGCAGATTCCAATGCCCCCGCAAAGGCTTTGGCCTCGCCGGGCCAAGTCTTGTCAACAAGCACTATCTCATGTGTTTCCATAAATGATATATGTTGCCGGCAAATCGCCGCCCCTTCCTTTCATGACTGCCCATGCTTCGCATGATTCGTCTGTGCCTTGTCCACCTCGTCCATACACCTCCCACCCCCCACCCCCTGCTGCTCTGACAAATTTACCGCGCTTCGCGCCTGAAACGCCGGTACCCGGCTTAATGTCCAGGGCGGGGAAATTTTATATGGGACCTGCGGGCCCACACCCGCCTTTTTAATCCCCCGCGCCTTTAGCATCCCACGCTGACATCGCGGAGCGATCGAAGGCATCTTAGCCTCGGGTTTTAACCCGTGGCATAGGCTTTCCGCTGGCCCCGTCCGGGGGCTTCTGTGTCTGTCCACCTCGTCCATAATGTCCATCCAGTCCATCTTCATTTACCCCCATCCTCCTCCTACAGTCTGCAATTCCTCCTGATCTCCTCGATGGCCTCCTCATGGCTCATCATTTCCTCGCGTTCATTCGGCGCTTCGCGCGAGCTTCTCTGGTTCCCGCAGTCGTCCTCCCAGCATTCGTTGAGCAGCCAGGTGGCGGCGTGTTTCTGATAGACCCCGTTTCTCCGGCAGCTCTCGCGGTAGAGTTGCGCCTTTTCCAGCAGCTCCGGCTCCCCGATCTTTTTGAGGGCCTTCGCGTGTGCCTTCCTGGCGATCGCGCGGGAACCCACCTGCCCGTATGCCTCCCAAAACTTTTCAAATTTCGTCTCCGCGCCCTCTTTTCTGTCTTCCTTCTCCGCGCCCTTCAACGCCCCCGCCGATTCGCTCACCACCCAATCGGTTCCCGTCAGCATTCCGCCGCTTCTGGTCCGGATGATTCTGACGTGCCCGTTGCGCTCCAGCTCGCGCCTGGCCGAGGCGACCGCCTCCCTTCTCTCCCTGGGAGAGCTGCCGGTCACCGCGCACATATTAAAAACCCAGTCGTCGGGCAGAGAGAGCAGATAGAGCAAAAGCCCCCTGGCGCGGAAAGAGAGAGCGTTGTTTTGGGCAACCGATTTGTTGGAGACAATCGTGAAGCCCGAGGTGTGTGTGTCGCGTAGGATCGTCATAGATTTATGAGGGAAACCTAATCGCTCAACCACAGGAAAACAACACTTTCTTATTCACAAGTTGTTGATTATCATTATATTGTAAACCATCGTAAAAACTTTTCACTTTTTGCGCAAAAAGCACAACCTGCCACCCCCGCGATAGTTCCCTGCTCGTCCTACAGGTACGGCCCCCTACTTCCCTATCGGCTGCTGCGTAGCCCCCGGCAAAGTCGTATGCTTGTTGACATAAGGCCTGGCTCTCTGCGGGGCTGGCGCGTTTGCGCCGGTACTCTCAGCGCTGGACATGGCGGCTCCAGCGGCGGCAAATGCCGCGGCTTTCTTCACCAGAGGCATCGGCAGATCAATAGCTACCGCCGCGGCGCCATTACTGAAGCTGCAATTGATGCTCACACAGTCTTCCGGCTCAAAGAGAGCCTCCGTCGCGCTCAGCTGCGCGGCATCGCGGGGCGAGACATCCGGCCTCGTCTTCGCCGCCTCTATGCAGTTCACAAAGTTGATTTTCCACTGGCAGGCTGCGCTTGGGAATGGGCTGAACTCTTTTGAGAGCGGACGCTTGGGCGCCACCTTCATCGAATCGATAAAGCGCTGCATGACCGTGGGATCATCCTTGCCCAGACACACGCACGTCAGGATATTGCCGTCCTTGAGGGCGTAATACTGATACTGGGAGACCACCTCCATCTCGGCAGAACCCTTTGTCTGCTCCGATACCTTCCAGACAGGCAGACCCGCGACCTGCGTCGGACCGCTGAGAGTGGCCTCACTATGTGGGGCTGGACGGGCGGCTCCGGATACGGTTGCGGTCTTCTGGACATTGAGCAGGCTGACCATCTTGACGGAATCCTGCAGTTGCGCGTTCAGACTCTCCTTGGTGTAGTGCCCGCTCGTAAAGGACTTGCCGTTGATCTGCGAGTCCATCACGATCGCCGCGTAACCGTTGGAGGCGCTCTTCTGAATGGTCGAGTCGATAAGGGCCATGACACTGCGGGTGTGGTCGGGCATCTGGCTCTTGTCAAAGAGTTCCTTCAGGTGCTTCCAGTAGGCCTTCGTGGCGGCCGGATCGCCGAGCGCGTAACCGTAGCCAGGGGCTTTGTCAACCTCTATCATGCCCTGCTCGGCAGGGAAAAACCACGGGAGCTTCTGGCTGAAGTATGCGCCCAGGGCGCTGCCCTGCGTGGCGCGCAGTACCACTCCCACGCGGAAGATTTTTGAGGTTCCCTGCAGTTGCAGCTCCAGGCTTTTTACGCTTTCCAGCTCACTGAGGACAGCCGAGTTTTTGTAGGCGGATTCAATTACGGTAGCCATGGTCTTGTCGGCCTTGAGCGCGGCCAGCGTCGTGGCCGGGTAAACCACGGCGCGCACCGGCAGCTCGCAGGCTGCGGCGCTCTTCTGCAGACAGATCTGCGCGGTGGCCTCTCCAACCGGCTGACTGGTGGCTCCTGCCTTCGCGTTCAGGCGTCCCACAAGACTCCCCCCCTGTGGCGTAAACTCGAAAAGCGACCAGAAGGGGCTTGTCCTGGCAAACTGCGTGAAGGCGCCGGGGTTCGAGGCTCTCACGACAAGAAGGGGTGCCACATCGGGACGGCCTTCTTTCACGGTCAAGACAGCGAAAAGATCGACCCTCTCAACGATCCCTGGCAGGACTTTGTCGAGCGCATGGGAGGTATCGGCGGCTTTCAGCTCCGCGGGTATCTTCGACGGGATGATCGTCGCGTAACCCACGACGGTCTGCGCGTTAAGGGCCGCGACAGCCGCGCAAAGAAGCGTGGCCGCAATGGTAATAGTACGCATAATACCTTGATCTACGTCTTTATGGGAGCCCTGCTTAAGAAAACTCTTTCAATTTATGATTTTTTAACCTTTATCCCATGATTCCCCTGCTTCGCATGATGCGTATGTCCCTGTCCGTGCAGGTCCGTGTTCGTCTGTGTTTGTCCACCTCGTCCATTTCGTCCATAATGTCCATCCAGTCCATACCCCATCCACCCCCTGCCCCCTCCTTTCGGCCTTTCTGCGGGCCCAGTCCGGCTTGTCCGGACGATCCGGTTGTAGCCCCGGAGTTCAGTCCGGGGATCCCCACCTTTTTTGATCTCCCGCGCCTTTAGAATCCCCCGCTGACATCGCGGAGCGATCGAAGGCATCTTAGCCACGTATTTTAATGCGTGGCTTCCCCGCTCGTCGACATCGGTCGTCCTCCCATTCCTTCCAAAT